>Ga0209211_10002567_pt1 | contig 31046 bp, 26 predicted proteins | sample RifGroA2_FD_183992 | JGI IMG/M metagenome (GOLD analysis project Ga0209211, IMG submission 183992) | Groundwater microbial communities from Rifle, Colorado, USA - Groundwater A2 (SPAdes) (version 2) | ecosystem: Environmental > Aquatic > Deep subsurface > Groundwater | place: Rifle, Colorado...
CGGCTTGTTCAAGCCGGAGTATGTGAATGTCTTTGGCGTGCCGCTGTCGATATTTCAGGATGTCGGCGAGGGCGGCGAAACGCCGCCGCCACCGCGCCCCAGCACGCAGATCGAATCACTGCCCGAGCGCAATGCGCTGGAGATTCGCTGGCCGAACGTACTGCGCGTCGATACGGTTGTGCGGCCTACGCTGGTAATCAAATGGGATGCCGTAGACGCGCTGACTCTTGACCCGGCGACGACGCCCGTGGTGGCGGAAATCGCGCCGGCGCTGGGCGGCGCAACAGACATCAGTCAGGCCGTGCGCATTGATCTGGAATTGCTGCCGGAGGAATTCCGACTCCAGCGCATCAGTTTCAAGGCGGCGGCCAAGGCCTTCGCCGCGATGGAGGGCCGCTTCACCGGCAATCGGGAATATCTCGTGTTTCAATTGATCCGGCTGGTCGATGCCTTTCTCGCCTCGGACAAGCTTGTCATTCCGACGCTGTTTCATCAGGAGCCATTGCGTCGGCGCATCCTCTTTGCGCTGAACATGGACCTGATTGTCCAGCACTTGTTGCGCTATATCGCCGAGCAGAACACCGAGCGGCTGGAGCCGGTATTCGACGAGGAATTCCCGATTGGCTCAACGCGCAGCATGCGTACCTGGTACACCACCAAGCCCTGTCAGCCGACGCGGAAGTCGCAGGTCAGCCACATGCTGGCCGACAGCGCCTGGGAGCAGCATGCGGCGAACGTGCTGGAGATGAGCGAGCGCGTCATGACTTATGCCAAGAACGACCATCTGGGCTTTCAGTTGCACTATCTCTGGAACGGTGTGCGCCGCCGTTACCTGCCCGACTTCCTGATTCGGCTTGCCAACAGCAAGACCCTGATTCTGGAAATCAAGGGCGAGGATTCCGAACAGAACCGCGCCAAGCGTGTGGCCCTCGCGATCTGGGTGCAGGCCGTCAATGCCAAGGGTGGCTTCGGAATATGGTGTTGTGATGTGGCTTTTCAGCCGGCGCAGATTCAGGACATTCTGGCGCGGCACTGACGTTGCTGGCCAAGAGTCGGTGCTGGTGACACGGCGAGCTACAGCCAGCAAACGTGCGCTGCCTCAGTCCGCTGGTGAGCCGGCAAGTATTGAGCGCGCTGCCGCGACACCGCTTCTGACGGCGCCTTCAAGCGTAGCCGGATAGTCGCCGGCGACATAGTCACCGGCCAGCCACAGGCCCGGCAGGTCGGTCCGCATGCCCGGTCGTTGCAGATCCGGCACGCAGGCGAAGGTGGCGCGTTTTTCGGTGATGGTTTGCACGGCCAGCGGTGCCGGCAGGTTCGGTACGAGGCGGGCGATTTCCTGGTGGATGCCGCGTTCGAGTTCTGCCGTCGGCAAGTCCAGATGCCTGCCGCGCGCGCTGATGACGGCGGCGATCAGGCCGCGTTGTCCGCAAAGTTGGCCGCGGTCGAACAGCCATTGCGCCAGCCCGGCGTCGACCCCCAGCATCGGCCTCGGCAGTTGCACCGTGGGCGGGTAGCTGAAGTAGCTGGTGACGATGGGCTCCCAGTCGAAGTGTTCCACCCGAGATGCCAGCTCGGGCACAAGGCCAGTGAGGTGATACGGCGCCACCGCGAGAACCACCTGTGCGAACGGGCCGGCATCATCGATTCGCCACGCATCACCTTCGCGCCGCAGAGAACTGACGCGATGGCCGAGATGCACCGCGCCGCCGCGCTGCGTGATGAACTGCGCCGCGGGCTCGGGAAACAGCGCCGACAGATTCACCTGCGGCAGCAGCATGTCGCTGGCCTCGCGCGTGCCGGCGAGACTGTCGCGCAAGACATTCGCCAGCACCTGGGCCGAGGCGCGGTCGGCCGGGGTATTCAGCGCTGCGATGCATAGCGGCTCCCACAAAAGTCGGCGCTGGCGGGACGGCGTTTTATTGCCATCCAGCCACCTGGTCACAGTGGTATCCGGCTCGATGCGGAATTTGTTGGCTTGCAGTCCCTGCATGAGGCGGATCGCCGCCCATTTCTCGCGCCAGTCGAGACCGCGCGCGAGGAGCAGCGCAAAAGCGGTATGCAGCGGCGCTGGCAAGCGCGGTGCGCTCATCACGAATTCGCCGGGGAATTCGAAACGCAGCGGCGTGCGCTTGAACTGGGTGTCGGGATCGGCGCCCACGGCGCGCATCAGGCGCAGGGTTTCGGTATAGGCGCCGACCAGGATGTGCTGCCCGTTATCCACGGTGAAGCCGTCGATCTGCGTGGCGCGGGCGCGACCGCCGAGTACGCGTGAGGCCTCGAAGACGTCGACCTGCCGGCCGGAGGCGGCGAGTTCGACGGCGGCGGCCATGCCGGCGTAGCCGGCACCGATTACGGCCAGCTTCAAGCCGTTATCCAGGTCTTGCCGGCCAGCCACAGCTTGCGCAGGGGAGGCAGGGAGATGCGTTGATCGAGGACGCGGTAATCGTCGCGGACGATTTCATCGAGCGTCGCGCGGTAAATGGCGGCCATGATCAGTCCGGCCCGCTGCGCCTTGCGATCGGCAGAGGGAAGCTGGGCAAAGGCCTGCCGGTACATAGCCAGCGCGCGTTCGACCTGGAATGCCATGAGCTGGCGAAAGCCTTCGCCGTAGCGCGCCTGCAGCAGATCGGTTTCAGTGACGCCGAAGCGTGACAGTTCGTCCTGCGGCAGGTAGATGCGGCCGCGTCGGGCGTCTTCGCCGACATCGCGGATGATGTTGGTGAGCTGGAAGGCCAGGCCGAGGTCGTGGGCGTACTTGAGCGTCATGCGGTCGCGATAGCCGAAGATTTCCGCGGCGAGCAGGCCGACCACGCTGGCGACGCGGTAGCAATACAGGTGCAGCGCCTTGAAATCGGCGTAGCGGACCTGGTCGAGGTCCATCTCCATGCCGTCGATGATTTCCAGCAACTGTTCCTGCGGCAGCGAAAAATGTTTCAGCGATGCGGCCAGCGCTTGCGTCACCGGATGGCTGGGGTGGCCTTCGAACAGTGACGTCACCTCGGCCCGCCACCAGGCCAGTTTGGTGCGCGCCAGGAGCTTGTCCGGGCATTCATCCACCACGTCATCGACTTCGCGGCAGAAGGCGTAGAGCGCCGTAATGGCCTGGCGCCTGAGCGGTTCGAGAAAGAGGAAGCTGTAGTAGAAACTGGAGCCGCTTTGCGCGGCGCGTTCCTGGCAGTATTGGTCGGGAGTCACGGCGAATTTACCGAGGGGTGTCCAGCGGGCGAACCAGCGAGCGCCACAGGATAAGCGGCCAGTCGGCAGACCGGAGCATGGGGCGCCGGTTGAAGACATCGCAATCGACAACTTCGATTTTGTCCAGGATGCGCAGGCCGCCGGCCACAATGGCGCGGATTTCCAGGCCGATGCGTCCCGGCAGGTCCCATCCCAGCGGCGCGCCGGAGAGCATCAGGGCGCGGGCGCGGTCGACCTGGAATTGCAGCAGCGAACGAAAGCCGGCGCTGGCGACACGGCGGCGAACGTCATGCTCACTGACGCCAAAGCGCGCCATGTCATCCTGCGGCAGGTAGATGCGACCGTTGGCGCCCTTGGCGGCGTCGATGCCGACATCCTGCCAGTGGTTGATGAGTTGCAATGCCGAGCAGATGGCGTCGGAACGGGACAGGTTTTCCGCCGTGGCCTGGCCGAACAGATGCAGCAGCAGTCGTCCGACCGGATCGGCGGAGCGGCGGCAGTAGTCCATCAAATCGTTGATGTCGCGGTAGCGATCCTGGCTCACGTCCTGCATGAAGGCGTCGAGCAGGTCGCGAAACAGCCGCAGTGGCAGGCCGTAGCGGGCGATCGCCGGGCGCAGGCGAAGAAATACCGGATGTTGTGTCGGTTCGCCGCGTTCAATCGCGTCCAGTTCGGCCTGATAGCCGGCGAGCAGCGCGCGGCGCTGTTGCGGCGAAAAATCTCCCTCGTCGGCGAAATCGTCGGCGCTGCGGGCGAAGCCATAAATTGCCGCCACCGGCTCGCGCAAGGACGCCGGCAGCAGAATGGACGCAACAGGAAAGTTTTCGTAGTGATCAACGGCCATGCAAAGGACAGAAGGCAGAGGACTGAGGAGCGGATTCTACCGGCGCTTTGCGCGGTCTTCCCTGTTCCGTCCCCTGTCCTTTGAGGCCCGAAAGCGGGTAAAATTCGCAATCCACGTCGTGTCGTTCGCGTCTGTACTACCGGCCGATTGCGACATGCGCCCAGGTGGCGGAATTGGTAGACGCACCAGATTTAGGTTCTGGCGCCGCGAGGCGTGGGGGTTCGAGTCCCTTCCTGGGCACCAGCGTTTGGGTGCAGACCCGGAGTTTGGTCGCAGTTTGGTCGCTGGCGCGGTTTCTTAATGAATTCTTCAATGACGGATATAGAGATGACGGACAAGGTAACGACGGACGCGGTAATCGAGGCGGGCAGCGCACTGGAACGGCGCATCGAAATGACAGTGGCGCTGGCCGGGATCGACAGGGATGTCGAACAGCGCCTCAAGCAGATGTCGCGCACCGTGAAAATGGCCGGCTTTCGTCCGGGCAAGGTGCCGATGAAAATCGTTGCCCAGCAGTATGGCTCGCAGGCACGTTCGGAGGCGATTGGTGCGGCGGTGGAAAAGGCCTATGGCGAGAAAGTGCGCGAGCAGAATCTGCGCGTTGCCGGTTATCCGCGCATCGAGCCGAAGGCGGACGCCAGTCCCGGGATGCTGGGATTCACCGCGGTCTTCGAGGTCTATCCCGAGATCAAGCCGGCGGATATCTCCGGTCAGGCGATCGAAAAGCCGACCCTGACGGTGACCGAGGCCGAGGTCGAGAAGACTCTCGATGTCCTGCGCAAGCAGCGCACCACCTACGCCGAGACCGACCGTGGCGCGATGAAGGACGATCGCCTGGTGATCGACTTCGTCGGACGCCGGGATGGCGAGGAATTCCCCGGCGGCAAGGCCAGCGACTTCGCGGTGATGGTGGGCGGCGGCCAGATGCTGCCGGATTTCGAAGCGCAGCTGGATGGCCTCAAGGCCGGCGACAAGAAGATTTTTGATGTGACTTTTCCCACCGATTATCAGACCACGGAACTGGCCGGCGCGACCGTGCAGTTCGACCTGAGCGTCAAGAAGGTCGAGGCGCCTCACTTGCCGGAAATCGATGCCGATTTCGCCAGGCAACTCGGTGTTGCCGATGGTGACGTGGAAAAGATGCGCGTCGAGGTCCGCTCGAATCTGGAACGTGAAGTGAAGAAGCGCCTGCTGGCGAAGGTCAAGGAGCAGGTCATGGAGGCGCTGCTGAAGGTGAATCCGATCGAGGTGCCCAAAGCGCTGGTCGAGATGGAATCGCAGCAGATGGCTGAAGCGGCGAAGAAGGACATGGAGTCGCGCGGCATGGCAATGAAGAATATTCCGGTCGAGCCCTCCTGGTTCGGCGAGCAGGCCACGCGCCGCGTGAAACTCGGCCTGCTGCTGGCCGAGTTGGTCAAGGCCAGGGACTTGCACGTCAAGCCCGAGCAAGTGCGTACCATCGTCGACGAATTTGCCGAGACCTTCGAAGACCCCAAGGAAGTTGTCCGCTGGTACTATTCCCAGCCACAGCGGCTGGCCGAGGCAGAGGCGCTGGCGCTGGAGAACAATGTTGTGGATTGGGTGCTCGCCAATACCCAGGTCAGCGAAACCCCCATCGCTTTCGATGCCCTGATGGGAAATGCAGCATGATTTTGCCGGAGATGTCCATGTACGGTTCGCGACAAAACGCTGGCGCCCACGATGCGCCGACTCCCGACACGCAGGCGCTGGGCCTGGTGCCCATGGTCATCGAGACCAGCGGGCGCGGCGAGCGGGCCTATGACATCTATTCGCGGCTGTTGCGGGAACGGGTGATTTTCCTGGTCGGGCCGGTCAATGATTCGACGGCCAACCTGATCGTGGCGCAACTGCTGTTCCTCGAATCCGAAAATCCGGACAAGGACATTTTCTTCTACATCAATTCGCCGGGCGGTTCCGTTACCGCGGGAATGGCCATCTACGACACCATGCAATTCATCAAGCCGAACGTGTCGACCCTGTGCATCGGCCAGGCGGCGAGCATGGGTTCGTTTCTTCTGGCCGCGGGAGAGAAGGGCAAGCGCTACTGCCTGCCGAATTCGCGCGTGATGATTCATCAGCCCATGGGCGGTTTTCAGGGCCAGGCCTCGGACATCGAGATCCATGCCAAGGAAATCCTGTTCCTCAAGCAGAAACTCAACAGCATGCTGGCGCACCACACCGGGCAGTCGATCGAGCGCGTCGAGCGCGATACCGATCGCGACAACTTCCTTTCCGCCGAAGCAGCGGTAGAGTACGGTCTGGTGGACAAGGTGCTGAGCACTCGCGCCGAGGCTGTCGAATCTGCCAAGGCTTGAGCGCCAGCGCGCACGGAGACGAAGATGGCGGAAAAGAAATCGGGTAGCGGAGAAAAGCTGCTGTATTGCTCCTTCTGTGGCAAGAGCCAGCATGAAGTCAAGAAGCTGATCGCCGGTCCTTCCGTTTTTATCTGCGACGAGTGCATCGAACTCTGCAACGACATCATTCGCGACGAGATCGCCGCCGCGCCGGAGGGTACCGCCAAGCGCGAGTTGCCGGCGCCGAAAGAGATTCGCGAACTGCTCGACCAGTACGTGATCGGGCAGGATTCGGCGAAGAAGATTCTTGCCGTGGCGGTCTACAACCACTACAAGCGGATCCGCCACCAGGAAAAGGGCAGCGATGGCATCGAGCTGTCGAAGAGCAACATCCTGCTTATCGGTCCCACCGGGTCGGGCAAGACCCTGTTGGCGCAGACTCTGGCGCGCACCCTCAACGTGCCCTTCGTCATGGCCGACGCGACGACGCTGACCGAGGCGGGCTATGTCGGCGAGGATGTGGAAAACATCATCCAGAAGCTGCTGCAAAAGTGCGACCACGATGTCGAAAAGGCCCAGCAGGGCATTGTCTACATCGACGAGATCGACAAGATTTCGCGCAAGTCCGATAACCCCTCGATCACCCGCGACGTGTCCGGCGAAGGCGTGCAGCAGGCGCTGCTGAAGCTGATCGAAGGCACGATCGCCAGCATTCCGCCACAGGGCGGGCGCAAGCACCCGAACCAGGATTTCATCCAGATCGATACCACCAACATCCTGTTCATCTGCGGCGGTGCATTCGACGGGCTGGACAAGGTGATTCGCAATCGCTCCGAGAAAGGCGGCATCGGCTTTGGCGCCGAGGTGAAAAGCCGCGATGCCGGCAATGTCAGCGAGACGCTGAAGCAGGTCGAGCCCGAAGACATGATCAAGTTCGGCCTGATTCCGGAACTGATCGGCCGTCTGCCGGTGATTGCGACCTTGCAGGAACTCGAAGAAGAAGCCTTGGTCGAAATCTTGATCGCGCCGAAAAATGCCTTGATCAAGCAGTATCACAAGCTGTTTGCCATGGAAGGGGTGGAACTTGAAGTACGCCCTTCGGCGCTGCAGGCCATTGCCAAAAAGGCGCTGAAACGCAAGACCGGGGCACGGGGCTTGCGGTCGATTCTGGAGGGCGTGCTGCTCGATACCATGTACGAGATTCCCACGATGGAAAGCGTGAGCAAAGTCGTGATCGACGAGAGCACGATCGAAAGCGGCGCCCAGCCGCTGATGATTTACGCCGATCAGCCCAAGGTTTCGGGTTCGAAGAGCTAATCCGGCGGCCGGGTTTGACTGAGGCCGCCTTGAAACCCAGTTCGTTGCCCCAATCTGGGCAGCGTGACTCATAACCGAAGGACACGATGATGTCTGGCCTACCCGCCTCCCCCGTAGAGACCCAATCCCTGCCGCTGTTGCCCCTGCGTGACGTGGTGGTATTCCCGCATATGGTGATTCCGCTGTTTGTCGGCCGTCCCAAGTCCATCAAGGCGCTGGAAACAGCGATGGAGACCGGCAAGAACATCCTCCTCGTGGCGCAGAAGTCCGCCGCCAAGGATGAGCCGGTGCCGGAGGACATGTACGAGATCGGCTGTCTGGCCAACATCCTGCAGATGCTCAAGCTGCCCGACGGCACGGTGAAAGTGCTGGTCGAAGGGGTGCAGCGCGCCCGCGTGCTGCGCATCGAGGACCAGCGCGCCCTGTTCGTCGCCGACGTCAGCCTGATCCCGATCGAGGAGCGCGCCGACAACGAGGTCGAGGCCATGCGCCGTACCGTGCTGGCGCAGTTCGATCAGTACGTCAAACTCAACAAGAAGATTCCGCCCGAGGTGCTGACCTCGCTGGCGGGCATCGAGGAAGCCGGGCGTCTGGCCGATACCATTGCCGCCCACCTGCCCCTCAAGCTCGAACAGAAGCAGGAGGTTCTGGAGGTCTTCGGCGTACCCGAACGACTGGAAAAGCTGCTCGGCCAACTGGAAGCCGAACTCGACATCCTCCAGGTCGAAAAGCGCATCCGCGGCCGCGTCAAGCGCCAGATGGAAAAGAGCCAGCGCGAGTATTACCTCAACGAGCAGGTCAAGGCCATCCAGAAGGAACTCGGCGAAGGCGAAGAAGGCGCCGACATCGACGAGATGGAAAAGAAGATCAAGGCGGCCGGCATGAGCAAGGAGGCCTTGACCAAGATAAACGCGGAAGTCAAGAAGTTGAAGCTGATGTCGCCCATGTCGGCCGAAGCCACCGTGGTGCGCAACTACATTGAAACCCTGCTGGCTTTGCCGTGGAAAAAGAAGTCACGCATCAGCAAGGATCTGTCGGCCGCAGAGAAGATCCTCGACCGCGATCACTATGGTCTCGAAAAGGTCAAGGAGCGCATCGTCGAATACCTTGCCGTGCAGCAGCGGGTGGACAAGGTCAAGGCGCCGATCCTGTGCCTGGTCGGACCGCCCGGCGTGGGCAAGACTTCACTGGGTCAGTCGATAGCCAAGTCGATCAATCGCAAGTTCATTCGCATGGCCCTGGGCGGCGTGCGAGATGAAGCGGAGATTCGCGGCCACCGCCGGACCTACATCGGTTCCATGCCCGGCAAGATACTGCAGAACATGACCAAGGTCGGGGTCAAGAACCCGCTGTTCCTGCTCGATGAAGTCGACAAGATGGGCCAGGATTTCCGCGGCGATCCCTCGTCGGCGCTGCTCGAAGTGCTCGACCCGGAGCAGAACCATACCTTCCAGGACCACTACATCGAGGTCGATTTCGACTTGTCCGATGTCATGTTCGTCGCCACGGCAAACACGCTGAACATTCCAGCTGCCTTGCTCGATCGCCTGGAGGTCATCCGCCTGTCCGGCTACACCGAAGATGAAAAGGTCAATATTGCCTTGCGTTATCTGGTGCCGAAGCAGCAGAAGAACAACGGCATCAAGCGTGACGAACTCACCATCACCGAGGACGCCCTGCGCGATATCGTGCGCTACTACTCGCGCGAAGCCGGCGTGCGCGCCCTCGAACGCGAGATTTCGAAAATTTGCCGCAAGGTAGTGAAGTCGCTGGTAATGAAGGCGCGCAAAAACAAGATCATCGTCAATGGCAAGAATCTCGACAAGTTCCTCGGCGTGCGCCGTTACAGCTTCGGCATGGCGGAAAAGGACAACCAGATCGGTCAGGTTACCGGTCTGGCGTGGACCGAAGTTGGCGGTGAACTGCTCACCATCGAGGCCGTCGCCTTGCCCGGCAAGGGCAAGACCATGACCACCGGCAAGCTGGGCGAAGTCATGCAGGAGTCGATTCAGGCCGCGCTATCGGTGGTGCGCAAGCGCAGCCATGCACTCGGCATCGCGGACGACTTCTACCAGAAGAACGACATTCACATCCATCTCCCGGAAGGGGCGACGCCAAAGGATGGCCCGAGTGCCGGCATCGCCATCTGTACCGCACTCGTCTCGGTGCTGACCGGCATTCCGGTGCGAGCCGATGTGGCGATGACGGGTGAGATCACCTTGCGCGGTGAAGTGCTGCCTATCGGCGGTCTCAAGGAAAAGCTGCTGGCCGCGGTGCGTGGCGGCATCCGTACGGCGCTGATTCCGGAGGAGAACGTCAAGGATCTGGTGGAGATTCCCGACACCATCAAGAACCGGATCGAGATTCTGCCGGTGCGGTGGATTGACAAGGTATTGGAACTCGCCCTGGAGCGCATGCCCGAGCCACTTCCCGAGCAAGTCGCAACAGCTGCCGTGGCAGTAGCTGCAGCAGCTGTCGGCGATGCCGCGGTGACTGGCGTAGTGACCCACTGACGCCGGCCCGCGAAGCGGCATTCCCCGCGCGCAACGCGAGCGCGAACTGATAGAATCGCGGTCGGTTGCCCGATGTGGGTAGCCGTTGTTCAGCGGGTGCTTAGCTCAGTTGGTAGAGCGTCGCCCTTACAAGGCGAATGTCGGCGGTTCGACCCCGTCAGCACCCACCACCGAACAAAGGCGAACTGCAGTTCGCCTTTGTCGCATCTAGGGCTCTCAGCGCATGGGGCGGGTGTCGCCACCGTAGGCGACAACAAGATTTCACAGCAGGAATTTCAGACTGCCTTGCGCGAGCAACAGGACCGGATGCGCGCCCAGTTGGGCGGGAAAGTCGATCCGGCACTGTTCGAGGCGCCGCAAATGCGTCGCGCCGTGCTCGATTCACTGGTCACGCAACGTCTGCTGGTCGAGCAAGTACGCAAGAACCGGCTGGTCGTGGGCAACGAACAGCTGGTCCAGTTCATTGCCGGAGTTCCTTCGTTGCAGGAAAACGGCAAGTTTTCCAGGGAGCGCTATGAGGCGCTGGTGGCGGCGCAGGGCCTGAGCAAAGAGGTCTTCGAAGCACGTCTGCGCCAGGACATCGCCATGCAGCAGATGATGATGCCGGTTGGCGAAGCCGGAATCACCGGTCAGGCTGCTGCCAACCGTTGGCTGGCAACACAGTTCGAGCAGCGCGAGGTCGCGGAGGCGCGACTGCTGCCGGAGACCTATTCCGGCCAGGTAAAGCTAGCCGCCGATGCGGTGCCGAAGTACTACGAGGCCAATCGCAAGCAGTTCGAATTGCCGGAGCAGGTGCGTGCCGAATTTCTGGTGTTGAGCCGGGACGTCATGGCGGCGCAGGCCACCATAAGCGATGAGGAAATCAAGACCAATTATCAATCGCGCGCGGATCGCTACAAGGAAGGCGAGACGCGGCGCGCCAGCCATATCCTGATTCGCGCGGACAAGGATGCTGCGGACGCACAAGTGAAGGCGGCCAAGGCCAGGGCGGAGGAGCTTCTGGTGCAGGTGAAGAAATCGCCGGGCGAGTTTGCCAACCTCGCCAGGAAGAACTCGCAGGATCCTGGGTCTGCCGAAAAGGGCGGCGATCTGGATTGGTTTGGTCGCGGCGGCATGGTGAAAGCGTTTGAGGAAGTGGCTTTTACCCTGAAGGAAGGACAGGTTTCCGATGTTGTGCGGTCCGATTTCGGATTTCACATCATTCGCGTGACGGGTGTCCGGCCTGAGCGCGTCAAGCCGCTTGCGGACGTCAAGGCAGAGATCGTGGCGGAGCTCAAGCGGGAAGCGGGAAGCAGGAAGTACGCGGAAGCGGCGGAAGCTTTTGGCAACACGGTGTATGAACAGGCCGACAGCCTGAAACCGGCTGCCGAAAAATGGAAACTGGAGCAGCGTCAGACGCAGTGGCTGGCCAAGGGTGCCAAAATGCCGCCGCCCTTCGACAACCCCAAGCTGGCGGCTGCTTTGTTCAGCGACGATGGACTGAAGAACAAGAGAAATACCGAGGCGGTCGAAGTCGCACCGGGCACCCTGGTGTCTGCGCGCGTGCTCGAACACAAGCCGGCCGCCTTGCAAGCGTTCGACGTGGTCAAGGCAGACATCGAGAAGCACCTGATTCGTGACGAAGCGTTCAAACTGGCGACAAGGGACGGCGAGGACAAACTGGCCAGACTGGCGAAGGGCGAGGCTGTTGACCTCAAGTGGTCGCCGGCACACAGCGTCAGCCGCAGTGAGACCAAGGGGCTGCCGCCTGATGCCTTGCGCGCCGTGTTCAAGGTCGACACTGCAAAGCTGCCTGCGCACGCGGGCGTCGTCGTGCCCGGAAACGGCTATGCGCTTTATCGCATCGGTTCGGTCAAGGCGGGCGAGCCAGGCAAGGACGATCCGCGCGGCCGGGCGCTGGCCCAGCAATATGCCCGATCGGTTGCCGCCGAAGAGTTCGCGGCATGGATGTCGACCCTGAAGGAAAAGTATCCGGTGGAGATCAATCAGGCCGTGCTGGAGAGCAAGGACCGCTGATGACTTCCGGGCGGGTGTATTCCATTTCCAGATCATCCCTGACTTTGTAGTTGCGGCCGCTGCGCTTAACGCCGGTCAGGCTGGCGTTAGCCTTCACTGAAACTACGTTTTCGACTTCGCCTTGCCGTGCTGTTCGCACTGTCTGCGGCTCGTCTTCGCGTCACGAATGATCTGGAAACGGAATTAGTTTCTGTCTCCCAGCAGTGCCTTGAGATTGGCAAAAGGCGAGTGCGTGGCCGCCTCCCCTGCCGGCGCTCCACTCTCCGCGGCGCCGCCCGCCGCCTCCAGTTGTCGTTGATGCTCGTTGTCGTGGCAATACAGGCACAGCAGTTCCCAGTTGCTGCCATCGGGCGGGTTGTTGGCGTGATTGTGATCGCGATGATGCACGGTAAGCTCGCGCAGGTTGGCGCGGGTGAATTCCCGCGCACAACGGCCGCATATCCACGGGTAGATCTTCAGTGCCTGTTCGCGATAACCTTGATCGCGGGTTTCCGCCGCGCGGCGGGCATCGGCGACGATGCGGTCAAGCTTGCCTGGGGCGGCGCCTTTCATCCGGCCTATTTTTCCTGAAGCAGATTGTTCATCCGCTGCGCCCGGCTTTTCGATTCTGCCTTGTTGATCTCGGACACCTGGCGACCGTAGGCTTCACGTGCCTCCGGGCCTTGCTGGGTGGCTTCAATGCTGCGTATGCAGCGCCAGCGCTTGCCGGTCTTGGTGACAATCAGTCGCATTTCGTCTCGCGGGTGATGCATGCGGCAGTGATAGCAGTATGTCGGTTCAGTTGCCATGGCGGTGAACGGATATCAGGCGGTGACGGCTCCAATTATGCTACGCCGAACGCTATTTGTTCCGTCCTGCGCTAAACTTGCTGCACGCATTGCAGCACGTCCGCCCGTAGCTCATCTGGATAGAGCACCGGCCTTCTAAGCCGGGGGTAGTGGGTTCGAATCCCGCCGGGCGGACCACATACGTCGAACAAGGGGGTTCATGAAAGCAACGCAGTTTGCCAGTGTGGAAGATGCCCGGACCCGGATGGGTCAGGAGATCGGAGTCAGCGACTGGCTGCTCATCGATCAGGAACGCGTGAATGCCTTCGCCGAAGTTACCGGCGACCGGCAGTGGATTCACGTCGATATCGAGCGGGCGAAGCGCGAATCGCCTTTTGGCGGGCCGATTGTTCATGGCTACCTTACCTTGTCGCTGCTCGCCAAGTTCGCCCAGGAGTGCATCGCGGTCGAGGGCATCAAGCTGGCCGTGAACTACGGCCTCAATCGGGTGCGTTTTGCGTCGCCGGTGAAAGTAGGCAGTCGCGTACGCGCAAAGTTTGTCCTCGGCGCGGTGGAAGACATTCCCGGCGGGGCGCAACTGGTGTGGCAGGCGGTGATCGAGATCGAGGGCGGCGCCAAGCCGGCGTGCGTGGCGGAGATGGTCGCCCGCTGGTACTTCTAGGCAAAGGCTCGACGTCACGACGACGCCCATGCGTTCGGCGTTACCAATCAGCCGAGAAAATCCTTTTTCCCGAGTTCCAGGCCGTTGTGGCGGAGTACATGGAAATGGTCATGGTCGCTTGCCTTCCTTGTGCAATAAAGCGGATTCAAATCGGATGTCCCCAAGAATCGGCGACGCTAGCGGCGGATCGCGGCGGGGCCGGGATGGGATCCGGGAGATGAAGAAGGGATTTGTTGCAGCATGCGACTCTGCAAGTTCGCAATTTGCGTTTCCTGGTCCTCCAGTCGTTGAATCAGAAAGTCATACCTTTCCTGATCGGCTTGATTGGCGAACTCAAACATTCCATCCTGAAAGGCGGCTGTCTGCTGCCTGACTTGCAGGTCAAGAAAATCGAGCAGTTCGATTGAGGTGACGGCAAAGGCACGCTGCAGCAATATGATGCCTTTGACATCACTCCGGCTGGATTCCATTCGTTGCTTGAACTCACCCTGGTACCTGGTGCCGGCAAGGGACAGTATCTTCCTGTTCTGGAGTTTCATTTCAGCGTCATGCTCCTGCTCCATCTGACTAGCCAACGCCTGATAGGCAATCATTTTGCGCCGACCCTCCTGCAGTCTCGCCGGCGATAGCAGATTCTCCGGTTCCCATACGGCATCGAGTCCAAGCCGATTGACCGCTGAATCGTGTGCTGTGGCTTGCTGCATTTGCCGTTCCGACCATTCCCGGACAAGCGCAGCCATGAGTCCCGGTTCCTCGCTCTTTGCTTTGGCGCTTGACGGAACGGATGATTGCTTGGGCGGCGGCGATGGCACTGACGGACGGGGTGGCAAAGGAGATTCGATCGGGAGTTCAATTGCCTGACCGGTCGATTTGAGATCGCTCCGATGCCGCGAAGCCAGTTCAGCCGTCCTCTGCGTTCGCTGAGCGACCACGATTTCGTCCCAGCTATTGAAGCCAGAAACGGCAAGCGACGAGGAAATCGCCGTGAGCACCAGCAGGGTCACGATCCCGGCAGGAGGCCGGCGACTGCTGGTTGCGGCGTATGCGGCCAGGGACGCAAACAGCAGGCCGCCAAGCGCGCGGACAAGGTCGCCATCGATTACCACCGCGCGAATCAGCAGTCCCGCATAGAGCGCAACGCCGATCAGGGACGTGACCGCGAACGCGCCAGCCAGCCAGATATTCTCCGGTGGTTTGGCGATTTCCTGATCCTGAGAGACGTTCTCGGTGTCGTCGGTTTCCAAGACGTTTTCCTGTCGGCTGTCTTCAAGGTCAAGACTAGCCGTATCCAATGGCCTTCGCAACCGGAAAACAGGGCAAGCGCCAAAAGCGCAAAAGCCCGCGGCGTGCGGGCCATCGACTGTCTGATCGTGATTGGTAAACCACTGATTGGACTTGCTGGCGGAGAGGGCGGGATTCGAACCCGCGGTAGGCTATGAACCTACACACGCTTTCCAGGCGTGCGACTTAAACCGCTCATCCACCTCTCCGCGGATACGTGCTGAGGACTGACGCTTCAGCAGGGCGCGAATTCTAGCAGATCAGCCTTCGCTGTGCCGCAGCGAGAGATCGATGGCGCGCACGTTCTTTGTCAGGCTGCCTACGGAAATGCGGTCCACGCCGGTTTCGGCGATGGCGCGCACGGTTTCCAGTCGAACGCCCCCGGAGGCTTCGAGTTGGGCGCGTCCGGCGGTAAGGCCGACGGCTTGACGCATCTGCGCCAGGTCCATGTTGTCGAGCAGGATCATCCTGGCGTCGGCGTCGAGGGCTTCGGCAAGTTGTTCCAGGGTTTCCACTTCGATCTGGATGAAGACGTCGCCGCGGCTGACCGCGTGTGCCTGCTCCAGCGCGGCGCTGACGCCGCCGGCGGCCATGATGTGGTTCTCCTTGATCAGGATGCCGTCATAGAGTCCGAGGCGGTGGTTGCTGCCGCCGCCGCAGGTGACGGCATATTTCTGCGCCAGGCGCAGGCCGGGCAGGGTCTTGCGCGTGTCGACGATGCGCGCACCGGTGCCGGCGACGGCATCGACATACCGACGTGTCGCTGTGGCGGTGGCTGAAAGCAGTTGCAGGAAGTTGAGCGCGGCGCGTTCGGCGGTGAGCAGGGCGCGGGTGCTGGCCTCGATTTCGCACAGCGCTTGGCCTGAGGCAATTGCCTCGCCATCGCGCGCGTGCCAGCGGATGACCGCCAGCGGATCGAGCCGCCGGAAGCAGGCATCGAACCATGCCGTGCCGGCGAGCACGGCAGCTTCGCGACTGAGCACGGTGCCATGCGAGCGCCGCGTGGCGGGGGTAAGCAGCGCCGTCAGGTCGCCGCCGCCGATGTCTTCCACCAGGGCGGCGAGCACATTGCGTTGCACCTCGGCGGCAAGCTGAAGAGGGAGTTCCATGATGTCGGGATGGTGGGAGTGTGGGTTCAATTCATTCTAGCAGTCGGCCGAGGCCCGGTGCGCCGCCGGTTCACTGCGCTCTCGATCCGCGCAAGCTGAGCGCCGTTGTCGGCGCGGTGAAGCTCTCGGCGCGGGATACGTCCCAGAACACCTTGAAGACGGGATGGTCTGGCACGCCGGACAGGAGTTCGCCGGGCTTGGCCCAATGATGCAAGGCCGCCAGCGAGCGTACTTCGGTGGCCGAGACGCGACGAATCACATGTTCCGGGCCGAGTTCGCGCGGATGGTGCAGGCCCGAGGCGCCGAGCAATTCCTTGAGCGCGATCAGCGTGTTCTGGTGGAACTGGAACACGCGCGACGATTTGTCCGGCACATCGAGGGCACGCATGCGTCGCGCATCCTGCGTCGTGACGCCGGTCGGGCACTTGCCGGTGTGGCAGGTCTGTGCCTGCAGGCAGCCGAGGGCGAACATGAAGCCGCGCGCGGAGTTGCACCAGTCCGCGCCCATCGCCATGGTGCGCGCCATGTCGAAGGCGGTGACGATTTTGCCGGAAGCGCCGAGATTGATCCGGTGGCGCAGATTGACGCCGACCAGGGTGTTGTGCACCAGCATCAGGCCCTCGCGCAGCGGTGCGCCGACGTGGTCGGTGAACTCAAGGGGAGCGGCGCCGGTACCGCCTTCACCGCCATCGACGACGATGAAGTCGGGGGTGATACCGGTGGTGAGCATGGCCTTGACGATGGCGAACCATTCCCACGGATGACCGATCGCCAGCTTGATGCCGATGGGCTTGCCGCCCGACAACTCGCGCAGGCGGGCGATGAAGGCGACCAGTTCCAGCGGCGTGGAGAATGCCGAGTGCCGTGCCGGCGAAATGCAGTCGACGCCCAGTGGAACACCACGCGCCTCGGCGATTTCGCGCGTCACCTTGGCGCCAGGCAGCACGCCGCCGTGTCCGGGCTTGGCGCCTTGCGAGAGCTTGATCTCGATCATCCTGACTTGATCTATCCGGGCATTGTTGGCAAATGTCTTTTCGTCGAAATGTCCGTTGGCATCGCGGCAGCCGAAATAGCCGCTGCCGATTTCCCAGGTCAGGTCGCCGCCGTTCTGGCGGTGGTAGCGCGAGATGGAACCTTCCCCGGTGTCGTGATAGAAATGGCCGCGCTTGGCGCCCTCGTTCAGCGCCAGGATCGCGTTTGCCGAGAGCGCGCCGAAACTCATCGCGGAAATGTTGAATACGCTGGCGGAATACGGTTGCGTGCAGGCCGGCCCGCCGATCCCGATGCGGAAGTCGTGATTGTCGATGTGCACCGGCGCGATGGAATGGTTGATCCACTCGTAGTGCGGCTCATAGACATTGAGTTGGGTGCCGAAGGGGCGTTTGTCGGCGGCCTGCTTGGAACGCTGGTAGATGATCGAGCGCTGGGCGCGGGAGAAGGGCAGTTCCTCGGAGTCGGCTTCGAGAAAATACTGGCGGATCTCCGGCCGGATGTACTCGAAGAAAAAGCGGAAATGCGCCAGCAGCGGGTAATTGCGGCGGACTGCCTGTTTGATCTGGAGGTAATCGCTGAAACCGACCAGCGTAAGCGCGGCGAACACCGCGGCGGGCCACAACCACTGCAATGAAAGGCGCAGCAATGCGAGACAGGCAAGGCCCAGGATCGCACAAATGATCCAGGCCCAGTAGCGCTTCGGAACGATGTTGTCGAGAACCTGCGACATGGGCGCCCTCCCGGAAAGTTGTTCGACCAGTGCCGCTCTACTCTAACTCATGTTTGCCTGCCTGAAGCGCTCCGAGAGCGCGATCGACAGGCTGCTGCCGGCGATCACGGCCATGCCGGCCACAGAGAGTACATCGGGCAGGTGGTCGTAGAACATCCAGCCGAGCAACATCGCCCAGACCAGTTGCGCGTAGAGAAAGGGCGACAGTGTCGACGCCGGGGCATGACGGAAGGCGCGGGTCATCAGCAGGTGCCCGGTGCCGCCATAGATGCCCAGCGAAGCGATGCCCAGCGCCTGCCATGCATCGGGCATCGGTCCGCCCCAGTACAGCGGTGCCGCCAGAGTCATCGAAACGGTGCCCACCAGCGCGGTATAGAACAGCATGGTGACCGTGTTTTCGGTCAATGTCATATGCCGCGTCTGCACCTGGTAGATCGCGTAGCAGGCGGCTGCCAGCGACATCAGGATGATTCCCTGCGTCGACAGCGCGCCGCCCGGCCGGGCAATCAGCAGGGCGCCGGCAAAGCCAGCGACGATGGCGATCCAGCGTGCCTTGCTGACCGATTCCTTGAGCAGCCAGCTGGCCAGCAGCACCACGATCATCGGCGTCACGAACAGAAAGGCGGTGCTTTCGGCCAGCGGCATGATCGATATCCCCGCCATCGCAAAACCGGTGGTGCCGACCAGCATCAGTGCCCTGGCCGTCAGCGCCAGCGGGCGCTGCGTGGCGATCAGTCTTGCCCGCATCGACGGCGCGAGAAAGATCACCATCAGGACGAAGTGCACCGTGTAACGCGCCCAGACCAGCATGGGTACGGAAAAGGTCTGTGTCAGGTGCTTGGAAGTGGCGTCCAGCGCGGCGAAGCACAGGCCCGCCCCCAGCATCATCAGGATGCCGATGAACGGCCGGCCCTCAGGCATTGGCGATCAGGCGATTGAGAAGTGCGCGTGCGACGGGGATCAGTTCGCCGGCGGCCATGCCGATCGGGCCGGCACTGGCGGCGGCAAGCGCATCGGCCGCGGCGCCATGCAGATGAACCGCGCCCGACAAGGCCGGCGCAGCGTGCCAACCCTGCGCCAACAGTGCGCCGGTCATGCCGGACAGCACGTCGCCGCTGCCGCCCGAAGCCAGTCCGGGATTGCCGCTGGTGTTGATGCGCCAGCGGCCGTCGGGATATGCGATTACCGTGCCGCAGCCCTTGAGCGCGACGTGCGCCTTGAAACGTTGTGCCAGTTCCAGCGCTGCGCCGACGCGATCGGCCTGCACCGTCTCCGTGGTGGTCGCCAGCAGTCGCCCGGCTTCGGCGGGATGCGGCGTGATGATGGTTGGCGCGGCGCGGTGGGATATGCGTATGGCGACTACCGGATGCGTGGCGAGCAGATTCAGCGCGTCGGCATCGAGCAGCAATGGAAAGTCGGCGCTGACGGTACGGCGAAGAATCTCCATCGCGGCATCGGATTCGCCCAGGCCGGGGCCGATGACGATCGCGGTGGCCTGGGCCAGCGCGGCATCGGCTGAGCGCAGCATCAATTCCGGCTGCAGGGGATCGACGGCAAGCGGTTGCAGCAGGCCGACAAAGACCCGTCCGGCGCCGAGCTTGAGTCCGGCGCGCGCCGCCAGCAGCGCCGCGCCGGTCATGCCGGCGGCGCCGCCGATCACGGCCAGCGAGCCGTAGCTGCCCTTGTGGCTGTTCTTTGCGCGCGGCCTCAGGCACTCGCGAAAATCGTCGACGCCGAGCAGGGCGCCGGGAAATCCGTCGAGGCGCAGACCGAGGTCAACCACGCTCACCTCTCCACAATGATCGGGGCCATCGCGCGTGTACAGGCCCGGCTTGCCGCCGATGAAGCTGATCGTATGGGTGGCGCGCACCGTGGCGCCGAGCAAGCGCCCGGTGTCGCCATCGAGGCCGCTGGGAATGTCCAGCGCCAGCACCGGGCCGGGAAAGGCGTTGATGCGCTCGATCAGCCCAGCCCAGGCGCCGGTGACGGGCCGCGTGAGGCCGATGCCGAACAGGCCGTCCACCACCAGCCCATAGTCGCCGGCTGGGACCTCGCCGCCGGATCCGACGACGACGACCTGCACGCCCTGTTGCCTGAGTACGCGTGCCGCGACCCTTGCATCGCCGCCATTGTTGCCGGGACCGGCGAACACCAGTACGGGAGCGCGGCTGCCCTGCAGCAGGTGCCTGGCGAATTCCGCGGCGGCACGCCCGGCCCGTTCCATCAGGGGTGGCACGACGCTGTCGTAGCGCGTTTCGAGGACGCGCAATTCGGCGCTGCGCAGAAGGGGTGTAGGCATGACGCGATTGTAACCGTCAGCCGCCCGAAGCGATTTCAGTCAGCGGCAGGACATCATGGCCGGCCAGCGTGAGTTCGGTACGCAGGTGGTGCGCAACGCCGACCGCCTCGGGGTTGTCGCCATGCACGCAGATGCTGCCGATCGGCGTGGCGATGCGCGTGCCGTCGACGGCGATCAGGGCGCCGGCTTCGAGCATCGCCAGGACATGGGCCAGGCAGGCGGCGGGGCCGTGGATCATGGCATCGGGCCGCGAGCGCGGCACCAGCTGGCCGTCGGGCAGATAGGCGCGATCGGCGAAGATTTCCTCGACCACGGCGAGGCCGGCGGCGCGCCCGGCGAGCACCAGCTGCGATGCCGCCGGGGCGAGCAGGATCAGGCTGTCGTCGATGGCGCGGATCGCCCGGCAGATCGTGTCGGCGACGCCGCGGTCGACACAGGCGAGGTTGTTCAGCGCGCCATGCGGCTTGACGTGGGTGACCTGCGCCGCTTCCAGCGCCGCAATGCCGGCCAGCGCGCCGATCTGGAAGGCAATCTGGCTTTCGAGTTCGGCGGACGAGAGCGCCATGGCACGGCGGCCGAAGCCCTGCAGATCGGGATAGCCGGGATGGGCGCCGATCGAGACGCCGCGTTCCTGCGCCAGACGCACCGTACGGCGCATGACGTCCGGGTCGCCGGCATGGCCGCCGCAGGCGATGTTGGCCGAGCTGACAATATCCAGCATGGCGGCGTCATCGCCCATGCGCCAGGGGCCGAAGCCCTCGCCGAGGTCGGCATTAAGGTTGATGCGCATCGATCACTCCGTCGATCAGGTTGGCGGCATACAACGCGTCGAGGTTGAATTCCATGGTTCCCGGGACCACGCCAAGGATGTATTCTGCCAGTTCAGTCGCTGCCTGGCGCCGCGCGGCGAGAGCGTGCGCCAGGCTCACCTCGACAAAGCGCAGCGGCTGGCCGGGCAGGGCATGACCCAGACGCGGCATGTCGGCGGCGATCACGGTAGCGATTTTCGGATAGCCGCCGACCGTCTGGCAATCTGCCAACAGGACGATCGGGTGGCCATCGCCGGGAACCTGGATGACGCCGGGCGTGACGGCATCGGAAACGATGTCGGCGCCATGTGCGGGATCGTGATCGAGGCACGGACCGTCGAGGCGCAGGCCCATGCGGTCCGCAGCGCGACTGACGGTAAATTCGTCGCTGATGAAGTGTGCCCAGGCGGAGTCGGTGAAATACTCGCGCTGCGGGCCGGCCATGACGCGCAAGGGGCCGTTGGGTGGGCGCGGGGGTTGCGGCAGGCGCAGCAAAATCGCCGCGTCGCCAGCGCCGACTCCTATGCAATCGCCGGCTTGCAGGCTGCGGCCGTCGATGCCGCCGAGCCCGGCGCGGGCGTAGGTGGAGCGGCTGCCGAGCACCGCGGGCAAATCAAAGCCGCCATGAACGGCGAGGTAGCCGATGCCGCTGCGCAGGTTTCCGGTGACGAGAATCTCGCCGGCGGCCAGCGCATGACTGCGCCAGTCGCCGGCTGCGCGCGATTGACCGGCGGCATCTTCGATGCGGGCTGAAAACTCGCCGGCGAGGGCGATGGTGATCGGTGCCTTGGCGCGCAGTCGAGGGCCGAGCAGGTGCATTTCCAGCGCGACTGTGGCCGGCGGATTGCCGACCAGCGCGTTGGCAATGGCCAGCCATTCGACATCAAGCGCGCCGGACAACGGCACGCCCAGATGCCGGTAGCCGGGGCGGCCCGCATCCTGAAAGCTCGCCGGCAGCGGACAGTCGAGAATCTCGATCATGTCGCCTGCCAATCCCGACGGCCCTTCTTTCCCTTTGCGACGTCCGCTTCGAGGCGCAGGAACTCGTCGCGGCTGAGCGGCGCGAAGCTCACCGTGTCGCCGGGTGCCAGCAGGGCCGGGCGGGCCACGTCGTTCAGGTCGAACAGGCGCACGGGGGTGCGTCCCAGCAGATGCCAGCCGCCTGGGCTTTGCCACGGATAGACGGCGGCCTGCGCGCCGGCGATGGCGAGGCTGTTGGCGGGGACGGCGGTGCGCGGCGTCGTGCGCCGCGGCAGCCGCAGCCATTCAGGCAATTCGCCGAGATAGGGAAAGCCGGGCAGGAAGCCGATCAGGAAGACATGCAGTTCGCTGGCGCAAAGCGCTTCGATGACGGCCGATTCGCTGCGCCCCGTAGCCCGTGCAACCTCGGCCAGATCCGGCCCGAACTCGTCGCCGAAGACCACGGGGAGCGTCCACCGTGTCGCCAGCGCCGACTCTTTGGCCGAAGCCTGCGCGGCATCCCGAAGACGCTCGGCAAGCACCTCGCGATCCAGCCGCAATGGATCGAAATGCACGGTCAGCGAACTGTAGGCCGGCACCACGTCGCTGATGCCGTCGAGATTCATGGTAGCCAAGGCATCGCGCGCCGCCATGACTCTGGCATTGAGCGCGGAATTGATGCGATTCCCGAATTCGAGCGTCAGCGCACCGTCGCCGAGCGCGAGAATGCGCGGCTTCATCCCACCATGCGCTGCGGCAGCCAGGTGATGATCGCCGGAAACGCATAGAGCAGACCGACTGCGCCCATCATCAACAAGAAGGCGGGTGTTGCGGTGCGCGCGATCCACGGCAACTGCTTGCCGGTCATGCCCTGGATGACGAACAGGTTGAAGCCGACCGGCGGCGTGATCTGCGCCATTTCGACCACCACCACGAGGAAGACGCCGAACCAGATCAGGTCGATGCCGGCGGCGACGATGGTCGGCTGGATCACGGCGATGGTCAGCACCACCATCGAAATGCCGTCGAGGAAGCAGCCAAGGATGATGAAAAAGAACATCAGGCCAAAGAGTAGTCCGAACTGGCCGAGGCCGAGGCTGGCGATCCATTCGGCAAGGTGGCGCGGCAGGCCCAGGTAACCCATCGCCAGCGTCAGGAAGGCGCTGCCGGCGAGGATCAGGGCAATCATGCAGTACAGGCGCGTGGCGCCCAGCAGGCTGTCGCGGAAGGTGGTCCACGACAGCGAACTTTGTGCCGCCGCCAGGATCAGGCTGCCGACCACGCCGAGAGCCGCCGCTTCGGTGGCGGTGGCGACGCCGGCATAGATCGAACCCAGTACCAGCGCAATGAGCAAGACCACCGGAATCAGGTAGCGCGAGGCGTACACTTTTTGCCCGAAGCTGGTTTCCTCCGTCGCCGGTGGCACCGCATCCGGATTGAGCAGGGCCCAGACCACGATCCAGCCCATGAACAGGGTGGCCAGCATGATGCCCGGCAGCACGCCGGCAATGAACAGCTTGGCGATCGACACCTCGGCGGCGACGCCATACACGATCATGATGATCGATGGCGGGATCAAGAGGCCCAGCGTCCCCGCGCCGGCCAAGGTGCCGATGGTGATGGCTTCAGGGTAGCCGCGCTTTTTCAGTTCCGGCAAGGTGATCTTGCCGATCGTGGCGCAGGTCGCGGCCGATGAACCGGATACCGCGGCAAAGATGGTGCAGCCGATTACATTGACATGGAGCAGGCGTCCCGGCAGCTTCTCCAGCCACGGCGCAAGGCCCTTGAACATGTCGGAGGACAGCCGGGTGCGGAACAGGATCTCGCCCATCCACAGAAACATCGGCAGGGCGGTCAGCGTCCACGACGACGATGCGCCCCAGATGGTGACGGCCATCGCGTCGCCCGCGGCGCGTGACGTGAACAACTCCATGCTCAACCAGCCGACGCCGAGCAGGGCCAGCCCGATCCAGATGCCGCTGCCGAGCAGGGCGAACAGCGCCAGGATCAGACCGAAGGTAATAATCAGGTCCATGGCTTACTCGCTCCTGGCGGGTTCAGCATCGATGGCGCGGTGGCGCAGTTTTTCGCCGCGCAGGGTGGCGACCGTCTCGTCGGCAATGGCAATGGCGAAGATCACGCTGCCCAGCGCCATCGCCAGTTGCGGAATCCACAGCGGCGTGGCGTCGGTGCCTTGCGAGATGTCGTTGAACTGGAACGACTGCCATGCCAACCGCGTCGCAAACCAGGCCAGCAAGCCGGCACAGAGCAGGCCGGTGAGGTGGCTCCAGATTTCCAGCGCATGCCGGCCGCGCGGCCCGGCGTGATCGAGGATCAGCGTCACGCGGATGTGCTCGCCGCGCCTGAGTGTATGCGCCAGTGCCAGAAAGGCGGCTGCCGCCATGCAGTAGCCGGCGTAGGCATCGGTGCCACGCACGTGAAAATCCAGCAGGCGACCGGTGACCGAAAGCAGGATCATGGCCAGCGTGCCGATCATGAACAGTGCCGCCACCCAGGCGGCGGCACCGTAGACCCGGTCGAGGAGGTGTCGCATCGAGCGACGCCTACTTCCGATAGGCGTCGAGGATGGCTTGCCCTTCGGCGCCGGCGGTCTTCTGCCAATCAGCGATCATGGTGTCGCCAACCTTCTTCAGGTCCGCCTTCAGTGCGGCAGATGGTGCGGCGACGTTCATGCCGTTCTTGGTCAGTTGCTCGACGTAGAACTTGGTCTTCTCCTCGCTGGTCTTCCAGCCCCGCGCTTCGGCGTCGGCAGAGGCTTTCAGCAGCGCGTCCTGGCTCGGCTTGTCGAGCCCGTCGAAGGCTTTCTGCGACACCAGCACCGCATTCTTCGGCAACCAGGCTTGAGCGTCGTAGAAGTATTTGACCTGTTCCCACACCTTGCTGTCGTAGCCGGTGGCGCTCGAAGTGATGAAGGCGGCGACGGCGCCGGTGGCCAGCGCCTGCGAGAGTTCGGCGGCCTGGATGGTGACCGGCTGGGCGCCGACCAGTTCGGCGATGCGCGAGGTCTGCGGGCTGTAGGCGCGCCACTTGACGCCCTTCAGGTCGCCGGCGGAGTTGATCGGCTTCGCCGAATAGATGCCCTGCGGTGGCCACGGCACGGAGAAAAGGATCTTCAGGCCTTGCTTGGCCAGCAGCGCGTCCATTGCCGGCTTCTGCGCTGCCGCCAGCTTCCTCGCTTCGGCATAGGACGTGGCAAGGAAAGGCACGTTGTCGGTGCCGAACAGCGGGTTCTCGTTGGCGTAGCCGCCGAAGATGATTTCCCCGATCTGCGCCTGGCCGCCCTGCACCGCGCGCTTGATCTCGTTGGCCTTGAACAGCGAACCGCCGGCATGCACGGTGATCTTGAGCTTGCCGGCCGTGGCCTTGTCCACGTCGGCGGCAAACTGGGTGATGTTTTCAGTGTGGAAGTTGGCGGCAGCATAGCCGGTGGGCATGTCCCACTTGGTCTGGGCGGAAACGGACAGTGCAGTGAAACCGAAACCGAGTGCGGCGAAGAGCGTGCAAAGGCGGGTATTCATCGGCGGATTCCTCACGAAAAGTGGCGGGTCAAAAGGAAGTTAACGGGAAGCGAATGGCAGGTATGCGGACAGAACGTTAACATTACATTTACAAAACGTCAATAAAATGTTTCAATTATGTCGTCGAGCAGATACAGGCAAACATCATCATGGCAAAAAAGGCGACAGGCAAGACTTCCTTGAAACCAAGCGGCGGCGCCGAATCCGGGGTACGCCGCATTGTCTCCTCCGAGCATCTGGTGTCCGCCAGGTGCCCGGAACTTTCCGAGCTTGAATTCGGGCTGATCATCGCCAGCAATGCCTTCGGCCGCTGGATGACGCGCTGCATGGCCGGGGCGGGGGTGAAGGACATGACCGAGACCGAGATCCTCGTCGTGCACCACGTCAATCATCGCGGTCGGGAGAAGAAGCTGGCCGACATCTGCTTCGTGCTCAACATCGAAGACACTCACGTCGTCTCCTACGCCCTGAAGAAGCTCGCCAATCTTGACCTGGTATCGAACACCCGGCGCGGCAAGGAAGTGTTCTGGTCGACCACTGATGCAGGGCGGGCCCTGTGCGAGCGCTATCGCCAGGTGCGCGAGGCCTGCCTGATGCCGGGCTTTTCCGGTGCGGAAGATGAGAACGTCCGCCTCGGCGAGATGGCGCGTCTGTTGCGCACCCTGTCCGGTCGCTACGATCAGGGCGCACGGGCTGCATCTTCCATCTGATCGACCGGATTTCGAACATCCCAATGAGGACCACAACACCATGACAGCCGACACCAGCCGCCTTTCCTACCTCGATCCGGCACGAGCAGAACCCTGGGCCAGTTTCATCGAGCAGATCGATCGTGTCGCGCCTCATCTGGGATCCTTGTCGCGCTGGATAGAAACCCTCAAGCATCCCAAACGCATTCTGGTGGTCGATGTGCCCATTGTGCGCGATGACGGCGCGATAGCGCACTATGAGGGTTATCGCGTGCAGCACAACCTGTCGCGCGGTCCGGGCAAAGGCGGCGTGCGCTTTCATGCGGCGGTGACGCTGAATGAGGTGATGGCGCTGGCCGGCTGGATGACCATCAAGAATGCAGCGCTGGGCCTGCCCTTCGGTGGCGCCAAAGGCGGCGTCCGCATCGATCCGCGAGGCTTCTCGGCCGCCGAACTGGAGCGCATTACACGTCGCTATACCTCGGAGATCGGCATCGTCATCGGGCCGGGCAAGGACATTCCGGCGCCGGATATCGGCACCAGCGAGCAGACCATGGCGTGGATGATGGACACCTATTCGATGAACGTCGGGCATACCGCCAGCGGTGTCGTCACCGGCAAGCCGGTCGCGCTGGGTGGGTCGCTCGGGCGGCAGGAGGCGACCGGCCGCGGCGTGTATATCGCCGCCCGCGAAGCCGGAATTCGTGTCGGCGTCCCGATCGACGCCGCGCGGGTCGTGGTGCAGGGCTTCGGCAATGTCGGCGGCATCGCGGCGCGGATTTTTCGCGAGAACGGGGCCAAGGTCATCGCCCTGCAGGACGCCGAAGCCACGCTCTGCAATCCGGCCGGCATCGACATCCCCGCCGCACTCGCCCATGCGGCGGCGCATGGCAGCCTTTCCGGCTTCTTTGGCGCCGAGCCACTCGGCGAGGACGACTTCTGGCAACTTGAGTGCGAGTATTTCGTTCCCGCCGCCCTCGAGGGTCAACTGACGCCGGAACGGGCGCGCGGCCTGCGCGCCAGGATCGTCGTCGAAGGCGCCAACGGGCCGACCACGCCGGCGGCCGACGACATCCTGCAGGAGCGGGATATTCTGGTGATCCCCGACGTGCTCGCCAATGCCGGTGGCGTCACCGTGTCCTATTTCGAATGGGTGCAGGATTTTTCGAGCTTCTTCTGGAGCGAGGAAGAGATCAACGACCGCCTTGAAAGCATCATGATGAAGGCCTTCGATGCCATCTGGCGGCTGGCGCAGGAACGCAAATTGTCGATCCGGACCGCGGCGTTCGTGATCGCCTGCAAGCGCGTGCTTGCCGCCCGCGAACAGCGCGGACTGTATCCCTGAGCGGCAGCGGCGGATCAAACCGCTGATTGCTGGACGCTGTTGCTGCCGGCGCGGCGGGCCTGGTACATGTTGCGGGTGGCCTGGGCCAGCAGATGGTCCAGAGTGTTGCCGTCGTGGGGATAGCTGGCTGTTCCGATGCTGACAGTCGTGGTGATGTTTCTGCCGATCAGCTTCAGCGTACTGGTTGCCACGCTGATGCGTATCTTCTCGGCGATGTGGATTGCTCCGGCAGCGGGCGTTTCCGGGAGCAGCACGACAAACTCTTCGCCGCTCTGGCGCGCCAGCACGTCCGAGCGGCGGAGCTGCCCCTGGATGCACTTGACCAGAGACAGCAGCAAGGCGTCTCCCGCCTTGTGACCATACTCGTCGTTGACCTGCTTCAGCGTGTCGCATTCGATGACCAGCAGGGTGATGGCCCGGTTGTAGCGCACGGCCTGGCCGAACAGGCTGTCGGCGATGATGGCGAATCCACGCCCGCTGAGGGCCTCGGTCACCGTGTCGGTTTCCGGCAGGAATTTTGCCTGGTTGAGTCCGTAGCGTATGTCCGAGGCGAACATGGTAGTGATGTAGGCCACCAGCACCAGCGGCGCGAACTGGGCAAAAATGCCGGCGAGGTACTTGAACGAGATTATTTCGACCAGCGAAAAGTCGCCGCCCAAAAAAACGAAACAGACGGCGATCAGCGCCAGTTCGAGGAGCGTGGTGAGCTTGCCCAGGGCCAGTGCGCTGGTAATGATTACCAGCAGATAGGAGTTCAGCAGCGGGCTTTCGAGCCTGCCGGTATGCAGCAGCGCCCAGGTGATGAAGGCGGTCATGATCCAGGTTTCCACCGCCAGTTTCCAGCGCGACTCGCGCTTGAAAAACATGGCGTAACGCAAGCCCATGATGGACAGGGTGTAAAGCACCATGGAGAGGACGATGCCCGGCCTGTCGTCCGGGTCGGTGCCGCCGAAGGCGTGGTACAACAGGACCACAACCAGCAGCAGCCACTCGATTTCGCCCACGGAGCGCGAGATTCCGTGGAGCTGCTCCTCTTCGATGGAGGTGGGGATTTCCGCCTCCTTGTCCATCAGTCCCATTTTTTGTCCGCTCCCCGTCTGGTTCCGCCAGCGCTTCAACGTCGCCATTATGCCCCTTGACCGCTGACGGCAGGGCGCGTCGGGCGGCTCCGCTTCCTCCCCCCGATATGACGGCAGCGGGTATGATGGTCCGGCTATCAACCGGGAAGGAAAGCAGTCGTGGCCGCATCAACCATTCTCATCGTCGACGACGAGCCGACAAACCTGCATCTGCTCACCAGTCTGCTGCGTTCCGAGTACCAGGTGCGCGCCGCCAGTTCGGGCGAAAGCGCCATGCGCGCGGCGATGAGCGAGCCGCGGCCGGATCTGGTTCTGCTCGACGTGATGATGCCCGGCATGGATGGCTATGCGGTGCTGGAAAAGTTGCGCGAAGACCCGTTGACGCGCGGCATCCCGGTGGTTTTTCTCACGGCGCTGGCCGAGGCGGCAAGCGAGGCGCGCGGCCTGCAACTCGGCGCCGCCGATTACATCACCAAGCCGATCAACCCCGTCGTGGTGCTGGCCCGGGTGCGCACGCAACTCCAGGCCAAGCAGGCGCGCGACTGGATGCAGGACCAGAACGCCACCCTCGAAGCCGAAGTCGCGCGGCGCATGGCCGAAAACGATCAGACCCAGTTCGTCACCATCCGGGCGCTGGCCCACCTTGCCGAGACTCGCGATCCGGAGACCGGCAACCATATCAACCGCACTCAGGGCTATGTCCATCTCCTGGCCTTGCGGCTAAAGGAGCACCCGCACTTTGCGGCCTTTCTCACGCCGAGAAACATCGACCTGATGACGAAATCGGCGCCGCTGCACGACATCGGCAAGGTGGGCATACCCGACAATATTCTGCAGAAACCCGGGCCGCTCACGCCGAAGGAGTGGGAAATCATGAAAACCCATTCCAGGCTGGGTTCCGATGCCGTCGATCAGGCCGAGACCGATGCCGAGAAGCCCCTGGAATTTCTCGCCCTGGCCAAGGAGATTGCGCACTGGCATCACGAGAAGTGGGACGGCAGCGGCTATCCCGACGGACTGGCCGGCGAGGCGATACCGATTTCCGCACGGCTGATGGCACTGGCCGATGTGTTCGACGCCTTGATCTCGCCACGGGTGTACAAACTGCCCATGTCGTTTGCCGAAGCCCGCGACATCATTTCCGCCGGGCGCGGCAAGCACTTCGATCCCGATGTGGTCGATGCCTTTCTTGCCAGTTTCGACGAGTTCGTCGCCATCGCCAAGAAGTATCGGGAAGAGGATTGACGTGCGGCTGACGCCGGAGCGCTGCGTGCTTGTCATCTCCGCAACAGGTGTGCCGGCCCCCTGACCCGAATGCTTCGGCCATGACCGATTCCAGATCGCCATCCGCCGCCGACGTTGCCGCGCCCGCGAATGTGTTCCGGCTGGTCCTCGCCTATGCCGTCTTCGCCGGCCTCTGGATACTGTTCTCCGACGCCGCCGTCGGATGGCTCTTCAGCGATCCGGCGCGGATGATGCTGGCCAGCACCATCAAGGGCTGGCTGTTCGTCGCCGTCACCTCCGCGCTGCTCTATGGCCTGATACGGCGCCTGCTCGACCAGGCCCTGACAGTGTCCCGGCGCGAGCTCGAAGCGCAGACGGAAAGAATGCGCGCCCTGCAACTGCTCGATGCCATCGCCAAGAGTTCCGCCGACGTGATTTTCGCCAAGGACCTCGATGACCGCTTCATCTTCTTCGGCGAGGGCGCGGCGCGGATCACCGGCAAGCGTGCCGAGGACGTTCTCGGCCGCGACGAAATGGCCTTGTTCCCGCCCGAGATAGCCAGACAACTGATCGCCGACAACCGCCGCGTCATGACGGAAAACCGCGTCATCAGCTTCGAGGATGACACCGTCACGGCGCAGGGGCGACTCACCTTCCTGACCACCAAGGGGCCGCTGCACGACGCCGCCGGCAAGGTGATCGGCATGTTCGGCATCGCCCGCGACATCACCGAGCGCAAGAAGAACGAAGCCAGCCTGACTCTCGATAGTCGTCGCGCCGAAGTCCTGCTGGCCCTGCCTGGCGCCGCCGAGAACATGGGCGAGAGGGAATTCATGCAATACGGCATGGAACGGGCCGAGCAACTCACCGGCAGCCGCATCGCCTTCATCCATTTCGTGCACGAGGACCAGCAAAGCATTGAACTGGTGGCCTGGTCGCGCGCCACGCTGGACCACTATTGCCATGCAGTGGCCGCCAGCCACTACCCGATCAGCCAGGCCGGAATCTGGGCCGACGCCCTGCGCAAGAGGGCGCCGGTGGTGTTCAACGACTACGCCAGCGCGCCCGACAAGCGCGGTCTGCCCGAGGGTCATGCCGACCTGCAGCGCCTGATCAGCGTACCGGTGATGGAAGACGGTCTGGTACGCATGATCGCCGGAGTGGGCAACAAACCCGAGCCCTACACCGATCTGGACGTCGAGACGGCACGGCTGATCGCCGACGCGATCTGGCACATCGTGCACCAGCGCCGGTCGGAGCTTGCGCTGCGCGACAGCGAGGAGCGCTACCGCACGGCATTCCTGACCAGCCCCGACGCGGTCAATATCAACCGGCTC
>Ga0209211_10002568_pt1 | contig 31035 bp, 27 predicted proteins | sample RifGroA2_FD_183992 | JGI IMG/M metagenome (GOLD analysis project Ga0209211, IMG submission 183992) | Groundwater microbial communities from Rifle, Colorado, USA - Groundwater A2 (SPAdes) (version 2) | ecosystem: Environmental > Aquatic > Deep subsurface > Groundwater | place: Rifle, Colorado...
GTAGGTCTTCCCGCCTTTGAGCTTGATGGTGGTGGAAGTATTGCCGGACGCCGCGAAATCCACGGCCTTCATGGTCGGCGCGGAAAACTCGAAGTCGAACCCGCCTGCATGGCAGAAGACATCCACGTCCGCATCCGAATCCGCATCGTTCTTGCCTGAAATCGTCACGGAAAGCGTCTGCACGGTCGGATCGGATGCAAGATCGGTAAACTTGAAATCCACCCCGGTCACATTGCCGCCATTGATGTTCACATTGAGGAAGTTCTGGCCGCCGGAGAGATTTTCATAGGCGACGTTGCCGCGATCAAGCGGAGGAACGCCACAACCGTACTGACCGTCGAAGAGGCCGGAGAGACTCCAGACGCCGCTCCCATTCGTCGTCGCTTCCTGATGTCCGGTAAAGCCTCCACTGCCTCCGAACGCTCCGAACTGGTCGCAGAACACCGTGACGCCGGAGAGACCTTCTCCCGCATCCACCGCGCCGTCGGCATCAGAATCTTTATACACGGTGCCTCCAACAGAGCGGCTGCCTCCGGCGACAATATCGAAAGGCGCAGGATTGATGGTCTGTCCCTGCTTGACGCCAAGCGCATTTTTAACAACGACGGGGATACGAACGTCCGTCTGTGCCGTCGAAGGCGTTGTTACTTGATTGAGCACAAAGCGCACTTGGTCGCCCGAAGCGATGGCCGCCGTGCCGGTCGTTACCACCACCGTGCGAGCCGCCGCGTTGGCGACAACGCCCGCAATGGTGGGCGCATTAGCCGCAGGTCCGTTCAAATCCGTATTATCAAACGCATTGGGCTTGGCCTGCGCGCTCCCGATGCTAAATCCTGAAGGGAACGTCAAGGTGAACGTCGAGCTTATCGGAAGAGCCGCCGGAGCGGGAAACTCACAGCGCACCGCCGTCGAAACGCCCGTCACGCGCGTCTCGGGCTCACAAAACTGCGGATTCACCCAGAACGTCGCAAAGTTGGTACTGCTCTGAAAGTCCTGCGACGCGCCGCTGCCTCCGAGAAACCCTCCCGTCGTGGCGGAATCGAGAACCATGAAGAGCGCAACGTTCGCGGAACCGGCGGTTGTCATCGCGTTGCCGGCCAAATCCGTAACTCCCGTTCCCACGGTCGCGCGGCATTGCTGTCCCGGCGTGAGTCCCAGCCCTTGGATGCTCGCTTCGCGGCGATCCGAAAAATAGTTGATCGTTTTGCCGGTTAAAGAAACTCCTGTGAAGCTCACGCCGTCGGATCCGCACTCGAGCGTATAGTTGGCGGGGGTGGTTGCGGCAGTCTGATTCACGGCTTCACTGAACGCGACCACGAGGCCGAATGTATCCGCATCGGCATAGAGCACCGTTGGGCCGGACGCGTCCGTCGTGCTTCCAGTCGTAAAGCAGACGTTTTGGACGGCGGGAGCAAGCGCATTGCCGGCAAGATCCTGTACGCCCGTTGTAACGTTGTAACAATAGCGCGTCGAAGCCGTAAGCGGCGCAAGAAGTCCCAAATCCACATCGCGGGCATTTGACGCGATCGAGAGGGTCAATTGTCCGGAACCGAGGATGGTCTCCCCTCCGTCAAGGACGCTATCCGCATCAGCGTCCGCATAGAGCCGGATGTTGGAGAGCGTGGCGGTGGATCCATTCAAAGATTCAGGGAAGTCCACAGCGACGTGATCGAGAAATCGGGAAACGCCCGTCGCGCCGTCTGCAGGATCATAGATAATGGATGCAGAATTGGGCCCGGTGCTGTCGGCTCCTGCGCCCGTGGTAAAGCCAAAGCAGTAATCGCCACCCATCGCCACTCCACCGGTATTCCTGACGTTGCCAAGCAAACAAACGTCATAGCCCGTGGAGGCGGAGAGCGACAAACCGGAAACGGTGAGCGTCCGCGAAGCGCTTATATAGGTGATCGTGCCGCAAGCGCCGGTCGTGCAGACATCGGAACCGAACACGCCACTCGTCACGGTGCGAATGCGGATGTTGTCGGCGTTGTTGACGGCGTTGGTCGTCCCGTCCGAGAGCATCGTGCTCTCGGGTCCGAAGGAGAAGACAAAGACGATCGGCGAGTTGGTGGAAGCGCCGGTTCCCGCCATCGGCATGCCGGCCATCACCTGCGGAAGTGTCGTGTTGGAACTCGAACTCACACTACCGGTACGAAAGATGCGGGTAACGTCGCTTGCCATCGTAGCGCCGTCGGCGGCCGCGGTGATGCCGATTCCCCCTCCAAGCACACTAAAACGATATGTGGTGCTCACGGAAAGAGGAGAGGAGGTGATGCAGATGATGCGCGTGTTGCTGTTTTCCAGATTCACCGTGCCGCAAAGATTGGTCGCCGTCACGGGGCTCGCGCAAGAAGACGCATCCGTCGCTCCGGTACATGAATAGAGCGTGACTGTCGAGGCCGACACACTCGCGGGATTGAGCGCTTCGCTCGCATTGATATCAATAAACGCCTCAAGCGGGACGTTTGTCTGACCGTTGGGCGGCCCTCCGACCGAGAGTGCAGGCACACCTGCTTGAACGGGGATGGCAACCGCAAACGTCGAAAGCACGACCGCGATGGCCGTCAAAAGGCTCACCGGAGCCCGAAGGTTGTAAATGTTCATAGCGAGAGTTTTGTCGCGGGACGCCTTAAACGAGAAGACGCTCAACAACAAACAATGTTAGTTGAGTAAGATTGGTTTGATTTTAGCAGAGAACACCGTATCTGTCGGTTAGTTGTCCACAGGACTTCTTGCGTTCTGTTTTTGTTCGTGTTATAAAGAGAACATAAGACGAACGACATTCCTATGGGACTTACAAAAAAACAATCCGAAGTTCTCTCCTTTATCCAAACCTTCACAGAGCATAACGGCTATGCACCTTCGTATCGAGAGATTGCCGACGGTATGGGACTCGCTTCCCCATCAACGGTGCATGCTCATGTGCAAACGCTGTGTGAGAAGGGACTCATTTGTATCGGTGAGGATGGAGAAGCACGGTCAATCGAGATGGTTGAAAAATCATCGGGACCTGCGCTGGCGTTTATGTTGCCTCTCATAGGCGTCATCGCCGCAGGGGAACCGATCGAGGCGTTGGAACAGAACGAAACGATGGCTGTACCATCTGACTTCGTGATTGACGAAAGCAATTCCTATGTCCTGCGCGTAAAGGGGCGTTCCATGATCGAAGACGGCATCTTCGACGGCGACTACGTGGTGATCGAACGCAATCCCTCCCCTCGTAACGGAGAAGTCGTCGTCGCGCTTCTCGACAACGCCTACGCCACCCTGAAACGCTTCTATCGGGAGCGAGATCAAATCCGCCTCCAGCCGGCCAACTCCACTATGGGTCCCATCATCGTGAAGGGAGACGTAAACATCCAAGGCATCGTCCGTGCTGTCATTCGCAAATTCCAACCTGCTTAAATTTAGAGAAAGAAATCCAGCCTCAAGAGGCAGTCACCCCCCTGCCATAACGTTTCCATCTCGTAAATTACTTCGATCTAAAGCCCGCTGATCCCCAGGGCTCTGGACCGAAGAAAAGGGATCACTTCGCTCCAGATTATTAATCAAGAGAGCCTTGGGAGTTCTCCTCCTCGCTCCCAAGGCTCTCTCGACCACCTTGATCCCCGGTTTATTCATCACACACCGGGTTATGTCACAGCTTACTCTCCGCCACTATGGCTCCACGTTTGGTTACCTTCGTCGTAACCCGGAACAGACGACGTTGCTTCGATCCCAATCTCGATGCCAATCCGCAGACGAGAACGACTGCGTACGCCGAGCCAGGCATAAAATCAAAACCGCCCTGCGAGAGTTCGTAAAAGGCGGACTGGGCTAGAAACGTCCCTTGAGTACCTGCTCGGCGCTGGGATTTTCGTCAAAGTCGTTCACCGATTCGAGAGTCACGAGAATTTCCACAAATTCATCATAGGTCTCCCCGGCATCTCCCACCCAAATCATCCCCCAGCTCCCATCCGCATTATGCACAAGCGGACTCGTCTCAAAAAAATCGAACGGATATGGCCGAATGAGCCAAGCTTGATAATGAAAATGAGTTTCATCCGGAGTCGGAAGGTTGTTGGCTAGAATCGTGTGCGTAAAGAAATTATTTTCAAATACGCGCTTTGCAACAGCGGAACCGGAACTTGAAGAAACAGCTGTGAGCATCGCGCTCTCGGGAATTCCGCGCGGCGTTTCCCGATACGTGGGAGATACGGCCGGAGAAGACGCATCGGTCAGCTCCGCAACGATATCGTCAGACGTACGGACAGAGGGATCAAGCTCCGGCGCCGCCCCGCGTCGAAAGATCGTCATGAACGCAAGGAAGAGAAAAAAAAGAAGAAGAATCATGACGGCGGTACGCACCCAAAGCGGCGATGGCGACCTCGTAGAGCGGTATCCGCGTCGGTTCATACGCCGTGCTTCGTCATGGCTTCCGCAATGTGCTCCGCCAAATTCGGTTCAAACATCGTCGGCAAGATTTTGTCAGCCCGTGGTTCCGGCACAAGATCCGCCACCGTTTGAGCAACGATCCGCTTGATGTCCGAGGTAAAATTGCGTAGACGCGTACGCAAAGCTCCCAAAAAGATTCCCGGATACACAACCGCGTTATTGATCTGATTGGGAAAATCCGACCTGCCGGATGCAACCACGGCGGCTCCTCCAGCCTTAGCCACATCGGGCATGATTTCAGGAATCGGATTGGCAAGAGCGAAGACGATGGCGTCTTGGTTCATCGTCTTGATGTCCTCTGCGACAAGAAGGCCTGGTTGAGAGACACCCACAAACACATCTGCTCCGGCAAGAACAGCATGAAGATCAGAACCGTAATCGGCGGGATCGAGCGCTTCGAGGCGCTTGGCAAGACGATCCTTGTACGGATTGGAACCTTCCGGACGGTTCGATTTGATCACACCCATGGAATCGAGCACACGAATAGATCGAGCGCCAGCATCGGCAAAGAGATGGCTTATTGCGATACCGGCCGCACCGGCGCCGGAGATAACGATGCGAACATTCTCGATCTTTTTGTCTACCACGCGAAGGGCGTTCGTAAGCGCGGCAAGCGCAACGATGGCGGTGGCATGCTGGTCGTCATGGAACACGGGGATGTCGAGTTCTCTTTGCAGACGCTCCTCGATTTCAAAACAGCGCGGCGCGGAGATGTCCTCAAGCTGAATGGCTCCGAATGTCGGCGACAGATGTTTTACCGTTGCCACGATTTCCTCCACATCCTGCGTATCAAGACAAATCGGCCAGGCGTCCACATCAGCAAACCGCTTGTAGATCACCGCTTTGCCTTCCATCACGGGAAGACCGGCTGTTGGTCCAATGTTGCCCAGTCCTAAAATCGCCGATCCATCCGTTACGATCGCCACGCTCCGACCCCGCATCGTGAGTTCCCACACGCGCTCCGGTTCCCGCGCAATTGCAAGACAAACCTCGGCGACACCGGGCGTATAGGCGATCGAAAGATCCTCCTTCGTCTCCAGTGGAACGCGTGAAGCGATTTCGAGTTTGCCTCGCTTCTGCCGATGAACTTCAATGGCTTGTTCCTTGATATCCATACATAACATCAATAATTTCCGAGAAACGACTTCGGCATCGGTTTTGCTGTTCGCTCACCCGCGTCGTCGAGCACGATAGTCGGTTCTTCATAGCCTCCGTCTTTGCTACTTGCCTCTCGGATCGGCAGGGCATCTTTAAGCCGCACCTCCTCAAACAAACGCCGAGGAACTTCCTCAATAAACGTTGACGGCTGATGAAAGGCAAGGGTGTCAAACCCGCTCGAGAGCGCATAGGTCAGAAACAATCTCCGTCGAGCGCGCGTCGCCGCCACATAGAAAAGCCGGCGCTCTTCCTCGAACGCGGAGGTGTCCTCAAGCGAACGCTTGTGCGGAAACGAACCCTCCGAAAGCCGCATCACGAACACAGAATCCCATTCAAGCCCTTTAGCCTGATGGATCGTCGAGAGCACCATTCTATCACGTTCCTCCTCGCCCTCTTCACGCACGGCGCCATAATCGTCTTTGAGCGTCACTTCCGAAAGAAAGCTCGATACGTCCGAATACTGTTCGGCAAAAAGAGCAAACTGCTCCAAATCTTCCAAACGATCGTGGTAATCCGGATATTGACTTTCGAGATAATCTTGATAGTCGGACACGACAATACCGCGAATGATCGTCGAGGGAAGCATTTCGGAAAGAAGCGGCCTTATTATTTTTTGCACACCGCGCCAACCGGAAAGCCCGCGCTTGGGAATCGCTTCCACACGAAGAGCTTCTGTCAGCGTCGCCGAATTTTTAATGGCATCATAAATGTTCCCTGCCGTCACAAGCCCGATGCCCGGCTGGTGACCCAACACGCGCATCCACGCCACCTCGTCGCGAACGTTGGAAAAGAGGCGAAGATAGGCGACGAGATCCTTGATATGAGCGCGCTCAAAAAATCGCAGACCGCCGCGATACTCGTAGGGAATGTTGCGCTTGGAAAGTTCGAGTTCAAGCTGTTGGGAATGGAATGATGAGCGAAACAAAACGGCAATTTCTCGAAGCGGCCGCCCCTCCTCCAAGAGCTCGAGCACTTGCTCGGCGATGTAGCGCGCTTCCTGCATGGTATTTTGTGCCGGCACAAGACATGGTTTTTCTCCATCTCCGCACATCGGCCGAAGTTCCTTTTCGAATTGGTCCTCGTTGTGCTCGATGGATGCGTTGGCCAGAGAGAGAATCTCGGGGGTCGATCGGTAGTTGGAGGTAAGGCGAAAGGTTTTCGTCCGGGGCATCCACTCTGGAAACCGAAGGATGTTTTGAATATCCGCCGCACGGAAAGAGTAGATGCTCTGCGCGTCGTCGCCCACAACAAGAAGATTTCCGTTCTGCTGTGCGAGCCGACGGATGATCGCGGCTTGGATCGTGTTCGTATCCTGAAATTCATCCACGAGAATGTACTTGAATCGCTCCGAAAGCCGGTCGGCAATCGCCGGATGGTCATTCAAAAGTTCAAGGAGCTTCAAAAGAAGATCATCAAAGTCCATCGTGTTTCCGGCTCGCTTCTTTTTGTCGTAAAGCGTCGCAATCAAGAGAAGATCCGCCAGAACCGGTTCAAGATGCGGATGCTTGCGCTCGAGCGCTTCCTCAAACGACACCCCCGCGTTGCGCGCGTAACTCACGAGTGCGAGAATCACGCTCGCCGAAGGAAACCTCATTTTCTTGGTATCGATCTTCTGATCTTTGACGCAGGTCTTGATCAAAGCCTCGGAGTCTTCTCGATCGAGAATCGTAAAGTCGCGCGTGAAGCCAACCTCGGACGCGTATTGACGCAAGAGACGGTTCGCCACGGAATGAAACGTCCCGGCCCACAAACCCGTCGGATACCTCCCGCACAAACTCTCCACGCGAGAAATCATCTCCGCCGAAGCTTTGTTGGTGAACGTCAAAAGCAATAGACGATCCGGCGAAATTCCCTGCTCGATCAAATAGGCAACTCGATAGGTAATCGTGCGCGTCTTCCCCGATCCCGCGCCCGCCAGCACGAGACATGGCCCGTCGCCCTCAAGAACGACGCAACGCTGTTCATCGTTCAGATCTTCCTCAAGCCGGAGTCGCGAAGAACCTCGCGTGCCTTGTAAAATAAACTCATGCATAGCGGTTACTTGAGCTCTCGCGCTTTGTTCACGTTGTGCTCGTCAAGCGTTCTGGCATAGTGAGCATTGCCTTCTTCGTCGGTGAGGAAGAAATAGTAAGGGTTGGAACGCGGGAAGATCGCGGCTTGAATCGAGGCGAGACCCGGGGCGGAAATGGGTCCCGGCGGGAGGCCTCGATACTTGTAGGTATTGTAAGGCGAGTTGATCTCGCGGTCGTCAAAACTGATCGAGGGTGTCTTCTTTCTCGTGATGTAATTCACCGTCGAGTCGGCTTGAAGCGGCATCCCAATAGCCAAACGCTTCCAAAACACGTCGCTCACCAGCTCCCGATCTTCGTCATGGCGCACTTCGCGTTCGATGATCGAAGCCATGGTAAGAACGTCATGCAAAGACTTGCCTTGCCGTTCCATTTCCGCGCGCATCTCCGCGTTGATCTTCTCCTCCATCTCTTCACGCATCCGCGAGACAATCTCCTGTGCCGTCACGCCTTTGAGAAACCGATAGGTATCGGGAAAAAGATATCCTTCAAGGTCATGCGTTGCAGACGTCATCCAATCCGACGACGAGACGACACCCTCTTCCGCAAGGTATGCGCTCATCTGCGCGATCGTCCAGCCTTCAACGAAGGTAAGGGAGATCTCATTAGCTTGCGCATTCGTGATGACCGAGAGAACACTTGACGCATTCATGCCTTCCGAAAGTTCAAACTCCCCCGCCTGAAGCTTCCGCGCGCGCGCCGTCAGTTTCACATAGACCTTAAACAGAAACGAACTACCGATGATGTCTCGAGTCTCAAGATCGTCAGCAATGTCTGAAACACTTGCCCCATCATCGATCACAAAGATCACGGGAGGAACCGACGGTCCGTGATCACGCCACCACCACTCGCGGCCAACGAGCCAGCCGAAAAAGAGAAGAAGAACGAGAAGAAGAAGTTTGGTTTTCATAAAATAATAAAAAGAAATCCAGATGTCATGAGGTACCCGAAGACAAGCCCGGCCAAGATATCACTCACATAATGCAGGCCGCCATAGACTCTTGCAATAAGAATGAGCAAACTCATGGCCACAAGGCTTAAGAGAAGCCAGAGTTCATGAGAAAAGCCTAGCATGGCGGCAGAAGTGATCACGACGGCAACCAGCGTCGCATGTCCGGAAGGAAACGAAGCGGAGGCAATGCGAGCTTTGTAAATCGGACGCAGATGCTCGCGCTGAAACGGACGGCTCCGATGCAGAGTTTGCTGAAACACATAGGCGAAAAATTGCGAAAGCGCGATGACGAGAACGTAAGCGATCAAAAAAGAAGCCGGGGAAAATTGAACAAGAACGATAAGCGGCAGAGCGACAAACACAAACGGCAAATCACGCGCCGCGAAGATCGCAAGCTTATCGAGCCATGGTCGTTTCCCGACTCGATCATGAAGAAAACAAGTCAATTTTTGATCAACGTCTCGTAGATGCATACTCTGACTTCTTCAACCTCACGCTAATGGCTGCCCCGTCATCTCCGGAGGCTGTTGGATTCCCAGCACATTCAAAATCGTCGGCGCCACGTCCGCAAGCATGCCGACCGGAGGAACAAGCGAGAGATCGCCTCCGGGAATTTCTCCCGTGGGAGAAGATTGGCCCTCGAACTGCCGGCCGATCACAAGAAACGGGACGGGATTCGTCGAGTGTTCCTTATCAATAGCGCCAGAGACAACGTTGGAAACTTCCTCCGCGTTGCCGTGATCAGCCGTAATGAAGACAACGCCGCCCTGAACGAGCACTGCGTCCACGATGCGCCCGATCTCGCCGTCATCAAACTCGATCGCTTTCACGGTTGCCTCAACGTCTCCCGTGTGCGCCACCATGTCGGGATTGGCGAAGTTGGCAACGATGAAATCGTACGCGCCGGATTTTATTTCCTTCACAATACGGTTCGTTACTTCTTTGGTCGACATCTCGGGCGTCTCGTTGTACTTGGCCACTTTGGGTGAAGGAACGATCGCGCGCTCCTCCCCATCCACCGGTTTTTCTTTCGTGCCGTTGAAAAAAAACGTTACGTGAGCATACTTCTCCGTTTCGGCAATATGAAACTGCTTAAGGCCGTGCGCCGAGATCGCTTCCGAAAGAGTGCCGTCAATGCGTTCGGGCGGAAACGCCACCTTGATCGGAAGTCCTTTCTCGTACTCGACCATGCCTACCACGAAGATGCCGGGCACATAGACGCGTTTGAACTTGTCAAAGCTCGGAAGAGTAAACGCCTTCGTGATCTCGCGCATGCGATCCGCGCGGAAGTTGAAAAAGATCACCGCATCCCCTTCTTTCACCCGAGCTTCCGGTTCTCCATGTCTGTCCACAAGAACGATCGGCTCAAACTCCTCATCGAACACATCCTCAGCATAACTCGTCTTGATCGCTTCAATCGGATCTTTGGCCGTCGGACCTTCACCTTTCACGATGGCATGATAGGCTTTCTCGACGCGATCCCAGCGATTATCACGATCCATAACATAGTAACGACCGCACATCGAAGCAATACGCCCGACCTTTGTTTCCTTTATCTTCGCCTGCAACTTCGTAATGAAATCCGCTCCCGAATTGTACACGGTATCGCGCCCATCAAGGATGGCATGGACCGCAACATCCTTGAGCTTCTGCCTCTTGGAAAAATCCAAAAGCGCAAACACGTGTTCATCCATGCTATGCACCCGGCCCGGAGACACCATGCCGATGAGATGCAAAGTGCCTTTCGATCGCTTCACAAATGCCGCGGCTTCAAGAAAAGCTTCGTTGTGAAAAAAGGATTCGTCCTCGATCGCCTTGTTGATGCGCGGCAACGTCTGGTAGTACACCCGTCCCGCTCCGATCGCTAAATGCCCCACCTCCGAGTTTCCCATCTCCCCCCACGAAAGCCCCACCGCCTCGCCCGACGCGCGAAGCGTCATAGCTGGATACGTCGCAATGAGCTTGTCGAGCACAGGAGTCTGCGCCCGCGCAATCGCATTCCCCTCCCCGTCCGGCGCCACGCCAAACCCGTCCAAAATCAGCAAGACCGCAGGTTTAGGCCTATGTGTTTCGTCAGGCATATCGAGAAGAATTATAGCAAAGAAACATAAGGAACGGAAAAATCGGCGTTGATATCATCATGAAGAAGTGCAAGCACAGCCTGTTCGCCTATTCGCGCGAATTAGCCGAGGCTTCGAGTGGCAGGCGCGCCTCTGGCGGGAATGAGCCGAGCTTATCCGTGCTGTTCGAGATATGTGAGGTAGCACGGTTTGCAATAGATGGTGCGGTTGGGGTAGACCATGTTTTTTGCAACCCGAATCGGTTGAGAACACTTGGCGCAATCCACATCCTCAAACACAGCCAGATTGGACTCGTGCAAGAGATCAATCATGCGCCAGGTAAAATGGCGTGTCGGCGGAGCGATCTTTTTTCTTCGATAGAAATCCAGCTCCGGTTTGAGAAACCTGAACTTGCGTCGAGCCGCTTCGTCCAGCACGACTCTCCCAACCCAGTCCTTGTCCTTCATCTCATCGATCGCATCGGGAATCTCACACGAAGGCGTCGAGTCCCCTTTTGCAAGATCTCCGATCGCCCCGGCCGATTCCGGATCAAACGATGTGCCACCGAGCCTTTCCCACTCGGAGAGGTCGGCGCCAAAGTGGTTCACGGCTCCAGCCTCGCCAAAGTACGTCGGCGACATGCGGATCGGAAAGAACTGTCCATACTCATCACGATCCAGCATCCGACACTTGATCTCGTCAAGCTTCTGCCAATAGGCATCTTCCGCGTAGGATTTGTTGAAGATGTGGTTCTTCTTGCGATGGAGACCGACGCACCCAAAGCAATCCTCGCAATCATAACAAAGATAACTGTACTCCATGCTCTGGCAACGATAACAGGCGTAGGAGTAACGAATGTCATGGGATTGAAATTGATTGGTCGCTTCAAAGCACTTTGACGAAAAGATCGGGGTCGAAAAAGCGCTATCGGATCCTTCGGCAGCAAAGGAACAATAAAACAAATCTTTGCTGTGCTTCACGCAAGCATAGCACGCATGGCAATCGCTTACGTCGTAGAGATATTCGCCTGTCGATTGGATATCTCCCGCGTTAAGATTTTCAGGCCAGATCGTCTTATTGCCGACAAGGTCGCGGAACTTCCCCATCCACTTCTCAAGCTCCGAGCGCTTGCTCAAGTCCACCTTCTCACGACGTGAGTGAAACTCGGACTCGGAAAGCTGCTCATTGAAGAAGATAAATTTTTGGTGAGATTGATTCGTCGCTCCAAAGCATGACTCGATGTCCTCACACAAAAAGCAAAACGCGCTTGAGAGTACATCCGAGCTGTCACGCACAAAAAGGCTGTTATGAATGTTTTTTGAATTTGCGACGCTATAACTTTCCGCGACCTGATCCGAGTTCCATACAAGACAAGAGGTCTGAACGCGCGTTGACCACCAGACAAAGAGCGACTGCTCTGATTCGGATCCGAGAGAAAAATAACTGTTCCGATCGCCGTGAGAAAGAATGGCGACGGAGTTCTCCGGCTCCTTCGCGTGACTGTGGGCCGGTAGAGGAATGTTGCGCGTGAGCTCATACATGACATCGAACACCGAGCGATTGGGGTCGTCGTCGAGATATTCTGAACTGAAATCTTGATCAAACCACTCCTTATCGGGCAATACAGAAACACCCGTTGCCGGATGATAAGGGGAGATGATCGTGACTCCCGACTTCGGATGCTTCCAATTCCACCACTGAAACCCAACCCAAAAACTCGAAGTGATTTTCGCCCGAGTCAACGGACTGCGCTTCGAAGGCGGAACATTAAATTTCTTATACCACCCGATCTCCTCCTCCGTCATCTCCCACTTCTCGCCCGTGAGTTCACAAGTCCGCTCGCCGGGGCTGGTTGCGTCGAGAATGGATTTTACCTTGGCATCATAGTTGGGAGTGTGGGACATACATCGTGATAGAATATTCTCGTGATGGGAGCGGTGGGTTCAAAACCCCAGAAGCCCCGCAAGGGGTTTTTGGTTTTTCTCTTGCTGTTTAAGAGAAATTGAAAGAGATTCATAGCCGATACTTTAATTCCTCCTCGATCTCCATCAGCCGATTATACTTCGCCACGCGTTCACCGCGAGAGAGCGAGCCGGCTTTGATGTAGTCCGCGTTCACCGCAATGGCGAGATCGGCGATGGTCGTGTCTGTCGTCTCACCCGAACGGTGCGAAATAATAACGTGATAGCCGTTCGCTTGAGCGAGCAGGATGGCGTCCATCGTCTCCGACAAAGTTCCAATCTGATTAGGCTTGATGAGAATCGCATTCCCTGCTTTCATCTCGATCCCCTTACGCAAACGCTCCACATCGGTCACGAAAAGATCGTCTCCCACGACTTGCACGCCTTTGAGCTTCTTCGTTGCCTCCGTCCATCCGTACCAATCATTCTCTTCGAGCGGATCCTCAATGGAAACGAGGGGGTACTTTTTCGCAAGCTCCGCATACCAGTCTACCAGCTTCGAAGCCTGTAAATGTTTGCCCTCGACGTTAAGACGATATGTCTTGGTTTCCTTGTCGTAGAACTCGCTTGCGGCCGCATCTATTCCAAACTCCACGTCCTCGCCCGCCTTGTATCCCGCCGCGCGCGCCGCCTTCACAAGATACTGGAACACATCCTGATTCTTGGAAAGCGAAGCTGCATAGCCGCCCTCGTCTCCAACAAGTGTCGTGAATCCGTTTTCTTTGAGAAGACTCCCGAGCGCATGAAAAATCTCCGCTCCGCAACGAACTCGTTCCTTAAAACTCTTCTGCCGAGGAATGAGCATGAACTCTTGGATATCGAGAATCCACCCCGCATGCGCTCCGCCGTTCATGATGTTCATCATGGGGTAGGGTAGGCGGTAGGGGGTAGGTTGTAGGCTGTAGGCTGAACGAAGATAGGCGTAGAGCGGGAGCTTTTTTTGTTTGGCGGCGGCATGGGCGCAGGCAAGCGAGACACCCAGGATCGCATTGGCTCCGAGCTTTGACTTGTTGCGCGTCCCATCCAAAAGAAGCATGGCGTTGTCGATCTCGCGTTGACGGAAAGCCGACATGCCGATGATCTTCTTCTCGATGTTTCTCACACGCTTGATCGCTTTTTGCACACCTTTCCCGCCATAGCGCTTCTTGTCGCCATCGCGAAGTTCGATGGCTTCGTACGCGCCCGTCGAAGTGCCCGACGGAACGCTTGCGGAACCCACGATGCCCGAACCCAGCAGAACGTGAACCGAGAGCGTTGGATTGCCGCGCGAATCGAGGATTTCATGCGCGTGAATCGCTTTGATGTTTGAGGACATAGGTTTATGAGATTTTCAATGCTTCAAGTCCGGGCATCTTCTGTCCGGCCAAAAACGCCATCATGGCACCGCCACCGGTCGAGACGAGCGTGAACGCGTGATGGAGGCCGAGAGCGTCAACCACAGGAACGGTGTCCCCTCCGCCAACCACGGTCATTGCTCTGCCGGTCTGCCGAGCCATCGCCTTCACCACGGCGTGCGTCCCTTTGGCAAAATCGGGCGTCTCGACAATTCCCAAAGGACCGTTCCACACAATCGTCTTCGCCAAAGACATCTCCTCCTGAAACCGCTTGATCGTTTGCGGACCAACGTCAACGATGATGCCGCGGTCTTCCACTTCCGTGCCAAGACTTGCCGTTTGCGGCGCACGGCGACGAATGACGCGGACGGTCACCACGTCTTCCGGAAGAATCAATTGCTTCCCATAGCGCTTCAAGAGTTCCTTCGAAAGTGGAAGATCCTTCTTGTCGTACGAAGAGTTCCCGATCCCCCATCCTTGCGCTTGATAAAACGGCGTGGCCAATGCGCCGCCGATGCACACGCGCGCGCCGGCGCGCAAAAACGCTTCAAGCGTTTCGATCTTCGTGTGAATTTTTTTCCCGCCGAGGATGACGAGAAGAGACGCGGGAGCCCTGCGCAAAACTTTTGAAAGCACCTCGACTTCGTGCTGAAGTTCAAGACCGGCATAAGAAGGAAGAAGCCGTGCGAGAAGGCAAAGCGAAGCATGCTCCCGATGTGACGTCGCAAAAGCGTCGTTCACATAAAGGTCCCCGAGCGAAGCCAGCTTGCTCCCGACCTCCGGATCGTTTTTTTCCTCCCCCTGCAGAAATCGAACATTCTCCAGCACGAGAATATCGCCAGGCTCCATGCTTTCGACACGCTTTTTGACACGAGGCCCGGTGATCTCTTTGGAAAACGACACCGTGCCCGTCATCAGTTCCTCAAGTTTCCGAGCGACGGGAGCGAGACTCAAAGCCGCCACGCGTTTTCCATTCGGGCGGCCGCGGTGTCCGATCACGATCACCTTCGCCCCGCGCTGGCGCAACCATTCGATTCCGACGGCGGCGCGATGCAGACGGCCGTTTTGACCCTCAACAACTTTTCCTTTCACGACGGGAACATCCGTGTCCACACGCACCAAAACACGCTCGTCCTTCACCCCAACCCGCTGATTAAGCGCGCGCAACTTCATACCAATGCTATTTTTTGAGAACACGCTTGCCTACTTCACGAACCATCATTATGAGTTGATTCGCATAACCCCACTCGTTGTCGTACCACGCGAGCACGTTGACAAAATCTCCGTCAACGACTTTCGTCATGGAAAGATCCGCGACCGAAGCGTGAGGATTACCAATCAAATCGGAGGACACCAAAGGCTCTTCCGTCACGTCAAAAATACCTTTCCAACGAGCCGAACGCGCCGCTTGGCGAAACGCCTGATTGACATGCTCAATGTCCGTTCTCTGACGCAGAAGAACCGAGAAGCTCGAAAGCGAGACGTCAAGCGTCGGAACACGGATAGCCACTCCGTCAAACTTTCCTTGAAGATACGCCGCCGCTTTCGCGGTCGCCTCCGCCGCACCCGTATGCGTCGGGATGATGTTACCCAAGATGGAACGCGCGCGACGCAAGTCGGGTTTGCGCGCGGGCGGAATGCTGTCCACCACATTCTGCCCCGACGTCACTGAGTGGACGGTGGAGAGCATAGCTTTTTGAATGCCGAACGCTTCGTGCAAGATCTGCACGACGGGTCCAGCCGAATTTGTCGTGCAGGACGCGTTGCAGATCACGCGCGTTTTCGGATGAAGATCTTGATGATTGACTCCCATGAGATGCGTGGGGAGATCCTCGGACGGCGCGCTGACCACCACCGACTTTGCGCCCGCGCCGATATGAGCCGAGGCTCCGGCTTCATTCGTAAAAAACCCGGTAGACTCGATCACGACATCTACTTTGCGTTCCTTCCACGGCAGACGGCCAGGATCCTTTTGCGCAAACACGGGTATCTTCTTGCCATCAACCACCAGAAACCCGTCGCCAGCTTTCACACGGCGATCCCAAGCGCGATAAACCGTGTCGTACTTGAGAAGATGCGCCAGCGTTTCCGGACTGTTCAGGTCGTTGATCGCAACGAACTCAAGACCTTTCTGTTTGAAGCCAACACGCAGAGCGAGACGGCCGATGCGGCCAAAACCGTTGATGGCGATGCGAAGCATAGGAGAAAGATTAGAGTTGTGAGATAAGATAGCAAGAGAAAGATGCGGCCATTGTAGCACAAACCAAAAGAGAGCCTGTGCTCTCTTGTTTTCTTTTAAATGGCAAAGCGGGCGAAGCGGCGGATGGCCATATTCTCCCCGATGGTGACAATCTGTTCAGTCAAAAGTTCTTGGATCGTCTTTTCTTCGTCCTTAATGAACGGCTGTTCCATGAGGACGACTTCGCCGTACCACTTGTCCATTTTCCCTTGGCTGATCTTTTCGATCATTGCCTCTGGCTTGCCTTCTTCCTTGAGCGCGGAGGCAACAAGTTCTTTTTCTTTCGCGACAATCTCTTCCGGAACATCTTCGCGCGTAAGATAGGACGGATCAGAAGCGGCAATGTGCATCGCAAGGTCATTGCAAAATGCGATGAAGTTCTCGTTGCGCGCGACGAAATCCGTCTCGCAGAGCACTTCAACGAGCACGCCGACCTTGCCGGTTGCATGGATGTACGCATGAACGCGCCCCTCGCTGGTGGCACGATCCGACTTCTTTGCCGCCTTCGTGACACCTTTCTTGCGAAGTTCTTCGGCTGCTTTTTCAAGATCTCCGCCGACCTCTTCGAGCGCCTTCTTGGCGTCCATCATGCCCGCTCCGGTCATCTCGCGAAGCATTGCAACAGTTTTGGCATCAATGGGCATAGGGATAAGATATTGGATACTAGGCTTGTACTTTCAGAGCTTCTGCCTTCTTTGTCTCTTTTCCAATTTTTTCAACCTTCTTTTCCAAGACGACCGGATTCGCTTTTCCTTCCTTGACAGCCTCCGCAACAAGCTTCGTCACCAGCTCGATCGAACGCACGGCGTCGTCGTTCATCGGAATCACATGCGTCACGCGATCCGGATTGACATTCGTGTCGCACACGCCGACGATCGGGATGTTGCAGGCAATCGCTTCCATCACCGCCGTTTTGTCGAAACGCACATCAGTGATAAAGACGGCTTCGGGTTTTTTCTTGAGCGTGGCAATGCCGCCGATCTTCACATCGCACTCTTCAATATCGCGCGCAATCATCAAGCGTTCCAGCTTCGTGTACTTACCCAGTTCGCCTTTCAATTGCTGTTCCTTGAGTTTCAAATAGCGGTCCACCGCATCGCGGATCTGCTTAAAATTTGTGAGCGTGCCTCCCAGCCACCGTTCCGTGACAAAAGGCATGCCGCAATCCTCCGCGGCCGCTCGCACGTATTTCTTTGCCTGGCTCTTGGTGCCGACAAACAAAATGACGCCGCCTTTTGCCGCGATACTTTTCACAACGTCGAGCGCTTTCCCCAGTTCCTCCTGCGTGCGCTCAAGGTTGATGACATGGATGCCCGATCGAACGCCGAAGATGTAGGGCGCCATTTTGGGATGCCAACGGGAAGCCTGATGGCCAAAGTGAGCTCCGGCTGTGAGAAGCTCTTGAAGAGTTGGGAGTTTCATAATCCTTTTTGACTGCGGAAGGCGCCGTGCGAGGACCCCCCTTCGCTCTTCGAGCTTCGGAGGGGCAAGGCTCGCAACGTTCTTCGCACCTTCCTGATTGATTTATGAACGCAAGAATATAGAACAAGCCGCTTTTCGTCAAGACGGCCGGCGTGCGCTTCTTTCAAAAATCGTCTATACTGCTTCCTGTGAATACAAAGGTAGCCATGTTCACAAGCATCGTCGCCGCACTTTTGATTGCCGGGTGGGTTTGGAAATCCTCCGCGCCAGAAGAGCCGCTCTACGCAACAAGCGACGGCACAGTCAAAGAAGCCTCGTCGGATCTTCCGCGCGCCTCAAACACCGGACAAAACTTCAACACGATTGATCCCGATCTCTGGGAATACACGGCACAGGCGGAAGAAATGATCAACAGGCCTGGCAACGGTTCCGGACATGAGAACATCGCCTACGGCATCATCCGGCGTCCCGCGCAAGACGGTACAGACAGCACGATCTACTACTTCGCCACGCACAGCGCCCTCTATCTGCCGCCTCCAGCCGATACGGGAGATTTGTTCAACGCCATCTACGCCTATGACGTTTCCAACCAAACGTGGGAGCGCCTGTTCAAACGCCAGTCATCCTACGATTTCGACACGCCGCAACCGGGCGATGTGCAGACGTTCCATGTCCTGGGTTTTGACCGTGAGCGCCTGATCGTGCAGATCATGACCGACGAGATTCTCACCAAGAACCCGCACGATCTTTGGTCCGTCCCATTCAAGGAAACCGAGGGACCAAATGGTTCTTACACCGTTTCGAGCGGACTCGTTACTATTGACTTGGCGTCACCCTATGCCAAGCGCCCGCCATACGAACGGCCGTAGCTTGACCTTTTTCCGTCAAAACACTATAGTTTCGCCCGTATGAAAACTGCTATTCATCCAACTTATTACTCCAAGGCCGTCATCACCTGCGCTTGCGGAGCCGTCTACACGACCGGTTCGACGCTCGAGAGGATCGACGTCGAGTTGTGCAGTGTCTGCCATCCCTTCTACACCGGCAAACAAAAAATCCTCGACAGCGCCCGTCGCGTGGAGAAGTTCGAGGCCCGCACGTCGCAGAAGAAAGCAAGCGTCAAGAGCAAAACTGTCAAGAAAGCGGAGCGCGCCGCCAAGCGCAAGCCCAAGATTGAAGTGGAGGAAACAAAATCGGTTCGCATCAAAAAGACAAAGAAGAGCGAGGCGTAACGAGACAATGAGACAAAAAGACGTTATGCTTGGCATGGCGTCTTTTTCGTAGCTATGGATTTCATCAAAGACCTTAAAACGTATCAGGAACGAAAACGAGAGCTGGAAGCTGCGCTTGGCAATCCAGCAGTTTTTGGCGACCAGAAGAAACTCAAAGAAACGAACGAGGAGTTTCAACGCATTTCTCAAATCGTGGAACGAATTGACGCGTACCAACAGGCCGAGAATGAGCTCGCACAGGCGCGCGAGATGATGCAGGATCCTGAAATGAAAGAAGCGGCTGAAGAAGAGGTAACGCGCGCCGAAGCTCTGCTGGCGGAGCTCGAGGCGAAGATCTCTCTCGCTCTTCTTCCTCCCGACCCCATGGATAAGAAAGACGTGATCATGGAAATCCGCGCCGGCGCCGGCGGAGACGAAGCGGCTTTGTTTGCCACCCATCTCTTCCGCATGTATGCGCGTTTCGCAGAACGCCATGGCTGGAACGTCTCCATCAGTTCGCAAAGCCAGAACGATCTTGGAGGACTCAAAGAAATCACGTTTTCCATCAAAGGGAAGAACGTGTACCAGTCTCTCAAGTTCGAATCCGGCGTCCATCGCGTCCAGCGCATTCCGGAGACGGAGAAACAGGGCCGCATTCACACATCCACCGCCACCGTGGCCGTGCTTCCCGAAATCGAAGCGGTGGAGTTCGAGCTCGATCCGAAGGATTTGAAAGTGGAAACCTCGACCTCGCAAGGCGCCGGCGGGCAGAGCGTAAACACAACCTACTCGGCCATCCGCATGGTTCATCTTCCCACCGGCATTGAAGTGCGATGTCAAGACGAACGTTCCCAACAGCAGAACCGCGCCAAGGCGATGGAAATCATGCGCTCGCGCGTGTTTGCCTATAAGGAAGAAAAGCGCCGAGCCGAACGCGATGAAAAACGCCGAGATCAGATCGGGACCGGCGAACGATCGGAAAAAATCCGTACCTACAACTATCCGCAATCGCGCGTCACCGACCATCGCATCCACGAATCGTGGCACAACCTCATGGGCATCATGGATGGCGACCTCGCCGCCGTAACCGAGGCTCTTAGAAAAGCTCAGCGCGCGGAGGATCTCGAATCCGCCGCAAAAAATCTATGACCGTGGTTGAATTGTTGGAGTGGGGCAAGAGCGCATTGAAAGAACAGACCGAACCAAAATTCCAAACGCTTGCTTCTCCCACGCTTGATGCCGAAGTTCTCCTCGCTTACGCGCTTGATGTGACGAAGCCGCAGTTGTTTTCCCGCCTTAATTTTGAAGTTTCTCCAAAACAGGAAGAAACGTACCGTGCGGCCATTGCACAGCGCCTCGAGCATGAGCCCGTCGCCTACATCACCGGCAAGAAATATTTTTACGGGCGGGCATTCGAGGTGAATCGAAACGTCCTCATTCCTCGTCCGGAAACGGAGACTCTCATTGAAGAAGCCCTGCGCGTCTTCAAGTTGTATGAAGAGCATCGCGAAAAAGTTCGGTTCATAGATGTTGGAACCGGATCAGGCGCCTTGGGTATCACACTCTCCGCGGAAACGCACAAGAGCGTCATCGCAAGCGACATCAGCCCTGATGCGCTTGTCATGGCTCGAAAGAACGCCGCCACGCATAAGGTCGCCGATCAGATGACCTTTGCGCAGGGAAATTTGCTCGAACCGATCGTCATCATTCTTGAAGAGACACGCCCCGATCACACGATCGTAACCGCCAATCTCCCCTATCTCACCACGCACCAATGGACGGATGCCCAACCCGAAATCCGAGACTTCGAGCCAAGACTCGCGCTTGAAGCCGGTTATTACGGACTCGACGTGTACTGGCTGTTCTTCCGCCAACTCAAAGAATATCGCCGATGCTTTGGAGGTTCGTGCGTTGTCTTGTGTGAAATTGATCCGGCACAAGATACGAAGCTCCCTCATCTCATCCGCGAGCACTTCCCGGAAGCCGACATGGAAATTCTCCCCGACCTTCACGCTCTCCCGCGAGTCATCCGTGCCGTTTTATAATGCATTGATCTTCGCCGCGAGAATAAAATCGTTTTCGGAGAGCCCGCCGATCGCGTGCGTGGAAAGTTCGATCAAGACACGGCTGTAGTGGATTTCGATATCCGGATGATGCCCCTCGGATTCGGCCAGGCGCGCAACCTGGTTCACAAACTCCATGGCATCGGCAAATGTCCCGAACGAGAATGTGCGAACAAGCCGTTCGTCATTTATCGTTTGCCAAGCGTCTCCGAGCTCGTCGAGATACGGACCGATCTTGTCGCCCAAGAGCGGCTGAACGCCGCCTTCGCAAGACTTGCAGGTTTTTTGCGCAAGGTTCATAGAAAGTTTAATTTAACATTCAGTGTTATTATAAGATCGCTGTTGTCTATCCTGCTCCCAAGACCAGGATCAATCCTTTACCGCCACAGAAGTGTTCAATAAGATCCATGAGTTCTTTGGTAGCTGTGGTAACATCCTCTTTTGTAGCCGGTGGGAGACCCTCGACAACAAGGAGAGCGTTTTTTGTCGTCTCCGCCATTTTGGTCTTATCGCACTCCCGCCAGTTCCATCTCCGGCAGAGAACCTCTTTATCATCACGATAAATCACCTCACCCGGTTTTGGATGATCAATTCCCTCGGCGCCCAAGATCACAAATGATTCCTCCCCTGTTGCGAATGTGAGACGAATATCTCCCTCGATGCGATCGAGATCATCCCCGCCAACGGGAAGTTTGTGCTTAAGCGAGACAAGGTTGTAAAGATCCACCAGTGTGTTGATATGGCGCAAATCCATTCCTTCGAGCGTCATCCGATACAAGTTCTCAACCGAACACCGATACTTTTTCGGCTTGCCACCAAAAGCGCCGTAGGCTTCCTGCCATGCAACGAAACGCGGATCCTCCGAATAACTCCCAAGACTCATCGTTGCACGGATACGTTCTTGCTGTGCACGCACGAGTTCCATGAGTTCCGTGGAAGAGCCTGCGTTGTCGATCCCCCTCGCTTCGACAACACCCAAGTGAAGTCCCGGAAATGTTGCAAAGATATTTCGATCAATACTGAATCTCATAATCCCAATATACCAAAAACCTGACATCAGCAACAGCGTCTTTAGGATTCAACCATTTAACTAAAAGGTTGAACGACTTCTGCTAATCGATGGCAAGCACGGCTCGGGTAAGAAGAACTGCCGTCTCATCCAGCGAAGCAAGGACATACTGCCCCGACCGCTTGCGATCAATGCACCGAGCTCTCTCCAGACACTGGAGATGCTTAACAGCCGCAGGATATGAGATTCCCAGTCCGTCAGCAACATCAGCAACACACAAATCAGAATGCACCAGAAGACGTTCGAGAATCAGCAGACGTCGCTCGTTTCCCAGTGCCTTTAAAAGTTTGACTTTGGCTTTACTTTTCATAGAACCATTTAACTAAAAGGTTGAATAAACTCGTTGATTCCATCAGCCACCTGTAGGAATCTCTGCCCTAAATAAGTTCGAGTTTGTTTAGCCGGGAACGAATAGCACCGGGCTGGCGCTCGAGGATTTCTGCAATCGTCTTCACCTTCTCTTCTTTTGTGTAAAGTTCCATGAGTCGTGCATCCTCCTCTTCGTCCCACGCCATGTAAGCGCGCGGATGCTGTTCACGAATTCGGACAAGACGAGATTCGAGAGCGACACTCGAATCCACACGCTTGTCCTCTAATACCTTAGGCATGATCCCGCCGCAGGCTTTGACGAAACCCTTATGCAGGGACGAAAGTTCATCGGTTTCAAACTCGCCAAACCCCGCCTCCGCTTCAAGCGATGCCGAGCGGAAACGCTCATCTTCCAACAGCACTTCCGGATGAACGCACAACGCCATCTCGTTCCAACCGATAAGCGAGAGGCCGGCAAGCGAGCGCACCCGAGACAGCGCCACATATCCCTGGCCCTCAACAAACGCGTGGCGTAAATCCACAAGCGCGGCGTCAAGCGACATCCCCTGCGATTTGTGCACCGTAATCGCCCACGCGAGCCGGAGCGGAATTTGAACGATGCGCGCGGCGACCTTGCCGTGTTCCTCGATCGACCATTCGGCGGGTTCGGCCAACACGCACCGGCCGTTGCGCGTAACAACCACCGGATACCCGCTCTCCTTCTCGAACTCCGCCACCGTCCCGAGCGTCCCGTTCACAAATGCTCCTTTCTGACTGTTCTTCGTAAACATCACCGCGGCGCCAACTTTGAGCGAGAGACGCTCCGGCGAGAGACAGCCTTTCTTTAACGGCTCCGTAAGACTCTTTTTTCCAAACGTCATCATCAAGAATGTCTTTGCTTCACCCGCGATACGCAGAAGCTCCTCGTCATTGATACGGTCCACGTCTATGTTGTGGGAATAGAGCTTGAGAGATCCTTCGGGAATGGCATCCACTTCCGTCGCTTGGCGAGCAGAAAGAATCTCGACCTCATCTTCGGAAACCATATTGCGGCGCAGAGATGAGAGGAGCTTAAGAAAAGCGGCGTCCTCCTGACGATGCTGTTCGGAGAGGTAGCAGACAAGCGGCTTAGCTCCACGCCAGGCCACCGAATTGAAAGCAAGCTGCGCCGGAGGCTCGCCTTCACGCGCCACGGGCGGAAGTTGAAAAAAATCGCCGACAAAAACGACTTGCAAACCACCGAATGGCTCTTTGGAACGCTTTACCTCGCGACACACGCGCTCAATCGAAGAGAGCGTGCGGCCGTCAAGCATGGAGATCTCGTCAATGATGAGAATGCGTGTTCGATCAATGCGCTTCGCCGCATACTCATTGGAAGCAATTCGATCTACGTCCCACGAGGTAAGTTCTTTTTTGATGCCGATCCCGCTCCACGAATGAATCGTGCGACCGCCGATATGCGTTGCGGCAATGCCCGTCGAAGCCGTAACGGCAACCTCAATTTTCGCACGCTTCAAAAACGAGACGTACGCGTTCGTGACAAACGTCTTTCCGCTTCCTGGCTCGCCAGTGAGAAAAACATTCGCTCCGGTTTTTAACATGTCGAGCGCTTGGGCTTGAGTCATAAGATCTTTGCTAGAGGTATGAACAAACCCTATGGAAAAACCCACAGGTTGATGTTAACGTATACATACAATGGTGTCCCTTTGGGGAGACTCCGAGACTCCGCTTCGTAAGAAGTGGAGATCGTTTTTTACAGAATGGATCTCTGCAAACGTATCTTCAATTTTGTCCATTCAATAATTCTCGTGATGAATTCCTCCACAAAAAAACAATCCGCCGACTTTAGGAGTCATGGGATCGTCTTAGGATGATCTCATTCCATCACAAAAATCGTGTTTTGTCAACGAACTCCTGTGGAAAAGTCACTCGCGAAACCCGAGCGTTGGGGAAACGAGTCTGAACGCTTCCATGCATCCAATGGGAAGCCCGGAATCATCAGAAAATCCCGTCCCGCAACCGCCGACAAACATGATCCAATCGTCATTCACGTCGCGAGGATAACGGTCGCCTCCAGCATAACACTGGTCAAAATCAGCTCGAACAGTCTCAAGCGATTCATAGCCAAACTTATTGGAAAGCACGCTCACAATGAACGTACCGGGATCCTGATGCGGTGCAAACGGCGTGAAGCGATAACGATACATCTGCTCGCCGGTAAACGCGTCGACGAGTTCACTAAGACGACGATTGTCCGGATCCGGATCGCCACACTCCTGCTTCATAGCCCGAAACTCCGCGATGGTCGGTACGAACACTTCCCCGCCGAGCTCAACGGACACGAGCGAATCGTCCACCTCGTAGGTAAGCGGCCCCATCTTGCGCAGATCCGGTTCCGGTTTGTAGAACATAAAGACGGCAAAAGCTGCAACGACCAGCATCACGACAAAGAATAGACTGATAGGATTTTTCATAGGTCACTATTGTATCATCCCCAAACCGTTTCTCTCCCAAAATGCCCATAGCAGGCGGTGGGGCGGAAGATGGGTTTGCGAAGATCGAGACGTTCGATGATCGCTTGCGGACGGAAGTCGTATACTTTGGCAAGATGTGAAAGATCGCGTCCTTGTTCGTCATGCGCCGTCATCATCACAGGATCGGCTACCCCGATCGCGTAAGCAACCGAAATGAGACATTGCTTCGCCTCACCGCGCGAGACAAGATCGCGCGCGACAAACCGCGCCATGTACGCGCCCGAGCGATCCACCTTCGTCGCGTCTTTGCCGGAGAAGCACCCTCCGCCGTGCGAAATGAGCCCACCGTAGGTGTCCACCATGATTTTGCGTCCCGTGAGCCCCGTGTCCGCTTCAAACCCACCGACACTCCACGCTCCGGCAGGGTTGACGATAAACCTCGTCTGTTCTTCTTTGCTCGATCCGAGATACGTCTGATACGCTTCGATGATCGGCGCGATCAGGTGCTTGAAGACACCTCCCCTCACTTCACCAAGCAAAACCGTTTCGTCATGTTGTGTGCTGACAAGAATCGTTCGCACACGACCATTCACCATCGTCACCTGCGTCTTCCCGTCCGGACGCAACCACGGAAGCGTCTCATTTCGTCGAAGCGTCTCGAGCCCGCGCGCGAGTTTGTGCGCCAAGACGACGCCCCGCGGAAGAAACTCTGGCGTCTCGTCGGTCGCGTAGCCATACATGATCCCCTGATCTCCCGCGCCGCCTTCGTCCACGCCCCGAGCAATCTCCGGAGACTGCTTCACCACGCGATCAATCACTTCAAGATTGTCTCCATCGTATCCAATCTCCGAAACGACGCGGCGAACAACCTCGGCAAAGTTGACGGAAGCGGAAGTCGTCACCTCCCCACCAACAACGAGTAAACCATGCGATCCGAAGCACTCCACGGCAACGCGACTCAACGGATCCTGACGTAAGCATTCATCAAGAATCGCGTCGGAAATTTGATCACAAATTTTATCCGGATGTCCAGAGGTAACAGATTCGACGGTATAGATTGGTGGAATGAACATAGAAAAGTCATGAGATAAACTATTCGCCTATTCCCGCCTTCGTCCCGCAATGCGGGACTACGGACGGGCAGGCGCGCAAATTAGAGAAGGGTGGTGGTGGAAATCAAGAAGACTTCCCCAAAGGAAGTCTTCTAAAAATTATCTTCCCTGCAAGGGCTGGATGTGGCACGTTGTCTTTCGACACGTTGCCGGCGGATCATGGAGCCAGAACTCTCCCCGCACTCTTGATACATTGAATTGTGAAGAGATGGTATCACGGTTTGCGTGAGGAAGGAAACGTCCCGTGAAATCCCCACGGCGTACGAGTCACTCCATCCTTCCCCGTAGCAATAAAAATGAGTTTGTCACCGTCATGCAGTGTTGTGTGCTCTCGAGGTGGCTCTCCATTCACCAAAAATCCAAGCGTCCCCGCAGGATAGGTCGTTTGGATTTCCGGATAAGAGCTGAAGAGAAAAAAGAGAAATTGAAGAAAGGGCATTCCATCTGAAATCATGGATTTCTCCGTCTCCTTGCCGGTAATTTTCTGGAGATTTGGGTCAAAAGAAATAGTGATCCAAGCTGGTTTTGGCATGTTGGGAAAAGATGGGAAAGACGGCATAGATGATTATGATACCAAATTATTGAATGATGATAGGTGTTCCGACATCCGCCCAATCATAGAGGCGACCCATATAGGCGTATTCGTAAGGCACATTCACACAGCCCGCGCTTCGCACCGTACCAAACTCGTCGTGCCAGTAGGCGCCGTGGATGTAGTAGTTCAAACCATTGCCGCGTTTGAACATGAGGTTCCATTTGGTGTCGGGGTAGTTGTAGCCGGGACCGGCGTACCACACCACAGGACGTTTTTGTAGAACGGTAAACGATCCAGTGGGCGTAGGCGTCCGCGGTAAGCCGGAGGAGATGGAAAAGGCATCGAGTTGCACGTCGCCTATAAAGTACGCGGCGCGCTGGGAGGCAAGCGTCACCTCGATACGTTTTTCGGCGCGGTGTGGCTCCGAGTTGCTCGGATCAAACCCGTGAGCGACCTCCAGCCCGTCAGAATATCCGTCACCATCAGAATCGGATTGCGTGAGATCCGTTCGAAGCGTGATCTCCCAGTCGTCCCAAAGCCCGTCTTGATCTTGATCGCTCTCACGCAGTCGTTTCCTGTCTCCCTCATGCGGCGAGTAACCATTCTGCACCTCTTCACCGTCACGATACCCATCCCCATCCGTATCCGGATTGAGATGGTCGGTAAAATAAACCGTTTGTTCTTCCGTGTCCGTAAGACCGTCGCCATCCCCATCCGCCTCCGATAGAGCAAAAACCGGTTGCCAAACGAGCAATCCTCCAAGAACAACACTCATGAAAAAACGCATCTTCATGCGGACATCCTACCACAAAGAGCTCCATTCACAGAGTCATATCTATGGTTTATCAACAAAAACAAAACTCGGAAATCATTTCCGAGTTTGTTGGTTTGAGATTGAGGGATGGAAGAAATTCCCGATTCCCGACCTGACTCCTATTACTCACTCCACTCCTGCGCGAACATCTCCGCCTGCTTCAAGATGTTCTCCGTAGCCAAAAGCTGTTGATCAGGCGGATAGCCGAATTGTTTAAGCGTGCGTTTCACCAAGACACGGAGCTTGGCTTGCACGCTCTCTTTGAGCGTCCAATCGATGGATGTGTTGGCACGAACCTTCTCAACAAGAATTCTGGCAAGGTCTCGCAAGGTTTCATCCCCCATAACCTCTTTCGCACTGTCGTTAACGGCAAGCGCGTAATAAAACGCCACCTCATCGCAGGTAAGTCCGAGCTCCGAATTTTGCTCGTCTTCGCTTCGTATCTCTCTTGCAAGATTGATCAGCTCCTCAATCACCTGTGCGGCAGTCAAAAGATTATTCTGATACCGTTTGATGGTAGACTCCAACATTTCCGAGAGCTTGCGACTTTGGATAAAGTTCTTGCGAGAACGACTCTTGATTTCGTCACCAAGAATCTTTTTCAAAAGCTCCATCGCAAGGTTCTTGCGTTCCATGCCTTTAATTTCATCCAAGAAATCATCCGACAAAATCGAAATGTCTGGTCTCTTGATTCCAGCCGCGTCAAAAATATCAATCACCCCTTCGGCAACCACTGCTTTATCTATAATCTGACGAATAGCTGTCTCGATTTCCTCGTCGCTCTTGCCACTGCCGACTGGTTCAAATTTCACCAGTCGTGCCTTTACTGCTTGGAAAAATCCAACCTCGTCCTTGATTTCCATCGCGTCCTCGTGGGGAACCGAAAGAGCGAACGCCTTAGAGAGCAGATCAACCTGCTTGGTGAAACGATTCTTGCCATTCTCAAGTCCCAGTACGTACTCTTGTGCTTCAAGAATAGTGGTCATCTTTTGTCGCGTATCCGATTTGAAGTATGTCTGATACTCAAAATCAACAAACATCTGCACAACGATCTCGTGGAGACGCAACATTTCCGCAACCGCCTCGGCTTGGTCAAATGTGGGAGCGCCTTTTCCACCGTTTTCTGTGTAGGTTGCCAGCGCCTCTTTGAGGTCTGAGGCGATCCCGATGTAGTCAACAATCAAGCCACCTGTCTTGTCCTTGAACACACGATTCACGCGAGCAATTGCCTGCATAAGGTTATGTCCCTTCATCGGTTTATCAACGTACATCGTATGTAAACACGGCGCGTCAAAACCCGTGAGCCACATATCGCGCACGATCACGAGCTTGAGAGGATCTGACGGACTCTTGAGCCGTTCGCTGAACTGCTTGCGCTCTTCCTTTGTCGAGTGGTGCATCTGCCAGTTTGCCGGATCGCTGGAGCTGGAAGTCATCACCACCTTGATCGCGCCTTTCTTTTTGTCCGTGCTATGCCAGTCCGGACGGATCTTGATGATCTCTTCGTAAAGCTCAACGGCAATGCGACGACTCATCGCAACGATCATACCCTTACCCTCCATCACTTCTTGACGAGCTTCAAAATGGCGCACGATGTCCTGTGCAATATCTCGCAAACGATCCTTGTGTCCGACAATCGCCTCAAGCTGTGTCCACTTCGCCTTAGCTTTCTCCTTCGCGGTTGATTCCTCACCTTCGGTGATCGCCTCGACTTCCGCATCAAGCGCTTTAGCTTCCTCTGGCTTCAAGTGAATTTTTGCAAGTCGTGATTCGTAATAAATGCGTACCGTCGCGCCATCCTCGACCGCTTGCTGAATATCATAGACATCAATGTAATTTCCAAAGACGGCGGGAGTAGATGCGTCCTCTTTTTCAATCGGAGTTCCGGTGAATCCGATAAATGATGCGTGAGGAAGTGCGTCGCGAAGGTACTTCGCAAACCCGTACTTCGTCGTCGCCTCGCCATCCTTCATGGTTGTCTTTGCTCCAAATCCATACTGACTACGGTGAGCCTCGTCCGCGATCACCACGATATTTTTACGATCGGAGAGCTGATCAAAGTTCGTACTACCATCGGCAGGAGAAAACTTTTGAATGGTTCTTGGTTTCAACCTTTTAGCGCAACGAGTTCAGTAAACTTTTCATCTGGCTTGTAGAAGTCGAGAGCCGCTCGTGGGCGATCATTGAGTTGTCTTTGCACTCGTTTGATCTCTTGCACAGACACTTTATCAAACTCGGTTCCTTTGGGGAAATACTGACGGATAAGTCCGTTGGTGTTCTCGTTGGTGCCACGTTCCCATGGAGAACCGGGGTGGGCGAAGTAGACCTTGATGCCGGTGTCGATCGTGAAGCGCTTGTGCTGGCTCATCTCCTTGCCTTGATCGTATGTGAGAGTCTTTGTGAGCTCCTTTGGGATGGTGCGCATTGCTTTGGCATACGCCTTGCGTACGCTCTCCGCATCCTTCTTTCTGCCAAGCGGCACCATAAGCGTATATCTGGTTGTTCTCTCCACGAGGGTGCCCATGGCAGATCGTTTGTACTTGCCCATGATGAGGTCGCCTTCCCAGTGACCGGGAATGATTCTGTCTTCAACCTCTTTTGGTCGTTCTTCGATTGAGAGCATATCAGCTATCTTTCCTCGTGTTTCTTCCGGTTTTCCTTTTCGTCCTCCTTTCTTCCGCCGATGCTTCCGCTCTTGGCGCAGGGCTCCAATGAGTTCTTTCTTCAAGCTTCCGCGAGGCAAGACATAGATATATTGGTAGATGGCTTCATGGGAGATACGCATACGTTCATCTTGAGGATACGCCATTTCCATGCGCCTGACGATCTCCCTGGGCGACCAGCGTTTGCGGAGACCGGCAAGAACGTACAGGCGTAATCGTTCGTCCTCCATGATACGACGTCTGCCGTAATGCCTGGATGACGCGGCCGCTTCTGCCCTACGTCCAGCCGAGAACGCTCGATACCCGGAGGGACGGCGATTGCGGTTGATCTCGCGAGAGACCGTGGCAGGATCCCTGCCGAGCCGTTGGGCGATGCCCGCCTGTGTTTCTCCGGCCGCTAACCCTCGGCTAATCTCCTCCCGCTCAGCATCGGCAAGCCTACGATATGCTCTTCGTTTCATACGGAGTGAATGTATCACCCCGTTGCGCTAGATGGTTGACTCCAAGGCGTATAACGTCCCAGAATATGCGATGTTTGACAGCGGTATAATATGCCCGAAGGGCGACCGCTGGCAAATATAGGTGTAGCGAGGTGCAACCGAGCGAAACCGCATATTCTGTGTTAGGCGTGTGCGAAGCACCGAGCCAGAGTGCAACGTCCCGTAGCGGAGCGGAGGGCTGGCGAAGAGTCCGTCCCGCCCGACAATTCACCACTTATTTTGTTTGCAAAAGGGCAGAAATTTTGTTTTCTAGATGGTCAATCCCGCCAAATTCTTTAACCGGAATTGATTTTATTTTGGTTTTTGTTTCAGGATTGACGTGTGTAATTGTCATTTCTTCTGTTCCGCCGATACTTTCGCAATCATCTTCTATGAGCACATCTGGCACGACTTTTTCGGCTACATCTTTGTACTCTTCGTGCTCAAGGCGGAACAGAAGTTGACCATCTGGAAAATCGAATCGTTTCAAAACCGCACGAACTGCTTCTATTTCATCTGACTTTCGGCGTGATGTGAGATACAAAATTTCTGCCCCTTGGTTTTTCCACGAAGTCAATTTTTTCACTGCGTCACCGATTGGTACATATGAAGTGTATTCCTTCACAGAAGGCTCTTTGACTTTAACTTGTTGCACAATTTCCTCACGTGAACGCCCTACT
>Ga0209211_10002570_pt1 | contig 31029 bp, 28 predicted proteins | sample RifGroA2_FD_183992 | JGI IMG/M metagenome (GOLD analysis project Ga0209211, IMG submission 183992) | Groundwater microbial communities from Rifle, Colorado, USA - Groundwater A2 (SPAdes) (version 2) | ecosystem: Environmental > Aquatic > Deep subsurface > Groundwater | place: Rifle, Colorado...
CAGATATTAAGGAGTCCGATTTTAGAGATAATCAGGCGATTTTGGAAATCGGTAAAAGAAAAGTCGTTAAAATCCTCCTTGTCAGTTAAGTCTCCCCATCCGTAAGGGGTCCCCCTGCAGGATCGTTAGCCGCTTTGAAACAAAGAACCGCGGGCTAAAAGCCCGCGGAAACTAAAATTAGAATTTTCTGTCATTTCTAGGCAAGCGTCCAGAGTTCATGATCAAATTCTGAAGAGACATAGCCATTAACTTCTGCGTCAGGTGTGTCGATAGTTGCCAGAGAGTAAGCGCTAACAGCTAAAATTCGTCCGTTAGGCAATTCAATTATAATAATTGGACTGGTGATATCATTAATAATAACTTTTACAGTTACCACCACGATTTTAAGACCAAAAGGGAATTTTGCTTGCTCATTAATCTTGACAATACCTCGACCATTTTTCGTTAAGCCGTTTGTAACCCTAATTTCAGACAATAATTTTAGATTCGTCACGACGTTATTCACTTCTCTGCTCCTTTTTTATTTTTTAATTTTACCTGTTTTGGTTTTGCTGTTCTTGTCATCTGCTACCTTCGTTTTTTGAGCGATTTTTGTTTAGGTTTAGGTTTATTCCACTCGTTGTAGAGTTTCAAGAGAAAAGCTTCCAGCTCGTCATCGTTTCTAAATAATGGTGGTTTTTTGAAACTGCTTTTCCAGTTCCAGCCCTGACCTAAGATTACAGCAAAGCAGCTAGGCCTAACTTCTATTGTGAGCAAAATATCGTCGCAATAGAATAAATGCAAGGAGTTGGCGTCACCCCATTTAATTCTTTCAAGTTGTTCTCCGAAAAGAAGTATGGCGAAGTTTTTGAGCAAAGATTCAACTCTGTTTCTTCGCGCAGACATCCAACATGCCATTTCCTTTAACGATAGTCTTGATGCCAGACGCTTTTTCTTATTGCTAGCGACACGTTTTTTTGTTGTCATACTCCCCTCTTTTGTCTGTTTTGGGGATATTTTACCATAAAAAGTATGCTAATACAAATTCTATAGGCTTGTGAGTTTAAGGTGTGAGTTTAGAAAATTCTAACGGAAATTTAATTGGGGGGCTTTTCGTTTAAGTTTTAACATTTGAACTTTGAGCTTTGAGTTTTTATAATGGTGCCGCCGATGGGATTCAAACCCATGATCTTGGCCTTGAAAGGGCCATGTCCTAGGTCACTAGACGACGGCGGCGTAAGAACTCAAATTATCTTATCAGAAATACCCAATTCCACCAAATACCATTGGCTTCCTTGAGCATTTCAAGATATTCCGGTAGATTCAAGCGGTCAGGAGCTTTTCTTCTCGGAAAGGCTCTTTTTTAGGGCGTCCAAAATTTCTGCTGCCAAATCCTTACCACCCAAACCAAAGGCTAAGCCTCCGGCTATGGCAAACATGGCTACAAATCCGGTAAACAAAGTAGCAATTAAGCCTTGGGCAATACCCATTTGATTTAAGGCGGCCAAAACCGCAAAAATGGCTATTGCGTATTTTGTTACCATGGATAAAGCAGTGGAAGTAGTTGAACCTAGAGCTACGGCCGTGCCTTTAACAAATTGCGCGGTCAAGTCGGCAAAAATTATCCCAAAGAAAACAATCAAAACTGCCACCAATACATTTGGAATATAAGTTAAAACCTGATTGATTAGAGAAGTTACCTGGGTTAAGCCTAAGATTTCAACCGACGGAGAAAGAAAGACCAAAACAGTCCCCCATTTCACCAGTTCACCAATCAGTTCACTGGGACCCATTTTTGAGCCAACTTTTCTTAGGGCATCAGTAAGGCCAACTTTGTCGGCAAAAGGTTCTAGTTGGATAAGATTTAATAGTTTCAATGCCGCACTTTTTAAAACGCCGGCAATCATCCAACCTAAGGAGAAAACAATCAGCGCGCCGATAATGCTTGGAATAACAGTTAGAAAGCCGGACAAAGCATCCGATATCGCGGTAATGACTGAAAGATACCAGTTGTTAATTAATTCTGTTGTCATATACGTGATTCACCTCCCTCAAGAACGATTACTCTATTGTTACACTGATTCATTGTTTCATTGATTATGATTAAATACTACAGTTAATTATAGTGAACTAATCCACTAAATACACTTTAACCATGAAACAATTTAACAATGAAACCATTAATTCTATGATATCAAAATACCCAATAATTTCAACTGCTACTTTGTTTTTTGATAGCTTTCAAACGTTTGAGCCGCGTCAGGGTTAACTTCTTTCAAAAGCTCCAAAACTTTAGTTTTTATTTCCTGCCAATTGATAGTCTCTTTAGCGCTTTCAATGAAAAAATCCTCTGCCTCTGAAGCTAAGTCCTCAGCTTCCTCAGCAGAAAGGCCAGTGTTTAATAGGCCATTAACTATTTTTTCACTATCAAATTCCTGCAAAGAACCGTCTTTTTTTTGAACCTGCATTATGAATCACCTCCTTAAATTTATTCTGGTGCCGCAGGAGAGACTCGAACTCTCACGGGTTTCCCCACAGCGTTCTGAACACTGCGTGTATGCCATTTCACCACTGCGGCTGGAACCCACAACCTTATCGTTAGAACCGATTTGCTCTATCCAATTGAGCTACGGGGACTCGGCCTGATTATATCTCAAAACCCCGGTCTGACCAAGCATCCCTGCGGCTGGCCGCTTTTGTCAAAAAGAGTGGCTTCGGTTGGGCAGGCGGAGGAGTAAGGTAAGGTGATGATTGGCGTTGGGGAAGGTAAGGTAAGATCGTGAGTAACACCGGAACTATTGGGTTTGGCAAAAATGTCACGATTGGCGGATCCGCTAATTAGTGTGGTAGGAATTAACGAAACCCCAGGGGTTGGTGATAAAGCTGGGGTTGGAGAAATACTGGAAATCTCCCCTGTTTCATTCTTCGATCCCTCCTTTTTGGCTAAAGGATTAAAGCCCCAAACGAAGAGGGAAAAAATAAATAGGGAGAGGAGAATTCCCCCCAGAACGGAAATTTTAAACCAGTTGTAATGAGTTTCGCTATAATTAATCATAGTTCTTTCCAATTTAAAATCTGATAATTGCCTGTTTTTGGATAAAAAGGCGGCGGGCTTAAGGTCAAGTGTTCGTCGTAAATCAAGGAAGTGTTTTGAAAGCCGGAAACAGTATGGCCATAGCCATCAACCCATGACCAGGTCCAAAAGTCAAAAGTGGCAATTGAACCGTAAACAACAATGGAATTTAAAACCACACCATAATAAGGCATGTACACATGGCCCTTTTGAGCCAAAAGTGAGGCATCAATCCTCATATTAGTATTAGCGTATTGGGGAATAATAATATCCTTTTGGGCAATTAAGCCTAGGACATTTGTGCCGTCGTTATTGGTATAACGAATGCTGTCGCCTATTTTGATGGTGGTATTGGTGGACGGAACATCAGGGAAACGGGCCGAGGCAATGGTTAACTTTCGAGATGTTCCCAAGGTTCCTGAAACCCAAACATTGTCTTCAATGAATAATACGCCATTGGCCGGATAATCATAGTTATGAGGTGAGGAGGTGTTAATGCCATTTGATCGCTCGCGGGTAACTTTAGAAATCATAATATTGCCGGCGTTAAGGGTAACAGAATATCCCAGTTGGCCAGAGCCTGCTAAGTATAGCCCTCCGCTTTGAGCGCTAGCTTTGATGGTTTGCAAGTCAGCCGTAATCTGTTGAAAATTTGCTGGCGGCACGGGGTATTGCCAAAAACTGGTTGGGCCACCATTCCCCCAAACTCCGGGATGTACAACACCATCCCCGCCAAAAGATGGCGACGGAACATAGGTGGCATTAGCTGCCATTACCGGACCGTTGGCCGTACCGTCAAAATGAACTCCCACATTGGAAAGAACTTTGCCGGTGGTGCTCTCGGTATCGCCAAACCAAGCTTCGGTGGCGCTAACAAAAACATAACCGGAGAAAGAAGGAATGCCAATTTGAGCTTGCAGAGTTTTTTGGGCGCTAGAGCTTGCAGGCTGGCCAACTGAAGTGACCGTAACCGCGTTTCCACCCTGGGCTGGCGGTTCAATGGTTAAGGTAAAAGTTCCAATGGTGTTTGCGGCTGTGTCGGTGTATTGGTGCGTATAGGGGCCATAAGGAGGGTTGGCTGGCTGTCCGGTATCGTCTTTATAATCGGTATTATTATGGGAAAGATGCCACATATAGTAATTAATGCCGGCTTCTGCCAAATTTGAAGCCTTAACGCGGTCGGAAACGCTTTTAAATTGAAATTGGTTATAAGCGCTGCGGCCCAGAACCACTGCCGCAAAGATTAAAAAGACCGCGGCTAACATTAGAATAAAGGGGAGGGCGTAACCGTTCTTTTGCATGTTTAAAAGTTGAATCTCTTGTAAAACCATTTTTTCACAAATTCCGCGGTTGCAAAATAGCTGGCCAAAATAATTCCAATCCAAACCCATATTGCTAAAGGCAAATTAACAAAGCTAAAAAGAATCTGCGTTCCCCAGAAGAAAGGTAAGAGCACAACAGCAAAAATTGAGATTAGACTGGAAGCAATAAGAAGATTTGATGGCCGGCTTCTAAAGAAAAGCATTTTAGTTCTAATGACAAAAGTAATAATGATTTCTGAAATAACCGATTCCAGAAACCAGGCTGTTCTAAAGACTGCGGGGTCAACTTTAAAGATGAATTGTAAGGGGATAATTAGTAAAAGATCAAAAATAGAGCTTAACAGGCCAAAAATCAGCATAAAGCGGCTAATAAAATTTATATTCCAGTGTTTGGGTTTTAGGGTGAATTCGCGGTCAACGTTATCGGTAGCGACAGTGAGCAACGGAATATCGGATAAAAGATTGGTTAAAAGAATTTGCGACGGTAAAAGCGGAATGAATTTTAAAAAAATTGAAGAAAGAGCCACCGTTAACATATTGCCCAAATTGGCGCTCATGGTGTTTAAGATATATTTAATTATATTGCCAAAAGTCTTGCGGCCGGCCAAAATGCCGTCGGCCAAAACCTTTAAGTCTTTTTCTAAAAGAACTACATCGGCTTCCTCTTTGGTCACATCAGCGCCGGTATTGACGCTAATGCCCACGTCCGCGGCTTTAAGGGCCGGAGCGTCGTTAACACCATCACCCAAAAAACCAACAATATGTCCTTCCTGGTTTAAACTTTCAACCAGTTGGTATTTTTGCAAAGGAGATAATCTGGCAAAAAGATGATATTTTTGGGCGTATTCATCCTTTGTTTTTTTGTCCAAACGTTCAAGTTCGCTACCCAGAACCACCTTCTCTTGATCAGGGTAGAGACTAGAAAGGCTGGCCACCCTCTGAACAATAGCGGGGCTGTCGCCGCTTAAGATTTTTACCGCAATGCCTAAATTTTTAAAAAGGCGCAAAGATTCATTGACATTTTTTTTAAGCGGGTCGGAAAAAAGCAAAAATCCCATTAATGTTAGACCGCTTTCATCTTTGATGTTTTTTGTGTCTCTTTGAGCTAAGGCTAAAACACGAGTACCATTTTTTTCAAAATTTTGAATGGTTTCGGCGATTTTCTTTTGTCCATCCTTGCCAAAAGCTTCTGTTCTTCCCTCTTTTTGCCATTTTGAACAGCCGGGTAAAATGTTTTCCGGCGCGCCCTTAACAATTAATTGATAGTGTCCTTCATTTTCTACTAAAACCGCGGCTTTTTTGGTTTCAAAATCAAAATTACGGCTTTCCAAAAGCTTAAAATCTGTCAGAGTTTTCTTTAAGCCCAAAGATTTTTCGTCCGCCCACAAAGCCAGATCCACGGGGTTATTTAATTTACGATGACCGGGTTGTGAAAATCCTTCGGAACAAAGAAGGCCCAAGAGGAGAATTTGAGGGTCAGATTTGTTATCTAGGTTTACAAAACTTTCCAAATGAATTTTACCTTCGGTTAAAGTGCCGGTTTTATCCGTGCAGAGGGTATCAATATTGCCCAAATCTTCAACCGCGGCCAAACGCTTGACAATGACCCTTTTTTTAGCCATTAAAAGCGCACCTTGAGCCAGAGTAATGGTTGTGATAACGGGCAAAAGTTCGGGGGCAATGCCAACAGTCAAAGCTAGGGCAAAAAGAAGCGAATCCAAAGGGCTTCGGCCTAAAAAGGTATTAGTTAAAAATACAAAAAAAGCCAAAATCAAAATGACCCTAAATATAAATAAACCAAAGTTTTTGGTTTGCTTTTGAAAATCGGTTAAAGGAGCGGATTCCCGAAGTGTTTTAACGGTTTGGCCCAAAACGGTATCCTGGCCAATGGCGGTTACCACTCCGCGGCTGCTGCCGCCAACGCAAAAAGTTCCAGCCAAGGCCATATTTTGACGCTCAAAGATTTGTAAGTTGACTTTGCTTAGACCAACGGTTTTTTTTAAAACCGGAAGGGACTCGCCGGTTAAAATTGCTTCATCCAAAAAAATGTCTTCAGCTTCAATTAAACGCAAATCAGCCGGAACCTTGTCCCCTAAATGTAGCGCCACCACATCGCCAATGACCAATTTTTGACTATCAATTTCTTGCCATTTATTATCGCGTAAAGCCAAGGCTTTGTGGTTTAAAAACTTTTTAAGTTTAAAAAGAGCCCTTTCGGCCTTGTATTCCTGCTGGAAGCCTAAACCAAAGCTTGCCAAAAGCATGATAAAGATGACGGCACTATCCAATCTTTCGCCCAAGAAAAAGGCAATTGCGGTTGCCACCAAAAGAGTTATAACCAGCCAGTTTTGGAACTGTGACCAAAGGATTGTTAAGGCCGGCCTTTGCTGTTCATGGCTGATTTGGTTGGGGCCATTTTGATTGAACCTTTTTTGAGCCTCGGCCGTTGTTAGCCCAAATTTTGAGCTATTTAGGCTTAAAAGAGCTTCTTCGGTTGAGAGCATCCAGATGGGCTTTTCAGAGTTCTTCATAAATTATTTTTCAAATTTCTTAGGCTCACTTTAGTTGATAATAGCAATGGCGGCGGCAAAGTTACCCCCTGCCCTGCTCCAATCCAGAGATTGATCTCTATCATTTTGATAGAGGCCGGATTAGGCGGAGAGGCTAATAAATTGCCATTGAGATCATAATATTTAAAGATGGGATTTTGATCGTTGCTAAGATTTACAGCCGCAATCTCGCTGGTTTCAGTATTGAGAAGGTAAGTGAAGTTTGGCGCCTCGCCCGATGGTCTGACAACCCCAAGCGTCAGGATGTCGTCAACTACGGCAAAATGCAGCCGATCGGGAGCCGGATCGTTGGGATAATAATAAGCATAGATGATCAAATCTTGATTGGCGGCCGATTCAATACTTTGGGTTTGCCTTAAATGCTTGGTCACTCGCTCCAGGGCGGCGGCGTTTTTGGATTGTAAATCCAATTGCATTTGGCTGTGGGAAAAGTTGTCATAGAAAGTTCTAAGCAGAATCGCAGAGGAAGCTGCAATAAACATCGCAATGAGGATGCCCAGCAGGAACTCGATGATTGTAAAGCCGTTTTTTGTAATTTTCATGGGATTGTTATGGTAATTCCCTTTGGCTGTTTTACAAATTCCCCATTGGGGTTGGTAATTCTGATACTCCATGACCCGGGCATTTTGTTGATAAAGTCAAAGGTCGCAAAGAGTTGAGTGCGATCTGGCGTTACCGTAACTTCGGTTCCTAAAGTATCGCCGGCATCATAACCACCGATTGGCGTTGGAGTGGGCGTGGGGGGTACTTCGTAAGCAAGGGTGACCGATGCTCCGGTTAAAGCAAAGTTAGCGCCGGTAAAAGTGAGGGTTAATGGAGCATTATTGGGAGCAGTTAACGGTTCGGTTTTTAAAAATGTGGGAGCGGTGGTTGAGGTCGTCACAAAAACATCGGCGTTTACGGTTGATCCTGCTTCTAAAGGTATTGGTTGGTAAGGGGAAACACTGCTGATGATGTAGGGGTTGCCTGGGGTTAGACTGTAGCTGTCCCATTCAATTGCCGCTAAGCTAATATTCCCACCAGCATTGGAGTTAAAAGTTTGTTGATATTTGTAGACCGTGGGATTAGTGTAAAGGAGTTTGTTGGAAGTTACGGTAATTGGAACATTTGGCAAAGGTGTATCACTTAAATCTTTTATAGTAATGTTGATATTGGCCAGAGCGTCAACGCTTAAAGTTTGATTGGTAACTTGTTGAACTAAAACATTCAGATCAGGCTGCACCGGGTGCCTAAGTTGCGCGGTAATGGGGTTGGTGGAATCGGTGGATTCGCCTGGAGCGGTGGCGGTAACATGATAATGATTGCTGGAATCCGGAGGTAAAATTGGTATGACCACAAGTCCTAGGCTATCAGTAAAGGTATGGATATCAACTGGTGGATTAGGAAAAGAGTTGGTTACGACAACCTGGGCCGAGGCTTTGGGCTGTCCGTGGCTATTTAGTACCTTAATTGAAAGAATGCCGCTGTTTCCGGAGGTTTCAGATGCTTTACCAGATACGTTGGTTGAAAGTTGAGCTAAGACTGTTAGGTCTTGCGGGGTTGTGATTTTAACTTCGGCTTTTTTATAATCATAAGGATAGAAATCCTGCGGTTTGCCCGGGATTGTTCCGCTGAAATTGCCGTCATAAGGGTCATCAACATACTTAATGGTTGTTTGAACCACAAAAGGAGTGTTGCCAAGGTCTAAGTTTTCCGTATCGGCAATTTGGCCGGCCGGATAAATTGTGCCATGCTCGGTAGAGAGTGAATCATAGGGTAGATTACGCAACTCTTCTATTTTTTGATTAGCCAGTTCCACTGCCTGGATTTTGATTTTGGCTAAGTTGATAGATCTTTGCAAAAAAATAAGAGAGGAAAAAATAGCAATGGCTATGGCCGAAAACAGAACTAAATCAATTAAAACTTCGGGTAAGGTAAAACCTTTGGGCATTAACTTAATTGTAACAAGAAAGTTTTCCAGAAATCTATAGTCCTCCGTACTTTAGGCTTTTAGCGAGCTTTTCATAGGCAAAAACGATGATGATTAAAAAACTAAATCCCAAAAGATACGCCCCAACCACATCAGTTAGCCAGTGTGCTCCCAGATAAATTCTTGATGGTCCAACCAATACTATAATTAATGATAGCAGGGCGCCGACAATGCGCTTCCACCGGCTATTTTTTACAAATTTGAGTGTTAAAAAAAGCAAAAAACCGCCAAAAAGCACGTAGTTAAAAACATGGCCTGAGGGATAGCAAAAACTGGTTTTTAAGAGTTGCAACGGGCCATAATAAGGAAGATGAAAGACTTGCCATTTGTGAACCAAAGGTTCTGCCGGGCAACCTAATTGATAGATTTCCTTAAGAATTTTGGGGGTAACGGATAAGCTTATCGTCAGAAGCAGGAAAAGAATTTCCGCCGCCATTTTCCTAAGATAAAAAATTATAGGTAAGACCAAAACGATAATGGGAGCCAAAAATTCCAGGATTGAGACTAATTGCATGAAAAGAATGATTGCTCCATTGCCTGCCTGACCGGTAGGCAAGCTCCATTGTTGCATTGTTTGAGTGGCGGCAAGGTTGAACCAATCCAAAGCTCCGGCGCTGGCGATATAACCTACAAAAAGAAAGAGTGAAAAGAAAAGAAGAGTTAAAAGGAGAAGATTTTTGCTGCTCAATTGCGTCATTGTTGCCAGTTTTCCAACTGTTCCATGAAAAATTCTACTCCTTGCAGCCAAGAGTGATGAGAGGCAGCTGAGGAAGGGGTGTACTTAGGTTCCATTTTGGAGGGAGTGTCCAGACCCTTGTTGAAATAATCATTTTTGATTCCGACAGCTACTTTTTCAATTCCTTCTTCCCAAGAGGAAAAAGAAACACCGGAATTTTTACCAGTATAGACTCCCCAGCCCCAGGCATTATAGGAATCTATTGGAATGACCTTGCCAAAACCGGATTCCTTACCGGCTATTGCTGGCAAAAGTGTCCAAGGCAGTCCATAGTTACCGGCAATTTTAATAAAGGTGGCGGCAGATGGAGTTAACGGAGAATTATACCTTTGTAAAAAACTTGTTAGCTGCTCTTCTCGTCCGTCTTTGCCAACAATGGTGGCACCTAAAACCGAGCCTTGCAGAGGTAATGCGGCAAACAGTTGATAGGCAGATGGCGTAATTTGAGTTAAAAAGTTTTTGGAGTTAGAAGCATTAAGGCTTAAAAGAAGAAAGCTGGAGCTCAGTAATGTGAACGTGGCTAAAGAAAACCAAGCGCATATTAAAAATAGTTTTTTGGGAAGTTTAATAAGGGCAGTAACGCTGGGCATATTTTTCTTAACTAACTACTTTAATAATGCCAAATAGATTTCCTAAAATCAAACGATGTTTCAGAACTTCAACGCTTTATTAATATACCATTCCTCAAAACTACTAAAACGGTCATCGGAAGACCAAAAGTCGTTCAGCTTGACGTTTTTAATCTTTTTGGAGATCAAATAAAAAAGCTTTGGTTGATATAAAAAGATGGCCGGTATGTCCTGATTAACGCTAATTTGCAGATTTTTGTAAGACTGAATTCTGGTATCCTGATTGAGACTTTTTCTGCCCTCTTCTAGGGCTTTGTCAGCCCGACGATTGGCAAATGAAGAAAGATTGAGGCCGGGGGATTTATTCTGGGTGGAATGCCAAAAAATATAAAGATCCGGATCTACCCCAAATTCCTGGCCGAATAAAAGTATTTCAAAATTGTGGTTAGGAATGATCCTGTCCGTTATTTCTATTGAGGAAACCTCCTTTATCAACACCTTGATGCCCGTTTTTTCCCAGGAATTCTTAATGAGGGTGGCGGCTTTTAACAGAGAATCATTAGATGGTACAGTTAGGGCAATCTGGGTTAATGTCGGAAGATTAAGGGATAAAATTTTGTCTTTGGCTTCAGCCAAATCAAAGCTAACCTGTTGTTCCTGTTCGTCAAAGGCCCAAGATTTTTGAGGATAAGGGCCGGTAGCCACCAGACCAAAATTGGACAATTGTGGCGTGGCCAAAGCCAGGGCGCGTCTAAAATCGGCATTTTGAGTCAATCCCTCTTTTGCCAAATTAAAAAATACGGCGTATTGGCTATTATTAATTATAGTGGAGTAGCTTTTGATATTCTTTAAGTTCTCTAAAGTTGATAGGTCGCCGGGATTAGTGGTGGCCAAAGAGTCAATTTCTCCAAGTTTTAAGGCGGTTAGGGCATCCTGGGTACTTCCGTAAAAAATAATTTTCAGTTTTTCAATGTAACCGATTTTGGATTTTAAGACTATGGATTTAATTTGACCATTGGCATTTTCAACGGTCTCAATTTTAAAACGACTGGAGCCTTGAGGTTTTAGGTTAAAAGGGCTTTTAAGGATTTGCTCGGTATTTTTACCCAAAAACTGTGACTTAGGTAAAATTCCCAGAGTCAGGGATTCTAAAAACGGTGAAAACGGTTCGGCAAGAGTGAATTTAATTTGCCAATTGTTGACCTTTTCTATCAGAACATTACGGAAGGTTAATTTTTCTGGTCCAGAGTAAGCCTGATCCTGTGTTAACTTATAGGTAAAAACAACATCGTCGCTCCCAATTATTATTCCGTTTTCCCATTTTTGATCTTTTTTTAAGGTGACCGTATAAATTTTACCGTCCGCGGAAAGGTCCCATTTTTCAGCCAAATCTCCTAGTACTTGGTTCTTTTGGTCAAATTTGACTAAACCTCTAAAGATTAAGCCGCTGAGGAATTGGTCAACCGGGTTTAGGTCGGCAAACAAGGGATTGATTAAGCGCGGTTGGCCAACAAGTCCTTCGATTAAGACAGCCCCACGTGTCGGGGCCCACCTTAATTGTCGTAAGCCGAAGATAGCCAAGCCAAAAGAGAGTAAAAAAAACAGCAATAGAGCCATTTTTCGCAGCGGGATCTTTTTAGTTGGCAGCCTTTTTTTTTGACCGTAGAAAAGTTCAAATTGGGAAAATGGGAGTTGATTCATAAATATTGAAAAATGCTAGAGTTGCAGTTTAAAGGTAAAGAAAACTTAGGAATGAAGTGATCGAGAACAAAACGGCCAGCACGATTGTTAAAATAAAAACCACTCTCTCGACTCCCCTTTTGGTGCGGTAAAAATCTCCACCGCCAAAAGTAGTGCCTAAGCCCACCCCCTTGGACTGTATTAGGATTAGGCTAATAAATAATATTGCGATTAAGATATGAGCCGGTATCAAAAGTTGTTTGAGATCCATGTTAATCACTTAGCGAGCCAACCTAAAAAGCCGGTAATTCCGCTGATGAGCGTTGAACCGATCAAGGCTGTTCCCCATCTGGGAATATCCATGGCTCCTGCGGTAATCCCGTAAAGGTTGGCTCCGGAAAAATAAAACTGCTCAATTTTGAATTGGGGGACCAAATAGGCCACCAAAAAAAGCATGGCGGCGTTGATGATCAGACCAAAAAGCCCCAATGTCAAAATTTCAACCGGCAAAGCCAAGAGTATGACCAAGGGTTTTATAAACATATTAACCAAGGCCAAAACTGCGGCAATCATGGCCAACGTTTCCCAACCGCCATTGTAACTAATGCCTGGGACAACCTTGGTCGCCAAATAGATGGCTGCCGCATTTGTTAAAAACTTTAGGAGCAGTTTTTTCATAATTGCATTACTAACACCTATAACCTAGAACCTAAAACCTAACATCCACTTTATCATCAAAAGCTTTTTGCCGCAAATGACGATGATATTGCACCGCAAAACGATGGGATTCGTCGCGAATACGACGTAAAAGGTTAATGGCAGGAGTGTCTTTTGGCAAAAGTAGTTTTTGGAAACCAAAAGCTTGTGGTTGGTAGATTTCTTCAAACTTTTTGGCCAAAGCGATTACCGGAATCTTCAAAGCTTGGTGGAGCTGGGGAAGAACTGCTGACAGTTGGGTTGGCCCGCCATCAATAAGCATCAAATCAGGCAGAGACCAATTATTGGCAAAGCGCCGTCTGATTATTTCAGCCATCATGGCGGGATCATTAATTCCCTTGACGGTTTTGATTTTAAATCTTCTATATTCTTTTAAGTCTTTTGAACCATTGGTAAAAACAACCATTGAGCCAACCGCTTGTTTTCCTTGAGTGTTTGAAATGTCGTAGGCTTCAATGCGGAACCCCTGCTTGATTATTGACGGTAGATTTAAAATTTCTAGCAGGTTTTTAATTTCGGCCAGCGCCTGGTCCTCTAAAAGATTAGGATTTTGGAGAAAATCAGCCGGACTGCGGAATTTTTGTAAAATATAGCTAAGTTGATTTAATTTATCTTTGATCTTTCCGGCTTCTTCAAAACGATTTAATCGAGATAATTCTTGCATTTCTTTTTGCCATTCTTTTAGGATTTTGACCTTACCACCTTGTAGGAATCTTACGAGGTTAGCGATAATCTCACTATAGTCATTTATAGTAATTGAGCCGGCGCAGATACCGGGGCATAAACCTAAGTGATAATAAAGGCATGGCCGGCCGTTGCGAGGTGCATGGGTATATTTACACCAGGGAAATATTTTTCTCAAGGTCTTAAGAACCTCGTTGACGGTTTTCCCTTGCGGAAAAGGACCAAAATAAGCATAGCTTGCGCCCCGAGGATTCGGGGCTAAATAGGCCTTTGGATCATCGGTTCGGCGTGATGTTGTAACAATTGGCCATTCCTTCGATATTTTTGATTTTTGATCTGTGTTTTTGATATTTGATCTTTGATTTTTGATTTTAATATATTTATAGAACTTATCATCCTTCCACTGGATATTGTATGGCGGCTTATGGCGCTTAATAAGATCGGCCTCTAAAAGCAGAGCTTCCAGTTCAGTTTCGGTTGTGATGTGGTCAATATGTTTGATTAAACTAACTAATTTTTGAGTCTTGGGACCCAAGAGGTTGGGCTTGTGGAAGTATGAGGAAACTCGATCAAAAAGGCTGTTGGCCTTACCAGCGTAAAGCAGCTTTCCCTCTTTGTCACGGAAAAGATAGACACCAGGCAGTTTTGGTAATTGTTGAAGCTGTTTCCCTAAAGGTCCGTCCTTTATAAGGACGGACCTTGATAAGGACGGACCTTTAGGGTTGGCTTTAGGCATGGGATTTCTTTCGCGAGACGGTAAAAATTGCCAGCCCAGAAATAACTGCTAGAATCAAAAAAATCGCTGAAATTCCAAATAGATTTTCGGAATTTTGTTGTTGCTTTTCTTCTTCTTGGTAACTGCTTATCCACTTTGTTAACGGTACGGCTTTATCGTTTAGTTCTGTTGCAAATTCAACTTTAACGTCGCCTTTTTCAGCCCCGGTAATTTTATATAGGCCGGCTGGTAGGGGTTTTTCCGAGTCAAGGCCTTTTACCACAAAAGCCAAGTGATTAAAATCCCAGGAGTTAAAATAGTCCTGCCCAGTTGTTGATTCCCATGTTGGATCCACCATAAACCAACTCCTATCTTTGTCAAAAATTTGCACCCAGGTATGTAAAATATCCGAAGGATTAGTTGAACCTGGAGAAACGCCGCCGGCCGCATAGCCATCTAGCTCACGTGCTGGGATATCAGCGGCCCTAAGTAAAGTAATTAAGAGATCAGTATATTCCATGCACAAGGCCGTGTCCTTATTCTCCCAAGCCTTAACCGCGCCAAACCGTTCAATCCGCGGGTTAGCCTTTTGCTGATCATAGCTCAAGTTTTTAGTCACAAAGTCGTAAAGTTTTTTAGCTTTCTGGAGATTAGTCAAATTAGGCCAATCAGAATTACTAGATAAGCCAGAGAGTAGGTTAATAATAGTATCACTGGTGGTTTCCCAGTATTTGGCCGGCAGTAAATAAGGCTCGGGATTGACTTGGTTTTGAGAGGATTTAAGGCTGGTGTTTGGCAGAATTCTGGCTAGGCCTAAAAGTTTGATTATTTTCTTTTCGTTGTAATCAAGTTTGTAGCTGGCTAAAATATTTCCGTCCGGATCGGTTTCGATTTTTTGAGGCAGAGGATTTAGGCTGTTAATAGATATTTCCTGGTAGCCTAAAATATTTGGTGGAATGGCAATAGTTTGGATTTCTGACTGCCAGTTGGAATTAAATAGATGATAGGTTAGCTCAAAAGAAAAAAGGCCAAAATCGCCAAAAGCAAGCCGCGGGCTGACCACGGCTTGAGAATTATTAAAAGTGTAGGAAATAAGCCATTGTTTATCCTTTTGCTCGAGCTTTTGAGGGATTGGGGAGGTAATTTGCGGTTGGCCAAAATCCAAGGGTACAACAATTTTTATTTGCCCCGAGCTTTGATCTTTTGGCAAATTAGAAATATTAATATTCCAAATGGGGCCTTGTTTTTTAGCTAAGTCGGAAGTTTTGTAAGAAAGGCTGAAACTGTATTTTTGATCAAGGCCGGTTGTTTTATTGTTGTCTAATGAAATTTTGACTGTTTTGATATTATCTTTTTCCTCGGTTGTTATTGGCAAAATTTTAGCGCTGGACTTAGCCTCAAGGTTTTCCAGATTTAAATCCTTAACCTGAAAAACGTATTGCGAGGCGTAAGAGCCGCTTTGCTGATTTGTTAGGGTGATTTGATTGGTTACTTGAGCTTCCCCGGTTGAAGAAAAAACATATTCCGAAGAGTAGTCAACGCTAAATCCGGCGGCGAATATTTTATGAGAGGCTAGGGGATAGGAGATAGGAGATAGGAAAAAAATGTTTAAGAAAATTAAAAAAAGAAAAATCCGGCGCACAGGATTATTATACCAATTTTATTTTAGATACTTTCCGGTATAAGAATTTTGATTGGTGATTAATTCCTTAACCGTTCCCTGCCCTATTATATAGCCGCCGCGATCGCCACCTTCCGGACCCAAATCAATAATAAAATCTGCGGATTTCAAAACATCCAAATGGTGTTCAATAACTAAAACCGTATTTCCTCCGGCAACTAATTTATGCAAAACCAAAAGCAGTCTTTCCACATCGGCAAAATGCAAGCCGGTGGTTGGTTCATCAAGAATATAAAGAGTTTTGCCGGTGGCCCTTTTGGAAAGTTCTGAGGACAATTTGACTCGCTGTGCTTCGCCGCCGGATAAGGTGGTGGCGGCCTGTCCCAAGCGGACATAGCCTAAGCCAACCTCAATGATCATCTTTAGTTTATTTTTAATTTGAGGAATATTTCTGAAAAAATCCAGCGCTTCTTCAACCGTCATCTGCAAAACATCGCTGATATTTTTATTTTTAAACTCAATCTCCAGTGTTTCGCGGTTAAATCGCAGGCCCTTGCAAACTTCGCAGGTTACGTAAACATCGGGCAAAAACTGCATTTCAATTTTGATGGTGCCGTCGCCTTGACAGTTTTCACAGCGTCCGCCTTTAACATTAAAAGAAAAGCGGCCCTTTTGGTAACCGCGAGCGCGAGCCTCGGGTAGATTGGCAAATAAATCGCGGACCGGCGCAAAAACTCCGGTGTAGGTTGCCGGATTGGAACGGGGAGTGCGGCCAATTGGTGACTGGTCAATGTTTACGACCTTGTCAATGTTTTCCACCCCTTCAATTATTCTATATTTACCCGGGATTTCGCGCGAACTGTAGAGTTTTTGGGCCAAAGCCTTGAATAAAATATCCATCACCAGGGTGGATTTGCCAGAGCCGGAAACACCGCTGACGCCAACGAATTTACCCAAGGGAATGGAGACGTCGATGTTTTTAAGATTATGTTCGGTAGCACCCCGTACTATCAACAACTTGTCGTTGTTACACCTAGTCATAGGGTCTGACCCTTGAAAAGGGTCAGACCCTATGTTCGTTGTGCGTTTAATTTCAATTTTCTTACGGCCGGAAAGGTATTGCCCGGTTAAAGAATCGCGATCATCCATGATTTGCTGGGCCGTGCCTTGGGCCACAATCTTGCCGCCATGTTCGCCTGCTCCGGGTCCAAAATCAAAAATATAATCTGCTGCCAGCATTGTTTGGCTATCATGTTCAACCACAATAACGGTGTTGCCCAAATCCCTTAAGTCTTTTAAAGTGTTGATTAGGCGACCCTGATCACGGGCGTGCAAACCGATTGATGGTTCATCTAGAACATAAAGAACTCCAGAAAGCCCCGATCCAATTTGTGAAGCCAGCCTGATTCTTTGAGCCTCGCCGCCGGATAAGGAGCTGGAGCCGCGGTCAATTGTTAAATAATCCAAGCCCACGTCCAAAAGAAATTTAAGACGGCTTTGCAGTTCCTTAAGAATTGACTTTCCAATGGTCAGTTCCTTTTCCGTTAAGAGCGGAGCCTCAAGCTGATTTAACCAGCTTTTCAGTTTTTCAATATCAAAGGAGGAGATTTGAGCAATACTATGATTATCTATAGTGACGGAAAGGGTCTCGGGCCGCAAGCGGGATCCTTGGCAGGCTTCGCAGATCCTCTGAATCATAAATTTTTCAATCTCCACCCTTACCCAGTCCGAATCAGTCTCTTTATAACGCCTTTCCATATTGGGGATTAAGCCTTCAAAGTGGGCTTCATATTCGCGATTTAGGCCTTGGTTGCCTTTGAATTTTAAAAGAAAAATCTCGTCAGGTACTCCGTAAAGAATGATTTTTCTGATTTTTTCCGGCAATTTTTCAATTGGTTCATCCAGAGAAAATTGGTATTTTTTTGCCACCGCTTCAATTAATTTTTTACGCCAGGTATCCTCTTCGCCTAAAGACGACCACGGCAAAATGCCGCCTTCGTTAATGGAAAAATTGGGATTGATAATTCTTTGCGCGTCAACTTCCAACCTAAAGCCTAAACCGGTGCAAGTGGGGCAAGCGCCATGCGGTGAGTTAAAACTAAAAGATCGGGGTTCCAGATCTGGTAAAGACAAATTGCAATAAGGGCAGGAAAAATGTTCGGAATATAAATGGTCCGCAAATTTTTTAGGATTATCTGGAAAATCAAAAGAATCATCCAGAATTTCACTGACAATAACCTTGCCATTGGAAAGTTTTAGGGCTGTTTCAATGGCGTTGGTTAGTTGGCGTAGGAGATCGTTTTCGATTGCTTTAGAACCTTTGGAGGTTAAAGAAATTGTTACGCGATCAATTACTGCTTCAATTGAATGTTTATTGGTTTTGATTAATAGAAAATCCTCGTTTACTGATTTTATTTGTTTATCAACTCTGACACGTGAATAGCCTTTTTTCCTTAAATCTTCAAATAATTGAGAATACTCGCCCTTTCTATCCTCAACCAGCGGAGATAAAACGATAAACCTCCGAGGTTTCCTTGAGGCTTCATTACGGGCTAGAACTGCGTCCACAATTTGGGTTACGCTCATAGAGGAAATTTCGCGGCCGCAACTTGGACAATGTGGATGGCCAATTCGCGCGAATAACAATCGCAGGTAATCATAGATTTCGGTAATGGTGCCAACGGTAGAGCGGGGATTATGCGAGGCGGATTTTTGATCTATTGAGATAGCCGGGGATAGGCCGTCAATTTTGTCTACATCGGGCTTTTCCATCATGCCAATAAATTGGCGGGCGTAAGCGGACAATGATTCGACGTAACGCCTTTGGCCTTCGGCGTAAATGGTATCAAAAGCCAAAGAAGATTTGCCCGATCCGGAAAGCCCGGTAAAAACCACCAACTTGTTTTTGGGCATATCACAATCAATATTTTTTAAATTATGGACCCGCGCCCCGCGGACTTTAATAAATTGTTCCATAGACTAACGTTTAATTGTATAACGATTAGGATTTTTACGAAAGTGGACAAAGGTCAATAAAAAATGGTCCCGACTGATTCGGGACCAAACGATAAGCTATTTTAGATTAGTTAAATTTTTAGGGTGCGTATGAATGATCTTCAAATGAACGCCTAACTACAGCTACTTCAATTACAGTAACCACCACTAATACAGTTCCGCAATCCGGACAATATTCCTTGTCAAAAAGTCCTCCGCATCCATTGCACTTTTTCAACTGAGATTTGTCTTTGCCATTCTTCTTTTTCTTTTCTTGTTTTTTTTGTGTCATTCCAAGTCTGTCTAATGCTTTGCGTCGTTCGCCCTTGAAAGTTTGATGACAATCAGGGCATTTTTCCTTTTCTTCCCATTGAATTCCGCACTTGCAGGTCCATTGCTTCAGAGTTTGCTTCGGAGTCTTTTTGTCAGCCAATTTTCATCTCTCCCTTTTTGATTCTTCTTTTGGATATTTACTTCCGGATTTTGTCCAAAAACTCAGGAACTTTCCGCTGCCGTTGCCGCACGGCTCTACATATCGTATTGGCTGGGGGCAAAGAACCAGATCATCTTTAGGTTTTTTCATAAAAGCGAATCGCTTTGTTGCATCTTTGCCTATTTGAACAATCAAAAGAATGAAAGCGCCAACAACGCCATCTTCATTGCAGTATTTACAAGTTACTCTGCCCGTACCATTACACAATGAATGTCTTTTGTTCATGCCGGACAAGCAACCATTAGAACAGGAACGATGTTCTTTCTCAAGATGATCGTCCCCTTGGACTTCAACTTCTTCACCCGGACAATCTACTTGATGCGTTCCCCCGCAGATCGGACAGCGGGCATTTTTAAATCGCAATCTTGCAATTACTTCTCTGGGCATTGTTTTCATCTTTCCTCCTTTATTTTGATCTTATTCCACCCTCCTTTCTTGTTTCAAGTTAGATGGCGTTTTTGGTTTTTCAATCTTTTTTTAAATAAATAGTCGCTCTGACAGCCTCTGTAAAGTTTGCAGTAACTTGTACAAAATCGTTCCAATGATACATCAAATATTTGTCAACACTCAGATAAACCAAACCACGATCAACCAAAGACTGCAATAATTCACAACCTTTAAGCAAATGAGAAATGCTGGGGGGAACGATAAGTATTCCGTCAGCCTTTGTCAGGAGCGCCATAAAATCACCAGCTTTGCCTAAAGCGCAACTATTGAAAAACTCATGGAAATTTTCCTCATTTAGAACTTTTGCCAAGCCTTTTCTCCTCTTTTGTTTTTTGTTAAACAACCCTTCGGTTCACTTCGTTCGCACAGGATCTTTGACAATAAAAGCCCCATTTAGGGCCTTTTAAGCTAACCTTGGGGTATTATAACATAAAGGTTCAAAGTTCAAAATCCAAAGATCATTGTTATATTGCTTCATGGCTTCATTGTTAACGTTAACAATGAAGCCATTTAACAATGAAACAATGACTGTTTTAACATTTGGGCTTTAGACTTTGAACTGATGTAGAAGGATTACTTTTTTTTGAGTTCAATAATCTTATCCCGCAGATACGCCGCCTTCTCAAAGTCCAGCATCTTGGCCGCATCTTTCATTTGTTCTTCTAGAAGCTTGATAACTTTTTCTTTACTAGAGGGCTTGGTTTTGGCCTCAAGAATTATTTCTTCCTCGGCCGGATATTTTGCGGCGTCAGATGGTTTAGCCTCCTTTTCATAAAGGCGTTCTCTTACCGGTTTTGTAATGCTTTGAGGAATAATCTGATTTTTTTGGTTGTATTCTGCCTGAATTTTTCTACGGCGGTTAACCTCATCTATGGCTTTGCGCATTGAGCCGGTAATAATATCGGCATACATGATAACCTTACCATTGATATGCCGTGCAGCCCGGCCCATTGTCTGAATTAACGAAACCTCTGATCTTAAAAATCCCTCTTTATCAGCGTCCAAAATGCAAACCAAAGAAACTTCTGGCAAATCCAAGCCCTCCCTAAGAAGATTGATGCCAATCAAAACATCAAAATTGCCCAGTCTCAAATCCTCCAAAATATCACTGCGTTCCAATGTTTCTACATCGCTGTGCAAGTATTGAACTTTGATGTCTTGATCCTTAAGATAGTCTGTTAAATCTTCAGACATTCTTTTGGTTAAAGTTGTTACCAAAACGCGCTCATGCTTTGCCGCTCGTTTTTTGATTTCTAAAATTAAGTTATCAATTTGACCTTTACTTGCGCGGATTTCAATTTGCGGATCTAAGATGCCGGTAGGTCGGATTAATTGCTCAACTAGGCCGTTGCTACCAGCTAATTTGACTGCTTGAGCTGCTTGATAAGACTTGTTAAGTTCCCAAACACTTGGGGTAGCAGAGGTATAAATGACAAAATCAAGGCGCTGTAAAAATTCCTCAAATCGTAAAGGCCGGTTGTCCAGGGCCGAAGGCAGCCTAAAGCCATAATCAATCAAAGTTTGCTTGCGGGATTTATCACCCTGATACATACCGCGAATTTGAGGAATAGTGATATGTGATTCATCAATAATCAGAAGCCAGTGATTCTTGAAAGTCTTGAAAGGTCCGTCCTTAATTAAGGACGGACCTTTAGGAAGGTCCGTCCTTCCAAAGTAATCCAAAAGCGTAAACGGCGGCTCACCCTCTTTGCGGCCGTCAAAATAGCGAGAGTAGTTTTCAATACCGTTGCAATAACCCATTTCCTCCATCATCTCCAAGTCATAGTTTGTCTTTTGTTCCAAACGATAGGCCTCCATCTCCTTTTTTTGGGCCTTTAATTCCTTGAGGCGAGATGCTAAATCGCGTTTAATATTGATAATGGCGTTTTTAAAAGTATGAGAAGCAGTTAAATAATGCTTGGCGGGGTAAATACTAAAAATTGGCAATTTCTCTTTGGTTTTTAGGCTCATTGGTTCTAACGCGGTTATCTGTTGTAATTTATCAGTCAAAAACTCTAAACGCAAAACCAAATCCTGATAAGCCAAAAAAACATCTACCGTATCGCCCTTAACCCTAAAAGTTGACCGCTTAAAATCATAATCCGCTCGTTTGTACTGTAATTGAATTAAGCGGTTAAACAAATCCTCACGCCTAAGTTTCATGCCGTTCCTTAGTTCAATAATCTGTCCGCCATATTCCTTTGGTGAGCCAATGTTATAAATGCAGGAAACCGAGGCCACGGTTGCCACGTCGTTTCTGGTCATCAGGGAAGTGGTAGTTGAGAGCCTTAACTTATCTATTTCATCATTGATTTGGGTTTCTTTTTCAATATAAGTATCGGTTTGGGGAATATAAGCTTCGGGTTGGTAGTAATCATAATAAGAAACAAAATATTCGGTGGCGTTTTTAGGGAGAAATGCCCGATATTCCTGATAAAGCTGTCCGGCCAATGTTTTATTGTGGGAGATAACTAAAGTTGGCCAATTTAAGCGGTTAATAATATTGGCCATGGTAAAGGTTTTTCCCGAGCCGGTTACCCCCAGCAAAACCTGGTGCTTAATGCCTTTTTGAATATTTTCTAAAAGTTTATCAATGGCTTGCGGCTGATCGCCGGTGGGAGAGAATAACGATTGGAGTTCAAATTTATCCACGGAGTAATTCTACTTCAACGAAGCTTGCATCCCAATGGTTAGTTTCTAAATGACAAAATATAAAAATAATAAATGAATATCAAAATACTAAAATGTCAAAATATCAAAATAAACAGAGCTTGCGCCCCGAAGGCTCGGGGCTAAAGCAAGGCTTGAATTGTTCGCTTATGCTCACAATATAAATTTTGGTATTTATCATTTTGATATTTTGTTATTGATTTTTGAATTTTGCCATTTTGATATTTAAGATTTGTACTTATTCCAACAAATTCCTGGCCGTCATAGTTGAGGGTTTTTCCAGATGTAGAATATCCAAGATCGTTGGCGCTACATCGGCTAAAATGCCCATTGGTAGTTCTTGAGGTTCCAAACCCTCTTTGACAAAAATAAAAGGGACCGGAGAAATGTTGTGTTCGGTGTCGGTGGCGTCGGTGTCGGGGTCAATCATAACCTCTAAATTGCCATGATCCGAAGTTACAATTACCGCGCCTCCGCGCAGAGTTATTGTAGGTACAATTTTCTGGAGGACCTGGTCAGTTATTTCGGCGGCCTTAATCCCAGCCTCAAAAACTCCGGTATGGGCTACCATATCAGGATTGGCAAAATTGACTAAAATAAAATCATAAATATTGCCTATAATTCTCTCTTTTAGAACCTCGGCTACAGCCCAGCTGCTCATCTCCGGCATCTCGTCATAGGTTTTAACTTTGGGCGAGGGAATTTCAATGCGGTCCTCCAAAGGGAACGGATCTTCCCGTCCGCCGTTAAAAAAATAAGTTACATGTGGAAATTTCGTAGATTCGGCAATATGCAATTGGTGTAAACCGCTTTCGGCGATTACTCTTGATGCTGGTACCTCAATATTGGTTCTTTTAAAGGCTACGGCTGATATCGGCAGCCCCTTTTCATAGTCGGTCATTGTTACAAAAAAAAGATTGGAGAGTTTCTTTAATCTCTCAAAACCCTCAAAGTTAGGTAAAACAAAGCTTTCGGTTAATTGCCGCGGCCGGTCGTTTCTAAAATTGAAAAATATTATGCTGTCGTTGTCGTTAATACTTGGATAAGCTTTTTGGTTTTCGTCTAAAAGAAAAGTTGGTTCAATAAATTCGTCGGTAATTTTATTTTTATAACTATCGGAGATTGCTTTAGCAAATGAAAGCGCTTTTTTCCCTTTGCCCAGTGTTAGAAGATCATAAGCCTTTTGAGTACGTTCCCAGTGGCGTTCTCTATCCATAGCATAATATCTGCCACAAATAGTCGCCAGTTTCCCCGCCCCCAGATTTTTGACAAAGTTTTCAACTTCGGATAAAAAAATTTGAGCGGATGTAGGCGGGGAATCCCTGCCATCGGTAAAGGCATGGATAAAAATATTAGTAATCTTCTGGTCGTGGCAAAGTCGCAACAGTGAAAACAGGTGTTCAATGCAACTGTGACCAAGGGCAGGTCCGATTAGCCCTAAAAGATGTAGGTTAGATTGATTAGCTTTTATATGCTCAAAAGCCTTGAAGAAGGCTTCATTCTGGAAAAAAGAACCATCGGCAATAGCGTGATTGATTCGTACTAAATCCTGATAAACCACAAACCCGGCCCCCAGGTTAATATGCCCTATTTCGGAATTTCCGGCCTCGCCTTTGGGCAATCCCACAGCTTCACCAGAAGCTAAGAGCTTGCAATGAGGAAAACCATACCAAAGCTTTTTAAAAAAAGGGATTTTAGCCTTGGAAATAGGATTACAGTCGCTATCAGGGGCAATGCCCCAGCCATCAAGGACAATTAGAACGAGAGGTTTGGGAACCGACATGAAGCAAAAAAATCAAAGATTAAAGATCAAGGATTAAAAACACAAATTAAAAATCAAAAAGGTCCTAGTCGTTCAATCAATCGTGGGCAGGTTTTATACTTCTTGAATTTTTTATTTTTGATATGTATTTTTGATTTTTGATTTTTGATTTTTGATTTATCCTAGTTCTTCTTCAATCTCCATCAACCTATTGTACTTTGCCACCCTCTCGCCTCTCACCGGCGCGCCGGCTTTAAGGTAATCAGCACCAACGCCAACGGCCAGGTCAACTATAAAATCATCGTTTGTTTCGCCACTACGGTGGGAAACAAAAACAGTATAGTCAAAATGCTTTGCCACTTTAATAAATTGTAGTGTTTCAGTTAATGTCCCAATTTGGTTTGGTTTAACCAAAACGGAATTTAAGGCCTTTTCTTCGTGGGCTTTTAATAAACGATTGCGGTTAGTAACCGTTAAATCGTCGCCAATGAGCCGGCCGTCCTGCCCGATTTTTTTAGCAAAAACCCGCCAGGATTCCCAGTCATCTTCGGCAAACGGATCCTCAAGATAAGCAATAGAATATTGTTCAATCAGCTGATTGTAAAATTGGGCAAGTTGATCGCCGCCCCCGGAAAAATTCTCCAAAGGCAGTTCGTATTTAGTGTTGCTATAGAAGGTTGAAGCGGCAAGATCCAACCCCATTGATATTTGAGCGCCCAAATGGTAACCAGCCGCCTCTACTGCCTCTTTTAACAATTTTAAAGCCTCGCTATCGTTGGGAAGATTAGGTGTAAAGCCGCCTTCATCTCCCAAAGCCACGGCGTATTTTTTTTCAATGAGATTTTTTTTCAGAGTCCAGTCAATTTCTACCGCGGCTCGGATTCGTTCTTTCTCGGATAAAATACCATGCGGAACAATCCAATATTCCTGGAATTTCAATGGATTATCGGTGTGCTTGCCGCCGTTAATCAAATTAAAAATCGGAATCGGTAAAGATGTTTTTTCTTTAGCTTGCGGTAGATTGATTTTTTCCTCGTGTTCATTTAGAGCTTCGCATCTGTGAAAGAGTTCGTTTAAATACAAATAAAGAGGAATTTTGCGCAATAATGAAGCAACCCGGCTGACTGCCAGCGAAACCGATAAAACGGAGTTGGCGCCTAGATGAGCCTTATTGGTGGTCTGATCCAATTCCAAAAGGACTTGATCAATTTTTGCTTGTTCCAGGGGGTTCATTTTATGAAGGCGGGGGCTAATAATTTTGTTAACATTTTCAACAGCTCTTAAAACACCCAAACCATGATAATGAGAATAATCCTTATCCCTTAATTCTAAAGCCTCATGAGTTCCACGTGAGGCACCGGAGGGAACCGAAGCCTTGGTCTTAAGTCCGTCAGTTAGAACAATGGTTGTTTCAAGGGTTGGCTGGCCCCGAGAGTCTAAAATTTGGCGGGAGAAGAGTTGGTCAATTAAAACCATTATGCTATCATCATAACGATATGGGCATCTTTGGTCAATTGCTTAAAAATGAAACCCCTGATGAGGCAACCGCTCCCGACAGTCGTGATCAAACTATTCAAAAGCTTTCCGCTATTTTAAATACTCTATCTTCGGGTGTTTTTGCGGTGGAGCCGGATGGCCGCGTCTTTTTTTGGGGTAAAACAATAAGTCAGATGACCGGGGTTCCAAAGGAAATAGCACTAGGCAAAAATTACTATACTATTATCAAACTTGCTGACAAGAATCACAATCATGTCACTAGTCCAATTTTTGAGGTTTTGGAAAAACGGCAAACAATCAGCTTGGAATATGAAGCTGTTTTGGGCGATAAGGGCTCGGCTACGCTGATTTTGGCCACTTATGTCCCGCTTTTTAACGAAAACGAAAAAGTTATTGGTATTACGGTAGAAATAAAAGATATTTCTGAAGAAAAAAAATTGGAGCAAATGAAGTTGGATTTTGTTTCCATTGTTTCCCATGAATTGCGGCGCCCCATTACTTCAATTAAGGGTTATTTGGACGTTTTATTAAAAGAGGCGGCAGAGTTGACTCCCGAGCATCGGGAATTTGCCCAAAGAGCCTTTTTTTCCAACGAAAGAGAGCTAGAAATAATTGAGGCACTTCTCAACGCTTCCAAAATTGAACAGGGTACAATCAATATTAAAATTGAAACCTTGCGTTTGGAGGATATTATTTCCTCTGTGGTTACGGAATGGCAGGAATCTGCCCAGGGCAAAAAACTGGAGCTTAAATTTATTTATCCGCATTTTACCCTGCCCAATGTTTTGGCTGACCGTGGGCGCCTGCGCGATGTTTTGACTAATTTAATTTCCAATGCCTTAAAATATACCCACCAGGGATCTATTGTTTTAACGGTAACGCAAAAAGGCAAAGAGTTGATTACTTCAATTGAAGATAGCGGTTTGGGGATTCCGGAGGAGTTAAAGCCGAAGCTTTTTCAAAAGTTCTACCGCGGTGAGCGCTCTTTAACCGAAGAAACGCCCGGCACCGGTTTGGGCCTTTACATCACCAAATCATTTATTGAGATGATGCAGGGCAGAATTTGGTATGAATCAAAAGTTGACCGTGGATCCACCTTTTACTTTTCCTTGCCAATTTCGCAATGATGCGGATATTCCTTCAAATGATAACTGTTAGTGCAAAAATCAAAGTGCAAAGATCAAAGCCAAGTTTAAAGCGCAAAGCCAATGTCGGTTTTTAACTTTGCACTATTAGTGTTAAGCTTTTGCCGCTTATGAAAAGAATTATTTCCATTGCCGCCAACACCTTTTATCAGTTTATGTCTCGTGTCTCAACCGGCGCGGTAACTTTGTTAATAACTCCGCTTTTAACTTCTTATTTAGGCCTATCAGCATACGGAAACTATCAAATGATTTTGGGTTTTGTGACCTTGTTTTGGATTTTGACTGACTTTGGACTTAACGCCATTGTGGTAAAAGAAATGACAAAGTCAGAAGAAAAATTGCAGGATTACTTTTCTGCTTTGCTAACCTTGCGGCTGATTAACGGCGTTTTGGTTTTAGTCGCCGCAGTTTTAGTAATGCTTTTTATGCCCTATCCCTCAATTGTGAAAATGGGAATTTTGATTGCTTCTTTTACAATTTTTTCGCAAAGTCTAATGGGGGCTGGAAATGCTTTATTCCAAGCTAAAACCCGTTTTGAGAATACCTTTTGGGCCACGGCTTTGGGCAGTTTATTTTTGCTATTATCAACTATAGTTATCCTCAGAATCAAATCCGGAATATTATCATTGACCATAGCTTATTCGCTTGCCTATTTTTTAATGGCTGTTGTTTCTTTGTGGTTAAGCCGCAAATGGGTGAGGCTTGCCCTTGATAAAACTACAACGCTTTTGATTCCGCTTTTAAAACGATCTTTGCCTTTTGGCATAGCGCTTTTGTTCAGCTTAGCTTCTTTTAAAATTGATTCCATTCTTTTGGCAATTACGCCTCTTTCGCATAGTCTAAAGAACAGTGATGCCGTGGCCATATACAGCTTGCCCTATCGTATGTTTGAGTTGGTTTTAGCCGTTCCCACGTTTTTAATGAATGTTTTGTATCCCATTCTAATCAAAAAACTGCAAGATGGCTGGGGAGGCTTTAGACAATCAGTGATACAAATTTTTTTGGCAATGAGCTTTATTTCTGTCTTGGGAATTGCCGTAACTTGGGTTTTGGCTCCTTTCTTGATTAATATCTTAGCCCGAACTGCCGGTTTTTCCGACTCTATTATTATCTTGAGGATTTTGATTCTCTCCTATCCCCTATTCTTCTTTAGTTCGCTTTTGATGTGGATTTTGATGATTTTTGAAAGACAAGCTGATTTGATTTGGGTTTACGGGGCGGCTTTTTCCTTTAATTTAGTAGCCAATTGGATATTAATACCACGGAGTTTTTATTGGGCGGCCAGCTGGATCACAGTAGCCACTGAAGGCTTGATACTGACGCTCCTTCTGCTGGCCTTACTACGACTAAGATTCGTTACAACTAGAAGCTGAAGGTCGTCTTTTGCTTCCGTATCCTGGCACTTTGATACGTCGGCGTATCGAAGTGAATCAACAATAAGGAAACCTCGGAGGTTTAGAAAGTAAACCTCCGAGGTTTAAAAGATTATTCCACCGGAAAATGCCATGAAAATGGGGCGCGCTTCGCGCGCCCCGCAGGGAATCTAGTTCAAAGCAAAAAGAATTTTCGTAAGGTGTTCGCTCAAAATCCTTCCCACTAACTCATTGGACGGATTACCAAACATCATTGAAAACCCGATTCTGTTTAGTTCCTCCATCGAGTAAAAAAGGCCGTAAACGTTGGAATTTTTGATCGTAAATGATCGGCTCGAACCGTCAGGCGCACCTTTAATCGCTGCAAGTGCGGCGTTTTTGAAATCAAAAAGAGACTCTTTTGCAAATTCGTATTTTCTAATACCATCTGATACAACGAGCTTGCCATTTTCGACACTGATTACCACTAGATTAGCACTTCTTTTTGGCATCTTTCTCTCCTGTTTTAATTTAATTAGCTACAACGGTAACATAATCGTTCACAGTTGTCAACCACTATAAGCCGATGGAATAATTAAGAAAATTTTTGGTGTAAAATAGGGCTATGGATTTATCGGTTATCATTGTTTCCTCCAACTGTCAGAATGATCTTTTAAACTGCCTGGGTTCTATTTATCAATTCCCGCCGCAAGGCGATTTTGAGATAATTGTGGTTGATAATGCCTCAAGCGACAAAACTGCTTCAACCCTTCGGGTTGAATTTCCTCAGGTTTTGCTGATAGCGAATGAAAAGAACTTAGGCTTTGCTACGGCCAATAACCAGGGTGCTAAAAATGCGATCGGGGATTACTTATTCTTTCTTAACCCAGATACTATAATTAATAGTAGCGAAGAGTTTGATACGATGATACGAATCATCGAGGAATCTCAAATCTCAAAAGAAAAGGAGACAGCAATTGTGGGACCTCGACTGATTGATAAAGGCGGAGAGTTCCAATGGTCCTGCGGCCCGATTCCGTCGGTTTTCAATATGATTTTGGATAAACCGTTGGCTGCAGTTCATCGGTATTTTGGAACCAATCACTGGATTCTGAAATTGTTATCATTGCTGTCCTCTCGTTATTACCAAGGCCAAAAATCGATTAAGGTCGGCTTTGTTAGCGGCGCGGCAATGATGATTAAAAAGCCGGTCTTTGACCAGTTGAGTGGGTTTGACGAAAGATTCTTTTTATATTTTGAGGACGTTGATTTGTGCTTGCGGGCTCAAAGAGCCGGTTACAAAGTCATTTATTTACCAACAGTTAATATTACTCATTTAAGCGGCCAATCACAAAAAGAACGGTTAAAACAGAAGGAAGAGTGGTATTATCAGAGTCAGAGATATTTTTTTGCAAAACACAAGGGGCAATGGGAACAGACTTTGGTTAAATTGCTATCAATTCCCTATCGAGTTTCGGGGATAAGAAGCAAGATTAATAAGTATTACTAAAGTAAATTTTCAATTTTTAATTTGAAATTTTTAATCAATTTGTAATGATCCAATTTCAAATTTAAAAACACGATAAGCAAAGCTTGCGCTTCGCTAAGGCAGAGCTTGCGTTGCATCGTTCCTAAACGGAAACGTGTTTAAAAATTTAATCATTAATTCATTAAAAAGATCAGCTTTGCTGATATTTCCTCCCCGCCTTCAGCGTGGAACAAATTGATTTCAAATTTTAAATTTCAAATTTAAAATTAGCGTTATCTCCGACCTTCAATCCTTAAAAACCATTCTAAATGAAAAAGAAATTTCCAGGACAAGCGGTAAGCGCGGGCTGGCGGATGAACTGGGGTTTATCTTGGGGCTTTTTAGCGCCTGGAAAATCGCCCTTTTTATTCAGGCATTTTTAGCGCTAGCGCGTTTTCCTTTGGGGAAGGTTGATCAAGGTTTTAATAACCTTGTGGTTGGAATTTGGACAAAAACCTGGGATTCCGGAAATTATTTATCAATTGCTAAAGTTGGTTATACCGACCAAACCTACGCTTTTTTTCCATTATTGCCGGCTCTGACCCGATTAGTATCTGAAATTACCAGGCTGGATACAGCAATAATTGGCATCATTATTGTTAACATGGCAACATTTTTGGTCCTTTTTGTCTTTTATCGGCTTTTAAAACTGGATTATGACGAGCTAACTTGCCGCCGAGCGCTCTGCTTCTTCTTACTTTTTCCCACGGCTTTTTTCTTACAAGCCTTTTATAGTGAATCGCTTTTCTTATTATTAGCCTTGTCCGCTTTCTATTTGGCTCGAAAGAGTAAATGGTTTGCAGCCACAATTTGCGCTGGGCTGGCTAGTTTAAGCCGATTTTTAGGGGTTTTCTTGTTGTTTCCGCTTTTAATCGAATTAATTAGCCAAAATGGTCTGTTAGCCACCCTCAAAGAAAAAAAGAGAGAATTAGGAAGCCTTTTTTTGATTCCCCTCTTATTCCTAACGTACCTAGGGTTCCTGCTAGCTACAACCGGTAATCCTTATAAATTTATACAGGTTCAAAAGGATTGGAACAGAATTGGCTCACCCGGACAGGCACTGTCTCCAATTGTAGTAATTCAGCAGAACTGGGTTAATCTTTTAAGTCACAATAATCTTAGCGGTGGGTCAATCATCAATTTTTTGGATCTCACACTTCTCATTTTCTCTTTAATTCTCCTGATTCTGGCCGTAAAGCAAGGTATTAGGCTATCCTATTTAATTTACGCCGGATTGTGCTTGCTTTTGCCATTGGCCTCAGGTTCGTTGGTCAGTATGATGCGGTTTCTTCTGGTAATCTTCCCCCTCTTTATTGTTCTAGCCAATCTGGCACAGAGGAGTTTTTGGAATTATTTGATTATACTGGTCTTTGCCTTTTTACAGGCTCAGTTTGTTATTTCATTTATCTTTGGATTGTGGGTTGCATAGAAAATGCTAAATCTTTTTGTCTATCTTCTAATTTTACTAATTCCCCTCGGCCAGTTTTCGCGTTTGCCTTTAGGACT
>Ga0209211_10002571_pt1 | contig 31025 bp, 25 predicted proteins | sample RifGroA2_FD_183992 | JGI IMG/M metagenome (GOLD analysis project Ga0209211, IMG submission 183992) | Groundwater microbial communities from Rifle, Colorado, USA - Groundwater A2 (SPAdes) (version 2) | ecosystem: Environmental > Aquatic > Deep subsurface > Groundwater | place: Rifle, Colorado...
CCCTACGCCTATGGAGCTCATGGCAACGCCAACCCCTGGATCAACGAGCTATGTGAGAAACTTCCCCACTCCTACGGCGCTCTCATCAACAAGAGACTCGCACAGAAGAAAGGGATTAAAGATGGAGATCCCATCTGGCTGGAATCTCCCGTAAAAAAGGTGAGAGCCGTAGCGCGCGTGACCGAGTGTGTCCATCCGGAGGTAATCGGCATTGCAGGAAACGCCGGCCACTGGGCCAAGGGCAAGCCGCTGTCCATGGGGAAGGGGGGCAACTTCAACGGGCTCCTGCCCTATGGCTTCGAAGTCATTGATGTCATATCCAGCGCGCTGGACCAATGCGCGCCGCTTAAGGTGTATAAGGCTTAATCGGACCGTTGCGAAGGGCCATCTGCTTCGTTCTGGCTCATGCTCGGATTTCGTGTGCGTCGACGAACACGAACCACGACCTGCCCCTTTGCCTCTTGCCTAATGCCTGTTGCCTGTTTTTTCCGTCTTATGTGAGATCTGTAATTTGCCATCTGAGATCTCGAAGGGCTGCCTTTTGCCTTCTTTGTCAATTTGCCTTATTTTACGCGCAACTAGCTTCGGTTGGGTGATTGATCCGGTCACATCCTGGATTCTGCATTATCGCCCGGACTGGCTCTCCCCAGCCGGGTTTCTATTCGAACGGTTGGAAGCGCAGTTGTGCTGATCAGGTTAGGCAAGGGAATTACGCTTGTCAGGCCTCCTCTTATAGCTTAAAATCGCTCAAGAACTTTATGGAAATTGCCAAGGCGAATGAATCGCTTAATGCTGCCGAGCACTGCTACACAGAAGGGCTGTATAATTCATCGGTGAGTCGAGCATATTACTCTATGTATCAAGCGGCCCAGGCGGCACTTGAAGCCGCCGGGCTTAAACGCGCCGAGTGGACTCACGGAGGACTGCACGCGACTTTCGCCAATGAGCTTACCCGCAGGCGGAAGCTCTATTCCTCTTTTCTAGCCCGAGATCTCAATGTTGTGCAGGACCTGAGACACACTGCGGATTACAGAGATAGCGACGTAAGCAAAAGGCAGGCGACGCGGGCGTTGGCAAAAGCACGCGAGTTTGTCAGTCTGATCAAGAAGGGGATGTCCAATGGCTAAATCTATCTCTTCCTCAGAACGACGGATCCTTGTTGACAAGTACCTGACCGAGCTGAGCTTGCTGGCGAAGCAGCTGTGTCCTGAAGCCAGGATCGAAGCGACTATGGAGGGTTTCGAAGATGAGGACGGCCATGTACGGATTTACCCGCCGGCGGGTATGAAAGAAAAGGAGATCGAGGAGATCGAAGGAAAGATCGCCGACAGGTGCGTGGACATCCTGGTTGGAGAGGGAGTTTTCATTTGCTCCGCAGTCTATGATTAGTAGATGAGTAGTCATCCACACGGGCGCGATTCACGATCTCCCCTCCCGCCTCTAGCCTGTTGCCTATTTTCTCTTACTCACGCCTTCCGCCTATTGCCTCATGCTTGTTTTTTCCTATTGCCTTCTTAGTAAATTTGCCTTATTTTACACGGAAATAGCTTCGGTTGGGTCCTCTATCCGGTCACATCTTTGATCCCACATCATCCCAGGAGACTTAGGCTTATTATACTGTATACATTCCTTCCCAGCCCAAGTGGGTGGATGAGAGAACACGGCGGAGGTAACGATGGCTAAATACGAGTACGACGACTGCACGTTTTGCGGAGGTCGGGTAACAGAGCGTCGCATCCAGAAGCCCTGTTTTTGGGGTGACAAATTGGTTGCCTTGGTCGATGGCGTGCCAACGGGAGTGTGCGAGCAGTGTGGGGAGCGATACTATAGGGCCGCTGTGCTTAAACGAATCGAGGCCGACCTTAAGACTCGCAGCCGCTCCCGCCGGATTCGCCTGCCCGTGATTGAGTATTCCGCAAGGACTTAAAGAAGGTTTTGTCCAGCCTCGCCCACGAGCACGAGCCACGATCACGACGTCTACGATTCGCCCTTGACGATCACCCCAAATCCGCCCTATTTTAGGCCATTTATTGGTAGCACCTTTCGGCTGAGCCCTCGGTCCGGTCACATGTTTGATTCTGTGTCATCGCCCGGACCGGATTTCCCCAGGAGGGCTTTTGTCGACGAGCGAAAGGCAGGATTGTCTATCTTGAAGGGTCTGACCCTAAGATCTAAAAAGGGAAGAGATGCCTATGGCTATGGTCTGGGCGTGCTATCGGTAAATCTAAGCGCAGGCTGCGAGGTCATGGGCGTATGATTAAATTCGTCGATGTAAGCAATCTCAAGTTAAAAACGAACTACCACGATAAGTATGGGAAGGAGGTAGTGAAAAAGGCGGTTGGGTCTTATTTTTCCAGCAGCGGGCCATCGTCCTTTGTTACCTACAAGGCTGAGCGGGCACGCATAGATGGGACGGTCAGTTCATTTATTGCTGTCGAAATCGAGGCCAAAGCCTATGCTAAGCAGGTGCGTGGGGCAGTGTTGGATCTAATCTGCCACAGCTATCCGAAAAAGCTCCTGGTCTTACTTCCCGTTGAGGGCCAAGCCAACAAGATAGCCGAGCAAAGCCGCTCTATCCTAGAGAAGTTCGTAGATCCGTCTGGCTTTCGTGTCGTGGTGCTCAAGGGGACCGGGGATAAGCCAGATTTAGAAGGAGACGCTTTACGAGTGAGGGATGCGTTACGTGAGTTGGGATGGGAAAGATTTCCCGGTCCCAGAGATCAAAACGATGGGCGATAATTCGAGCGCAATTCGGGACGGGTTTGTTCGTCAGAGACGGAACCTGATCGGTATAAGCGTCGCTCTGTTTCTTTACAAAAAGCTGGGTCTCGTAATCGACGGGATCAACATTTTGGGGAATACCGCACGTATCAGGGACCCGTCTGGCGTCACGCTGCTGCTGTGGCTTGCGTGGGCGTATTTTTTCGTCCGGTATTATCAGTACTTTCGGGACCTACCCGATAAGGGCTCGAGCAGTGCCTATCATACGCACGTACACCGTCTTGCGAGACACTTGGCCCAGGAAAAAATTACGAGGAGTGTTAGAGCGCGTGAAGAGTTAGCCGGAAAGACCCCGCACGTGACTTTCAAGAAAATCGATGTTTATAGAGCCTATACAAGGCCTTGGGAGTTTAGTCTTTGGGAGCTGGAAGTAGAGGCAGACGTGGCCTACGAATGCGAAGGTGGGGTCGAGGCGCGAAGTTTGGGGAAGCAAAAACTTAACTTATCGTGGAGGGAAATGGCAGTACCCAAAGTTAAAGCTATTTTACATGTTGGGCTAAATACACATTTTGTTACGGAATACTATTTACCCTTTTTGATCGCGCTGGTTCCTGTCGCTTCCTGGATATTTAATAACCAGTAGGTAGCCCAAGGATTCCGCATCTATAGCCTGGACTGGATCTCCCCAGCCAGCCTTTTGTCGACGAGCGAAAGACGGGACGTCTAGATCAAGGGGCCTGCCCCCAAGATTCAAACTAAACTCATGGCGTACGTGATGGAAATGAGCTTTGATAATAGCCATCGGCTAGTGAGAAAGCGCCACCTATTCGAATATCGCGGATACCAATTTAGCCTTATCCAAGATAATCCCGGCAAACATCCAGACCACTTACTGACGATTCTCCCGACGTACGATGAGTTGCACCTTAACGCCGCCTTTTCTGTGGCCGCAGAGTTTGCGAGCGCGGTTTGCTGGCAAAATAACGCTCGTGTCGCGATCTGGGAGTCGGGCGGTCGTAGTTCGTCGCACGTCCAACCGCTTGCGCGGCTACAACCATCCATTTTCAGTTTACCGCGTATTCCATCTCGGGGAAATGTCGTAGGCTATGAGCTTACACGTCTGCCTCTCATCGAGACTGAGGCCCAGCGAATGGCGCTGGCTCGGTTTCGAGAGGGACGAGCATCCAACAACGATTACTTATCTTTTCTGTTTTTCTGGCAGGTCCTGGAAGTGGGTGGTGGCAATCCGATTGGTTTCGTGGACAAGGCTCTCCGGAAATATCGCAGAGAGATCCATCAAGCGGTGGAGGCCATTGATAAATTGCCATTACAAGGCCGCTCAGTCGGGCACTACCTCTACACCGACTGCCGAAATGTGATAGCGCATTTTCGCCCAAAGTCCGGAGCAATGCTCAACCTCGATGCCAGACACGACCGCGTCCATCTTGTTTGGAGTACGAGAGCAATAGAGCAATTTGCCAAGTGTTACATTCGTAATGTTCTCGGTCTAAAGAAGTATTGCTACCTTGTGCGGAAGAGGCGAGGGGCTTTCCCTATGTATTTCCCGGAGGATCAGCTATCAGCTCACCGATACAGAATAGCGTACCCGTCGCCAAGTTGGGGAGCGATTACGGGCAAGTTGAAACGAAAGATCATAAAGTAGGAGTGATGGATTTCTGGATGGATGTCTGAGGATTTCTGGGATTTATGGGGACAGTATACTTCATTACGACAATCGGAATTTGATGCCGCAATTTCCGATTTCAGTGTTCGTATTCGGGGTAAGGCATGACTATGGACTGAACCAACGATAACGGTCCTCTTAGCCGCCTCTCCCCAGGCAGAGAACTTCACCCTGCAACCGATGTGATATAGGAAAAAATACCGGAAAGGAGATACCGTGAAGAATTATCCGGGAGTTAAAAGCCCCCCTAAGCCCATCCATTACAGGTACCCAAACGGATATAAACTCACAGCAACTGTTGTTGACGAGGTTTACGCACGTAGTTCTGGTGAGGGCGGAGATTATCTTTTTGTGATCCAGAAAATTGACCACCCAGATTGGTCTCCAAGATCCGGTATACGTTTTGGTTATTACCGCAAGGAAAAGAGGGAGGAGAAATGGCGCTGGGGAAGTCAAACCACCTTCCACACAGACAAAAGTACAGCGGAAACGATCATCCGAAAGGCAATAGCTAAGAGGTTGCTCAACATCTAGATGTATTTTGAGCATTGAGTGTCCAAGGAACAAAACGGTAGGGAATCTTTCTTTCAACGAAACACGTTACTGCGCCCCCGCTCAGCCTGTTCTGACCGAAATCGAAGGGTACGGTTCTCGCGCACCTTGCGACTAGAACCTTCGGCTGGGCTCCCTTCGATTAACTCAGGGCCTGAGCCCGTCGAGGACAGGTCAAGCCTTTTTGACCGGCCTCGGAATACGGTTTTTCGATGTCCTGATTTAAACCCGACCATCTGGTTGTGGTGGTAAAAGTGCTATAATAAATTTGTTTCTTCGGGACAGCGATGACGCTCAACGGTAACATTCCGCCGGAAGTGGGTGGTGGCGGCCGGTTTATCCTTAGCCGCGCAGACTTTTCGCCGGCCTATCTCGCAACCTACGAACGAGGCCTCTTGCGGGAAAAGATCGACGAAGCGCTGGAAGCCCTGCGCTCTTGTACGCTTTGCCCGCGCAATTGCCGGGTCAACCGGTGGGAAAAATTTGCCGTGTGCAAGGTCGCCCGCTATGCCCGGGTCTCGTCGTTTTCTCCTCACTTTGGCGAGGAAGACGTGCTGCGCGGATTGAGGGGCTCGGGAACGATTTTTTTTAGCTGGTGCAATCTCCGCTGCGTCTTTTGTCAAAATTACGAGATCAGCCAGCTCGGTCAGGGGGAGGAAGTTGGTCCCAAGGAGCTTGCTCACATGATGGTCCGTTTGCAGGAGCAGGGATGCCACAACATCAACTTCGTGACCCCGGAGCACGTCGTTCCGCAGATCCTGGAGGCGCTTCCCTATGCGATTGAGAAAGGGCTGGGGGTGCCTCTCGTCTACAATACCAGTGGCTACGACAGCTTGCACAGCATCCGCCTGATGGGCGGGGTCGTCGATATCTACATGCCGGACTTCAAACTTTGGGATCGGGAGCGTTGCCGCAAGTACCTTTTGGCGCCGGATTACCCCGAAGCGGCCCGTGCTGTGTTCAAAACGATGCACGAACAGGTCGGTGACTTGAACGTTGACGAAGAAGGTTTGGCCTTGCGCGGCCTTCTGGTGCGCCACTTAGTGATGCCGGGCATGCTCGAGGATACCCGCGAGATCATGGGATATATCGCGACCAAGATTTCTACCGACACCTATCTCAACATCATGGACCAGTATTCCCCTGCTTGGAAGGTCAAGACCACGGAAAAGTATGCCGCGATCAATCGCCAGATTACCCGTGCAGAGTTGCGGGAAGCTTTCCGGTGTGCGGAGCAAGTTGGCTTGTGGCGCTTTGACTCTCGCTGGCGGGCAGCCCTGCCGGTCTTGCGTTACCGGCTTGCCTTGTAAAGGCTGTCAATAAAACCGCTCTCGTCGAGTTCCCGGACAAAGCTCATATCGGCGAAGTCTTCGGAAAAAGGAAAAGGGGTCGGGAATCTTTTCACAATGCAGCTGCAAACTTCTCTGTCCTGGGGCAATATACTCGTCTACAGACGGACCTTCCGTTAAATGCGAATAGAGTTCCCTTGCTTCCTGCGGATTCAACTCATCGACGAAGCGAAAACCGGAAGCTGCCAGATAAGAGAGACGCTCCCAGGCCAGCGGCTATAACTTCCACTTCCGCTCCACCTCGTCCTTGAACTCTTTGGTAGCGGCTCTTTTCTTGTCGAGTGAATGCCCTCAGGCAATTATGCTGTCTTGGCTAGCGGCCTTACCGACGGGATCTTGTCTGCCGTGAGGGGCTCCACGGCCGACTCGGGCGCCGTTAGAACGGCGATACTCTCACCAACCGCGTTAAACACTTCAAGGGCATAGCCATCTTCACCGTTCTTCCCCGGTAGATGTTCAACAATCGTTGCCACGTCGCCTTTGCGCAAGCCTTGGTCAGGGATATCGATTTTTAAGGCTACCCTCTTGAATAAATCCAGTCTCATCGGCCTGCCTCCTTATGATGACAGCATCTCGTGGCAGCTTCATCCCTTAGTGAGCGGCGGGTGCGATGTCGGCTTGTGGCTTCTTCAAATCTTCCACTTCCGCTCAACCTCGTCCTTAAATTCTTTCGTAAAGGCATTCACCTTGGGAAACTCATCCAACCATTTATACGGGCGGCAGGCGTCGATCAAAACCCGGTCCGACGTATAGCCTCTCGGAGAGCGCTCCTCAGGCGGCATGGCCGGTTCGCACACCGAGGCCCAGACGCCCTTGACTTGATCGATCCCATCCCGGACATAGCACCTGGTCGCGATCGCCCAGATCACATCATGGGGGTTGGAGATGTCGATGTCGTCATCCACAACCACGACGAACTTTCCGCCGTAGGCGCCCGCGCGCGCCCCGGCGGCGACCAGCAGCGCCTGCTTGGAATGGCCCGCGTAACGCTGGTGAATTGAGATCACGGTAAACGGTCCGGGCTGACCGCCATAAACAAAACCCCATACGCCCTTTATATCCGGCACGCCGGCTTTCTCCAACTGCTCCCAGAGGGTGGCGGCCCCAAGAGGTATCGGGAGATAACTGGCGGGCGGTTTGAGGGGTGGCGCGCCTAGAATAATGGGATCGTTTCTGTAGTAGACCCGCTTTACCACCATTACCGGCGTCTCCCCCACGTTCGCGTCGGTAAAGTAGCCAGGCCACTCGCCGAAGGGCCCCTCGCGCGGCATCTCTTCATCCTTCATGGGGAGCATCTCCCCTTCGAGAACGACCTCGGCGTTTGCCGGCAGGGGAAGGCCGGTTACGGCTCCCCGCACAACAGGAACGGGAGAGCCCTGAAGGAAACCGGCAAACTCGTATTCGTTCACATCAGGCGGCAAGGGCATCTGCGCGGCGAGAAAAACGCTCGGTCCCTGGCCTAGGGTGATGGCGACCGGCAAGGGCTTGCCGGCCGCGCGGCTGCGCTCGAAGGCGAGCCTGCCATGCTTTCCCATGTTCATCTTGACCGAGACTTTGTTTCTTTCCTGAATCATGACCCGGTAGGTGCCGACATTGATCCTGCCTGTCTCCGGATCTTTCGTGATCACGCCGCATCCGGTGCCGATAAAGAGCCCGCCGTCCAGCTCATGCCAGATCGGAGTGGGGAACTTGTAGAGGTCGACCTCGTCTTCGCCCATTTGATTTTCAAAGACCGGCCCGCCTTCCATCTGCTGGACCGGGACGGGCTTAAAGGCGGCGAGTTTCTTGCGCCACGCATAGAGGAAATCTACCCCTTTGAGATCCGTGGGAAGCCCCATGGCTGGCGCGGTTCGCCTGCACGTCCTGAAGGCGTTGGAGATAATCCGAAAACCTTCCGGATAGCCCTTGAAGCGGCTGAACAACAAAGCCGGTCCTTCCTTTTCCGCCGCCCGTTCCGTCAAAGCGCCGACATCAAGCTTTAGATCAACTCCTTGAAGAGTCTTTATCTCTCCCATCTCCTCCAAGCAGTTAATGAAACCTCTCATATCGGTGATATCAGGCATAAGCTCCTCCTCAGGTCGGGTCATACTATTGCGCCGGCCTAGAGCTGTCAACTAGTCCTCGCTCCGCTCAGATTCTTGTTGAAGGGTTGAAAGTTTAAGGGTTCCAGGGTTTAAACCCTTCAACCCTTTAACTCTTTAACCTTAGGAACGAACAAAGACCGGTCGCTTGCGCTTTTGTATTTCTTCCTTTATTGGTAGAAAGGATGCGCTTCTGGTTTTTTTTCTTCTCCCTTTTGGTTCCGGCGTTTCTCTCGCTACCTGTCCAAGCCCAGACCTCCCAGATCCAGGATGTCATGCTGGAGAACGGGCTCAAGGTCCTCCTGTTGGAAAACCATAAGAGTCCATCGGTTACCTTTCAGGTGTGGTATCGCGTCGGGTCGAGAAACGAGGAAGACGGGAAGAGCGGGCTCTCGCACTTCTTGGAGCACATGATGTTTAAAGGGACCCCTAAGGTAGGTCCCGAAGAGTACTCGCGCATCGTTGCCAAAAACGGCGGACGCTCCAACGCCTTCACCTCGACAGACCACACAGTCTATTTCGCCACCATGAGCCGCGAGAAGATCGGCATAGCCGTCGATCTGGAAGCCGACCGAATGGCCAATGCCCTTCTTGACGGGAGCTATTTCGAGCCGGAAAAGAAAGTCATCATGGAGGAGAGGCGTCTGAGGACCGAGGATAGCCCGGTATCCTCGTTAGCTGAGGTGACAGCGGCCGTGGCCTATACCGTTCATTCTTACCGCCGCCCCGTTGTCGGCTGGATGCAGGATGTTGAAAATCTTACTCGCGAAGATCTTCGCAGACACTACCAAACCTATTATGCGCCGAACAATGCATTTATCGTGGTCGCGGGGGATTTCTCAACTCAGGAGATCTTGGCCAGGATTAAGACCGCTTTTGGCAAAATTCCACGCGGTCCGGTCGCCCCAAAGGTGAAAATCGAAGAGCCGCCGCAGAGCGGCGAGAGAAGAGTGATCCTTAAAAAGGAGGCCGAGCTTCCTTTTCTCTTGATCTATTACCACGTTCCCAATCTTCATAGCCCGGATAGTTTTGCCCTCGATCTCCTCACGGTCGTTCTGGCTGGCGGGCGTAGCTCCCGGTTGTACCAGGATCTGGTTTATAAAAGGCAGATTGCCCGCAGCGTGGATTCGGATTACGACGGGTTGTCGGTCGATCCTTCGGTTTTCTCCGTGACGGCCCAGGTAATGCCGGAAAAAGATCCACTTGAGGTGGAACGGGCGATTTACGATTTGCTGGAACGCGTGAAGTCCGAGCCGGTAGGCGAGCGAGAGCTCGAAAAGGCCAAAAACCAGGTGGAGGCGTCGTTTGTCTTCGGCCAGGACTCGATTTTCGGTCAAGCCATGAGGATCGGCCAGTATGAATCCGTGGCGGGATGGCGGCTTTTGGATAGCTATCTTGCAGGAATCAGGAAGGTTACTGCGGCGGACATTCTCAAAGTCGCCAAGCAGTATCTCGACACGGATCGACGAACCGTGGGGACTCTTATTCCCATCAAAGAGAAAAAACAGTGAAAAAGCTTATTCTTGTTTTTCTTTCCTGGACTCTGCTTGCCTCCGCCCCTCCGGTTCTAGAGGCGCGCCTGACGCCGAAAAGGTCGGTGCTGGAAAACGGCATGGTCCTTTTGACTTCGGAAGAGAGGGCCCTCCCGATGATAACGTTGAACCTCCTCATTAAAGCCGGTTCGCGGTATGACCCTCAAGGGCGCGAAGGGTTAGCCAATCTAGCCGCCCGGCTGTTGACTTATGGGACGCGTAGCCGAACGGCCTTGCAGATCAGTGAGGAGCTCGACTTTATCGGCGCCGGATTGTCGACCGGGTGCAGCGAAGATCTGGCAACGGTGAGTTTGACTTTGCTGAAAAAAGACCTCGATGCCGGTCTCAACCTCCTCGCCGATGTTTTGACGGCATCGGTATTTCCTCCGGAAGAGATCGATAGGCAAAAAAAATCGGTGATCGCATCGATCAGGGCGAGAGATGAAGAACCCGGCGCGATCGCCCAGACAAAATTCCTGGAGGCGCTCTTCCCTGGCAGCCCTTATGGCCGACCTGTGGAGGGGACGGAAGGGGCTGTCGAACGCATGGAACGGGCCGAGCTGGTCGAGTTTCATGGGCGGTTTTATCGCCCTAATCGCGCGATCCTGGCGGTGGTCGGAGATGTCTCCCATCAAGAAATCACCGAGAGGCTCGCCAAGGTCTTTCAATCCTGGGATAGAGGGGGTGCTGCCGAAGAGCCGGTTCCCTCGGCATCTCCCGGTCCGGCAAACTCTATCCGCATTCAAAAAAATCTTACTCAGGCCAACATCATTATCGGTCATGAGGGCGTGCCTCGAAGCCACCCGGATTATTATGCGATTCAGGTTATGGATTACATCTTGGGGGGCGGAGGGTTTTCCTCGCGATTGATGGACTCCGTCCGAAACGAACGGGGGCTGGCCTATTCCGTTTACAGTATGTTCGATGCGGGAAAGTATGTCGGAACCTTTCAGGTAACGATGCAGACCAAGAACGAGAGCGCCGACGAAGCCATCCGCATCGCCATCGAGGAGATTCGGCGAATCCGGGAACAGCGAGTCGGCGAGGAAGAACTGCAGGCTGCCAAGGACTATCTTATCGGCAGTTTTCCCCTACGTTTCGATACCAACCGGAGGCTCGCAGGCTTTTTCGCACAGGTGGAATTCTTCGAGTTGGGATTGGACTATCCGGATCGCTATCCGGAAATGATCCGGAAGGTAAGCCGGGAGGATGTCCTCAGCGCGGCCAAACGTTACCTGCAACCGGAAAAGCTCATCGTGGTGGTAGTGGCAAATCAGGAGAAGACCGGGATTAAAAAATAGGAGAGGGAGGGCGCGGAAAATTGAGGCTTGGAAAAAATCGGGGCCGCGCTATTTCCACAAGAGCAAAAAATTCTTGACAGCCGCGAAGCGCTATAGTATTTTAGCAATGTACCCCGCATTGCGCCAAGTTCGATAAGGTCACCGGCTGACCGCTCAGGTCGAAAGGAAGACTGCAAATATGAAAAAAGTCCTTGTCGTTGAAGACCATCCAGATATGCGAGAGCTGCTCATCTGGCAGATGGAGCTGATGGGATTTTTGGCCATCCCGGCAAAGCACGGGAAGGAAGGCGTAGAAAAGGCGGTGCAAGAAAGGCCCCATCTCATCCTGATGGACATCATGATGCCCGGTATGGACGGGTGGGAAGCTACCCGTACGCTTCGCTCTAATCCTGAGACCCAGGATATTCCCATATTGGCCGCAACGGCTCTTTTCAGGGAGTCCGATCTCAAATCCTGTATTGAAGCGGGATGCAACGATTACATCGTCAAGCCGTTTACCTTCCAGGAGCTCCAGGGTAAGGTTAAGGAATTCATCTCCGCTTCTAACGAGTCCGTGCAGTAGAAGCTCAGCGCTTTTTCTTCTTCCTCTCCCGTCTTTTCTTAACTACAATAAACCTGCCGGGGTGTCTCTGTGTCTCAAAAGGAAAAGGCTATTTCCGTTATAAAGCGCCTGCGGGAAAAGGGTTACGAGGCCTACCTGGCGGGCGGCTGCGTGCGGGATTATCTCCTCAGGAAGACTCCCCAAGACTACGATATTGCGACTGAGGCGAAGCCGGAAGCGATACAGGAAATTTTTCCCAAGACCATAGCGGTGGGGACGCAGTTCGGTGTCATCCTGGTTATCCTCGACGGGGATCCCTTTGAGGTCGCGACCTTCCGCCATGACGGGCCTTACCTGGATGGCCGCCGGCCCAGCCATGTCCGCTTTGCGACCATGCAAGAGGATATCTTGCGGCGTGATTTCACCATCAACGGAATGATGTACGATCCGATTGCGGACCAGGTCATTGATCTCATCGGCGGAAGGGAAGACCTGGGCCGGCGGTTGGTCCGGGCCATCGGAGATCCCCGAGAGCGCTTTCGCGAGGACCGCCTCCGGATGGCGCGCGCCGTGCGTTTTGCCGCCAGCCTCGGCTTTACCATCGAAGAGGGAACTTTTAGGGCTATCCAGGAGCAAGCCCCGACTATCACGCAGATTTCCTGGGAAAGGATCGGCGACGAAGTAACCCGTATCCTGACCGAAGGCGAAGCGAGAAGGGGGTTTCAGCTCCTCGATGAGACCCGCCTCCTGCAGGTCATTTTCCCTGAGATAGAGGCGATGAAAGGCGTCGACCAAAGCCCCGATTTTCATCCCGAGGGGGATGTCTTTGTCCATACGCTCTTGACGTTGGGCCACCTTTCTCAAATCTCGAATCTCGAATCTCAAATCTCAGAGAGCCTGGCCTACGGTTGTCTCCTGCATGATATTGCCAAGCCGGCCTGCGTGAAAAGGGAAGGAGGGCGGATCACCTTTTATGGCCATTCCGAGAAAGGGGCGGAGATGGCTGTGGAGATTCTGAAACGGCTGAAGCGCAGCGGCGCGGTGTGGGAAAGGGTAGCCTACCTGGTCAAGCATCACCTGCGTCACACGCAGGCGCCGAAGATGCGCCTCAGCACTCTGAAGCGTTTTCTGGGGGAGGAGGGGATTGAGGAGCTGTTGGAGCTTACCCGCATTGACGCCCTCTCGGCGAACGGCGACCTCCGATATTACCACTTCTGTAAGCAGAAGATGGCCGAGCTGAAACATGAGGAGATCCATCCCGAACCGCTGCTTAGGGGGAAAGACCTGATCGCCATGGGGTTCTCACCCGGCCCTCTTTTCCACACTATCTTGAAAGAAATCGAGGAGGCGCAGCTGGAGGGAGAGATCCAAACCAGAGAGCAGGCGGTGGAATGGGTGACCAGACAATATAAAAGATGATCAGCTTTACTTTGTCTTCACCCTGTATTAGAGAATGCCCTTGGGCGCGTGGGCAAGGGGTAGAAAGCGAGGAGATGAAGTGAAAAGGAGGAAGACGAGTTCCGGCTTCAAAAAGCGTTTATGAGAACATCGCAAGCTTTGAAAGTTGTCGGCAGCAGCCTGCCGCGCGTGGACGGGGAAGAAAAGGTGACCGGAAAGGCTCTTTACACCGTGGATATCGAGCTTCCAGGCATGGTGTATGGAAAAATTCTGAGAAGCCCTTTTCCCCACGCTAAGTTGCTCAAAGTGGATGGCGGCAAAGCCGAAAGGCTTCCCGGGGTTGTCGCAGTTTTGACCAGAGAGGACCTCAAAGGGTCAAACTACTATGGCGCCGCCTACAAGGACCAATCGATTGTCGCGGTTGATAAAGTTCGCTACGTGGGCGACCCGGTGGCGGCGGTAGCGGCGATCGATGAGGGTACGGCCGAGGAGGCCTTGAACTTGATCGAGGTGCAGTACGAAGAGCTATCAGCGGTGACAACCATCGATGAGGCTCTGGTTCCCCAGGCCCCTTTGGTGCACGACAGCTCTTCGAGCGGCGGAGAGTTGATGGGTCATCTATATCAAGCGCCGCCGGAATTTCGCGGCACCAATCTTTGCTACCGCTTCAGTTATAGCAAGGGGAATATTGACGAGGGCTTCAAGAAGGCGGATTTCATCTTTGAGGACACCTTCACGTTTCCCCGGGTGCAGCATTTTTCCATGGAGCCCCACGCTACCGTGGCTCAGGTTGAAGGAGACCGGATTACCCTGTGGGCTTCGACCCAGGATCCTTTCACGCTGCGCGAGCATCTGTCCGATATCTTTCGCGTACCGCTCAATAAGGTGCGCATCATTGTGCCCTGGGTCGGTGGGGGCTACGGCGGGAAACTGGCGGTCAAAACGGAACCGCTGGCTGCGGCTTTGTCGTGGAAGGCCCGGCGACCCGTTAAGCTCGTTTTGTCCGTTGAAGAAAGCTTCAAGACCGTCACGCGCCATCCTGCCCGGTACTGTATCAAGACGGGGGTCAGCCGGGATGGGCGCCTGATCGCCAGACAGTGCAAAATCTACATGGAGACAGGAGCCTATGCGGATGCAGGGCCGCGCGTGACGCAGAAAGCCGGGTACCGGGCGCTGGGTCCTTACCGTATTCCTCACGCGAAGACCGAAGCCTTCACGATTTACACCAATACGGTTCCTGCCGGCGCATTCCGCGGTTTCGGCACCCTCCAGGTCACTTGGGCATACGAATCGCAAATGGATATTATTGCCGAGAAGCTGGGGATGGACGCGTTAGAGTTCCGGCTGAAAAATTTGTTGAAAAAGGGAGAAGAGTACACGCCGGGAGATACCCCCGTAGACTGTAATCTCAAAGAGGGATTGCTCCGCGCCGCGAAGGCCATCGGTTGGAACCGGAAGAAGAGCAAGGCCAATACGGGCAGAGGATTGAGCTGCTGCATGAAGGATGGGGGTGGGACCTATAAGGTTGCTGCGGCGGCGGTCAAGATGAACTCCGACGGCAGTATCGTCCTGCTGACCGGAACGGTGGATGTAGGGCAGGGGGCCCGTACGGCTTTGAGCCAGGTGGCGGCTGAAGAGTTGGGGGTGCCGTTGGATCGGGTCGTTGTGGCGCAGTTGGACACGGACGTCACTCCCTACGATGCTGCCACAAATGCCAGCAGCTCCATGGTGGTCATGGGCCTCTCCGTGCAGCGCGCGGCGCAGGATTTGAAGCGGCAGATTCTGCGGGAAGCAGCCAAGCTGCTCAAGGACAAGGCGGATCGGCTCCGGTTGAAAAATGGCAACATTTACAACTCCAGGGGCGAGTCCATCTCTTTGGCAGGGTTCATGCAAAGACATTTCGGCGCCAAGGCGGGCGAGGTCGTTGGTCGGGGTTCTTACCGGGACATAAAAAGCAAGCGCGCTGTCTTGGGTTCCCCGACGACCTTCTGGGAAGTCAGTTGGGGAGGAGTGGAGGTCGAAGTGGATGCCGATACCGGCGAGATCAAAATCTTAAAATACGTCTCGATCGCGGACGTGGGTAAGGCGATTCACCCCGTTCAATGCGTCGGACAGGACGAAGGCGCCGTGATGTTTGCGATCGGTCACACCCTACTGGAGGAGATGGTTTATAAAGACGGCCAGCTCCTTAATCCGAATCTGATTGACTACCGCGTGCCGACTTTTCGTGACGTGCCGAAAGCATTCGAGACCATTCTGCTGGAAAACCGTAATGGTCCCGGCCCCTTCGGCTCTAAGGGGATGGGCGAGGGCGGGCTTCTGCCTGTGGCCTCGGCGATCGGCAACGCCGTCACCAATGCCGTAGGGGTGAGGATTTACGACCTGCCGCTCACGCCGGAGAAGGTGTGGAGGGCGCTGAAGGCCCGTTGAAACGGGAGCCAACCTCAGCGCGCGGCGACCTCACGAGGCGATCAGTCCCAACCAGAGAAAGAGCTGCCCGTCAGGAAAGGGCACGTGCAGGGCGTAGTCAAATAAGCCGTAAAAAAACAGCCAGGCTACCAGGGCCAGAGCCAGAGTGATAGGCCATTTTTCTTTGGCAAATTTGAGGTAGAGGATTATCGTTGTCGGGACCGCGAGGGAAAAACCTAAAAGCCAGATCCCGACAAAGAAACCGATAGTCCAGCCAAGGATGGCAAGTGTCCGACGATAAGCCAGTTCAGGGGAAATCTCCGGGCCAACCCCCGGTCCAAATTCGGCAGCGCGGGGTTTCTTCTTGAAACCCAAAAGCTCCATCCCTAGTTGGACGATGGCCAACGCTAAGACCGGGAAGCCGATCGCCCAGGGGAAAAGACCGGCGCGATAGCCAAAGTTCCTGCTCTGCCAAAGCGCCAGTCCAAGAAGGACTACTATAGAGGCGCTGAAGAGTGACCCCCGACTAAACCTGAAAGAAATTTCTCTAGCTTCCGGTTTTGTTCCGCCCGTCACCGCAGGCTGACGCTCGCTTTTGCGTTTTTGCCTTCTCTCCTTAATGATCGGATAGAGGATACCCGCTAGAGTCAGCGCGAAAATGATCAGAACTCCCGGTCGCCAGAGCCAGGCAGCCCCATAGTTGTCACTTGAAAGGAAAAGCCGATTCTCGGCCAGAGGACCGAGGACGAGACCCAGAAGCACCGGCGGGCGCGGCCATTTGAACTTCTCCATGATCCATCCCAGGGCGCCAAAAAACAGCACCACAATCATATCCTCAAAGGCGTTTTTTTCCGCAAACGCGCCCAGATAGATCAGCAGCAGAATTAACGGTATCAAAAGACTTCCCCTCACCTGAGTGATCTTTACCAATGGTTTCAGAAAGAGAAAACAGGCTGCCACGGTGATGACATTGGAGATGATAATGACCCAAACAAAAGAGAAGGTCAGATCCAGCTTACCTTTCGGCGGGGGGAGGAGCATGTCAGGACCTGGGACGATGCCTTGGATGATAAATGCGCCTAAAAGGATCGCCATGATAACGCTGGCAGGTACCCCGAAGGCGATAGTCGTAATCAAACTGCCCCCCAGCGTTGAGTTGTTGGCAGCGCCCGGACCTAAGACTCCCTCTACGGCCCCTTTGCCAAAGCGTTCCTTATTAGGGGAACTTTGTACGGCATGCGCATAAGCGAGCCACTGAGTCGTGGCCGCCCCCATTCCAGGAATGATAGCGGCGAAGGTCCCCAGGGCACTGCAGCGGATCACTAGCCACCAATGGCGGAAGGTATCCTTAACCCCTTCCATCACGCCTCCCAGCTTTCCCACCTCTTGTTGGGCGATGCTTGTCCCCAAAACCGCCAGCTCTATGGTCTCGGGAATCGCATAAAACCCGATAGTGACCGGTACCAGACCAATCCCGTCCCAGAGGAATAACTGGCCAAGGGTGTAGCGCTGGATGCCCGCGATAGGATCCAGTCCTATAGTTGCAAGCATCAAGCCCAATCCACCCGAGATAATTCCCTTCAACTGATCCTCTCCACTGAGCGAAGCTACGAAGGTAATTCCTAAGAGCGAAAGCATGAAAAACTCTGGGGAACCAAAAGTGAGGACTAAGGGCCGGATAACAGGGATGGCGGCGGCAAGGGCAAAAGCGCCAAAGATGGCGCCTAGAAGGGAGCTCATCAGCACCGCGCCCAGGGCTCTGCCTGCCTCGCCCTTCTTCGCCATCGCATGGCCATCCACGATGGTCGATGCTGTGGTCGGTTCACCCGGCACGCCGAAGAGTACGGAGGTGATGTCGCCGGTTGTTGACGTAACCGCAGCCATTCCCAATAGGAAAGCGAAGGCTTCTACCGCTGACATCTTAAAAATGAAAGGAAGCATCAGGGCCATGGCAGTCGGTCCTCCCAGGCCGGGCAGAATGCCGACAATGAAGCCGACCACTATTCCAACGCACATCAGGCTAAAAGTGGACCAGGTAAAAACTTGGTAGAAGCCCGAGAGCAAAGCGTTCAGCGTTTCAAACATGCGTCAACCCTACCTACCTTAATTAGACCGGTCGATTTGCCATTTGCTTCGAGGGCCTCTGTTCATTCATATCCTTAATCAGCGATGAAACTATTTGTAAAGGACATCCTTTAATTTTGCCACCAGGGCAGGATCGAGTTTGAAAAGCCCAGCAATGATTCTCTCCACCTCCTCGCTGCTCACAGGATCGACTCCCAGTTTGGACTTTTTCGCGTCTGCCAGGAACTCTGGATCCCTTAGGGTTTCCTGGAAGGCCTTGCGGAGGATCTGCACCCGCTCTTTGGGTGTTCCAGGGGGCAGCGTGTAAGTGCGCACGATTTCGCTGTCCCCGTGAAGGGCAGTTTCGATTAGTTGGCGGGCCTCGTCGGTTTTGGCGAGGTTGATGGCCAGCGGGACATTGGGAAGATCGGGATGGGGCTTTCGGGCGGCCTGGATCACAACAATCGCCTCTCCCGAGTCCAGCGCTTTCCGCCAGGTCGCTGAAACAGAGTCCCACCCCCAGCAGCCGCCCGCCAGTTCTCCGCTTTCAGCGGCGAGGCGTATGTCGGCGGTCCCTTTGTAGCCCGTGACAATCTGGGTCGGCAAGCTCAATGCCGATCTCAGGATTCGGGTGGCGTTGTCGGGCGTGGAGTTGCCCGGGGCTATACCGCCCATCTTGACCGGGGTTTTTGAGTTCGTCCATCTCTCCAGGCTGGTGATGCCGCTGGCCTTGGTGAAGGCGCAGACGACGTGGTCTTTGACCGGGGCGCCGATGTATTCGAACTTGCGCGCATCAAACTCGATCCCTTTCTGCCCGAGGACCTGGCCTAAAAATAGGCCGCCGATGAAGTGGCCGATGGTGACGCCGTCAGGCTTGGCTACCACATAGACGTGGTTGGCCGCGATCAGGCTTCCAGCTCCTGTCATATTCTCCACTATGATCGCGGGATTTCCCGGGATGTGCTTGCCCCAGTGCCGGGCGATGGCCCGTGAGTAGGTGTCGAAACCTCCCCCTGCGGAAAAACCCACGACGATGCGAATCGTCTTGCCCTTAAAAAATGGCTCTTGGGCAAAGACGGATGCGTTGAAAGAGAAAGGGATAAAGAGATAAAGAGATAAAAGCATCCAACCCTTGATCCCTTCAACCCTTGATCCCTTCGACTTATTATTGTTCAACAGAGTCCACAGTCTCATTTTTAATCCTCCTAATGTTTGTGCAAGTGAATTCAACTCTTAACTCATAAAATGGAAGTTGTGTCAAGGCTGGAGATTCGTAAAGGATGAAATATGAGGCTGAGACAGCTCTCCCTAGAGCCCGCTCGGGTGAATTAATGGCAGGGTTACCGTAAAAGTCGAGCCTTTTCCCCATTCGCTTTGCGCCTGGATATTCCCACCCAGCATCTCCAGGAGTCGCTCGACGATGCATAGACCTAGACCACTCCCGGGATACTTTCTCCGATTTACCCCCTCCGCCAGGTAAAAGGCCTGGAAGATATGCGGCAGATCCGACTCCTTGATCCCTATCCCCGTGTCCCGCACTAAAATCGAGAGACTCTTTCCTTGAGACCCGCTCGCCTGACCGTCTAGAAACGCGCTCACCCGGACTTCGATTTCCCCGCTGTCGGTGTATTTCACTGCGTTGCCAAGGAGGTTCTGGATAATCGCTTTGATCTTCGACTTGTCGGTCTTTAGCTTTATCATCGGGTCATCGAGCCTGAATCGCAGCTCCAGTCCTTTCTCCCTCACTAAAGGCATAAAGGAAGATTCAAACTCGTCGATTATTTCCTTAAAGAGAAATTCCTCGATTTGGAGCGGCACCCTCTTGGCCTCGAGACGGGCCAGCTCCAGAATGCCGCTGATAAGATCCAAGAGATTACGCGCATTCCGCTCCATGGGCTCGAAGCCTGTTATGTGTTTCTCGCTCAATGCTCCGTAAAACCCGTCCCTGAAAAGCTGCATGGTGGCGATCAGCACGTTCAGCGGGGTCCTGAGCTCGTGCGCCATGGTGTTGAGAAAAGAGGATTTGGTCTTGTAGGCCTCTTCCAGCTCTTGGGATTTCTTTTGCACCTCCTCGAAGAGCCGCGCGTTCTCTATGGCGATGGTCGCCCCGGCGGCGAGCTGCTGGGCGAGGGCGATCTCCTCTGGACTAAACTCCTTCGCTTTGAGAGAAGTGGCCAGGAGAACTCCGATGGATTTCTGGTCGCGCGTGATAAGAGGGACGGAGAGAAACCCCTTGACGCCTATCTCCCGCATCAATCGTCCTGGTCCGTAAATCTTGTCCTGGCTGATATCCTTGGTGGCCATTGGCCGGCGGTTCTCCATTACCCAGGTGGAGCGGCCGGTACCGGAGAGCGCCGTCTGATGGCGGAAGCGCTCGGAACCCGCGCCAGCCAGGGCGACGGTCTCAAGCTTTCCGCTGGAGTCAACCAGGCGGACTTGAATGTGATCCACCTGCAGGAGCCTTAGGGCCTGCTCGGTCAGTTGATGGAGCAGAGTATCCAGGTCCAAGAGATTGATCTGGGTGAATATCTCACGGAGGGAGCTCTGCTCGTGTAAAAGGCGATTAAGGCGTCGATTAGCCGTTTCGAGTTCTTGACCTTTGGTCTTAAGTTCCTCCAATAGCTTCGCATTTTCGATAGCGATAGTTGCGCTGCTGGACAACTGCTGCAGCAGCTCCACCTCTTCCTGACTAAACTGTCTCGGCTGATAGGTTAATGCCCTGATTACTCCTGTGACCTTCCCGCTCCTCGATAACATAGGAACGCCGAGATAACCCCGGCAGCCAAGGGCCTTAATGGTCTCTCCTGGAGGAATTGTTCCCTCTTGACTGCTGTCTGGGATCATCAGCGGCTTTCGATTTTCGATAATCCATTCCAGGCGCCCGTAAGGGGTCTTGTCTCGGGTAGGAGAGGTGAAGGTCGGATCAATACCCGATATTGCCATGAGACTCCATTGTTCTCCCTCAAGCATCCTTATGTCGCAGACGTCAACTCTAAGAAGCTCCTGCACGTTTTCCGTGAGCTTCTTAAGGAGGCGATCAATGCTGAGCAAGGTAGTAGCCTGGCTCAGTTCCTTGAGCAATTTTTGGATTTCCTCACGTCTCTCGGATTCTTGATAGAGGTTTGAGTTTTCCACCGCCAGTGAAAGAATCTCCGCAATTGGAGATAGAATCTTGATCTCTTTCTTGCCATAGCAGCGAGGCTTTAGGCTTCCCAGGTTTAATGCTCCTAGAGCCTTTCCCTTGACCATTAGAGGAAGGATCACGTAAGAGCGTAATCCCACGTTCTTGTATCTTTTGTGAGTTAGGGGGAAACGAGGATCTTTGAGGACATCCCGGCAGATAAGGGGCTCCTTATGGTCGAGGACCCAGCCGGTAGCGGTTCCCTCTTGCACCGAAAGGCCCTCAGGGATGGCGGATGCAGGCAGCCGGGATTCTTCGGCATAAACACGAACGTAGATTTCGTCTTTTTCCAGCAGGTTGATCGCTAGTCGGTCGTAGGGCACGAGTTTCTGAATCTCTCGGCTCAACGTCTGGCAGATCTCTTTGAGGTTCATAGGTTTATCACTGAGGCTTCGAGTCCGCAGCCCGTGGCTGGGATCGGCATAGGGAAAAGCGGGCGCCCTTCTTGAAGCAAAAGCTTTGCCGGTGCCGAGAGGGTCTCCAGTGTGGATCCATGGTGGCCTGACGCCAAAGCAATAAGCCTATAAATTTTTCTTGTCAAGCTGTTTGTCTTTGCAGATCTAGGGATCTAGAATAACTTCGACTCTTTGATCCGGCCAGGGGAAAGTTCGGTTATGGCAGAGCTTTACAAAAATTTTATCAACGGCAAATGGGTCGAGGCAAAATCCGGGAAGACCTTCGAGAACCGCAATCCGGCTGACCGTCGTGACCTGATCGGTCTTTTCCCGGCATCCGGACCGGAGGATGTAGAGGAGGCGGTAAGTGCAGCCAGGAAGGCCTTTGGCGAATGGCGTCTGGCGCCGGCGCCTAAACGGGGTGAGATACTCTACCGCGTGGGGGAGCTATTACGTCAGCGCAAAGAAGAAATTGCCCGTGCCATGACACGCGAGATGGGCAAGGTCCTGAAAGAAACGCGCGGAGACGTGCAGGAAGGGATAGACACCGCCTATTATACCGCAGGTGAGGGGCGGAGGCTCTTTGGCGAGACCACGCCTTCGGAGCTTCCCGACAAATTCGCTATGTCTCTCAGGGTGCCGGTCGGTGTGTGTGGCTTGATTACCCCCTGGAACTTTCCCATGGCCATCCCCACCTGGAAAATCTTTCCTGCTCTCCTGTGCGGCGACACCGTGGTCTTGAAACCGGCCGAGGATACGCCTCACACCGCGGTGAAACTCTTTGAGCTCCTCGAAGAGGCGGGAGTTCCGCCCGGGGTCGCGAATCTCGTTCACGGGGTCGGGGAGGATGCTGGCGCGGCCCTGGTGCGCCACCGGGACGTCCGGCTTATTTCTTTTACCGGATCGGCGGCAGTGGGGCGGGAAATTGCAGCGGTGTGCGGGCAGAGCCTGAAGCGGGTGTCTCTCGAGATGGGCGGAAAAAATGGCCAGATTGTCATGGAAGATGCTGATTTGAAACTCGCGCTGGAGGGCGCCCTGTGGGGGGCCTTCGGTACTACCGGGCAGCGCTGCACGGCGACCAGCCGTCTCATCCTCCACCGGCAGATAAAAAAAGAATTGACGGACATGCTGGTAGAGCGGGCGGAGAAAATCAAGATTGGCGATGGTTTGGACGAGAGCGTGGAGATGGGTCCGCTAATTAACGAAGCTGCGCGGGAAAAGGTGCACGGCTACGTTCAGATCGGCAAAGAAGAGGGGGCCAGGCTCCTCACGGGGGGCACGGTCTATGAAGAGGGGAAATGGCGCCAGGGCTATTTTTATCGGCCGACCCTGTTTGATCGAGTTACCCCTGATATGCGCATCGCCCAGGAAGAGATTTTCGGTCCGGTACTGTCGGTGATCGAAGTCCAGAGTTTCGAGCAGGCCATAGAGGTCTTAAATGGCACTCCCTACGGTCTTTCCAGCTCCATTTACACTCGGGATGTGGGGCGGGCCTTCCGCGCCCTGAGAGATATCGAGGCGGGCATCACTTACATTAATGGCCCCACCATCGGGGCTGAGGTCCACCTGCCGTTTGGCGGCGTGAAGGAAACGGGGAACGGCCACCGCGAGGCCGGGACAACGGTTTATGATATTTTCAGCGAATGGAAATCGGTCTACATTGATTACTCAGGCAGATTGCAAAAGGCGCAGATTGACAATGTGGAATGAATCCGTAGGCTTCGGAGCCCCTCTTGCTTCACGGCCTCTCGCAGCGACCGTCCGCAAAAGAGCTCCTCGGGGGCGACTCTTCCGAGCGCAGCCGATGGGTCACTACCTTAAGTCAACCTTTCTACTCCCACGTCTGCGCTCTTCAGCTTCGCCCCCTCGAAGCCTTTTGATCTAGGCCTTATGAAAATTCCTCACATCAAAATTACGCCGCCAGGCCCGAGGGCCAGGGAAATTATCGAGCGGGACCAGCGCTACACCGCTCCGGCTTATGGCAGGGTTTATCCGCTGGTGGTCAAAGAGGGGAAAGGGATGGTGATCGAGGATGTAGATGGAAATCTCTTCTTGGATTTCACCGCCGGGATCGCTGTGACCGCTACCGGCCACTCCCATCCCAAAGTAGTTCAGGCGATCGAGGAGCAGGCGCGCAAGTTTCTGCATTTCTGCGGCAGCGACTTCTACTACGAACCGATGGCCGAGCTTGCGGAAAAATTGAGCGAACTGGCTCCCGGCCCGTCGGCCAAAAAGGTCTTCCTTACGAACTCGGGGACGGAAGCCGTTGAGGCCGCATTCAAACTGGCGCGCTACAGCACGAAGCGGCAACACGTGATCGCCTTTTTGGGCTCGTTCCATGGTCGAACTCTGGGCTCTCTCTCTTTAACCGCGAGCCGCACCTCCCATCGGGCCTATTTCGGTCCCCTGGTTCCCGGCGTCCACCACACCGCATATGGCTATTGTCACCGCTGCCCCTACAATTTGACTTACGGCTCCTGCGGCATCGAATGCGTGCAATCCATCGAAAAAGTTCTGTTCCGCCGTGAGGTAGCTCCGGAAGAGGTTGCGGCCATATTCGTCGAGCCGATCCAGGGCGAAGGGGGCTACGTTGTCCCGCCGCCCGAATTTCTCGGCATGATCCAGGAGCTGTGCCGGCGCCACGGCATTCTCCTGGTGGCCGACGAGATTCAAACCGGTTTCGGTCGTACCGGCAGGATGTTTGCCTGTGAGCATTGGGGCATAGAGCCGGATATCCTTTGCGTCGCTAAAGGGATCGCCAGCGGACTGCCGCTAGGGGCTATGATTGCGCGCAGCGAAATCAGCACCTGGACGCCAGGCACCCATGGCTCCACTTTCGGCGGCAATCCGGTGGCTTGTGCCGCGGCCCTGGCGACAATAGGGCTCCTGGAAGACGGGCTGGTCAGAAACGCTGCTGAGGTCGGGGGCTATCTCAAGGAGGGGCTCGGCGGACTCAAGGGGAGCTATCCTGTGATCGGCGATGTCCGGGGGCTCGGCCTGATGATAGGAGTAGAATTGGTAAAAAAGAACGATGCGCGCGCGCCTGATGCGGAGTTCCGTAATCAGGTTATTAAGAGAGCCTTCGAGAACGGTTTACTGCTCCTGCCTTGCGGGGATAGCACGGTCCGTTTCTGCCCACCGTTGATTGTCACCAAAGGTGAGGCCGACACCGCCGTTGAAATTTTTGCCGCAACGCTCAAAGAACTGACGCAGTAGACCCTATGAGGCGCTTTCGCATTGAAAACGATAGCGCTGGAGAGAAAAATTCGGAATCATGCCGGTATATAAAAAGTATTGCCTTTTGAGAGCCCTGCTGCTATACTTTTCTTGGAGGCCGAATTGTAATGGCCAAAGTGATGATCTCTCTTCCCGACGAATTCCTCAAAAAGGTGGATCGTACTGCTCAGGCCCAGGGTCGATCTCGTAGCGAATTGATCCGCGAGGCCCTGCGAACCGTTGTCGGCGGCAAGAACGCGCGCGCGCGATCCTGGAAGCAGGCGCTCGCTCCACTGCGGGAACTTGAGCGGCATTGGATCGGCCACTGGGACTCGACCGACATCATTCGCTATTTTCGAGATACGAGATATGGCCGCGAAGATCGTCGTTGACACTTCGGTGCTGATCAAATGGATCAAGACCAAAGACGAAGATCTCGTTAACGAAGCCCGCCGCCTGCTCACCGATATAGAACGCCGGCCCCTGGAGGCCCACGTGCCTGCTTTGCTTCTGTACGAGGTCGGCAACATCTTACTTTTAAAGACTGACCTTGACGCCGCCGGCTTGAACGAGGCCCTTTCTAATCTCGAGGCCCTGCCATTTACCGTCGCCCCGCCCGCTACGCCGCTGCTCAAACGGGCCGCCCGCCTCGGTAAAGAGTTTAAGCTCACCTTCTACGATGCCTCTTTCCTGGCGCTCGCCGTAGAACTTGATTGCCCATTTATCACCGCTGACCGGCCCCTCTTCGAGCATGCCCGCTCGCTTCCTCGCGTCCGCCACCTCTCCAAGATCGGCACCCTTTAGTTTTCACAATTCAAAGCTACTCCCAAACCCACCCCTTGATTGAAGGTATCAAGTATGATACCACTGAACCAGTGAGTCGCAGAAAAAGGGGCGGGTATATTTTCGAGACCTACGCAGGCGACCACCCGCCCTATCACGTCCATATCTATAAAGATGACCGGTTCATCGGGCGTTTTGATGTTGAGAACCAAAGGTCCATGGACGGAGACTTACCAGGACAGGTCTTAAAGTATCTGGAAGAACTTGGCTATAGAAAAGTAGGGAAAGGCTAAAAAAGATGGCCAAAGCAGCAGCACTGAAAAGCACGGCAGCATTAGCGCCGGGCTTCGAAGACAAAATCCGGGATGCACGCTATCAGGTACTAGCAGACCAATTCTTGGTAACCTTTGATAGCGGCAAAGAGTATAGCTTTGCCCGCTCCGCTCTGGATTGCGACGACGGGACAGATATCGTCAAGGTCGAGGTAGATGAGAAGCGTTTCTTTTTCTATGTGCTTCAGGCATCGAGGAATAAATACGAAGTTCCGTGGGATCGGGTTCTCTACGAGGCCGAGGCGTCGTATCCATATTTTCGCGGAAATAGAGCAAAGATTGAAAAGTCCGGGGCCGTAGGAAGGCAGGTGAGAAGACTACGGCATATCAAAGGAATGACTCAAGCCCAGCTCGCCCGTGCAGCAGGCATTCTCCGCCCCAATCTCTCCCGAGTGGAGTCAGGGAAGCACCGTCCTTCCCTTGAGACCCTAGAAAAAATCGCCGCCGCCTTAAAGATCCCCGTCGTCGATCTGGTCCTAAGAAAATAATAGGGCAGTCTAGTTCCGCTGGTTTCTTTACATTTCATGCTCTCGCCTCACGCCTGTTCGTATTGCCTGTTGCCTCTCTTACTCTTGACCCCTGCTCGAAATTCCAAATTTGAGATTTGCAATTTGCCATTTGAGATCCCGAAGGGCTTGCCTGTTGCCTTCTTTGTGATTTTGTCTTATTTTACGCGCAATTAACTTCGGCGGGGTCCCCCGATCCGGTCACATCTTTGATGCCTCATCATCGCCCGGAGTGGCTCTCCCAGCCGGACCTTATGCTTTTTAGACTGCTGATGAAATTTGAGAGAGAGTTTTTAGGGTACTGGCATGAGTGGGGCAAAAGAGCAACGGCTGAAAAGGCAATTAGGCATGCCTGACCCTCAGCCTCCCAAGGCCTCTTATTGGCATTATAAGTTGGTTCTCAACTCGAAATTGTCAAAGATATCAAGATGAAAGTAAAGTATATTGCACAGCCGGATATACAACTAGGCAAAGTCCTCTCCGAGTTATTGGACAGAGATCCGCCGGCAAACCGTATTGTTTTTGTCTCCGCCTTTGTGGGGCTTCAGGCTGTAATACGACTCAAACATCGAATCGCTGCCTTACTCAAAGAAGGAACAGCAGTCCGTTTTGTGCTGGGAATAGACTTGGGGGGAACAAGCCAGGAGGTGTTGCGCGAACTCCTGGGATGGAACGTCGAAACTCTGATTGTCAAACACCGCATCCCCGGACACACGTTTCATCCCAAGATCTATTTCTTCGAGTGGAATGACTGTGCTGAGATTATTATTGGCTCAAGCAACCTCACCGAGGGAGGGTTCTTCCGCAATTACGAGAGCTGCGCAAGGATAGCCTACGATTTTCCTGCTGATTTGAAAGCATGCACATCGGCTCAAGCTGAACTTTCGCGGTTTCTTCAACCTGCCGGCCCGATCACCTATTCTCTGACGGAAACTTTTCTTGAACAGTTGGTAGCCAGAAACGCGATACCCACTGAAACAGAGGCTCGCAAGAACAGAGACATTGGTCTGACGGTGAGGCTTAAGTCCGGGGCTGGAAAGCAAGCCGCCGAAAAGTCCCTATTCGGGACGGAGTATATTGACCTTCCGCCGCCTCTTCCTGCCGATCTGCTCGAAGGCTTGATCCAGAATGTCCGCCGCAGGAGACAAGAAACCCACCAGGCCAGAAAGAAGAAAACGAAACCTAGCTCTGCACAACCTCCTATTGGTACGAAGGGGGAATATCCTCTGTCGCCCGCCGCCTTCTACATGACTCTTCCAACACTACAAGGCGAAAATATCCCAGGAGAGGCACGCATTCCTTTGGAGGCAGTCGAACTGGCGGGGGAATTCTGGGGATGGCCAGATGAATACGAGAAAGATGTCAGCCCGCGTGCGGGAAAGGATCGTGTGTATTGGAACTGGCGTCCGACCTGGCGCGTGTGGAGTGTCGAAAAACCTCACGATGTTAGTACTCAGCAGGTCAGAATGTACATGTACACAAACAGTTCGGATTTCCGATTTTACGTTCGTCCCCTGGTGAATGCCGGTGCAGATCTCGGAGATGTAGTGCGCATCCGTCGTATCGCCGAGTCCGACGCCGAATATGAATGTGCGTTGGCTCGAAAGGGCACGCCCCAATACAACGAATGGATCAACTACTGCAGTCAGCCTGTGCGTAACAGCCCAAGGCGCTTCGGGTATGCTTAGCGGGTCGGCTTACAGAGCCACAATACCACATTCTCGGTGATAGCGTTCTTCATATGAACAAGGTTCTCCGTCGTGACCGAAATGTCCATTCGCTCCACCATCTTAAAGTCGCTGGCAATGGCGATTTCCTGTACGAAGTCCGTTGTCGCGATCCTCTCATAGTCATGGCCTACTCGCATCCGATTGTCACCAATTACAACCATAGCGTCTCCGCCAGGGCGTAGAGCCCGATAGCAGTTTCTCAAGATCGACTCCATATCCAAAACAAATCGGAAAAGAAGTGCAGGCATGTTCTCACGTCTGAAGCCCACGTTCGCTTTGGAGACACGCTTGTACAAGTCAAGCAGGTACCCATGTAGCTTTTTGGGCAACGCTGATGCATCGTGTTCTGTCAATCTTTTCTCAAGTCGCTTTCGTTCGCCCGTGATAATTTCTCGACTTCCCACAAGATTTTGTTCCAGCGGCCTTCGACCTGAAGCATCTATCCCGAACAGGACAAGCAGCGATAGTCTATCCGTATCAATGTACGGCAACGCAGTGGCGTAAGGCGGACTCGTGAGGATCATGTCGATGTTTGATTCCTCAATCCCGAGCATATCGAACGTTTTCCACTGGCGTGAGTCGCCCTCCAGGACTCTTGTTGGCTGGAACTTCGTGAAGGAGTACCCTCGCACCGACCAAAAACGATCAATGCGCCGGTACTGTGTATCCAGAGCTTTGAGGAAAAGGCCGAGAACGTTTGCATCTTCTATCGGTCTCTTTCGTCTTCGAATTCGAAGGTCATTGGGGTCTTGTTGTGAAACATCGCGAATAATGCTACTCAAGACAACTTCCAGAAAATCCCTCAGCACCCCATCACTGACACTCCTAATCGATCGAAGAAGCCAATTGAGCTTTCTCACAACGGGCAAAGGAAACCATTTCTCAATCTCTTCTACGCACTCTTCCCTAAACTCGTCACGCTCATCAGAAAAACGTGAAGGTGCTTGGTCGATTCTTTTCACAAGAGTCCCAACCGTCTCTCGAACCACGTCCGGATTGATTTCAAGTACGCCGGTCTTTGCTTTTGCGATCTTGGCTGCGAGGGGATGCATGTCGCATCCGTAGGTCCTGTGCCCATTGAGGTAGCCCTCGAGTAAGGTCGTGCCGCTGCCGCAAAATGGATCGAGAAGCCTTGTTCCTGGCTTCAGACCACACAAATTCATGAGTCCCTTGGCAAGTTGCGGATAAAACTTGCCCTTGTAAGGGTGAAGTCCGTGTGTGACATATTTCGGATCCTTACGCGCTGAGGGCTGCGACCCAAACCCGTTCTCGATGATTGCTTGCCAAGTGGGCTCCACGTCAAAGACCGATCTACTCACGCCATGGGTGAAGACCAACCGCCGAGCCTCGCTCATAATGTATGGATCGATCGTCAGACTATACGATTGTTCGTCCTTACCAACCACCTTGACCCCCAATACAGACTCTATTTCTCTTTTTCGGAGAATTGCTTCATACGGCCATAACTTGTACGGTGGCGCTTGGAGCCAGACCCTCACTTTCTCAGGAGGCTTCTGCAAGACAAGCAACTTTTCCGTTGTTGCCCGTCTACCAGCAGTAATGAATGACCTCCGTGTGTTATGGATTTGTCTTTCTATGATGGACAACGTCTCGAGACCTACATCATCCGCAACCTTACTCAGTGACTCGGCTCCCTTATATAGCGTCCCGTTGTAAATCGAGTCACCCACTACAAGCACCGCGTAGCGGCCCGGTTTAAGGACCCTATGCATACCTGAGAGGCTCTGCAGCATTTCTTCGAGGAACGAATCGAATCCGCTGGCTTCTTTTTGATGGCGGAGGTGAGATCCGATTTCGATCTTGGCCAGTTCGCCAGGGTCATGCCCCAGCCAGAGTAGCCTGAAACGATGATACAAGTGATAGTCATTCGCATTGCCGTACGGCGGCGAGGTAACAATCAGATCTACAGATTCCGTCTTGCAAGTTCCCTCGCTTAGGTGCCGCGCATCTGTTGTAACAAAATCGCAAACACCGTAACGTAGAACTGGTTGGGTTCTTGCGACACTGCGCACAACATCGTCGAGTGCCGTAAGGAATCTCTTGACCGTTTCGCCTTGAGGTATAATCCGAGGCTTGCTTGAATATCTCGTCTCTGAATCTTGAAACGAGACCGCCAAAACTATCCTAGACAATGCCAAGAGAGCGATGTCTTTCGCTTTTTCGCTGTCCATCGCTTCAATCCGCGACTTTATCAGGGCCAGCTCCCCACGTGAGGTAAAGGGAAACCACTTGTCGACGTTAGGAATATTTGGGATGTGACGTGAATAGTTGGAGCAAAGAACATCGGGTTTGGGAAGTTCTATAAGACCGGTAGCCAACGCACAGCGTATGGCACGAATATCCGTGGCAGCAGAACGATCTAGGTTGCATGTTTTGACTTTACCTATAAGTGTGGCCACAGCGTTTGCATCGGTGCTCAGCGCCCGCCTTCCTAATCGGACAGCCTCCAAGGCAGATGTCCCACACCCACCAAAAGGGTCAAAAACGAGCTCGCCCCGCAATGAAAGACGGGCAATGACATGACCAGGTAGTTGTGGAATGAACTTCGCAGGGTAGGGATGCAAGTCATGTGTAAGAAACCTCGTATCGTCATTTGTGAAAGCCCAGTCAATTGCTTTCAGGTCCCGGATGACTTCCTTGCTTTCGCGAAGTTGGTCTGGTGATTCAATTTCCTCGTAAAAGGGAAAAAGACTCTCGCTTCGGAGAACATACTGCCCGGCGGTTTCAAAGACGGCTCCGTCGAGGCCGAGTTCAGTTTCGTAGAGGTAGTGGGGTGTCCGCGACATGGGTTATTCTGGGGATAACAATACTAGCCCAGAACTGAATATGCAAGCAATTTTTTGTATCAGGGTCCCGGGGGCACACTTTTGAATCTAGGGTCAGGGAGTGGGAATTCCGGGGACATACTAATTTCTTCTTGACTAGAAGAATGAAAATCGACTTGCTTCCGCTCATGGCTAGGGATACAGAATGGGGGAACAAAAGGGGTCAGCCTGACGCCAGTAAAGAGCACGCATCGGGCGACTGTTTCTACCCTTTATCCGACATTCCCTTGAGGCGTAGGGCCGCGTACACTTTCTCCGCAGTCAACGGCAGTTCAGTCAGCCGCACTCCAACGGCGTCTTCGACTGCGCTGCCGATGGCCGCCATCGCCGAGTTGGTGACCACCTCGCCCATCCCTTTTGCGCCATACGGGCCTTCGTTGTGATAAGCCTCTACCAGGGAGGGC
>Ga0209211_10002573_pt1 | contig 31009 bp, 32 predicted proteins | sample RifGroA2_FD_183992 | JGI IMG/M metagenome (GOLD analysis project Ga0209211, IMG submission 183992) | Groundwater microbial communities from Rifle, Colorado, USA - Groundwater A2 (SPAdes) (version 2) | ecosystem: Environmental > Aquatic > Deep subsurface > Groundwater | place: Rifle, Colorado...
CCTTAACGACCCTTTTTCTAAGTTCTTCTTGAGATTGAGAGTTGAGAGAACGGAAGTCTTTATTTCTCACTCCCTCAATATAGCATCAATTATAATAATGTCAAGTATTTTCTGCTCTGATTAGTAATGGTCAATGGTCAAGCAAGGAATACGAATTTAACCATTAACAATTTACCATTAACCATTTACAAAGAATTACAATGATTCTTGGCATCGGCACTGACATTATCGAAATCGACCGGATCCAGAACGCCATCGACCGTTGGGGAGATGGTTTTTTGCGTCATGTCTTCAATAGAGAAGAAATCGAGTACGCCCAAAAGTATAAATTTTCCGCGCCGCATTTTGCCGGCCGGTTCGCCGCGAAAGAGGCGATCTATAAAGCGATCGGTGACAACAAGAATCTGGGCTGGAAAGACATCAAGATTCTTAACGATACAAACGGAAAACCATACTGTATTTTAAACGACCGGAAATTCGTTAACAAGATCCTCATCTCGATCTCGCACACGCGCAATTACGCGGTCGCCAGTGCCGTTGTTACCAAATGACATGAAAGTGCCGACACCGCTAACCCGCCGCGAACCGGACGCTTACAAAAATCAATTCGGCCATGTGTGCGTTATCGCGGGTTCCGGAAGGATGTTGGGGGCGGCGGCGTTGACCAGTTTGGCCGCGATGCGTGCCGGCGCGGGGTTGGTGACGGCGGCCGTTCCCGCGAGCCTCAACACGGCGGCGCACAGGAAAATCAACAATGTCGTCATGACATTGCCTTTGAAAGAAACAAGGGAACAAACCGTATCGCTTGATGCCTTCGCTCAAATTCACCGGAAGTATGATCAATTTGACGTTCTCGCCATCGGGCCGGGGCTGTCGCGCCATCCGGCGACGCGGCGGCTGGTCTTGAAGATCATCGGCACTTCGCCTAAACCATTGGTGGTCGATGCCGACGCGCTTTACGCCTTGTCCGGGCACACGGAAATTTTACGCGAGACTGGAACGCTAAAGGTGCTGACACCGCATCCGGGTGAAATGGCGCGGTTGGTTAACCGTTCCAAAGAGTATGTTGAAAAGAATCGCCGGCAAACGGCGCTGGAATTCGCGCGCGAATATGATTGCGTTGTATTGTTAAAAGGACATCGCACGCTGGTGGCGTCACCGCAAGGAAAGCTTTACGTAAATGCAACCGGTAATGCCGGCATGGCGACCGCCGGGAGCGGGGATGTCCTGACCGGCATGGTCGCGGCTTTGCTGGGACAAGGATTGACGGGGTTTGAAGCGGCCAAATTTGGCGCTTGGTGGCACGGGAAGGCCGGGGATCTGGCGGCGCGGGCCAAAACGCACTTGTCGATGATTGCTTCCGATATAATTGATTATATTCCCGCAGCGGTAAAAAGGATCGAAAGTGGAAAATAGAAAAGAGAAAATCGATTTTCAATCTTCCAACTTCGATTTTCGAAGACCGAAGTTAACACCGCCTAACAGCGAGAAGCGTGTGCTCCTTCATTCCTGTTGCGCGCCGTGTTCCTGCGACGTGATGGCGATGATGGTTGAGTCAGGTATCGATTTGACGATTTTTTTCTACAATCCTAATATCCATCCCCGTGAGGAATACGAAATCCGCAAGGAAGAAAACATCCGTTTTGCCGCGAAATGTGGTATCCCAATCATCGATGCCGACTATGATCAGGAGAACTGGTTCGGCCGCGTCAAGGGGCTGGAATTGGAGCCGGAGCGGGGCAAACGCTGCACCATGTGTTTTGATATGCGTTTTGAACGCACGGCCCTGTATGCCCATGAGCATGGTTTCAAAGTGTTTACCAGCAGTCTCGGGATAACGCGCTGGAAGAATATGGACCAGGTCAACGAGTGCGGCATGCGCGCCGCCAGCCGTTATCCCGGCATGGTGTACTGGACGTACAATTGGCGTAAAATGGGCGGTTCCCAGCGCATGTATGAGTTGTCCAAGCAGGAAGAATTTTATCAGCAGGAATATTGCGGGTGCGTTTATTCGTTGCGGGATACGAATTTGTTTCGTTTGCAGCAAGGTAAAAATAAAATCCAGATCGGCGAAAAATACTATGTCCAACGGGCGCAGGAAAGTTCGTAATTTTTTGATTGTGCGCTGTCCAAACAATTAAACGGTGTTATACTAAAAACACAATTCGATGATAAATCCTATTGAGCTGATCAAACAGGGCCTGCGCAAAAGATTTGTTCAGCCTTGGCAATATCGTGGCAAGGGCGGTTATGATGCCGGCCGTTATTGGCGCGAACGTTTTGTGAAGTATGGTTTCAGCATGCAGGGGGTCGGCCTGGAGGGTCATACTCATGCGGAAAACCTTCAGATCCGCGAAAAATCGGCCCAAATACTGGCGAAGGTTTGTGGGGCAGAATTTAAGGATTTTAGCTCCGTAAGGGTATTGGAGATTGGCTGTGGCAACGGCTATTACTCTAACATTCTCGAACAATGGGGAGCTAGGGATTACACCGGCCTTGATATCACGGATATTTTATTCGCGGAGCTTAAAAGGAAATTCCCGGCGTTTCGGTTTGTCCAGGGCGACATCAGCGAGAAGCCGCTGCCGGATAAATATGATTTGATTATTATGATGGATGTTATTCAACATATTGTTGATAAAGCCAAATTGGATGCCGCCATGCGCAATGTCAAAAATGCCATGAAATCAGGCGGGTTGTTTATTATTCTGCCGGTGACGGGAAAATCCTACAAACATATGTTCCATGTGCATCAGTGGTCGCGGGATGATATCCAAGAGACCTTCGCCGATTGCCGTATCGAATCGGAATCGGCCAGACTCAATGAGTACATTTTAAAGATCAGAAAGCCATGAAGCTCATCATCCAAATCCCCTGTCTCAACGAAGAGGAAAGCCTCCCGGCCACTTTACGAGGTCTTCCGGAAAGCATCCCGGGAATCAACTCTATTGAAGTCTTGATCATTGATGACGGCAGTACCGATCGCACCTCGGAAGTGGCCCGGGCCAACGGAGTGAACCATATTATTCGTTTAACCAAGCACAAAGGACTCGCCAAGGTCTTCCAGATCGGCTTGGATGCCTGCCTCAAGCGCGGGGCGGATATTATCGTGAACACTGACGCCGACGGGCAATACAAGGGCGAGGACATTCCCCGGTTGGTTGCTCCGATTCTCCGGGGGGAAGCGGATATCGTCATCGGCAACCGTGATATCGAGAACGTACAGCAATTTTCCTGGATTAAAAAGCGCCTGCAACGTTTGGGCAGCCGCGTCATCCGCCAGCTTTCCGGTTCTGCCATCGCCGATGCCACAACGGGATTTCGCGCCTATAACCACGAAGCCGCCTTACGGCTGAACATTATTTCCAATTATACTTATACATTAGAAAGCATTATTCAGGCAGAGAACAAGGCCCTGGCGATCGCGAACATCACCGTTTTTACCAACGAGGTCAAACGCAAGTCCCGACTGTTTAGATCTATCCCCGAGTATCTCAAACGTTCGCTGGTGACCATCATCCGTGTTTATACGATGTTTAATCCATTCCGGTTTTTCATTACCTCGGGCGCTTTTTTCATTATGTTGGGATCGCTGATCGGCGCACGGTTTTTGTTTTATTACCTGATGGGTCAGGGGCAGGGGAAGGTGCAATCCATTATTTTGGCCGCTGTATCTTTTATCATCGGGTTCCAGATGCTGGTCGTAGCGCTGATCGCTGACTTGATATCGGCCAACCGGATTTTAATCGAAGAAACCTTGTTGCGAGTAAAGAAAATTGAACTTGCCCAGAAATTCCCAGACAAACAGTGAGTTGGAGAAAGCTAACGCGCAAGTTGACGCCGGCAAAATTTTTAAGAACATCTCCTTTCGCCTGATCCGGCCCCAAACGCCTTTTCGCGCACCCTACAGCCTCAAGGATTCGTCTGTATCCGTTTTTACACAGATACTCATGAATCTTGAGACCTTGACCGAATTCTTCAATACGCGGGTGCAAGGTGCTGATGCACAGCATTTGAAAAAGATAAAGGAATTATGTTACATCCCCAAGATGTCGACCTTCGCAATCGGTGTCATCATCGATTCGTTGGTTTTCGAACTTAGAAACAATGCCTGTTTCGTCAATGTCGGCGTGTGGAATGGATTTACGTTTTTAGCGGGCCTGGTCAATAATCCGCGTAAAAAATGCATCGGCATCGATAACTTCAGCGAATTCGGCGGTCCCCGGGAAGAATTTCTGGAACGCTTTAATCGTTACAAAAGCGACGCACATCATTTTTATGAAATGGATTATGAGCGTTATTTTCATGAAATCCATCGCGACCGGATCGGATTTTATATCTATGATGGTGAACACAGCTATCGTAATCAATTAAAGGGATTGCAAGTCGCGGAACCTTTTTTTGCCGATGACTGCACGGTACTGATCGATGATACCAATATTCCCGATGTCCATCGGGCCACCGTTGATTTTATGGCCCAGAGCAAACATAAATACCGGGTCATCGTGGATCAGAAGACCTTCCATAATGCCCACCCTACCTATTGGAATGGTCTGATTGTTTTTCAAAAGATCCCTGGTCACAAATAAAATGGCTAATTCCAGGTTCCGAAAATATGCTGAAATGGCTGTAACGGCGCTTTGCGTCGTTTTCATGGTGTGCTATTTCAGCCGCAACACCCATTTTTTCGCCAAGCTCCCGGATATCGATTTAAAAGTCGTCTTTTTTCTTTGTATTTTAAATATTTTCATTCACCTCGTCACCGCATACAAATTCCTGTATCTTCTGCGTCGATTGGGACTTAAGGGCGCTTCTGATTTTGCGTGGACAAAAATTTTTACCATCGCACGTTTTCTGAATTACCATATCACCCAGGCGGCCCATCTCTACCGCGCCGTTGCCTTGAAAAGACAGTATAATCTTTCCTATACCAATTCCATTGCCGTCTTGGCGCTGTTATCCTGGATTGAAAGTATTGTGAATTGTTTAATTGCGTTTATTTTAATATTTGCCGTTTTTCCGGGATTTCGCATTAAAGACATAAATGTTTCTTTGATTCTCGGGAGCGTGCTGTTGACCATTGCGTTCTTACCGTTTGTCGGAGAGAGGATTTTAAGGATTACCCATTTTCGCAACAGATCATTCGCATGGCTTCACGCAAAATTTACGGACATGACCCGATCCTTCGCCGCTGCCGTACGCGATCGCGCCACCTTATTGGTCATTTTCTCTTACAGTCTTTTAATTTTTATGCTTAACGTGACGGCGATCGATTTTTCGTTTCAGGCCATCGGTATTCACCTGACGGTCAGTCAGACGGTCTTATTTACCGTTCTTATCATGTTAGGAAGCATCATAAACATCACTCCCAGCAATATCGGGGTTGTCGAGATGCTTTCCGGATATTTGTCTCAGCAATTGGGGTTTACCCTCGGTGATGGGATTTTGGCATGCGGTATCTTCCGGATTGTCGGATATATTTTGGTTGCCTTGGCAACGGTGTTTTTCTACAAAGACCTTTCGCTGGCCAGAAGGGAAATTGCGGAGTATTCATGAAAACCTTCGTCTTTTTTACCTGTTGCGGTCTCGAAGATCCCTGTGGCCTCGGCCGCAATTTTCCTTTTGCCAAGTATCTGGTGCGGCAGGGATTTGCCGTAAAATTTCTCGCCTTGCACCCGGATATCCAATCCGTGAAGGAACGTAAACAATCGATCTCGGGGGTCGAGGTCCATTTTGTGGGCCAAATGCACGTCATCAAAAGAGGAGACCGCAAATACGATTTCAATAAAGCCCACCTTTTATGGATCAGCCTGTCGTCATCGCTCAAAATGGCGTGGGCCGGCTTTTGGACGAAATCAGACATTCTTTATTGTTTCCAGCCCCAGCCGATCAACGGCTTCGCGGTTTTGCTGGTCAAGTTTTTGACCGGACGCACATTTTTTTTGGACTGCCAGGATTACGAAGCGGACGTTAACCGCCTGACGCCGTTCCAAAAATGGTTGTTTACGCTTTTTGAAGATAAATGGCTGCCGCGGGCGGCAAGGCGCATCAGCTATCATACCGAATTTTTGAAAGAACGTTACCTGCGTTTAGGATATCCACCGGAGAAATTCATTTACGTGCCCAATGGTGTTGATGTACAACGTTTCGCCGCGCCGGACGAACAAATCGTCGCTCAGTTGCGGCAGAAATACAAACTACAAAATAAAAAAGTGGTGCTCTATTTCGGTTCTTTAAGTTTAAAATCCGGACATAACGTTGACCTCTTGCTCGAAGCTTTTGTGATCGTTAAAGAGCAGATTCCTGAGTCCGTGCTGCTTTTGGTTGGAGGGGGAGAGAACATCGATGATCTCAAGGCCATGGTCGATCCTGCCGTCAAACAGGACGTCATCTTTACCGGCCGGGTGCAACCGCCGGAGATCGTCAATTATGTCAGCCTGGCGCAGGTGAGCGTGGATCCCCTTAAAGACACCCCCGCCAATCGGGGGCGGAGCCCTTTAAAAAATTTTGAAAGTATGGCCGTGGGGGTTCCCGTGATTACATCCGACATCGGCGACCGCAAGCGGGTCATTGAAACGGACAGGGCAGGTTTGCTCGTTAAGCTGGGTGATGCGCGGGACCTGGCACGAAGGATCGTCACGGTCCTGGGCGATGAAAGCCTGGCAAGGCGGATGTCAACCGAATGCCGGCGTATCATCCAAAAATATTTCTGGCACACGATCATCGATGAGTTTGTTAAAAAAATACCGGAGCTTAAGACGTAAGGAACGTTGATGATCCTTTACATCACGCGCAAATTCCATCCCTCGGTAGGGGGCATGCAAAGGTTCAACTTCAAATTGACCACGAACCTTCGTCTTCTGACGGAGGTGTGTCTCATCAAGTGGGGAGGGGAGCAGTGGTTCTTGCCGTTTTTCTTCGTTAGCGCTTTTTTTCGCGCGCTTTTTGCCGCCGCGACGCAAAAGATTACCTGCATTTACGTTTCCGACGGCGTGTTAAGCCCACTGGGGCTGGTTTTAAAATGGATTTTGCGCAAGCCGGCGGTCGTCAATATTCACGGCCGGGACATCGCCTTCGATATGAAACTCTATCAAGCCGTTATCCCTTGGTGTCTGCGGCGGATAGACAAGGTGATCTGTGTCAGCGGACACCTTAAAGAAGAATGCGTCAAAAGAGGCGTTGCCGCGAACAGGTTGCATGTGATCCCCAATGGGGTTGATGTTCAAGATTTTGATATCGCCGTCCAGCCCGAACATAAAGATCGTCTTGAAGCGCTGATGGGCGCGCCGATTGCCGGGCGAAAGATCATCGTGACGGTGGGTCGTTTGGTCGCCAAAAAGGGCGCAGACTCGTTTATCATGAACATCCTGCCGCACCTCAAGAAAATATATCCGGACTTTATTTATCTGCTCGTGGGCGACGGGCCGCTTGAGGAAAAAATTAAAACTCTGGTCAAAGAAGGTTCGTGGGAAAATACCGTTTACCCCATCGGCCCTGTTTCCATGGACGGCGGGATGTTGCCGGTCATTTACAAAATGGCGCATGTTTTTGCCATGCCCAACGTCCGGGTGCACGGCGACATGGAGGGTTTCGGGATCGTCGCCATCGAAGCCGGGGCTTCCGGTCTGCCTGTTGTGGCGACACGGGTGGATGGCATCACGGAGGCGGTCAAAGACGGGGAAAATGGATTTTTGGTCGAAGAAAAGGATTATGACTCTTTTGCTCAAAAGCTTGCTCAGCTATTGCGGGATGAGCCAGCCCGGCAAGCCGCCGGAGAAAGGGCGGAAAAGTTTGTCGAAAAGAATTATTCCTGGAGGGAGATCGCGAAAAGATATTTGGAGCAATTTGAGGCTGCTGCTAAATGACGCAGCTGGCGTTTATTTTTTTCTCGCCGCCACCGTATATCCAAGAGCGAAAAGTCCGCTTTTGTCTACCGAATCATCCAGCCACAGACACAATTTCACGCACAGCCATTTATTTAGAAAGAAAATAACCTGTTTCAGCACCGGGACACCCCAAAAAAGGCAGACCCAAAACGTGGACCACTGGTGTCCGAGAAATGAAAACAGGCCGCCACGCTTTTCCATTCCCAAAATCTCAAATCCGTTGCTTTCCAAAAGGTTCCTTAGCCCATATTTGGTGTAGCGGTAATAATCATGGGGCTCTTCGTGCAAACGGCTTAAATGCGGAACCGTAATAATGGCCACGCCGTTTTGTTTTAGGACGCGGTGGATTTCCCGCACTGCGCGAAACGGATCAGGTACGTGTTCCAGGACTTCAGAGCAAATTACACTGTCATAGACTCCATTCGCAACTGTGCGCATATTTTGCACATCCCCGACATAGGTCACGCCCTTCACACGCTCTTCGATGTCAAAGGTCTCGTATTGCGCGACGTGTTTGCTGATCAATTCTTGGAATGGCATATGGCCACAGCCGATATCAAGGAGTCTGCCGCGGGCGTATTGTTCAATGAAAGGCTTGGTGGTGCGGTAACCGGCATAAGCTGCCGGTGAAAAATACTGGCACTTCTCGGCCGTATTCAGCTCTCGATTGATACGCTGTCTATTGTGGGCGATGATTGTTTTCATGATCCATCAAAAATAACACAGGTCATTGGGGAAGCTCAGCCGTTGATTGATCATGCCTGTTTTGACCAGGGCGTAAAGGATCCCGCCGGCCATAATGAAAAATAAGATATTGCGATAAAGAGGCTGAGGGATCGCTGTGATTTTTTGCGTCAGCAAGAATATAAAATAGGCCGTTAACGCCAGAAAGAACGGGATGCACGTGAGAATGTAGCGCGATTGATAATTGCCCCAGAGCACATAAAAGAACAGGGTTCCTAGCGTCGCATATTGGAGAAATCGTGCCCCCGGGGAAAGGTCTTTTCGGAAAAAAAGAAACGACGCAAAGCCGAATAAGTATAGCGGTGAAAATTCTACGAGCCTTCCGAAATAGAAGCTGGCCCATTCATTCGTAAATATGCCGGCAGACCATCCGGACAAAGGCAGCGTGTTTATCTGGAACGCCCTCCAGACGCTGTCAGACTCAGCGATAATGATGAGAATCACCAGTGCCTTTAGAAACAGCGTCGCGATCCGTTTGGAAAATATGGCTGCGGTCAAAGAGCGGACAGCGCCCGGTTTTTTGCGATAAAAATTCAAGATCATCAGAATTATCCCTAAGATGCCCAATTTTGTTATCCGGGACAACATGACCTCCTTCTGGATGCCGAAACTATGCAGCCCGACCTGAATGTTAAAGAAGTTTTCCTGATAGGTGACCCAGTTCCAGAGGACCCAGGGGAAAAGCATCAGGAAGGGAAGGAGGGCGCCGGCTAAAAACGTTTTATTGCGCAGCAAATCCCCTCTATGGAAATAGGCGAATATCAGCCCTATGGGCGCAACCAATATGCCTGGGTATTTGACATTCGCCGCCAGGCCGCAAAGAAGTCCGCTTACCAGGAAATATCTCCGGTCCCCCGATTTTAAAGCTTTGATAAAACTTGCGACAGATAACAGCGTAAACAGTGCCAAGGTCGTCTCGGGCCATATTTTTTGGGAACAAATAATCGCCACCGGGTCCATGAACATCAGAAAAGCGGCCAAGGCACCGACAAAACGGTTGGCGATCAGGGTGCCGAGCAGATAAGTCAAAGGAATAAGTAAAACCCCGGCAAGAAGGGGAACATAGGCCACCGCTACAGGAGTGCTTCCGAATATGTTCATGGATTGGGCGATCAGCAGGGTAAACAGAGGCGGATATTTGAAAACGGGTTGAAAGAAATAATTTGGTAAGGGTCGGCCTTGCTCGGCCAGTTCTTTGGCGTAGGGGATTGTATTGTATCCCGTGAGCCCTTCTTCAAGGACTTGTTTGGCCATCCGGGCGTAGACGACCTCATCGATAGAGCGGGCGGGAGTGTTTTTAAAGTTCTCCAGGCGAATAAAAAATGCTGAAGTCGTCAACGACCCCAGCATCAGCGCTATTAAAAGTTTTTTGGTAAGTCCAGAGGGCATGACTTGTGGGTTTTAAAGGTATCTTTCCGCAGCGTCTTTTTTCTGGATGGGAGAGAAGGCGGCATCTTTGGGTTTACGTCCGAAACAGGTTCCTAATTGTTCGTGTAAAGCAACGACCTGCAGATCCACATGCCGTTGTTTGATGGCTTCAGCCGTTTCGAGATACTGGATTTTACCGTTTGAGATGCCGGAAACAGTGACCCCGGAGAGATTATTCTTAAGAAGGATCACGGCGGCGGCGCCGGCTTCTTTCCCGAAGTTCACGTCATAGACGGAGGAATGCCCGCAGCGCACCAGATGCCCAGGGGTGACCGCGCGGATCTCCGGGATTTCGTTAAGACCCTTGACGTACATTTTTCCCCGCTGCATCAGTTTGGGGATCTCGGAGTCATTCTTAAAACGTTTGGTCAATTGATCGCAGACATATTTGCCCGCCCCGGCCAGGCGTTTATGCCCGAAGGCATCGACTCCAGCGGAGTCGTCGACCAATTCCTTACCGCTGGCGTCTTTGAGCCCTTCAGCGACAAGGACCAGATACGTTCCGGCCTTGACATCGCTGGCGGCAATGCGGTGGAAATACCGTTCTTTGCAATGGGCGTAAAGCGCGTCGAAATCCGTCGGGATCTCCGGGATCAGGATGGCGTCGGCCTCGGCGGCGATGCCGGCGCGGAAAGCGGTATGGCCGGCGTAGCGCCCGAACACCTCCATGACCATGACGCGGTTATGGGTGCGGGCCGTGGTCTTGAGGTCTTCCAGGAATGCCGCGATCCGGTTGACTGTGGAGTCGAATCCTACGGAATAGGTCTGCAAGTCCAGATCCATGGTTTTCGGGGCGTGGATGCATTTGATCCCCTGACCTGCCAAATCGACCATGACGCTTCCTGAATCATCGCCACCGCTGATAACCAGGCCGTCTAATTTAAATTTTTGGAGACCTTTTTTAATGCGGTCATATTTCTGCGGATCTTCGATTTTTTTGATTTTGACCCGTGAATGACCGGCTTCGGAACCGGCCAGATTACAGTCAATCGCGTCCAGCCGATCAGGCGTCAATTCGACCAAGGTGTCGAAATCAATGAGGTTATAGAGTCCGGCATAGCCGTTGGGGATGACATAGGAGGTTATTCCCAGTTTTATGGCCATTTGGGCGGCTCCTTTGATGACGCCGTTCAACCCGCCGCAATCTCCGCCACTGGTCAAAATCCCGATTTTTTTCATCTGTTGTGCCTCCTGTTAAATATTGAAAATTACGTTATCATATCTCTTTACGAAAATCAACGTATTATATGGAATTATATGGAATTCTGTCTTTACAGCCATTATTAAATTTGCTATATTGTTGCCACTTGTGAAAAGAAAATTGCTGGCGTAACTTCCCGACGTTCGCCTATCGGCTCAGTCGGGACTCCGACTTCCGCCAAAGGCGGAACGTCGGAGCAGTTGGGATGGCGCAAATATTTTGCTGGCGTAGCTCAGCCCCGACGCTCGGCTAAAGCCTCGGTCGGGGTCCCGACCGGAACGAAGTGGAGCGTCGGGATTGGTAGAGCCAACCGTACGAGTGAGAAACTTAATTTTTGCTGGCGTAGCTCAGTTGGCAGAGCAGCGGTTTTGTAAACCGCGGGTCGTCCGTTCAATTCGGATCGCCAGCTTCGGGCAGATACCCAAGTGGTCAACGGGGACAGACTGTAAATCTGTTGCGCTTGCGCTTCGAGGGTTCGAATCCTTCTCTGCCCATTCTACTTCGCCAAAGTGCTTTCGCCGTTGGTCCGCCTTCGCCAAGGCTTCGGCGGGATTTCTCCGAAGCTTTAGCAAAGGAGAACTTCGTAGGAACAAGCCTGATAATCGGGCGAAGTAGAATGTTCCTGCGAAGCTCAAGGCGAAAGCATTTGAGCGTAGCAGAACACCCTATTACAACTTTACGCGCGAGAGTAGTTCAGTGGTAGAACACCAGCCTTCTCCCGCTTATCTGGATAAAGATTGCGGGCGTAGTTCAATGGTAGAACACTAGCCTTCCAAGCTAGATACGTGAGTTCGATTCTCATCGCCCGCTTGTATAACGTTTGATCATCGTAGCGGGATCCCGCCTACCATTAAATAGAAGGGCGGGACAAGCTGGTTACGAGGGTTCTCCCGACGTTCTCTAAACTTTACCATTATGGTAGTCGGGACTCCGCCTGCCAATTAAATGGGAAGGCGGAGGATTCCCTTCTCCCGCTTTCTGCTTCGCAAAACAGATGATACCTTTATGAAAGTCACACTTCTCGTCCCTACTTTAAACGAAATCGACGGCATGAAAACCGTTATGCCACACGTCAAGCCCGAATGGGTCGACCAGATCCTCGTTGTTGACGGCCAATCGAAGGACGGAACGGCCGAATACGCCCGCGCGCAAGGATATGACGTCGTCATCCAGCAAAAGAAGGGGATGCGCCACGCCTACATGGAAGCATGGCCGCATGTTAAAGGAGACGTTGTCCTGACGTTCAGCCCGGATGGGAATTCCATCCCGGAACTTATTCCGGCCTGCATCGCGAAGATGAAGGAAGGCTATGACATGGTGATCGTCTCGCGTTATGCTCCGGGCGCCAAAAGTTATGACGATGATGCCATAACGGGCTTCGGCAATTGGCTTTTCACGACCACGATCAACCTTTTGCACGGCGGCCACTATACGGACGCGATGGTGATCTACCGGGCATACCGCAAAGATTTGATCGCGGAACTGGACCTGGATAAGGATTCCAGTTATGAATTTGAAGAAAAATTGTTCGGCACGAACGTCAGCTGGGAGCCGTTGCTGTCGGTGCGTTGCGCCAAACGGAAGTTAAGATATGCGGATATCCCTGGCGATGAACCGGCCCGCGAAGGGGGCGAACGCAAATTGCAGGTCTTGCGCTGGGGCGCCGCGTACATGTTCGAAGTATTGCGGGAAGTCTTCGTGTGGAGGTAAATCCATGAGCAAGAAAATACACAACATTGGCGTGATCGGCGACGGCAGCTGGGGGACGACACTCGCCGTTTATCTGGCGAAAAGGGGTTATCCGGTCAAACTTTGGGGGCCGTTCCCCGAATACATCCGCCAGATGCGTCAGGACCATTATAATCCCAAATTTCTTCCCGGGATCCGTTTCCCGCAAGAACTTGAACTCGTCGAGAAGCTTGATGTCGTCCTCAACGGGAGTGACCTCATTGTCTTTGCCACACCTTCCCAGTACGCCGCGAAGGTTCTCATAAAAATCAGAAAAACCGGCGTCAAATTATCGAAACGAATATTTTTGAGTGTAACCAAAGGTATTGAGAAGACCCGCTTGCGGCGCATTTCCGAGCTCGTCCGCGCGGAATTGGGGAATGTCCCGTTCGCGGTTCTCTCCGGGCCGACGATCGCCGCGGAAGTCGCCAAAGGGATACCCACGACGGCTGTTGTCGCTTCAAAAAACATGCGCACCGCCGGGAAAGTGCAGGGAGTTTTTAACTCCGACAGTTTCAGGATTTATACGAATACCGATGTCATCGGCGTTGAGTTGGGAGGAAGCATTAAGAATATCATCGCCATCGCCTGCGGGGTATGCGACGGGTTGGGGCTGGGGACGAACGCCAAAGCGGCCATCGTCACCCGCGGGATCGCCGAGATGGCTCGTTTGGGGACGGCGTTGGGCGGCAAGGCCAAAACTTTTTCCGGATTAACGGGTCTCGGGGATTTGGTAACGACATGTTTTAGCCCGCAGAGCCGCAACCGTTCCGTCGGGGAACAACTGGGGGCGGGAAAATCCATCAAGCAGATCCTTGGTTCCATGGACATGGTCGCCGAAGGCGTGGAAACCGCCAAGGGTGTCTATAAGTTGAGCAAGAAATATAAAGTCCCGATGCCGATCACGGCGGAAGTTTATCAGATCATCGTCAAGAACAAGAAGCCGGGTGACGCGTTAACCGCTCTTATGAACCGCAAGGCAAAGGCGGAATAAGATGGAAAAAATGATCCATGTCCAATATTTCGCGCTTTTACGCGAGCAGCGCGGGCAAAGCGAGGAAACGCTTCGGACCGGCGCCCCAACACCGAAGACATTGTACGCCCAGCTCAAAAAAGATTACCGTTTCACATTGCCGGAGGAATCGGTCCGGGTTTCCATTAATGACCGGTTTGCCGATTGGCACTCCAAATTAAAATCCGGCGATCGGCTGGTATTCTTGCCGCCGGTGTCCGGAGGATGAAGCGCGACAGTCAGAAATGCCGGTTCTCGCGCGGCGCATGATTTTTGAGGTTACACGATGTTTCGAGAACACCCCTACCTGATTTTGTCGCTTGGTGCGTTCCTGGTCAATATCCCGATGGGATACATCCGGGAAAACTGTCCCAAATTTTCTCTTCGCTGGCTTTTCTGGATCCACGCGTCCATTCCACTTATCATTTACGCGCGGGTGACGCTGGGCACGTCAAAATGGTTTATTCCTGTCTGTATCTCCCTCGCCGTCGCTGGTCAGGTCGTCGGCGGCCGCCGGCGAAGAAAAACACGGTCTTTGGAGGAAGAGGAGCGGCTTAAACAGATACCCGCGATCGATGCCCGGGACCCTGAAAAGCTCGATGAGTCCCGGACAACGGTCGTTTTATTGAATATGGGAGGACCACGGACGAACGCGGACGTCCCGGATTTTCAAAAAAGACTGTTTGCGGATCCGCTTTTGATCCGGTTCCCGGTGTCATTTTTATTTCAAGGGCTTTTCGCGCGGCTCTTGGTCGCGTTCCGGAGCAAGGCCGCCAGGGAACGTTACCAGCTTATCGGCGGCGGAAGTCCGATCTTTGGGTCGACCGAGCGTCAGGCCGGGGCCTTGCGGGATGAGTTGGCCAGGAGGGGAAGGAAGGCGGATGTCATTTTTTCTTTTAACTACAGCGCGCCGTTCCCGGAAGAAACCATTTCCGCCGTCCAACGGTCCGGGAAGAAGGACGTGCTGCTTCTAAGCTTGTATCCGCATTATTCCAAGGCCACGACCGGTTCTAATATCTATTATTTAAAGAAAGCGGCCAAACAAATTGATCCGGAAGTCCAGTTCACCGAGGCCCAGGCGTATTATCTGCATGACGGATACATCCAGGCGTTTGTTGATCGGATTCATGAACAGCTCAAATCCGGCGAATCTCTGGATGATTTCTACCTGATCTTTTCGCCGCACGGCCTCCCGGTATATTCTTTGGTGGAAGGGGACCCTTACGCGTTTCAAATTTCGCAAACTGTGGCAAAGATATTGACACGGATCGGGCGGACGGCACGCTGGAGCATCGCGTATCAGAGTGCCGTGGGTCCTTTGCAATGGTTGAAGCCATCCCTGGAAGATATGCTGGAGGCGGTCACGCGGCGCGGGTATAAAAAGCTTTTGATCGTCCCGGTCGCGTTTGTCACCGATCATATCGAAACTTTGTGTGAAGTGGATATTGAATACCGGCAGCTTGCCGGAAAGCTTGGTGCCGAGGATTACCGCATGTCCCGGGCCATTGAATGTCATCCGGAATTTATCCGGGCCCTGGCTGATACCGTGGATGCGGTGCTTGCGCCTCGCGCGCCGGACGTCCGCCGAAGCGCCCAATTCGCCCATGAGCACATCGTTTAACCTCGAAAAATACATTTTGCATCACATGCAGGACTCCCGCCAATGGCAGCTGCCATTTTTACCCCCGCTGCAATTGCCGTCTTTTTTAAGCCTTCATGGTCTCATGCTGATCATCGCCGCGTTGTTTCTTGTCGCGCTTTTTTGTTTTGTTTATGACAAAAAGGCGCGTGTCCCGCGGCGGTTTACAAATTTACTGGAAGCACTGGTCATTTTTATCCGCGATGAGATAGCTATCAAAAGCATCGGGAAAGAAGACGGCCGCCGCATGACGCCGTTTCTGTGCACGATGTTCTTTTTTATTCTTACGCTGAATTTAATGGGGCTGATCCCGCTATTTGCAACGGCAACCGCGAACCCTAACGTGACGGGCGCGCTGGCGTTTTTTACATTGTGCTTCATGATTTTTGGTACGATATACAAAAATGGATTTAAGGGGTTTCAAAAGGCTTTTATTCCAGCGGGTGTGCCTAAGGGAATTCTGATTATTTTGGTGCCGATCGAATTTTTAGGGTTGTTTATAAAAACAGGCGCTTTGATGATCCGTCTGTTTGCCAACATGCTGGCCGGTCATATGGTGATTTTCGCCATGCTGGGGCTGGTTTTGCTGTTGGGGCTGGTGGCGCTTCCGTCGGTCCTTTTGGCCGGGTGCATTGGTGTGCTGGAGGTATTTATCGCTTTTTTGCAAGCATATATTTTTACTTTGCTGACGGCGGTTTTTATCGGACAAATGTACCATCCGCAGCATTAATGCCTGGAAATCGGGGAAATATGCTTTACACAAACAGGGATGGTGGTTATAATACGTCCGCTTTCGGATAAGTCAGGCAGGGAAAACAGGAAAGGAAGAGATATGGTCGAAAATGTTCATGGAAGTTTGGCTGTCCTTGGGGTTGGCCTCGTTGTTTTGGGCGCCGCCCATGGTATCGGGAAATTGGCCGCTTCGGCGATGGAAGGGATCGCACGCCAGCCAGAGGCGTCCAATAAAATCCAGACCGCCATGTTGATCGCGGCCGCGCTCATTGAAGGGATCGCCCTGTTCGGCATTGTGGTTTGTATTATCGCTATTAATTCCTAGACTCAGAGAAAACATATCCACCATGACCAACGCCGTTGTCGATTTGTCCGCCGCTTCTCCGGCGGAAGTTGAATCCTCGCTATTGAACCCGGATGTCAGCATGGTCGTGCTGACCTGGGTCACCTTTCTGGTCTTGTCGGTTGTTCTTTACAAATTCGCCTGGAACCCAATCCTTAAAGCGCTCGACGCGCGGGAAGAATTGTTGCGCCGTTCGGTTGAAGAGGCTGACCGGATCAGGCAGGAGTTGGCCCGAATCCAGGAAACGCGCCAGCAATTTATCCGGGAAGCGGAAGAAAAATCCAGAGCAATTGTCAGTGAGGCACGCGAGGCCGCGGCAATTGCTTCGGCTGGAATTCAACACAAGGCCAGGGAGGAAGCCAGCATTTTGCTGGCTAACGCCCGGCACGATATCAGGGGAGAGACGGAAAAAGCCCGGATCATCCTTCGGCAAGAGAGCGCCCAGCTGGCCGTCGACCTGGCGGCCAGGCTAATCGAGAAAAATCTGGACACGGACGCAAATCGCAGGTTCATTCATAAATTGATCGCAGAAGTTTGATTTTGATTTTATTTTATGTCCGCCGCCATCGCCCAACGTTACGCGCAGGCCCTTTTTGATATGGGTGAGGAGCTCTCGAAGATCGAAACGCTCCATCATGATCTGCAGAAGATCCATCATCTTGTCGAACAATCCGATGATCTGAAGGCTTTTTTGAGCAATCCCGTTGTCCCCGCAGAAAAACGCCAAGCCATTTTAAAAGATATATTCCATGGAAAAATTGACACTTTGACCTATAAATTTATATTGTTCCTTGAGGCCAAGAGGCGCCTGGCCCATCTGAAATCCATATGTTCGCTGTTCGACCGCCTTCGCGCCCGCGCCCGCGGGATCTTGAGGGCTCAATGGAGCAGCAGTGTCGAGCTTTCCCCGCATGATGTCCACGCTTTGACGGATTATTTGAAATCGAAATTCGACAGCAGGGAAGTCGAGGCCGGCCGGCATGTTGATCCCGGGATGCTGGGGGGGATCAAAATACAAGTTGATGACACGGTCTACGACTACACGCTCCAGGCGCAACTAAAGAAATTCAAGCACGCGGTTGTGACCGCATAAAATATTTTGACATGACAACGAATATCCGACCGGAAGAAATAACGGCGATCCTTAAAAAGCAGCTGGCCGACTTCGAGAAAAAAGTCGAGGTTTATCAGATCGGCACGGTATTAAGCGTGGGCGACGGCATCGCCCGCGTGCACGGGTTGTCGGATGTGATGCTCGGGGAACTGGTCATGTTTCCCGGCAATATAACGGGTATGGCGTTGAGCCTGGAAGAGGACAATGTTGGCGTGGCTGTTTTCGGGGACGTCAAGCGAATCAAGGAAGGCGATGAGGTCAGACGGACGGACCGGATTGCCTCCGTGCCTGTGGGGGAAAAGTTGGTCGGCCGCATTGTGGATGCTTTGGGCGAGGCCATTGACGACGGCGCGCCGGTCGAAACGAATGAATTTCGCCAGATCGAGCTCAAAGCCCCCGGCGTCATGGACCGGAAAAATGTGCACGAACCGCTGCAAACCGGCATCAAGGTCATTGACGCGCTGACACCCATCGGCCGCGGACAGAGGGAGTTGATCGTCGGGGACCGCAAAACCGGGAAAACCACTCTGGCAATCGATACGATGATCAACCAGCGCGGCCAGGACGTGTATTGTTTTTATGTCGCCATCGGGCAGAAGCGCTCAACGGTCGCTCAAATCCATGAAACCCTCAAGCGTCACGGCGCTATGGATTATACGACGATCATCGCGGCGACGGCATCGGATCCCGCGACCATGCAATTTCTTGCTCCCTACGCGGCCACCGCCATGGCGGAATATTATCGCGACAGCGGCCGCCACGCCTTGATCGTTTATGACGACTTGACCAAGCAGGCCCAGGCCTACCGCCAGTTATCGTTGCTTTTGCGTCGTCCGCCAGGGCGCGAGGCGTATCCGGGCGATATTTTTTATCTGCACAGCCGTTTGCTCGAACGCGCCGCGAAAATGAACGATAAAAAAGGCGCGGGCAGTTTGACGGCCTTGCCGATCATTGAAACGCAGGCCGGGGATATTTCGGCGTACATCCCGACCAACGTGATTTCGATTACCGATGGACAGATTTTCCTCGAGCAGGATTTATTCAACGCCGGCCAACGGCCGGCGGTCAACCCCGGACTTTCCGTTTCGCGCGTCGGCGGTGATGCCCAGATCAAGGCGATGAAACAGACGGCGGGATCTTTGCGTCTGGACTTGGCGCAATACCGGGAACTGGAGGCGTTTTCCCAATTCGCTTCGGATCTGGACCAGGTGACGCGACGGCAACTGGAGCGCGGCCGGCGGCTCATGGAGGTCATTAAACAGGACGCCGGAGTGCCGTTGCCGGTCGCGTATCAGGTGGCCATCATTTACGCGGGCGTTAACGGTTTTCTGGATGATATCCCGCATACGAAAGTCAAGGAATTCGAACAAATGCTGTTTGAAGACCTGGAGTCCCGTTACGCGGAATTTGTCAGGATGTTCAATAAAGAAAAAACCCTGGCGGATCCGGCCAAACAATCCCTCAACGCTATTTTAACCGAGGTCAAAGAGCGGTTTGCGCTAGCGCGATGACGACGATCAAAGAGTTCGACACAAAGTTAAAGAGTCTCAAAAACACGCAGAAGATCACCAAAACCATGAAAATGGTTTCCGCCAGCAAATTGCGCAAGGCCCATCAGGCGCAGGCCAACGCCAGGTTTTACGCCGGGCAGCTGGCGGCCATGACCTCGCGTATCACCGCATCTGTTTTTTCGGCGGACCATCCCCTGTTGATGTCCCGCAAACACGTCGATAATGTCGTCATTTTGATCATTACTTCCGACAAGGGGTTATGCGGGGCGTTCAATCATAACGCCAACAGGATGGTTTCGGGATGGATTCAGGAAAACCGTTCGCGTCATGAAAAAATTGAATTGTGGTGCTGCGGGAGAAGGGGATTTATGTATTTTGAGCGGCATGATATCGTCAAGGCCCATTATGAAAATATAACGGCGGCGCCGCGTTTCGCGGACGCCGTCAAGATTGGCAGGGATTTAAGCGAGGCGTTCCGTAACGGCCGGTGTGACGCCGCCTATCTTTCCTGCAATCAGTTTTTTAATCCCCTTGTCCAGAAAACGGTTTTTGAGCAGATATTACCCATGGATCCGCAATTGCTGGGGGAGAAGGCGGGACACCGGCCGGATTATATTTTTGAGCCGGAAGTCAAAGAGGTTTTGGATTTTTTAATCCCCCATTTTCTTTATTTCCGGATTTATTTTGCCTTGCTGGAGAATTCAGCCGGAGAACACGGGGCACGCATGACGGCGATGGACAGCGCGACAAAAAACGCTTCGGAACTGATCGATCGGTATACGTTAAGCCGCAACCGCGCCCGTCAGGCGGCCATCACAACGGAGTTGACTGAAATCATCGGGGGTGCCGAGGTCTTGAGATGAAAAAAGTACAGCAAACAACCGGGAAAATCACGCAAGTTTTGGGGGCCGTCGTGGATGTGACGTTCCCGGCCGGCGAGCTGCCGGCCATCCACACCGCCCTTAAGGTGAGCAATCCATCGATCAATGATGATCCGTGGAACCTGACTCTGGAAGTCGCCCAGCATTTGGGAAACAACACGGTGCGCGCCATCGCGATGGACACAAGCGACGGCCTTGCGCGGGGGGTGGACGTGCGGGATACCCGTGAGGTCATGACCATGCCGGTTGGAGTAGGCACGTTGGGGCGGTTGATGAATCTCCTGGGCGATCCTATTGATGACGCCGGCCCGGTGACCGCGACAAAATTTATGCCGATCCACCGCAGTGCCCCGGCCTTCAAAGACCAGGAAACCAGAGACACGGTCCTGGTAACGGGGATCAAGGTCGTGGACCTTCTGGCCCCGTACAAGCGGGGAGGGAAAATCGGGTTATTCGGCGGCGCCGGTGTCGGAAAAACGGTGTTGATCCAGGAATTGATCCATAATATCGCGACTGAACACGGCGGGTATTCGGTCTTTGCCGGTGTCGGTGAACGTACCCGGGAGGGGACGGCGCTTTATCAGGAAATGAAGGAAGCGGGGGTGTTGGAGAAAACGTCGCTGATTTACGGCCAGATGAACGAGCCGCCCGGAGCCAGGGCCCGTGTGGCTTTATCCGCGTTAACGGTGGCGGAATATTTCCGCGATGAAATGAAACAGGACGTTTTGTTGTTTATCGACAATATCTTCCGGTTTACGCAGGCGGGGTCGGAGGTTTCCGCGCTTTTGGGCCGCATCCCGTCGGCCGTCGGTTATCAGCCCACGCTGGGCCTGGAGATGGGGGAGCTTCAGGAGCGGATCACCTCCACCAGGACAGGGTCGATCACGTCCATCCAGGCCATCTTTGTCCCGGCCGACGATTATACCGATCCCGCGCCGGCCGCGACCTTCGCCCATCTGGACGCGACAACGGAACTTTCCCGCCCGATCGCCGAGTTGGGCATTTATCCGGCGGTCGATCCGTTATCGTCGCGTTCAACGATCCTGACCCCGGCGATCGTTGGCGAGGAACATTATAAGGTCGCCCGCGGCGTTCAGGAAACATTGCAGCGTTACAAGGAATTGCAGGACATCATTGCCATTTTGGGTATGGATGAATTATCCGAAGAAGACCGTTTAACGGTCGCCCGCGCGCGCAAGGTCCAGAAATTCCTTTCCCAGCCCTTTCACGTGGCAGAGCAATTCACGGGCCGCCCGGGCCGGTATGTCCCCCTGGAAGAGACGATACGATCATTTAGTGAAATCCTGGGGGGGAAACATGATAGTATTCCCGAGCAGGCGTTCTATATGGCTGGAAATATCGATGAGGTCCTGGCAAAAACAGAAAATTTCCAACAGACTTCCAGGATGTGATCCATGAATACTTACTCGTTTTCTATTGTTACGCCCAATGGCAGGGTGCTTGAAGAGCGCGTCGAATCGTTGGTGGCGCCGGGCGTCGAAGGATCTTTCGGCGTGTGGGCCGGGCACGCGCCCATGGTGGCCGCTCTTAAAAACGGTCCGTTGACGCTGAAAAAAGCCGGCGAAGAGCGCTATTATTCGACCAGCGCGGGCATCCTGGAAGTCAGCGGACAAGGTAACGTGCTTCTTCTTTGCGATTACGCCGTGGAAAAACATTCTCTCCAGGACGCGAAGTTCTATACCCGGCCGTTTGCCTCGCGTTAAACGTGTTACGTTTTTTAAAGTCATGTTTTTCAAGGCAGACCTGTTTCAAGGCAGACCTTGACTCGATGAGCAAAAACAGTATGATAGTGAATATTTCCAATTGTGGTTCAAATCTTCATCGGATTTGCGGATGAGCGTTAACGAGAATGAACGATTAGACTCCCCGGCCGCGGGGGATAACGCGCCGCCGACAGGCTCTCCCCTGTCGGGGACCTCTGGCCGAAGGCCAGAGGCTCCTCCCCCTCGGGGGACCTATGGCCGCGGGGAGGAGGAAGAAAAGGGCTTTTTCAAGATCATTGTTCACTCGTTCTTTGTGGTCCCTTTTCTGATCGCTGTCTTTTGTGTGTTGCTTTTCACGGCAGTTTACCTTTTGACCAAAGAGCAGCATAGCGTGTACGATTTTCTGACGGATATCAAGACGGGCGGGCTGACGAAACGCTGGCAAGGGGCCTTTGAATTATCAAAAATTTTGGCGGATCCCCGGTTTGTTCCGCAGGAGGAACGGTTTTTCTCCGGGTTAATTGGCGCCTTTGAACACGCCAGAGGTGATGATGACCGCATCCGGCAGTATCTCGCGCTCGCCATGGGCAGGACAGCCAACCCCGTATTTCTCCAGCCGCTCATTGATGGTCTTCAGGAAGAAAAAGAGGCCAATCTCCCCGCGCTTGTTTACGCCCTGGGAATGCTGCGACAAAAGGAAGCCGTTCCTGTTTTATCTCCTTATCTGGATCATCCGCAGGCGCGTATCCGGTCGATCACCGTTGTCGCGTTAGGCAATATCGCCGATGCGCGTTCGGGTTCCGCGTTACGCAAGGCTTTAGCGGATCCCGAGCCGAACGTGCAATGGGGCGCCGCCGTTTCGCTGGCGAAGATGGGGGACGCCGCCGGCAAAAATGTTCTTCTGAATATGCTGGACCGCGAATATTTGTCCCGATTTCCGGAAGTGGATCCCGAGGAACAAAATAATCTTCTTTCGCTGGCTATGAACGCGGCGGCGTCGTTGCGGGACGTTGATCTCGATGAACGGATAGCGCGGCTGGCCCAGGGGGATGTCAATATGGCCATCCGTTCCGTCGCGCTGGATATCACGCAAAAATAATTGGGATGATGACAGAAGATAAATCCGCACAACTTCCGGTTTCACCGGTAGAGCAAAATACGCCGGCCCCGCCAGCGGCGGGGCTGGACCGCCGGTCCTTTATTAAATGGGCGGCCATCGGCTGGGCCGCTTTCGCGGCCGTTGTCGCCGGTTATGGCGGCCTCGTGTTGCGTTATTTATTCCCCAACGTTTTGTTTGAGCCGAAGCAATTTTTTCGCGCCGGCACCCCTGATGATTACGACATCGGTAAAGTTTCGGAACGTTTTAAGGACAGTCACGGGGTATGGATGGTGCGTGATACGGAAAAGATTTACGCTCTTTCCACGGTATGCACGCATCTGGGATGCACGCCCAACTGGCTGGAGGGCGATAACAAATTTAAATGTCCCTGCCACGGCAGCGGATTTTATAAAACAGGGATCAATTTCGAAGGCCCCGCGCCCCGGCCGTTGGAACGCTTTAAAATTACGCTCGATGATGATGGCGAAATTGTCGTGGATAAGACGAGAAAGTTCCAGCAGGAAAAAGGGGAGTGGCGCGATCCGGAGTCCTATATCACTGTTTAGCGCGAGGGATTAACTATGGGTGAGAATTCAGCAGGTAAAAACGGATTTCTGGACAAGCTTTCCAGGACGCAAGTGGCGAAAGCGATCTTCCGCACCGGGATCCCCCGCGACCGCCGTCAGCGGATGATGATCATGCTCAACAACGTGTTTTTGCACCTCCATCCCGTGCGGCTCCCCAAGCACGCCGTCAGGGTCAAATACACCTGGTGCATGGGCGGGCTGTCGTTTTTCGTCTTTCTGGTCCTGACCGTGACGGGGATCCTTTTGATGTTCTATTATCGTCCCACGGTCGAATACGCGTATGGCGATATCATGGATTTGAAGGAGCAGGTGCCTTTGGGGATCATGCGCGAGATCCACCGCTGGAGCGCGCACTTGATGGTCATCACGGTATGGCTGCATATGTTCCGTGTTTTTATGACCGGGTCTTATAAACCGCCGCGGGAATTCAACTGGGCCGTCGGTGTCGTCCTTCTGGTTTTAACAATGCTGATGAGTTTTACCGGCTATCTTTTGCCGTGGGACCAACTGGCTATCTGGGCGATCACCGTTGGGTCGAACATGGCCGGCGCCACACCGATGGTGGGAACTTCCGGGCCAGGGTCATCGCTGCTGGCATTAGGCGACGTGAATTTTATTACCTCTTCGAGCGACGCGCGTTTTGCCATGATCGGCGGACGGTTTATCGGTGAGGCGGCTTTACTGCGCTTTTACGTGCTGCATTGCATCGGTCTGCCCTTTATTATTATGATCTTCATGATTATCCATTTCTGGCGCATACGCAAGGACGGAGGGATTTCCGGTCCTACTTGATTCCATGGAAGCCGTCAAAGAGTTCATCAATGCCGTTTCGCGTCCCCAGATCATGTTCCCGATGATCCTGGCGGTTTTCTTTTTTGTTTTTTCGCCCACCGACCGGCTTCTCGCCATTAACAAAAGGTTGGGTTTATACAAACTGTGGACAAAGCGGGGCGGCATCGTTTTATTTTTATGCCTTTTTCTCGCCTTCGCCTTCGGCCTGATGGACATGAATTTCGCGAAGATCGTGACCAAGCCGGACAACGTGCCGATTGTCGGTTTGATTTTTTTAATTTTCTTTTTTGTCTGGTTCAGCATGAAGCAGGCGTGGGAGAACGACGCGCGCATCGCCGCCGGAGGGCGGCCTAGGGAGGCGGAGGATTCAAAAGAGAAAATCCTCGTCTGGCCGGATCTGGTCTATATCGAATTTATCGCCCTGATCTTGTGCACGGTCCTTTTGATTGTGTGGTCGATCCTCCTGAAAGCCCCGCTTGAGGAAGCCGCCAACCCGACCGTGTCGCCCAACCCCTCGAAGGCGCCGTGGTATTTTCTGGGGTTACAGGAGATGCTGGTCTATTTTGACCCGTGGATCGCCGGTGTTTTGTTCCCCACCGTGATCATGATCGGCATGATGGCCATCCCGTATCTCGATACGAATAAAAAAGGGTGCGGGTATTATACGTTTAAAGACCGCAAGATGGCGATTTCGATCTTCATGTTCTATTGGCTTGTCCTGTGGTTTTTTCTGATCACCGTGGGGACGTTTTTAAGAGGGCCGAACTGGAACTTTTTCGGGCCGTTTGAGGCTTGGGATATCCATAAGCTTGAGGTGCTGACCAACATCAATTTGTCGGAACTGGTCTATATGGTCTGGCTGAAACAGCGGCTTCCCGAGAATATTCTTTTGCGTGAGATGGGAGGATTTGCCGTCGTGTTTTTATATTTCGGCGCCATGCCGCTGGTTTTAGCTAAAACGTTATTCAAGAAAGTTTACGCCGCCTTGGGACCGTTTCGTTACGCCATATTCACCATTCTATTATTGATGTCCATCAGTCTGCCGATCAAGATGATCCTGCGCTGGCTGTTCAATATCAAATACATCATTGCCATTCCGGAATTTTTCTTCAACATCTAAGCTCATGGCCGAACCCGAAGAACGACATTATAATATCGACCGCCTGAACATGATTTTCGCCGTCGCCAGCATCGTCCTGCTGTTCGCGTTGATATGGATGGTTACCGATGATTACAGCCGTGAGTGGAAGGATTATCAGCGCAAGTTCCGCGAATTGGAGATTGAGAAAACCCGCGTCAAATATGATTATGCTTTTAATGAACTTGAAAGTAAAGGCGATTATAAAGCGCTGGAAAAACAATTAGAGGAAGAGCGCAAGACGTTTACGGTCGGTTGCCCCGCCGGAAGCGCGGATGATGAGGCAAAAAAGTTCGCGGCCGAGAATGATCTGCTTAATCAGAAATACAGGTTCACCAAAGCCGAGTATGACGCCGCGCGTTACCGTTATGAAACCGCGCGAGCGCGGGGCGGCGCGGATAACGCGCATCTGGCAAAAGCCGCGGAAGTGCTTGCCGGTTTGGAGCGGCAGCTTGCCGGATTGAAACTTGCCGTTGAACAATCCGGCCAAAGGCTCGCGCAACGGCAGAAGGCGGCGGATGATTGCGGCGCGCGCTTAGCTGAGCTCGAACGCCGGGAGCGAGGATTTCAACAAAAAACGAAGATCCTCCAGCGCAAGCTCGACAAGATCGATCCCGGCGCCATGAATTTCACCAACCGTATCGCCCAGATGGTGCGGGACCTGCCGATCATTGATCTCGCAAATCCAAATTACAAAATTGAACAGATCGTTTTAAAGGATATTCCGGAAGATCTGAATTTTTCTAAAGTGCCCACTGTTGACCGCTGCGTCACCTGCCATCAGGGCATCGCCGACCAGGATTACAAGGACGCGTCACAGCCGTTTCGCGCCCACCCGAATCTGGAATTATATTTAGGGAACGATTCCGCGCACCCGATCGATGAATTCGGCTGCACGGTCTGCCATGGCGGCCGCGGGCGGGGGACGGATTTTGTCTCCGCGGCGCACACGCCCGCATCGGCGCAACAGGCTGAAGAATGGGAAGAAAAATATGGATGGGAGCCGCTGCATCATTGGGAAAAACCGATGCTGCCCAAACAGTACGTTGAGGCCGGATGTTTCCAGTGTCACGCGGGGCAAGGTACGATCAAGGGGGCTGAAAAGTTGAATTTGGGGTTGAGCATTATCGAACGTTCCGGGTGTTACACGTGCCACACTATCAATCGTTATAAGAACTGGCCGAAGCCGGGACCGGATCTGACCAAATTGAGTTCGAAAATATCGAAAAAATGGGCGTACCAATGGATTCAATCGCCGCGTACATTTCGTCCCGACACCTGGATGCCCGCTTTCTTCGATCAGTCGAATACGAGCGACCCCGAGTCCCGCAAGCGTAACGAGCAAGAGATCCACGCCATCGTGGCATACTTGTTCGCGAATAATCCGGAATATCCGGCCGCTTCAATTCCCCTGGAAGGAGCTATCCAGAAAGGCAAGGAGATCGTTTCTTCCGTGGGGTGCATGGGATGCCATCGTATCGAACCGCGCGACCCGTCTGAAGCCCTTACGCGCGATACGCTCCGGCGTGAGCAGGGCCCAAACTTCAGCGGTTTGGGCAGTAAAACTTCGAAGGCATGGTTGTATAACTGGCTGAAAAATCCACACAGCTATAATCCGCGAACAAAGATGCCCAACTTGCGGCTTTCGGATGAAGAAGCCGCGCACGTGGCCGCGTATCTCGCGTCGTTACGCGATGACGTTTACGGTCAGACGGAGGTTCCGGCCGTGGATGAGGCGGGTATTGACGGGATCGTCCTGGATTTTTTGACTAAATCCGAAACGCTGGATTCCGCGAAGAAAAAAGTTGCCGCCATGAGCCGGGATGAGAAATTATCTTTCGCCGGAGAGAAACTGGTCCGGCATTACGGGTGTTTTGCGTGCCACGCTATCGCGGGTTTTGAGAACGAGAAGCCCATCGGCACGGAATTGACCGAAGAGGGCAGTCGTCCGGTGGACCGGCTGGATTTTGGGTTTGTCCATATCGACCATACCCGCCCGGCCTGGTTCGCCCAAAAGCTCAAAGACCCGCGCGTTTTTGATCAAGGGAAAGTAAAATTGCACGATGAAAAGCTGCGCATGCCGAATTTCGAGTTCAACGATGAAGAGATCGAAGCGGTCACGACCGCCCTGTTGGGGTTCGTGAAGGACGCGCCGAAAGCGAAGATCGTGCCGCGCACGGCGCGCGATCTTGATATTGAGCGCGGCCAGGAACTGGCGCGGGTCTTCAATTGCCAGGGATGCCATTTGATCGAAAAGGACGGCGGTGCCATCCAGCCGGCCGTCGGGCAATGGCTGGTCGATTATAACAATGTTTCGGCCAATGAGGCTGCCGCCGTGATCCCCAGTTTCAGCCCGCCGAATCTCATCGGTGAAGGAAAAAAAGTGCAGGCTCAATGGCTTTTTAATTTTTTGCATGACCCGTCGACCATCCGGCCTTGGCTGAAGGTGCGCATGCCCACGTACGCGTTCGCCGCCGACGAACTTAATGACCTTGTGAAATATTTCGCGGCGCTGGACAATGAAGAATCCTTGTTCTTGGAGAAATTTCATGGGGCGATAACTCCGGAAGAGCTCGACGCCGGCGCGAAGTTATTTTCCAAAGATTATTTCGATTGCGCGAAATGCCATATTGTCGGTGCCCAAATGCCCGGCGGTTCGCCGGAGAACTGGGCGCCGGATTTCGCCCTGGCCAGATCGCGTCTTAAGCCGCAATGGATCGACGAATGGCTCAAAAACCCGCAGGACCTTTTGCCAGGGACCAAAATGCCGACGTATTTTGACCCCGCAGGGTTCGAGGCTTCCGGGCCGGAAGATATCCTGGCCGGCGATGAGCACAAACAGATCCGCGCGTTGCGTAATTATTTGATGTCGCTGACGCCACAGCCTCACGGGCAGACACCGCCCGCGCAGTAAACACGAAACAATATTAAATATCAATGCTAGGGGCAAGTAGCAAGGGGCAGGGGTCATGGAATAAAAGCCTTGACCCTTGTTCCTTGCCCCCACATTAATTTCACATTTTTATGATCATTCCGCTCACCGTCCTGACGAGCCTTATCTTCAGCGTCATTTATCCGCTGTGTTTCTGGATCAGCCGTAAGGACCCCCTTAAGGACAATTTCCATAAATTTCACATCGGTCTGCCCAATGTCATTGGCGGGGTGACGGTCGTGTCGTTGCTGTTCATGGATATTCCTCTGGAGACAAAACTGGTCGTTTTGTTATGGAAGGCCGTTTTTATCGCTGTTTCTCGGATCTCCTGGAAAAAGCAGTATCCGGACGCGCTGTGGATGAGCATCCCGTCGCTTCTGGGAATTTACGCGTTCTATCGCGTTATGGGGGATTTAACCGGAGCCGGTGGGGCGGCTGCCTTGATCGTCTGGATTCTGGGAGGATGTATCTTTTGCGCGGCGCTGTTTGCCATGAACCTGGGGCATTGGTATTTGAACGTCCACGGACTTCCCATGGCGCATTTGAAACGCGCGGTCAATGTTTTGGGGCTGTTTTTGGTTTTACGTCTTTTGTGGGATTTTTATTTTCTAATAACGGGAAAAATATTTTATGCTGAATATGGGATGCCATTGGTCCAATTTCTCGGGAGGTTGGATGGATTTTTCTTGTGGATTGCAATATTTTTTGGATTATTGTTCCCGCTGATTTCCTTATACTTTGCCCACGGAACGTTGAAACTCAAAAACACTCAGGCAACCACCGGTATTTTGTACGTCATCTTGTGCGCGGTCTTGATCGGGGATTTGACGTATAAATATTATATGATCAAGTTTGGAATTTATCTCTGAATTTTCTCATATGAATTCCGTCACATGTGACGGAATTGTAGTGTAAAAGTCCTTTATGAAATCCATTTCCCGCCATTGTCCGCGGTGCAAGCAATATGCCGCCCTTGAGCTTCATGACCAAACGTCTCTGAACTGCCCGCGCTGTAGCGCGCGCTGGGGCAGAGTCGCCGCACTCAAGGAGATTTTTGATTATTGCCCCGTTTGCCAATGCCGCCAGTTTTATATTTCCAAAGACTTTAATCAACTTCTCGGGTGCCTGATCATGCTGGTTGGCATCGCGCTTGTCCCGTTCACCTATGGTTTGAGCCTGCCGGTCTTTGCCGTGATCGATTGGTTCTTGGCCAGAAGGGTGGAGTCTCTCATCAATTGTTACAAATGCGGCAGCGAATTCCGCGGATTTCAAAAAGAATCCGGGCGCTTCAATCCTTTCCTGCACCACATCGGCCTCAAATACGATAAATACCGGTAAAAGGCCGTGTCCTGGTTTGTCCTGCCCTTGCCCTTGACAAGTGCTAAAAGTATGTTATCTTTTCTCATACTTTAAGAAAACGCTTCCCCAAAGGAGAAAGAAGCCATGACCGGCCATTTTCAGAAGATAAGAAAGACGTTCGCCTACCGCATTTTTTCCGCTTTTATCGCATTTGCCTTCAGTTTTAGCTACATTGTCCCACCCGTTTATGCTCAAGGGATTTCCCCCACCGTGATGAACTTGCCGGTCCCCGGAACATTAGTGCCTTTGACGCCGGGATTTACGCCTGCGCGTATCATCGGGATGACCCTGTACGCGGACAATCCGCTGATGTTCGATTTTATGGTGGACCCCGGTGAGACCACGTTAAGCGAGCAAGCGTTGCAGGATGAATCCTTGACGCTGGTCAAATATTTCCTGGCTTCCCTGACCGTGCCGGCCGAGAAACTCTGGGTCAACCTTTCCCCGTACGAAAACGACAAGATCGTGCCGCAGGAATTCGGCCAGACCGAAATGGGCGCGGAGCTCCTGGCGCAGGATTACATGCTCAAGCAATTGACCGCCTCGTTGATGAACCCGGAAGATGAGCTGGGCAAGAAATTTTGGGACCGCGTCTATGAAAAAGCGCGGAAGACCTTCGGGACAACCGAGATCCCGATGAATACCTTTAACAAGATCTGGATCCTGCCCGAAAAAGCCGTCGTCTATGCCGACGGCCTCAATGCCTTTGTGATCGACAGCCGTTTGAAGGTCCTGATGGAGGAAGATTATCTGGCGCTGGAACACCACAGCGCCGAGCATCCGGAGGCCGCTTCCAAAGATGTTGCCAGCGGGATTTCCTCGGCCATTATCAAGGAAGTCCTCTTGCCGGAGATCGAAAAAGAAGTCAACGAAGGCAAGACCTTTGCCAAACTGCGCCAGATCTACAATTCCCTGATTTTGGCCGCCTGGTACAAACAGAATCTGCGGGAAAGCTTATTGGGGCAGGTTTACGCGGACAAGGCCAAGACCGGCGGCTTGACCGTAGAAGACAAAGAAACCACCCAAAAGATATACCTGAATTAACGGTGAATAAGCATATTTTAAAACTTGGAATTTTCCATATGCCGACGGAAAACAGTTATAATCGGGTGCTGGAATTACTTGCTTCATTAACCTCACTATTAGTGAACTTATTGAA
>Ga0209211_10002574_pt1 | contig 31006 bp, 27 predicted proteins | sample RifGroA2_FD_183992 | JGI IMG/M metagenome (GOLD analysis project Ga0209211, IMG submission 183992) | Groundwater microbial communities from Rifle, Colorado, USA - Groundwater A2 (SPAdes) (version 2) | ecosystem: Environmental > Aquatic > Deep subsurface > Groundwater | place: Rifle, Colorado...
GCACTTTTACTATGAGCGCGGATACGGAAGTGACGGCTGATTTTACGGCACAGGCCGGTTCATCGTCAGCCAAGGCGAAGGCGCTTAAGATCCTTGAAAAAGTCAGTGTGGTCGAGGCCAAGGCCGCGGCAGCGCAGGTTTCTCCCATGAAGATAGCCAGGTCAGTGTCCAGGGCTGCAGTTTCTGACTTGTCCGCTACTTCTGATTACAACAAGGACCAGACGTTTACCTTTGTGAACGAGCGCTCGATAGAGGTGTTCGACACGGTAAATGAGATACTCTGCATGATGTCCCAGGCGAAGTATGATGAAATGCTTAACAAAGGCAATTATATCGCCCAGATAGACAAGAGCCAATGCTCTAACGACAAGGACAGTGCGGAAAGCGCCGGCCAGGATTCTCAGGACCAGACCTCCGGCTCAGACGCCGTATCTTATATGCAATGGACGGTCAATTCTTCGCGGGAAAATGATACGGCGCCCCAGATAGTGAAGGCGTGGCTCCATGAGGAAGGCGATAAAGGGATGCCAGCCGTTATATATACACAGACCACGATAAAGGCGGGAGTGAGCGAAGAAAACCCTTATGGCGATTTCGAGATGCATTTTAAGTTTTATCCCCTGAATGATGACGGCACCATTAATGATTCGCCTGCCGGAGGCGAAAAGGGATTCATAAAGACCGTGAAGACAGCTAATGGCAAGGTAGCGCTGACATTTGCGTCTGATGGCGATCATGGGGACTTTTCATTCCAGCAAAGGGCAGTGCTTAAAAGGGAAAAAGACGGAGTGGGCGGTACCGGGAAGCTATCTTCTAGAGAAACCGGCCCTGAAGGCGAAAATGAGACCCTGTTTGATATAGCCTTCAACGAAGCGTATTTTTACAGAGATGGTTTTGGTGAAGAGCCCTTGTGCCTCGACAGGAACACATTTGAGGAGACCGCGTGGAGATACGGGATGTACAATGCAGCAGACGGCAGCAGGGTGAACCGCAATTCCGGTTTCCCGGTCAAGTTCCACGATGATACTAAGGACAGGGACTATCACGGATACGTCGGATATGGCGGCCTGTGGTTCCCGAATGATATCCAGATACAGAGCGGTCAAATTGTGAAGAAGTTCATCTACACTCCGGGTCAGAAGCCTACCGAGGAGGAATACGAGGTGGTCATTTCCAACGGAAAGCTCAAAAAACATGTGCGGAAACTGCTGACACTCGAAGACATTAAAAATATCCCATTACAGTACCATGAGCAGTCACAAACTCAGGGTCCCGGCCCGGGCGTTGAATACAGGGTTATATGGGACGGCACTAGCTTCAAAAAAGTGGCAAAAATGGAAATGACTCAGGATGGGCCTCCGATCTGGACAGATTTGACAACGGCTGCGACGATGAATGTGACTGAAAACGTCAATATGCCCGAACTGAACTTCTGGTCACAGTCCCTCGGCGGACAGGTAAGGGTCAAGCTCGATTGCCAGATGCCCAAGTTCGAGACATTCGGCATGCAGATGCCCAGCTATACATGCAAGGACAAGACCACTGCTACTGTTATAGATATGGGACAGGCATGTGCCAACAGGGACAAGTCGGATTGCTTCAATCAAGCCAACGAAAAGGTTGAGCTTGAAATGATCTGCGGCAACCAGTTCGGCGGCGATATGAAGTGCGAAGAAACAGCTACGCACGCATACAGAACGAGAGATGAAGCTTGCATGAATAAGGCAACATCGGCTTGTTTTGACCCGTCAGGCCTCAAGACCATTCCTCTTGACACGATATGTAACAGCCAGGCACCGGGCGGCGGACTTACCTGCAAGGACACGACGACCGGCAGCATCATTATGCTGGACCAGGCCTGCAACCAGAAAACCATCTCTGAATGCAGGGACAAGTCGAACCTCGTAATGAAACTGGATGACGTTTGCGCCAACAAACTGCCAATGGGCATGATGTGCAAGAATACGACAAACAGTACAATTATAATGTTCGACCAGGCATGCGCAAACAAGAGCACCTCGGCATGCACCAACCCGGACAACTCGACCCTTGATCTCTATACGGCATGCAACCAGCAGCCGGGTAGCGGTATGTCATGCAAGAATACGGTAACGCTGATGCCTATACCGAGGGAAGATGCCTGCAAGGACAAGGCAAGTTCGTCATGTACCGACGCCTCGGGGATGACACAGAACCTCGATACCCTGTGCTCCATGCAAGAGCCGGGCAGTGGGCCGACCTGCAAGAACAAGACTACACTTGCAAGCATGACTCAGGATGAAGCCTGCAAGAACCAGAGTGCGGCCATGTGTGTGGATGCACAGAATATTCCGATGGACCTTATGACTATTTGCGGTGGTGGCGGTCTTGTTTGCAAGAACACCACAACCAATGCGCAAATATCAAAAGACGTGGCATGTCAGAACAAGACTACCTCTACATGTTCAGATCCTATGAATCCTGCATTTGACCTTAATATGCTTTGCGGCGGCGGAATGATATGTTCAAATATAACTACGCAAGCCAGTCTGTCAAAGGAAGAAGCATGCCTTGCGAAGACTACATCTGAATGTAAAGATCCATCCGGCGCGATGCTGGACCTCAATTCAGTCTGCGGCACGCAGCAGCAGCCAACTACCCATACGAAACTGTGCAAGCAGAATAATGTTGATGTTGATCCAATGACTGCGTGCCAGAGTATTGTTCCAGGCACTCAGCCTACCTTTACGTGTACAGACAATGGGGTCACCGTCATGGATTATCAGCAGTTCTGCATGATGGTGATGGGTGGCTCACAGCCGCATATGCAGGCAGAGGGACAGGCCCAAATGATGCCTACATTTACATGCAACGCGCCTAACGACAATACGAGCGTGATATTCTATTCCGAAAACATGGTCTATCCTTCGGACACTGTACCAGCCAAACTCCGCTGTTATGACAACTGTCCGAAAGTCGAAAACGGGGTAGTATCGACCCAAATGATGAATTTCGATCCATCCAAGCTTATGGAGACAACGTTCAGCGACTATACCTTTGATTCTACGGCCATGGTGATCAAGGACAAAAACAGTAATCCGGTTGTGCAAACGAGTACTTCATTTGATCCAAACAACCCTGGCGCACAGTTCGGAGCTATGAGCGGTCCGATGTTTGACCCTGATGACGCCGACAACATGGTTGCCCTCAAGTGCGGTGACATGATGATGGACGACAGCAGCAAAAACGGTATCTGCCCGTGGAAGGCATGGAGTGAACTCGATGTGTTCTATACCTGGGAGACCGGCAACAACAACTGGAACAAATTCACCGCGCTGAAAAAGAACGGTGCGTTCCTCACATTCGATCCGCCGCTTCAGGTGCAATATACGCACTCGCAGGCTGGTAATAAATATGACGGATCCAAGTTCTATCTCGAATACGCAGGGTTCGGAGAACTGCAAGGAATTCCGGGCACATGCATAGATTTTAATACGGGTGAGAAAATCGCTTGTGGTCCCAATACGAGATGGATCCCCGAGTTTTCGATCCCGAGCGGGTCTGAAGTGACAGATGGCTCAGATGCCAGCAAGAAATACTATGTAAAAGCTCTTGAGAGGGAACAGAGGATGAAGAAGGTTGAAAACTCTGTTTGCGAAGCTGCAGGGCTGGAATTCGAAGAATGGCCTTTGCCGACTATGAATGACTGGAAAGACCCTAAGATAGGGACAGAGCCGATAATAATCGGCGCACCGGCAGTAGTAGGCGGAGTGGTCCAAAGTTCGACCACCCAAAATTAGTAATAACCTTTAATCATATGAAAGGGCGGGGTTTTTTCCCCGCCCTTTTTTTATGTGCTATTATTGAAGCATGGATTATGAGGTCCTTGATATATCCGGGGATATCGGGATAAAGGCTTATGGAAATTCCCGTGAAGACGTATTCGTAAACGCGGCCGTCGGCATGTACAGTCTGATAACTGATATTGCAGGGATTGAAGGGAAAAAGGATTTGGCAATCGAGGCAAGGGCCGACTCTCTTGAAGGCCTGATGGTCAATTACCTGAACGAACTGATATTCCATTTCGATACATACGGCTTTATCGGCAGGGAAATAAGGGATGTGTCCCTAATTATTAAAATAGGGACACATCCCAATTATGAGTTGAAGGCAAATGTATACGGAGAAGATTTCGATCCTGACAGGCATGAAAGAAGACTTCTCATAAAGGCCGCTACTTATCATAAAATCAGGGTTGAGACGAGAGGTGACAGGTGGGAGGCGGAGGTCATTTTTGATATATGAGTATTGAAAAACTGAGACGCATAGACGAGAACAGGCTGGAGGTCCCTTCAGACTATAAACCAGGCATGAGGACAAACGGGATTATATATGTTGACAGTGCCCTCGAAGGAGATCTCGAACCAGGGGCCATTGAGCAGGTGGCTAATGTAGCGTCATTGCCCGGTATTGTAGGTGCCTCGATGGCAATGCCTGATGTGCATACAGGTTATGGCTTCCCTATTGGTGGAGTAGCAGCCTTTGATCTGAAAGAGGGTGTGATCTCACCCGGCGGCGTAGGCTATGACATAAACTGCGGTGTGCGACTGCTCAGGTCCAATCTGAGAAGGGACTTTCTCGTTCCACAAATGAAAGATCTCGTTAATATGCTGTATAACGAGATACCTTCAGGCGTTGGCTCAAAAGGCAAAATAAGACTTACCTCGTCTGATGAAGAAAAAGTCCTTTTGAAAGGCGCAAGGTGGGCCGTTGAAAAAGGTCTTGGCTCTGCATCAGACCTTGAGAGGATAGAGTCAGGCGGCTATCTTGAGGGCGCAGACCCTTCCCTGATAAGCAAGAAGGCGTATGACAGGGGAGGGGCCCAGCAGGGCACTCTCGGCTCAGGCAACCATTTTCTTGAGGTGCAGTATGTAGATCAGATATACGATGAAAAGGCCGCAAATGCGATGGGACTTTTTCTTGATCAGGTGACGGTCATGATACATACAGGTTCACGGGGGTTTGGCCATCAGGTATGCACTGACTTCCTTGAGGTCATGAGCAAGGCTTCCCAAAAGTATAACATTGCCCTGCCTGACAGGGAACTCGCCTGTGCTCCCTTCAACAGTCCTGAGGCGAGGGATTATCTTGGAGCGATGAAGGCCGCTGCAAATTACGCCTGGGCAAACAGGCAGTGTATTATGCACTGGACACGTGAGGCTTTCATGTCCGCGTTAAATATTTCTCCGTCAGAAATGGGCATGACGCTGATTTATGATGTGGCCCACAATATAGCAAAGATAGAGGAGCATATTATAGGCGGACAGAAGAGGAAGCTGATTGTGCATAGAAAAGGCAGCACAAGGGCATTTCCGCCTCATCATCCCGAGCTTCCTGCCATATACCGGGAACTTGGACAGCCTGTGCTTATTCCCGGCGATATGGGCAGGGCGTCGTATGTGCTCCTTGGCACTGAAAAGGCGATGTCCGAGACTTTTGGTTCGACATGCCATGGGGCGGGGAGGGTGATGTCCAGGCATCAGGCGATCAGAAAGGCAAAGGGACGCGCTATCTGGCGAGAGATGGAAGACAAGGGTATAATTGTCAGGTCTGCAGGAAGGGAGACACTTGCAGAAGAGATGTCAGAGGCGTATAAAGATATATCCAATGTTGTTAATGTAGTGCATAATGCAGGGATTTCAAGGAAGGTCGCAAGGCTCAGGCCCATGGGGGTAATCAAAGGGTGAGACTTAACCTAATGCCTTCGCTTTTGAGAATGTAGCTGAAAGGCAACCACACCATGCTGCCTGTCCTGTCCTCAAGGCATAGATAAGACAATCAATCAGGGAAGGTGGGTGTGCCCCAAAGTCTTTAAGTGCGACACCGAATTAATCTCCAGACCACTTTTTAAAGGAAAATTTGTATCCACCTATGCGTAGATGCGCCGGCAATGGACATATAATAGTCAATATCGCACTCTTAAAGGCTTTTAGGCAGACCTGCCTTCCCTGAAAACCAACGATCGCAATCTTGTCATTCATGCAACTGATGAGATATGTTGTATAATTATTTGCGGCTATGAATGAAAAACTAAGAATAGGTGAAATACCATACGCAAATCTGTTCCCTATCTTTTATACGCTTAAAAAGGATTGCGACTGCTCTGCTTATGAGTTTGTGGAGGGCGCGCCTTCAAGGGTCAATAAACTGCTAAGGGCCAACGAGATAGACCTGAGCCCGTCGTCTTCTATTGAATATTTGAAAAACCCGTCACTTTACAGGATAATCGAAGGCCACTCCATAAGTTCCCGAGGGGCTGTAGGAAGCATACTGCTTTTTACAACAAGATTTATAGAGGACCTGGGCGATACCGTCGTACATGTGTCCTCCCAATCAGAGACCTCTATCGCTCTTCTGGATATTATTCTCACGAAATTCCATAACATAAAATGTGGATTAAGGGTCACTGAAAGCCCTGAGAGGTCAGGCGCTGATTCATTCCTCCTGATAGGAGACGACGCTTTAAAATACAGCGTGGAAGAGATGAAGGACAATGGCGTGGGAGAAAGGCTTGTTTACGACCTTGGTGAAATATGGTATCAGAAAACCGGGCTGCCGTTTGTCTTCGCCCTCTGGATCGCGAGGGCCGAAGTTTATGAAAAAGAGGGGTATCGGGATTTGCTGAACAGCTTTATAAAAGACCTGGACAGCGCTAAAAATACAGCCCTGAAAAATCTTGACACTATTGTTTCCCATTCACCGATGAAGGCTTTTATGTCAGGACATGATATTCTGGCTTACTGGAATAAACTTGATTATGAACTGACAGATGAACATAAAAAAGGGTTGGAGCTTTTCAGACAGTATTTGAAAGAGCTCGCATATCTGTGAGTTGGAATAATAGTGAAGGCATATGGGCCAGTTTCTGAAGTCAAAGCACGGGTGACCTGTCCCCGGCTGAAGTCGTAAGCGGAAGCCGGGCCTGACTTTAGGATAAATGCGTTATCGTTAAATAATGATTTGCACGTGCACAATGGAAGTTTTTTGGCAAAGAAATTGGGCCATATGCCTTCACGCCGACCTGACGGAACGATAATGGACTAACTGATTTCCTTCACTCCCATATACGGCACTAACACATCAGGTACTGTAATCTTGCCGTCCTTCTGCTGGTAGTTTTCGAGGACAGCAACGAGTGTCCTGCCTATCGCAAGCCCTGAGCCGTTCAGCGTATGCACAAACTCGGTCCCTTTTTTGCCTTCCCGCCTGAACCTGATGCCGGCCCGCCTTGCCTGAAAGTCCTCGAAATTGGAGCAGGAGGAGATTTCCCTGTACCTGGACTGGCCGGGCAGCCATACCTCTATGTCATATGTCTTTGCTGATGAAAACCCCATGTCTCCTGTGCATAGGGTTATTACCCGGTAAGGAAGCCCAAGCCTCTGGAGTATGTCCTCTGCGTCAGCAGTCAATTTTTCGTGTTCTGTGTAAGAGTCTTCAGGTCTTGTGAATTTTACCAGTTCAACCTTGTTAAACTGGTGCTGCCTTATCAGGCCCCTCACGTCCTTGCCGTGAGAGCCTGCCTCACGCCTGAAACATGGGGTGTAAGCAGTGTAATAAACAGGCAGTTGGCTTTCATTCAGTATTTCACCCCTGTGGATGTTAGTCACAGGCACCTCTGCTGTTGGGATGAGGTATAATTCGGGGTCAACAGTTTTGAAGAGCTCAATCTCGAATTTCGGCAGTTGTCCTGTGCCGGTCATACTTTCCCTGTTTACAAGGATTGGTGGAAAAATTTCTTTGTATCCCTTTGAAGTGTTCAGGTCAAGCATAAAATTCATCAGGGCCCTCTCGAGCCTTGCGCCCAGGCCTTTCATAACTGCAAACCTTGCGCCTGCAATCTTTGCCCCTCGTTCAAAGTCTATGATGTCGAGGACCTCAGCTATGTCCCAGTGGTTCCGCGCCTCAAAATCAAATTCGCGCGGAACACCCCATTTCCTCATCTCCACATTCTCATTCTCGTCCTTTCCAACAGGGACAGATTTATGGGGGATATTAGGGATGTTTAATAGAAAAGCACTCGTCTTTTCATCTATCTCTTTCAGGACGTTCTCTATCTCTTTGATCCTGTCTCCTACGCCTTTCATCTCAGCTACGAGTGAGGTTGAGTCGCCGCCTTCTCTTTTTAATTTGCCTATAGCTTCAGAAACAGTGTTTCTTTTGTTCCTTAATTCCTCAGATTCCTTTAGCAATTTCAGTCTCTCTGACTCTGTCGCTACAAAGCCGGAAAGGTCAATATCCGCTCCTCTTTTATCCAGCGCTGTCTTCAGGATCTCGATATTCTCTCTTATGAACCTTGCGTCAAGCATGTAACCTCCGTACTCCTTAACTCTTTAACTTGTATTAAGATATAATAGAATTAGATATGATTAATTTCAAGATTGCAAATATTGACAGCGGCTTAATCACTATTGAAAAGCCGTCAGGCAAGTCGCTTTCCCTGCAGCTGGGAGAGACCGTGAAGGCTGATGTTGTTGAGGTCCTTCCCTCCGGCGATGTGACCCTTAAGATCAAGGGAGGATATGTTACAGCCAGGACAGAAGTCCAGTTGATGAAAGACACCTCCGCCTTTTTCAAGGTGACAGGTACCCCGATTTCAGGAGGTGAACTGAAGCTTCAGTTCCTCGGCCAGGCAGGTCAGCCTGGTCCTGCAGGTGCGGCAGGTGAGACCTTGCCCCTGAAGGGGTTTATGGGTACTGCACAGGGAGAAGCGCTTAATAAACTTATCCTGGAATTGTCTGCCACCCTTTCAAAAAATCCCGGAGATATTAATCCCAAAACTATAGAGGACATCCTGAAGGCCCTGCCTTCTGATATAAGCTCTCTGCCAAAAGATGCAAGACTCCAATTACAGAACCTTTTGCAGGCCAGCCTGAAGTCAACAGGCCAGAGCATCCAGGCAAGGCTTGAGGGCCTTCTCAGCCAACAGTCTCCGGAGGCATTAAAAAACCTTCCGCTTGTGAAAAGCCTTGCCCGGGATTTGAGTGTAAGCATAGAAAAGCTTTTGCAGACCCCGATGAAGAATATCCTGCAGGATACCGGCGTTGCGCTTGAGGCCAAATTCAGGGCAATAGCTGAATTGCTGCAGAAGATGGACAGCAATGCAGGTGCTTTAAATCAGGCCCAGGCAGGAGGCGTGACCGGTCAGGCAGATGCCATGGGAGATTTAATCCAGGCAGCGGCTTTGTCCCCTGAATTGCAGCAGGAGACAGAGAACAATACAGGCAATCTGACCCAGCCGAAGGCTGCCGGACCTGATGCTGCTGCAGACCAGAAGTCCGCTGCATTAAAGCAACCGCCCCCGCAGGACATGGTAAAGCCGGAGGACAGGAACATTCCCAATTCCCACCAGCTTAATAAGGATGCAGCAGAGGCTGTAAACAAAGACCTGAAGGCGGGCCTCCTGCAGTTAAAGGAGATGCTTTCTGAAAAAGGCGGAGAGACAATCAGGGACCAGTCAGTACAGGGCTTGACTGCCGGTCAGAGGGAGAGCGCTGTTAAAGTTGTTGACGGGCTTTTAAAGGACATTGAGACCTTCCAGCTTCTTTCAAAGACAACCGATTCGTTTTATACTTTTCTTCCGGTACAATGGGACAATCTCAAAGATGGGGAGATTGCGTTTAAGAGAGGCCAGAGAGACGCAAAGGGATCTTCATATTCATGCAGGATGAACCTTGACCTTGAAAGCCAGGGAAAACTTACCATAACAGTTCTTATGTACAACAAGGATTTCTTTATCTCTTTCAGGGCTGATAACCCGGGCCTCCAGTCATCTATCGGCTCAAGCGTAAAGGAACTGCAGGAAAGCTTCTGGAACAAGGGGTTGAACCTCAAGGGGGTCAATATGCTCGAAACGGACGACAACCCTTATGAGCAGATGGAGAAACTTGAAGGCTCAGACAGGATAATAAGTGTCAAAGCATAGGCAAACATGGCAAGGCCGGCTTACAGGCAATCTTAAACTGCCTCTTCGCAAAGCAAGTCACAACACAGAGATTATAGGCCTATTCCTCTCCAGGTGCTGGGCTCGACGTTACTCTCCCCTGTTAAATATACCCGTGAAATCCTGCCTGAAAGCCAACCTTGCCATGTTTGCGAGGCATGAATGGTCTACTATTAGGAGTTAAGATTTATGGTGGATATACGTAAGAAAGTTGCTGCAATACGATATGCCCCGGGCAAGGACACTGCTCCAAAGATCGTTGCCAAGGGGAGCGGCGCTATTGCGGAAAGGATACTGGAGATAGCAAAGGAGCACAATGTCCCGTTGAGGGAAGACCGCCAGCTTGTGGAAGTGCTCTCAAAGCTTGACCTCTACCAGGAAATCCCACCCGATCTTTATAAGGCAGTCGCAGAAGTGCTCGCCTTTGTGTACAAGATGACTAAAAAAGTGAAATGAAGTCAGTTTCGGGTCTTTTGAAAATATATGAGAGGCTGTTTTCATTTTACGGACCCCAGAACTGGTGGCCCGGTGATACGCCGTTTGAAATTGCGGTCGGCGCAATTCTCACGCAAAACACCAACTGGGGGAATGTCGAAAAAGCCATAAACAATCTCAAAAAAGAGCGCGTGCTGAATGCAAAGGCACTGTACGCCCTGCCGGTCAATAAACTTGCCTCGCTTATAAAACCGTCCGGTTATTTCAACATAAAGGCAAAAAGACTCAGGTCATTCCTCGATTTTCTTGTTAATAATTGCAATGGCAGCTTGAAGAGGATGGCAAAAGAGGACCTTTCTTCATTGAGGCCGAAACTTCTTGCGGTTAACGGCATAGGCCCTGAGACTGCTGATTCGATCCTGCTATATGCCCTCGGCAAGCCCGTGTTTGTAGTGGATGCTTACACAAAGAGGGTCCTTTCAAGGCACGGCCTCATGGATTACAAAGCCTCTTACGAAGACTATCAGAGACTATTTCACAGGGAACTTGATGAAAATTTACAACTATTCAATGAATTTCACGCCCTGTTTGTAATGGTCGGAAAAGACTATTGCAAGCCAAAGCCTTTGTGCGAAAGGTGCCCTTTGTTGCACACTCCTCTATGATTTAAGTCATGGTTCCTTATTGTGATTAGCTGTATAATTATGTGATATAAGTCTGAGCGCCTGTTTTGGAGAAAAATCATGAAAAAAAAGCTGTTGATTTTAGGGGTCATACTGCTGATAGGCGGCGCATCCGCCCTTATCATAAGCCGTCTTGACCGTAAACATGAAGAAGGCATTTTTAGTGTATCGGGAAATGTCGAGGTCATAGAGGTGGATGTCGGTTTTAAAAACCCCGGGAGGATTGTGGATCTTTTTGTCGAAGAGGGGGCTAAAATCAAAAATAACGATAAGCTTGCCGTTCTCGACAGTGCGGAGCTTGAAAGTCAGGTTGTACAGGCAAGGGCTTTTCTGAAAGAGACAACAATCAGGCTCGATGAGTTGAAGGCTGGTTCGAGAATCCAGGAGATCGGGCTTGCAAAGGCAAATTTGCAACATGCAGAAGCTGAACTCGACAAGGCCGGAAAAGACTATGAGAGGGCAGAGTCCCTTTATAAAAAGGAGCTTATAGCTGCACAGGATATGGACGCTGCAAAGAAAGCTTACGATGTGGCGGTTTCCCAGCGGCAGCAGGCTGCCGAGGGCCTGAGCCTTGTCAGGGAAGGCCCCCGCAAGGAAGAGATAACCGCTGCGGAAAGCCGCGTCAGGCAAGCGGAGGCGGCTTTGAAGACATTGTCGGAAAGGCTTAAGGACACGGTGGTATACTCACCGGTAGACGGCGTTGTTTTGAGAAAAAACGTGGAGAATGGAGAAACGGTCGCAACAGGTGTTCCTGTTTATACAATAGGCGAGATCGGAAGGCCGTGGATAAAGGTGTATATAAAGGAAGACAAGCTTGGGCTTGTCAGGCTCGGGCAGAAGGCTGAGGTCTCGGTTGATTCGTTTCCAGGCAAAAAGTATCAGGGCCATATATCGTATATATCGTCAGAAGCTGAATTTACTCCCAAGAACGTACAGACACTGGAGGAACGTGTAAAGCTCGTGTTCGGGGTGAAGGTAAGCGTCACGAATATCAATGACGAACTTAAACCGGGGATGCCTGCGGATGTGAAGATACGGCTCAAATGAAGCCCATCGCAATTAAAACATCAAACCTTTCAAAGTCCTTTGGAAATAATATTGCTGTTGATAAGCTGGATCTGGAAGTCGAAAAAGGTGAACTGTTCGGGCTTGTGGGGCCGGACGGAGCGGGCAAGACCACGACCATGAGGCTGCTGGCGTCGATAATGGAGCCTGACTCAGGCGAGGCGTGGATAGCAGGACATTCCATTTTAAAAGAGGCCGGGACGATCAAAGAGAAGATCGGTTATATGTCCCAGAAGTTCGGCCTCTATGAAGATCTGACCGTCATAGAGAATGTGCTTTTTTATGCCGACCTGTATGAAGTCCCGAAAAAAGAGCGTCCGCAGAGGATAGAGAGGCTTCTCGGTTTCAGCAACCTGTCGCCATTCAAAGACAGGCTTGCCGGGAAACTCTCCGGCGGCATGAAGCAGAAGCTGGGGCTGGCCTGCGCGCTTATTCATACACCTGAAGTGCTTTTCTTAGACGAACCTACAAACGGTGTGGACCCTGTATCGAGAAGGGACTTCTGGAAGATACTTTACGACTTGCTGAAGGAAAACGTGACTATTTTTATATCCACTTCATATCTTGATGAGGCGGAGCGCTGCACCATGATAGGGCTTATGCACAAGGGCGGCATACTGATGAAAGACAACCCGGCAGTAATCAGGAGGTCCCTCGGCCTGCCTATGCTGCAGATATGGACGGACGAGCCGCGCTCTGCAATGGATATAATCAAACGGGTCGAGGGTGTGAAAAGCATCAGTATTCACGGCATCAAGCTCCATGCCGCAATAGAAGGAAAAGAAGTTGCGGATGCCATTTCAGCCGCCCTCGCAAATGCGGGGATTCAGACGAGGGGCCAGAGGGAGATCGTCCCTTCGATTGAGGACATATTTATTTCAATGGTGGAGAGGCAATGATGCGCGGCACAATAGCAGTCGAAGTCCGGGGCCTGACAAAGATGTTTGGTGATTTCATTGCTGTGGACGGCATAGACCTTACAATAAAAAAAGGTGAGATATTCGGCTTTCTCGGCCCGAACGGCGCAGGCAAGTCAACTACTATCAAGATGCTGTGCGGATTGCTGCTGCCGGCCGGCGGGAAGGGCCTTGTCGGCGGCTACGACATAATGAAAGAGTCCGAAGAGATAAAGAATAATATCGGCTATATGTCGCAGAAATTTTCTCTGTACGAGGACCTCACGGTCGGGGAGAATATAAATTTCTTCAGTGGAATTTACAGCGTTGGCCGCAATAAAAAGAAGGAACGCAAAGAATGGGTCATTGAAATGGCGGGACTGAAGGACAGGGAAAACGCCCAGACAAAAAACCTGCCGGGAGGCTTTAAGCAGAGGCTTGCCCTTGGATGTGCGATCCTGCACGAACCGCCGATTATATTCCTCGATGAACCAACCTCAGGGGTTGATCCCATTTCAAGAAGAAATTTCTGGAACCTCATTTATGAGATGTCAAAGGCAGGAACTACAGTATTTGTCACAACACATTACATGGACGAGGCTGATTACTGTAACCGGCTGGCGCTCATATACAGGGGCAAGATCATAGCGGAGGGCACCCCCAATGAATTAAAGCAAAAATATATGGTGAAGTATGTCCTGGAGATCGAGGTGGAGAGGGTGGTGGAGGCCATGGAGGTCCTTAATGGCAAAGGCATAGAGACGGCCATTTTCGGCAACCTGCTTCATGCTGTGGTGGATACCCTTGGACCTTCGATTGAGCTGGTCAGGAATATTCTGGAGGAGGCAAAGATCCCTGTTTACAGGATTGAGAGGGTCCTGCCCTCGCTGGAGGACGTGTTCGTGACATTGATTGAGGTTGCGTAATGAGCATATTGCGTATAAGGGCGATAGCGAAAAAAGAACTGATACAGATATGGCGAGATCCCCTGAGTCTCGCAATGGCTTTTATGATGCCTGTGATGCTTCTCTTCCTCTTTGGATATGCAATAACACTTGATGTGAATGACCTCAAAACAGTTGTCTATGACCTTGATAAAAGCAGCCTGAGCAGGGAACTGGTAAGGGAATTCACGGAGTCCGGATATTTTACGGTCGTTGATTATATTCATGACAATATGGATATTAACCGCTACCTTGATTCCGGCAGGGCTCGGGTGGCCATATCAATCCCCGAGAAATTTTCCGAAGACATTAGAACAGGCAGGAACCCCACGCTTCAGGTCATAGTTGACGGAAGCGATTCCAATACCGCTACAATCGCCCTTGGTTACATATCCGCAATAACTGACGCGTATTCGCGTAGGATGAAAGCCGGCAATGCAGCGCCGCTCATAGAACCTCGCATTCGTGTCTGGTATAACCCTGAGCTTAAATCAAGGAACTTCATAATACCCGGGCTTATAGCTGTAATAATGGCAGTGATAGCTGCCTTGCTGTCTTCCCTCACTATTTCGAGGGAATGGGAAAGGGGCACAATGGAACAGTTGATTTCGACCCCTGTGAAGACGCCGGAACTTATTACAGGCAAGTTGCTGCCGTATTTTTTTATTGGGTTTATTGACGTGGCCATGTCAGTCCTGCTGGCCGTATTCCTTTTTGACGTACCTTTAAGGGGCAGTGTTTTTTTGCTTATGGCGCTCTCGGGCATATTCCTGTTTGGCGGGCTCAGCCTCGGAATACTCATATCCATAGTCGCGAAGTCACAACTCGTTTCGAGCCAAATATCCATGATCGTGACGTTCCTGCCGGCATTCCTGCTCTCAGGATTTATGTATTCAATATCCAATATGCCCAAGCCGCTCCAGGTGATGACACATCTTATCCCGGCAAGGTATTTCGTGGCAATTATTAAGGGGATATTCATGAAAGGCAGCGGATTGAAACTGCTCGCGGTAGAGACCCTTTTGCTGTCTCTGTTCGGCATTTTAGTCTTTATGATCGCAAATATGAAATTCAAAAAAAGGATAGTGTAACGATGTTTGAGCGCATAAAACAGATGGTCATCAAGGAGTTCATCCAGATATTCAGGGACAAAAGGATGAAGGCCATTGTATTTGTTACCCCGATAATGCAGCTCCTCATATTCGGTTATGCTGCAACAACGGATGTGAACAACATCACGACAGCAGTATATGATCTTGACAAGTCTTACGAGAGCCGTGAATTAGTGAGGAGGCTCGAAGCCTCCGGCTACTTTAAAATCAAATACAATCCGGAAAGCCCGAATGAGATGCGCTATCTCATGGACAAGGGCCTGGTCATAACCGCAATCCAGATAAACAGAGGTTTTTCATCTGACCTCAAAAGAGGAATACGTACGGATGTCCAGATAATTGTTGACGGCACGGATTCAAACACCGCGACAGTGGCAATGGATTATGCGGGCCGGGTGGTCCTGAAATACGCAGGAGAGGTGGACAGGCGTATCGGCTTAAATCATGCGGTCATTGACCTGCGCGCGAGGGCATGGTACAACCCGGATCTGAGAAGCAGGAATTACAATGTGCCCGGCGTTATAGCAATTGTTATAATGCTCACATGCTTATTGCTTACCTCAATGGCTGTAGTGCGTGAGCGGGAGATAGGCACTATGGAGCAGCTTATGGTCACACCTCTGAGGCCGATAGAATTGATGCTCGGCAAGACCATCCCGTTTGCTGCCATCGGTTTTTTTGATGTTCTTCTAGTGACGGTAACAGGCGTTTTCTGGTTTGACGTCCCTATAAAGGGGGCCTTTTATTTAATGCCTTTAGGCACTGCTATTTATCTCCTGTCCGTCCTCGGCATCGGACTTTTTATATCCACCATCTCAAAGACCCAGCAGCAGGCGATGATGGCCACGTTTCTTTTTTATATACCGGCAGTTTTGCTTTCCGGCTTTATGTTTCCCATCGAAAACATGCCGTTAATTATTCAATACGGGACTTATATTAACCCTCTCAGATACTTCCTCGTAATAATCAGGGGTATATTTTTAAAGGGTAATGGGTTGGACATTCTGTGGCCCCAGATGACTGCGCTTCTGATACTCGGGACAACGGTCATCACATTGAGCGCATTGAGGTTTAAAAAGAGGTTAGGCTGATGACAAAGAACAATGTGGTGGTGGTATAATATCCCGTTATGTGGGGACGGGATATATGGCGGTAAAAATCAAAGACATTATTATAGGCGATAATAATCCGCCCTTGATCATTGCAGGTCCATGTGTGATCGAAAGCGAAGACACCACTTTTTACACCGCTGAAAAGCTGAAGGAGATATGCGCTTCACTGGGTCTTCCGCTGATTTTCAAAAGCTCCTATGACAAAGCAAACCGTACATCTGTTTCTTCTTTCAGAGGTCCTGGGATTGATAAAGGCCTAAGGACCCTGTCTGACGTTAAGGCTAAATTCGGCATTCCGGTTATAACCGATGTCCATTCTCCGGAAGAAGCTAAGACAGCATCACAGGTTGCAGATATGCTCCAGCTTCCTGCTTTTCTGTGCCGGCAGACTGACCTGATACTCGCTGCATCAAACACAGGGAAGCCGGTCAATATAAAAAAAGGGCAGTTTCTTGCCCCCTGGGACATTGAAAATACAATTGGCAAATTTGTTTCGACCGGGAACCGGTCCCTGCTCCTTACCGAAAGGGGCACATCGTTTGGTTACAATAACCTTGTAGTTGATTTCAGGTCACTCCCGATTATGCGCTCTTTCGGCTATCCCGTGATATTCGATGTTACACACAGCCTTCAGCTTCCGGGCGGGCTGGGGAATTCCTCCGGAGGGCAAAGGGTATTTGCCGCGCCTTTCTCTCGGGCCGCAGTTGCTGTCGGTGTGGACGGACTGTTCATGGAGGTCCATCCTGACCCTGAAAAGGCATTATGTGACGGTCCTAATATGATACCGCTGGCTGAGGTTGCCGATATTTTAAAGACGATTAAAGATATACACAATCTGGTCTCAAAACAGGGGAGGGCAGGAGAATGATTTCGAGATTTTCTGTTTTTCTGTGCGTAATTTTTATTGTTACACTGTTTGCTGCTAATGTAGGGGAAAGCGATACTGCAGGCCAAAAAGAAGGGCAGGTATTTTCAAATAAGGACCTTGAGACATACAAAAACCCCTCGGACAACAAGGTTCCCGGGCCAAAGCCTGAAAAAAGAGAAGGGAAAAAGGATGGTCTGAAGGAAATAAGGGAAGAACTTGAAAGGGAGCAGTGGTGCAAGCAGGCTACTGTTCTGAGAAGAAAGATAGAAAAGGCACAGGACGAAGTCACGGAATCCGAAGACAAACTGTCCGTTGAGAAAGAGGCCGGCCTTCAGAAGGACATCAAAAAGAAAAAGGCGGCAGATAGAAAATTGAAACGGCTGCAGCAGGACCTCGATCGGGACAAAAAGCGTCTTAGATACGCTGAGAAAGACCTCGCTGACCTTGAAGAGGAAGCACGCAGGAAAGGGGTGCTCCCGGGCTGGCTGAGGTGCCAGTGGTGAAATGGACAATATTCTTGATATAGCAAAAAAGGTCTTAAAGACAGAGGCTGATGCGGTCTATGCGCTCATAGGTAAGCTTAACGGCAATTTTGAAAAGGCGGTTGAGATAATCTATCTTTGCAAGGGCAGGGTAATTGTCATGGGTATGGGCAAGTCAGGGCTTGTCGGCAAAAAAATAGCGGCCACCCTTGCCTCTACGGGCACTCCTGCTTTCTTCCTCCACCCTGCTGAAGCGAGCCACGGAGATTTGGGCATGGTCACGTCTGATGATGTGATAATCGCCATATCAAACAGCGGTGAAACTGAAGAGCTTATAGGGCTGATACCTTTTTTAAAGAGGTTCGATATCCATTTAATCTCGATGGCCGGGAATGCCGGGTCAGCGCTTTCAAAGGCCTCTGACGTGAATCTCGACATATCAATTGAAGAAGAGGCCTGTCCGCTCGGCATAGTACCTACAGCCTCTACAACCGCTACGATGGCCATGGGAGATGCACTCGCTGTGGCGCTTTTGACAAAGAGGGGCCTGAAAGAGGAAGACTTTGCGTTGTTCCATCCGGGCGGCAGTCTCGGGAAAAAGCTCTTTGTAAAAGTAAAAGACCTTATGCATACAGGCGATGCCCTTCCGGTGGTGTCCCCTGATGCATCCATGACAGAGGCCGTTATGGAAATATCCTCAAAACGGCTCGGCGTGACCATAGTAGAAGACGACAACAGGCATTTCCTCGGTATCATTACAGATGGGGATGTCCGACGCGGGATAGAAAAGTGGGGCAAGGACTTTTTTGACATGAATGCAGGCGAGGTGATGACAAAAGGGCCAAAAACAATAACAGAAGGCGAGCTTGCAGCAAAGGCATTGGCGATAATGCAGGGCAAGTCTATAACTTCCCTTGTTGTCCCGAACGCAGACGGCAGGGCAATCGGCGTAATACATCTTCACGACATATTGAAGCAGGGGATCGTATAAAAATCTGGAATTACGAATTAGGAATTATGAATTAATAATTAAAGGAAAATGAAAAACTTGAAGCCAAAAACGAAAACAAAGACAAAAAAACAGCTTGAGGCCATAGCTAAGAATATAAAGCTGCTTGTGCTTGACGTTGATGGAGTGCTGACTGACGGGAGCATTATACTTGATAACGAGGGCAATGAGTTCAAGTCCTTCCATGTAAGGGACGGGCACGGCATAAAGATGCTTAATAAGGCCGGGATCCAGACAGCATTAATCACCGGCAGGCATTCAAAGATTGTTGAAAGAAGGGCGCATGAGCTCGGCATAACAGAGGTCTATCAGAAGTGCTATGTGAAGACTTTTGCATACGAACAAATATTGGAAAAGCTTGGGTTCGCTGACAAGGAAGTTGCATATATAGGCGATGACATAGTTGATCTCTCTCTTCTTAGAAGAGTTGCGCTGCCTGTTGTTGTCGCAGACGCGGTTGATGAGGCCAAAGCCGAGGCCCTGATGGTGACCAAAAACCGCGGAGGCCGAGGCGCTGTGCGAGAGGTATGCGACCTGATATTGAAGTCTTGCGGCAAATGGCAGGGGTTGGTGGATGAGTACAATAAGATTTAATATCCCCACGATCCTTACATTCAGCAGGATAGTCCTGATACCTTTTTTCATACTTATTACTCCCCAGAGTCCTTTTATAGGTATAAGCATTTTCCTGATCGCGTCCCTGACCGACTTCCTTGACGGATATCTTGCGAGAAGATCAGGCGAGATAACAAAATTCGGCATTATCCTTGATCCCATCGCAGACAAGTTCCTTGTAATATCTGCCCTGATTTTGCTGGTTGACATGGTAAGACTTTCCGCCTGGATAGCGATAGTGATAATAGTAAGGGAATTTGTTGTTACTGCCTTGAGGGTTGTTGCGCTTTCAAAGGACATTGTCATCCCTGCCGAGACAGGTGGAAAGCTGAAGACAGCAGCTCAGATGACCGCGATAATCCTGCTGTTGCTGCCCGGAGGTATAGGTGACCTTGATTTCTATGATGTTGGGCTTGTCGTGATGTATATCGCGCTGGTGCTTGCCATAGTATCCGGGATAAAGTATACCGTTTCATTCTGGAAACGGGTCCAATGACAACCGATTACCGGTTATTGCTCTCCGGCTTCTGCCTCTTCTCTTTTATCATAGGTTCAATCCCCACAGGGTTATTGCTCTCCAGGACCAAAGGCATTGACCTGCGCAAGGTCGGCAGCGGAAACATAGGAGCAACAAATGTCCTGAGGGTAATGGGCAGAGAGGCCGCGCTCCTGACACTGCTTGGAGACATGTTAAAAGGGGCATTGCCGCTGATCATTTTCAGGGGATTCGGCGACTGGTTTCCCCTGAGTCAACCTTCAACCTTCAACCTTCAACCTTTGTTTGAGGGCATGCTTGGGGTCTTTGCAATACTGGGGCATAACTTTTCATTGTTCCTGAAATTTAAGGGCGGTAAGGGAGTTGCAACAAGCTTTGGGGTCCTGTTTGCTTATTCTCCGTATGTAGGCCTTCTTACCGCAATCTTCTGGCTATTGGCAGCAAAATGGACAAGATATTCCTCCCTGAGCGCTCTTATCGCCTTTGGATTGTTGCCAATCAGTTTTTATTTGCTGGACCCTTCAAATCAAAAGCTCGTTATCGCAACAGCCATTTCATTGCTGATCTTTATAAGACACACAGGCAACATTAAACGTCTTGTCCAGGGGACTGAGAGCCGGATAGGGCAGAAGGGCTAAGAGTTTGGTGCATTGAGCATGTCAATCATAATGGTTATTGTGATTGTAGCTGGAGATGAAAAATGATAAAAACGATTTCAGCAATAAATGTAAGGCAAAAGCTAGGACAGGTGATGAATGAAGTAGCACTTAAAAATGATGAATATATTGTCGAAAGGGCGGGGAAGTCTGTTGTGGCGATTATCCCGAAAGAACGGTATCAGAGCATGAAAAAGAAGCGGGACGAATTTTTCAGGATGGTTGATGAAATCCGCGAAGGCATGACAGCTGCCGAAGATTCCGTTATTGATACAGAGATTTTTACGGCGGTCCATACATACAGGAAGAAAGTATCTGCCATATCAAAGAAAAAATGATAATGTCTTTTATGGATAAGATAATATCTGCATTAATCGTTACCAAGGGGGGCTCTCAAAATAAATGCAATCGTATGAAGCCTGGAAATGAAAAAAATAGATTTTAAAACTGTATAATATAGGGAAATGGACGATATTTATTCAATAAAAGTATTTGACCACGGTGCAATTTGGCTTCGAGCCGACTTTCATCTGCATACGAAAGAGGATAAAGAGTTTAAATACACTGGTGCTGATAATGAGTTCATAAACCAATACATTGATAAGCTGAAAGAGGAAAGTATTTCTCTTGCCGTTATCACAAACCACAACAAGTTTGCCTGCTCAGAATATAAGGCTCTTGCTAAAAAAGCACGCAAGGAAGAAATTTACATATTGCCGGGTGTCGAGCTATCTGTAAATGATGGGGCCAATGGTATTCACACTCTTGTAGTTTTTGACCCGGAACAGTGGCTTGCAAACGGGAATGATTTGATCAGTCAATTTCTTTCATCATCTTTTTTAGGCAAGACCAATTACGAAAACGCAAATGGAAGATCAAACCATAGTTTGCTTCAGACAATTGATCAGTTGAATAAGTTTCAGAAAAATTATTTCCTTATGATGGCTCACATTGAACAGCAGAGTGGTTTTTATGAGGAATTGGATGGAGGCAGGATTGGTGAGTTTGCGCTCAATACCTTATTTAGAAAAGCAGTATTGGGTTTTCAAAAAGTTCGCACACGTGATAAAATGGCTAACCTTAATACCTGGTTTAATAACCAGCTTCCTGCATTTGTAGAAGGCTCGGATGCCAAGTCAATTGACGAAATCGGAAAAGGCGAACAAATCTTCATAAAAATCGGCGACTACAATTTTGATGCAGTGAAGTATGCTTTAATAGATTGCAAATACAGGATTAAGGAAGAGATTCCATCAGTAAATCAGGCATATGTGAAATCCATCTCATTTACCTCCAGCAAACAGGACATCAAGCAAGTTAGCCTCAATCCCGCCATGAACAACCTCATCGGTATTCGTGGAAGCGGCAAATCTTCTATTCTGGAAACACTTCGGTATGCGTTGGATCTTGAACTGGATGATACTCGTGAAGAACCCAAATACAAGAATAACCTTGTTTCAAATTTTCTTGGTAGTGGAGGCAAAACAAGATTGGAGATTGTTGACCACCAGGGCAATCTGATTGTTGCTGAGAAAATTTTTGGCGACAGGACTAATATTTATGTGGATGGTAATCTCAATCCCAGCTTGAAAATCTCAGGCATCCTAAAAAAACCGCTGTACTTCGGACAGAAAGACCTCTCCAATATTAAAGGTTCCAACAGCATTGAAAGTTTGATCAACCAATTGATTGGAGAGAAAGTCAAAAATCACCGGCAGAAGATTGAAGGGAAGAATACGGAGGTGCTCAATCTCCTGGGTGATATTACCCGGCAGAATAAATCACTTGCTCAGAAGCCTGATCTTGAAGCAAAGAAAGCAGCTTTGGAGCACAACCTGAAAGTGTTTAAAGATAATGAAATTGACAAGAAACTGAACAGACAAATAGAATTTGATAAAGATGCTAATCGCTTCAAGAACCTGAAGGAATTTGAACTGGAGGTAATCACTAATCTGGAGGATTATATTTCCAATTATCGCGATGCCTTCAAATCATACTTGGGGTATCAGTCAAAAGAAAACGCCGACCTTATCGAAAAAGCATACCAGTCATTTGAAAACTTTACGAAACTGTTCAATCAATTGCCGCTGCTGCTTTCTCAGATGAAAAACGAAAGTTCAAGCTTAACAGCAATTGAAAAGCAATTTCTCGGCAAGTATGAAGATTTGAAGGAAGAGTTTTCAAAAATCAAGAGAGAAATAAATCTTCCCAACATTCAGGCGGATGATTACGTCAAATTCAATAAAGAGCTGGAGAACACCAATTTCAAATTGAAGGAACTGGAAAAGATAAAAGATAAAACCCTTCAACTTCAAAAACAGTTGATTATTTCTCTCACACAATTGCAACAATTGTGGCTTGATGAGTTTAACCTCGTGAATGAAGAAATAGAAAAAATCAACGCTGATCAGTCCTCAATAAAAATCGCGATGAAATTCAAGGGGGACAAGGAAAAACTCAAAGAGTTCCTGAAGGATAGCGTCAGAGGGGCTAATATCAGAGACGTAAACATTCAGTTATTGGTTGACAGTTACTCAGACTTGATTGAGATTTACCGCGACTTGAATGAAACAACAACTTCTACAAAAGTGGGTAATATACTTTCTGGAGGTATTCAATTCAATTCGTTCAAAACTCGTTTTGATGAAAATCTCGGAACATTTTTAACTTACCGAGTGCCGGATTACTTTGAAATATTTTATAAAGAAAAGCCGTTGATAGAGCATTCCCTTGGGCAACGAGCATCAGCGCTTATTATTTTCCTCCTCTCATTGAAGGAAAATGACATTATAATTATTGACCAACCAGAAGATGATTTGGATAACCAAACAATTTATGATGATGTGATCAGGGTGCTTCGTGATCTGAAAACAAAGACTCAATTCATTTTTGCAACACACAATCCTAACATCCCTGTGCTTGGTGACTGCGAACAGATAATAAGTTGCCGTTATGAAAATAAAAAAATCTCTGCATTTGTCGGAAGTATTGATGATATCAGCATTCGCAAACACATTGTAACTATTATGGAAGGTGGGGATGAAGCGTTTGAGAAAAGGAAAATGATTTACGAATTATGGAAGCAATAGAACTCTTAGACATAATCGCAAAAGGCGAGAGCAGCGCCGTTCAATTCAAAGAACGGGTGATTAAAGGAAAGAAGAGTGATGCTTATGACCTTGCAATTGAAATGGTTGCTTTTTCTAATTCACAAGGGGGCTTGTTAATTATTGGAGTAAATGATAAAACCGGAGCATTGAACGGTCTGTCATTTGATGAAATACAAGCAACCAATGAGTTGCTTGTAAATGCTGCGTCTGACAATGTGAAAAGCCCGATAACAATTTTTACGGAACAGGTCTCGGTAAATGAACAGACATTGATTGTCGTCCGTATAAAAGAAGGCAGTGATAAACCTTACCGAGATAACAAAGGAGTTGTTTGGGTTAAAAATGGTTCCGATAAAAGGAAAGTGGTATCTAATGATGAATTGTTGCGGATGCTTCAAAGCAGCGGCAATCTTGCGGCTGATGAAGAACCTATTGCAAACAGTACTTACAACGATATTGATATTGATTTCTTTAAAAAGTTTGTCCAAAAGAAAACTGGTAAAAGTTTTGACGTATTAGATCAATCACTTCCGCAGATTCTAAGTAATATGGGTTTTGAGAAAGATGAAAAACTTACTCTTGCCGGCTTATTATTATTCGGCAAAAAACCTCAGGCATTCAAGCCTGTCTTTTCTGTGCAGTGTATTTCATTTTTAGGCAACGACGTTTCCGGTGCAGAGTTTAGAGATAGTGAGCCGCCTTTTGAAGGCAACCTGACAGAGCTATATGAACAAACAATGAGTTTTATTCTTAGAAATCTCCATAAAGTCCAGGTTAAGAAATCATTCAATATTTTAGGTGAGTTGGAAATCCCCAAGGAAGCCTTGGAAGAATTAGTTGTAAACGCACTAATCCATCGTGACTATTTCATCAAGTCAGCAATCAAGATTTTTATCTTTGACAACCGCATTGAAATAATCAGTCCGGGTAAGCTCCCCAACACTTTGACAGTTGACAATATAAAGTCAGGAACATCCATTGCCCGCAATCCGATTCTTTTTTCCAATGCAAGATATTTACTCCCGTACATTGGTATTGGAAGCGGTATCCCCAGAGCATTGGCTTCGTATCCGAAAATTGATTTTGTGAACGATGCTGACAAAGAATTATTCATAGCAATAATTCACAGAGCTTTACCTGCTTAAGTGAATTCCCACTTCGACAGCAACTGGGAACACCAGAAAGACGTTATCAGGGCTGTTACCGCTAACGGGCTGATTTCGTTGGTTTTTGAATTGAACGACTGATAGTTTCAGGGGATATTTTGAATGAACAATAAAAAAGCGGTCATCCTTCTCAGCGGAGGCATAGACTCTTCAACAACAGCAGCCATTGCAAAGGCTGAGGGATATGAGATTTATGCCCTGAGCTTTGATTATGCCCAAAGGCACAGTGTAGAACTGGAGTCTGCAAAAAGGGTGGCTGAGAGCCTTGGGGTTGTAAAACATCTTGTCATGAAGTTTGACATGAGAGAGATCGGCGGCTCGGCCTTGACAGCGGAGATTGAAGTGCCGAAAAATGTGGGGACTGTCCCGGATTTACGGACGGAGCGAAGCGGAGTCCCACTATACAGGGCAGGCGTAGAATCGGGGCTGTCCCCGCATTTTTCGATTCCCATTACTTACGTCCCGGCCCGCAATACGATCTTCCTTTCATTTGCCCTGTCCTGGGCCGAGGCGCTTGGGGCGGCTGATATTTTTATAGGCGCAAATGCTGTTGACTACAGCGGTTATCCTGACTGCAGGCCTGAATACCTTGATGCCTTTGAAAAAATGGCCAACCTTGCGACAAAGGTCTCTGTGGAGGGAAAGATCAGCTTCAAAATCAATGCCCCGCTGCTTTATCTGACAAAGGCTGAAATAATTAAAAGAGGGACTGATTTGGAACTCGATTATTCTCTCACCTGGAGTTGCTACGACCCGCAGTCTGCCAGCGCGGAAGCGCTGACTCCCTGCGGCAGGTGTGACAGTTGTCTTTTCAGGGCAAAGGGATTCGCTGAGGCAGGGCTAAAAGACCCTTTGCTGTTAAAGTGACATATCTGTAACAATGTAACAATACATAGATGTATGATGTAACGCCTTTGGTGAACTCTTTAACTATTCAGCCAACCCCTGAAGTTATATCTCTTTGATCTCACGCTAAAATAAAATTCTGCATTATTATTGCCGTCCTGGCACAACTCTTGATAGTTCTTACATGACATTTTCCTGCCGGCACGGCTTGACAATGACAGTATGCTGGAATAGTATTTGATAAGGAGTACAAGACTGCTGATAATCCTATAGTCCTGGGCCATCTAAATCTTGGCAGTATCAATGCAGTCAATAGGTTTTTGGTTAACATCTATCGCTTTGATCAACGGGGGAGGCTAAAATGTCCAAATCAATAATGATTATTGACGATTCAGCATCCATGAGGCAGGTGGTCAGCATCACATTAAAAAAAGCAGGGTATGACATGATAGAAGCGTGTGACGGCAAAGACGCCCTGGGCAAGCTTACAGGGCAAAAGGTCCACCTGATGATCTGCGATGTCAACATGCCGAATATGGATGGGATATCTTTTTTGAAGCAGGTAAAGACCTTGCCGAATTACAGGTTCACGCCAATTATCATGCTTACCACCGAGTCGCAGGAAACAAAAAAGCAGGAAGGAAGGGCCGCAGGCGCAAAGGCCTGGATGGTGAAACCCTTTAAGCCGGAACAGTTGCTCGAAGCGATATCCAAACTTATACTGCCGTAAATTCATTATTAAGCATATACTGTGAATTCAATATAAAGGTGGTGTTTTATGTCAATCAGCATAGAAAAAAAAGATGGGCTATGCAAAATGAGGGTCGAGACTGATATGACCATTTTTAACGCTGCAGAGCTTAAAAAAAATCTGCTTTCTGATCTTGGAGATTGTTCCGCTCTTGAAGTAGACCTGTCACAGGTCAGCGAGATTGATACTTCAGGCTTTCAACTGCTTTTCATGATAAAGAGGGAAGCAGTGCTCAGGAACAAGGACTTTAAAATCGCTTCTCACAGTCCGGCAACCGCTGCAGTAATAGATTTATACAATATGTCGGATTATTTCAAGGGCTGAGTTTTTTGCCGGTACGGATTTTTAAAGGGGGAGGAAGTCATGGAAGTTGATCTCGTAAGACAGACATTCAGGGTGGAGAGCTCTGAATTGCTTGAGGAGATGGAGAAATCCCTTCTCAGGATGGAGAACTCGCCTGACGATACTGATGCGATCAATGCCTTGTTCCGCGCGGCCCATACTATCAAGGGCTCATCAGGTATCGTAGGTATAGAGACTGTTGAGCGCTTTACTCATGTGGTTGAGAGCGTGCTTGACAAGGTCCGCGGAGAAGAAATCAGGGTCACGGGTGATTTAATAGAAGTCCTGCTGAAATGCCGCGACCACATAGGTAATCTTGTAGACCTCGCAATGGGTGACAAATCACCTGGCCCGGCAATGCAGGCTGAAGGACAGGCGCTGCATGATGAACTTTCAAAATATTTAAAGGGCGGAGATAAAAAGTCCCCGGCCGGAGAAGCAACTGCCAGGGCCACTGAAGATAAATCAGAATTTATGACTGAATGCGGCAGAAAGGTTAAAAGTGGAAACTGGCATATTTCACTCAGATTTGCGCCGACGGTATTGCAGGACGGCATGGACCCGATATCATTTATTAACTACCTTTCCAGGCTTGGAGAGATAGTAAGCCTTATCACCCTTACTGATTCGATGCCGCCTGCTGCTGAGATGGACCCTGAAATCTGTTATTTTGGTTTTGAAATAGAGTTCAGGAGTGATTTTGACAAAAAGACTATTGACGATGTCTTTGAGTTTGTAAGGGAAGACAGCAAGATACACATACTGCCACCTAAAAGCAGTATTGCATCATATATCGAACTTATTCATAACCTCCCTGAAGACCCCCTGAAGCTTGGCGAGATACTCGTCAAAGGCGGCGCCCTTACAAAGTCGGAACTTGAGGAATTCCTGCAGCAGCAGGAAGAGGACGCCCGGCCCATTGGTGAGATTCTGGTCAATGAGTGCATAGTGCACCCTGAGGTGGTGGATGCGGCTGTTGCCAAGCAAACCCAGGCAAGGGAGGTCAAGGCCCAGGAAGCAAAGACCATCCGGGTTGACACAGGAAAGCTTGACCAGCTTGTGACCCTTGTAGGAGAGCTTGTGATCGCAAATGCCACTATAGACCAGCAGGCATTGCGCCTGAAAGACGGCGACCTGATTGAATCAGCCTCAGCCATGGCACGCCTGGTTGAAGAGATAAGGGAAAAGGCGATGCAGGTGCGGATGGTTCCCATAAATGAAATATTCAGCCGGTTCCAGAGGGTTGTGCGCGACATTTGCCATAACACAGGCAAAGACATTGAGCTTGTAATAAATGGCGGTGAGACTGAAGTGGACAAGACAGTGGTCGAAAAGATAAGCGACCCGCTCATGCATCTTGTTCGCAATGCAGCGGACCATGGGATTGAACTGCCTGACGCGCGAGTTTCAAAAGGCAAATCAGCAAAAGGCGTTGTCACGCTTAATGCCTTTAATGATGCAGGGAGCATTGTGATAGAAGTCTCCGATGACGGCAGCGGGCTTAGCCGTGACAGGATACTGAAAAAGGCGATAGAACGCGGTCTTGTAACCCAGAACCAGGCCCTTTCAGACAGCGAGCTGTTCAGGCTTATATTTGAGCCGGGATTTTCTACTGCTGAACAGGTGACAAAACTCTCAGGCCGGGGCGTTGGTATGGACGTGGTCAAACGCAATATCGAGGCCCTGCGCGGTACAGTTGATGTTGAGAGCTCTGAATCTGTCGGGACCACAGTACGTATCCGCCTGCCGTTGACGCTCGCTATCATTGACGGGTTTATGGTTGGCGTCGGCGAGTCTTCTTATATAATCCCGCAGGACATGGTGGTTGAGTGCATTGAACTTTCTGAGGCAGACCGCCAGGCAGAGGGCTCCCGTAATTATGTGAACCTGCGTGGTGAGGTGCTGCCGTATATAAGACTCAGGGATGTCTTTGATGAGAGGAGTGATTTGCCGACATATGAGAATATTGTGGTCGTAAGGTACGCAGGCAGACAGATGGGCATGGTGGTTGATGAACTGCATGGTGAAGTCCAGGCTGTTATCAAGTCTTTGGGCAGATTTTACAGGGCGATTGAAGGGTTATCAGGCGCGACAATCCTTGGTGACGGCACTGTTGCCTTGATCCTTGATGTCCCAAAACTCATACAGTCTGTAGAAAAGACAAGCGTCTATAGGTAGTAAAAATAATCTATTTGTAAGGCAATCCAGTTTAATAAGGAGGACAGCAAATGTTTAAGGACATGAAAATCGGTATGAAGCTTGCGTTAGGGTTCGGATTGGTAGTTTTGTTCCTGATTATTACAGGCGGCACCGGATACTGGGGGGTCACGTCACTTTCAGGCACAACGGTAAAGATGCTCCAGGGTGATGCGACAGTCTCGGCGCATGCGGCAAGGGCCCGCGCCAATGTGGTAGGGACGCGCCGCTATGAAAAGGATTTGTTTATCAATATCGGTTCAAGTGAAAGGATGGAAAAATATTTCAAGGATTGGTCAGAAGAAGTCGAAAGTGTAGACAAAAGGCTGAAAGATCTCGATAAGGCAGCAGAACTGCAAAAGGAAAAAGATGCTGTTAAATCAATGCAAAAAGACCTTGCTGCATATGATGCCGGCTTTAAGAAAGTATACGGCATGATCAAGGATGGCAGGGTCAAGACGACCCAGGAAGCAAACAATGCTATCGCCGAAGTCAAGGACGAAACTCATCGCATTGAGGCAACCGCAAAAGAAATTGCCGTAGAATCAAACAAGAGAATGGAAGCTCAGGAGGGCAATATCAAAGGCGTTGCCAGAAAAATTATAACCATTACATTGGTCCTGATGGCAATAGCGATTGCGATGAGTGTCGGGGTAACTCTGTTTACCACCCGCAGCATAACCAAACCGTTGGGAGAGGGGGTTGAGGTGATGAACCACCTTGCACAGGGTGACCTTACAGTGGACATTGAAGTGAAGAGCAAAGATGAGACAGGACAACTGCTTGATTCAATGAAACATATGGTGGACAAGCTGAAGGCGATAGTAGGCGATGTGAAGACAGCCTCCGACAACGTGGCCTCAGGGAGCCAGGAACTGAGCGCAGGCGCCCAGCAGATATCACAGGGTGCAACAGAACAGGCCGCTTCAATAGAAGAGACCTCATCTTCAATGGAAGAGATGACCTCCAACATCAGGCAGAACAGTGACAATGCGCAGCAGACAGAAAAGATAGCGCAAAAGTCGGCAACAGATGCCATAGAAGGCGGCAAGGCAGTAGCAGAAACAGTAGGGGCAATGAAAGAGATAGCGAGCAAGATATCTATCATCGAGGAAATAGCCCGCCAGACGAACCTGCTTGCATTGAATGCCGCGATAGAGGCTGCAAGGGCGGGTGAGCATGGCAAGGGCTTTGCAGTCGTAGCATCAGAGGTAAGAAAGCTTGCTGAGAGGAGCCAGACAGCAGCAGGCGAGATAAGCCATTTATCATCAACAAGCGTACAGATAGCCGAAAAGGCCGGGGAGATGCTCTCTAAGTTGGTGCCTGACATACAGAAAACAGCGGAACTGGTACAGGAGATAAGCGCGGCAAGCAGGGAGCAGGACTCAGGGGCCGAGCAGATCAACCATGCAATCCAGCAGCTTGACCAGGTCATACAGCAGAACGCGGGCGCGGCAGAGGAACTGGCTTCAACATCAGAGGAGCTCTCTTCCCAGGCAGACCAGTTGCAGAGCGCAATATCGTTCTTCAAGACCGATGAAACAGGGACAGTGACCAGGAAGATAAGCGGGACCCAGAAGCCTGTCAATAAGATGCAGGTAGCGCACATAAAGAAGGAAGTTGCGAAAAAGCTTGAGGCCCCCAAACCGGCAAAGGCAGTAGCAGGGAAGACAGCCGGCATGTCCCTTGATCTGGGAGATGGCAGGGGGGATGAAGAAGACAAGGGGTTTGAGAGATACTGAAAAGGCAATTATGAATTACGAATTAGGAATTATGAATTGAGGAAAATAATAAAAAAGACGGTTTGTAAAAAGCGCCATAGGCAAGGCGCGCAAATTCTGAGGAATGAGGCGTACTAAATGTACCAGAAGTAGGTGCCTCAAGCACGCCGCAGTGACGAAGGATGCAACGCAACGCAGCATATGGACTTTTTACGAAGCGTCAATACTGGAGGGAGCCATGAGTGTAGCCGGGATCACAGAAACAACTCAGTACCTTACCTTCAAGCTTGAAGATGAGGTGTTTGCCCTTGATATATCCAAGGTAAGAGAAGTGCTTGATTTTACAACAGTGACAAAAGTGCCGAGGACCCCTGAATTCATGCGTGGTGTGATCAACCTGCGGGGCAATGTGGTGCCTGTTGTTGACATGAGACTTAAATTCGGCATGAACATGACCGAGAAGACCGTCAATACCTGCATAATTATAGTAGAGGTAAGTGTTGAGGGAGAGTCAACAGTGCT
>Ga0209211_10002577_pt1 | contig 30990 bp, 29 predicted proteins | sample RifGroA2_FD_183992 | JGI IMG/M metagenome (GOLD analysis project Ga0209211, IMG submission 183992) | Groundwater microbial communities from Rifle, Colorado, USA - Groundwater A2 (SPAdes) (version 2) | ecosystem: Environmental > Aquatic > Deep subsurface > Groundwater | place: Rifle, Colorado...
AAAAATCAGCGAATCCATATTGGGGCGCAATTTTATTAATCCCCGATAACCGATCCGCCAAATATCAAAACAAACAACAATCACCGCCGTCGCCAAAATAAATTGAATTAAAATTTGGCTGGCCTCGGAAATTGCCAATCCAGGCAAGCCAATCATTTCGCCCATAACTAAATATAAAATTGGCAAACTCAAAAAACCGGAAAGGAAAAAACGCCTTTTTATCGCCCGGGTATTTTCTTCGCTGGCTGGCCGCCCATGGTCATGCCCATGAATTTCAATGGCAACGCCATCTTCTTCGTTCAATTGATATCCTAAGCCGCTGATAATTTTTTTAATTCCAGGAACAGAAATTTTCTGCCGGTCAATTTCAAGATAAAGTTTTTCATTAGCCAAATTAACGTTAACCGAATTAACGCCTGCTTCTTTCTTCAGCGCCTGCTCAATATTGGCCGCGCAAGACGCGCAATGCATGCCGCTAATTTTAAAAACAATTTTATTCATAATTAACAACTTCAATTATACCGGAAATCATACCCATCCAGCAACTGAATTTATACCTGCCCGGTTTAGACGGAGTGAAAGCTTTAACGACTGTTTGGCCGGGTATCAATTTTATTTCCCCTTCAAATAAACTTCGCGCGATAACCGCGTTGGTGCAGCCGCTGGTGCCTTTATCGGTTATTTCCCATTGCACTGGCTGCCCCGCTTTAACTTTAAAATAATTCGGGCTATAGCCGGAAGCAGAAGCATCCATTTTTATTATCTGGATGGCATTACCAGCCTCTGCCGGCTGCTCGCCCGTTGGCCCGGCGGACGGTGAAACGCTTTTAAAAATTAAATCATTAAAACTGGTTGCGCCTAGAACATTAAGCTGGCTGTTAATGTTAAACAAGGCAAAAAACAGCACCAGCCAACCAGCTAGTTTCGTAAATCGATAAGCCAGCCGCGGCCGGCTGTTAAATTTAACGCTCGAATATCCGATAAGCAATAACGCCGGCATTGTGCCTAGGGCGAAAAAAAGCATAATTAAAGAACCTTGCAGAGGGCTACCGGAAAGAAGCGCCAGCCCTTGAGAGGTGATGGTAAAACCGCAAGGCAGAAAAAAAGTCAGCCCACCCATTAAAAACGGCAGATAACGGCCGCGAAAATTTTTTTCATCAGCAATAAAACGTGAAGTAAATTTTGGCATAACCGGCTGAAATCGCCGTAAAACCTTTACTCCCAGCATTTGTAAGGCCAAAAATATCATTAAAACAGAAACTATCATTGTCAAAATTGAAGTAAATTTAAAGGAAATTTGCAGTTTATTGCCGATAAAACCGAGCGCTAAACCAAAAAAGGCATAAGCCAGCAGGCGACCAGCATTAAAAATTAAATGGGGTTGAAATTTAACCCAGCCGGAAGAACGGTCAGCATAAAGCTCCGACCACTGCTTAGACATTGAGAGAACCAAACCGCCGACTAAGGCGGCGCAGCTGGAAATGCCGGCAATGGCGCCAAAAATGAGAAAAACCGGCAAAGATGATTTAGCATTAATATTGATTAGACCGGAAAAACCGGTTCTGTTTAATAAGATAAAACTGGCAATCACAAATAGGGCGCCGCCGATAATCCACCATAAATCATTTTTCTGTTTCTGTTCCGGTTCTGATTCCAGCGGCGGCCCATCGGAAAAAACATAATTTTCCGCCAGGAAAAGATCATTCAATCGCTTAATTCCCGGCTTTTCACCCTGATATCCAATCATGACAGCGCCCCGGCTGGCCGAAGCCTCAACCGACTTGATTTGTTTAAGCTCTAATAATTTTTTTTCAACTAAAATTTCACAAGATGCGCAATGCATCCCTTTGACAAAAAAGGTATGTTCCATAAGTTTTTTTTCTGCCATATATTTTTTCAACTAGCCTAATTATTTGCTAAATAATTTTACCACTCTCAAAATCTCTTGAGTCATTTCGTTTTTCTTTTTCCCGTTAGCGGTGGCCATGGCGTTCTTAAAACAACTATTCAGATGGCCTTCCATTAGCATTTGGTTGGCGGATTTTAAAAGTCCGATAACAGCCAAATTCTGCTGCATGACGCTGATACAATATTCGTCATTGGCTATCATCTCGATAATTTTAGCCAAATGGCTTTGGGCTTTCTTAAAATTAATTAGGGTTTTTTGTTTTTGAATGTTCATTTTTTTAAAATTAATATAATTTACTTATACCACCACCTATGGTATAGGTATACTAACGCTTCCTAAAAGCCTGTCAAGCCACCAACCTTCCGGCTTGGCGATTTTTATAACAAGTGCTAAGATAAATCTATGGATTATAAAAAATTATCACTTGATTTGCACCGAAAAATGAAAGGTAAACTGGAAATCCACTCTAAGGTGCCTTTGCGAAATAAGAATGATTTATCCCTCGCCTATACCCCCGGCGTAGCTGAAGTCTGTCAGCTTATCGCGGCCGATAAACAGGCGGTTTTTACGCATACAATAAAAGCTAATGCCGTAGCGATTATTACTGATGGTTCAGCGGTGCTTGGCCTCGGCAATATCGGTCCAGAAGCTGCCCTGCCGGTCATGGAAGGCAAGGCCGTCTTATTTAAAGAGTTCGGCGGAGTTGACGCCTGGCCAATATGTCTCGCGACGCAAGACACGGAAAAAATTATTGAAACAATTAAAGCCATAGCACCCGCCTTCGGCGGCATCAATCTAGAAGACATCGCCGCGCCGCGCTGTTTTGAAATTGAAGAACGGCTGAAAAAAGAATTGACTATCCCAGTTTTTCACGATGACCAGCACGGTACAGCCATTGTCGTGCTAGCCGCACTTTATAACGCGCTAAAAATTGTTAATAAAAAAATCGGCAGCATCAAAATAATTATCAATGGCGCTGGCGCCGCCGCTATCGCCGTGGCTAAAATTTTATTGGCTGCCGGCGCTGATGGAAATAAAATGATTTTATTAGACCGGCAGGGAATAATTTTTAACGGACGCGATAACTTAAATAAATATAAACAGGAACTGGCGCAAATATCCAACGGGCAAAAAATTAAAGGGACACTGGCCGAAGCGCTGGTTAAAGCCGACCTTTTCATCGGCGTTTCCACGGCTGATGTTTTGAGGCCAGAATGGATAAAATTAATGGCCGACGAGCCTATTGTCTTCGCCATGGCCAATCCTAATCCTGAAATCAGTTTTGAGGCAGCGAAAAAAACCAAAATCGCTGTTTTCGGCACTGGCCGTTCTGATTATCCTAACCAAATCAATAATGTGTTGGCGTTCCCGGGAATTTTCCGCGGCGCGCTGGATGCCCGCGCCGGACAAATCACCGAAACAATGAAGCTGGCGGCAAGTGAAGCGATTGCCGGCTTAATTTCCAAAAAAGAATTGAAACCCAACTATATAATTCCAGAAGTCTTTGACCAGCGAGTGGCAAAAACCGTCGCCCGAGCAGTCAAAAAAGCCGTCAAAAAATAAGGAACAGCAAAAATCCCGCGTTTAGCGGGATTTTTAATTTTTGGAAAAAAATAATTTCTTTTGGATTTTAGTCGTAATAACGAACCGATAATTTTTATCTATATAGCAGTCTATCTCACTACGCATGCCAAATTTATTTTTAAAGTATAACCCCGGCTCAATAGTAAAAGGAACATTAATTTTAATCTGGCTTTGATCGGACGGCGCCAAACGAAAATCATGGCCATGACAGCTTGACCGGCCCAAACTATGGCCTAAACCGTGTAAAAAATACTTTTCTAATTTATATTTTTTGAAATAATCCCTGGTTATCTTATCAACCGCCGCGCCGCTGGGTATTTTTTTTATTCTTAATTGCCGCCTGATAAATTTGACCGCCTCATCTCTGGCGCTGATGACCCGGTTAAAAATTTTATTATATTGCTCCGGTGCCTTCTCGCCGGCAAAACCCATCCAGGTTATATCGGCAAAATGACCGCTGCTTTTATCTTTTACCCCGTTAGAAATTTTATTTCTAACGGGGCGAGCCCAAATATCCAGCATAATTAAATCTCCCTTTTTTATCAGCGCCGATTTTTTTTGCGGATGATAATGGACAAATTGAGTATTCCGACCGGCCGCAACAATCGGCCAAGGAATTTTTTTATCGACCTCCAGGCCCCTCTGCTTAAACTCCGCCAAAATAAATTGGGCAATATCATACTCGGAAATTTTTCCTAAATTATTAAAAATCAACCCGAAGGCTTTTTTTATTACCACATCTAATTTTTCGGCTGCCGCTTCGCCAATTTTCATATTTTTATAATAATGGCTTATCATTTGCTTTTAATCGCGTTTTCTCCGGCGACGCGCCCAGTGCTCCAACATATTTGAAGATTATAGCCGCCGGTCGGCCCGTCTAAATCAATAATTTCTCCCGCGAAAAATAGATTCTTGATTATTTTAGACCGCATGGTTTTTGAGTCGATTTCTTTCAGATCGACTCCCCCGCTGGTAACGATTGCTTGGCTGAAACCAACTGAGCCCCTGGGGGTTAATTTTAATTCCTTTATTATCCTAATAAGTTTTCTGCGCTCCTCTTTGGTAACGGAATTTATTTTTTTATCGGGAGTTATTTTGGAAAATTTTATAATAAAATTACTTAATCTTCGCGGAATGATTTCTGACAAATAATTTCTGAATATCTTATTTTGCTTAAAATCTTCCTGTAATTTTTTATCCAACATCAAAACGTCCAAAGCCGGCATCAGGTCAATTTTTAAAATCACCTCCCCATTGGCTAGCAATTCTTCTATTTTTTTACTTAAATTAAGAATGGCCGGCCCGCTTAAACCAAAATGGGTAAACATTATATCCCCCAACCCTTGATCCTGTTTTTTATTATTTTGGAAAAGCGCGACACCAACATCTTTTAAACTTAAACCCTTAAGATCGCTGACCCAATCTTCTCTTGTCTCAATCGGCACTAAAGCCGGCCTGGGGCTTATAATTTTATGCCCCATTTTTTGAGCCCAGGCGTATCCATCGCCGGTTGAGCCGGTTTGAGGATAAGATTTGCCGCCCGGACACAAAACAAACGATTGGGCGAATATTTCCCCTTTAGCTAATTTCACGCTTTCAATCATTCCTTTTTTAACTTCAAAACCAACAACTTCTTGACCTGGTAAAAATTTAACTTTATTTTTATACGAATATCCCGACAGGACATGAAGAACGTCTGATGCTTTATCCGAAACGGGAAAAATCCGTCCGTCTTTTTCAATTTTTACCTTTAATCCTCTATCTTCAAAAAACCTCACGACTTCCTCTGGCCCAAAAGCGGCTAGCGCGGATAAAAGAAATTGCCCCTTTTTACCTAATTTTTCAACGAATTTTTTATCGTTAAACTCGGCGTGAGAAATATTACAGCGACCATTGCCGGTCATTAAAAGTTTTTTTCCGGGGCCCGGGTTTTTTTCAATAAGAACAACCCTGGCGCCAAGCTCCGCCGCTCTACCCGCGGCCATGATCCCGGCTGGTCCGCCGCTAACAACAACATCAAATTTATCTTCTGCTGCCATAATTATATAAAACGCTTTAGCGATTTCTATGGCCAAAACGGCCCGACGGCCTTCTTCTACGAGAAGAATAATTATTCCTCTTAAAATTATCAGGAGTATTAAACTGCCGGCTTGAGTCAAATGGAAGATCGGGCAATTTTGAAATAGGTAAATAGAGCCTGGTTAATTTTTCAATCTCCCTGACCTTGGCTCCCTGATCAGGCGAAGCAAAGGAAATAGCCTTGCCGCCCATGCCCGCCCGGCCGGTTCTGCCGATGCGATGGACATAATCTTCTGAATTTTCAGGCAGGTCAAAATTAATAACCAATTCGATACCTTTTACGTCTATCCCGCGGGAAGCAATATCGGTTGCCACCAGCACCCTATATTTGCCAAGCTTAAACCCTTCCAGGGCCTCCTTTCTTTGGCTAAGCGACCTATTGGAATGTATCTCTGCCGCGGAAATTCCGATATTACGCAAATCGCTACAAATCTTCTTCGCGCCAAATTTAATTCTCAAAAAAACTAGAACACTTCCTTGATGCTCTTTAAGCAGTTTTATTAATAGCGGAACTTTTTGGTTTCTGCCGACAACAAATAACTCATGCTCAATATTTTCAGCGGTCGTGCCGGATCTAGCTATCTCCACCCTAACGGGAAGCTTCATATGGTTGCTGGCAATTTTTACAATACCATCCGGCATTGTTGCCGAGAACAGCATGGTTTGCCTGTCCTTGGGCACTGTTTGTAGTATTTTGTTTATCTGCGGAGCGAAGCCCATGTCAAACATCCTGTCGGCCTCATCCAAAACTAAAATTTTAACATTATTTAAACTCAGAGTTCTTTGTTTAATATGATCGATAATCCTTCCCGGAGTACCAATAATAATATGGGGATTATCACGGATTGTCGACACTTGCCGGCGGATCGGAGATCCACCAATTAACACGGCTGTCCTAATGCCAAATCCTCTCCCTATTTTTTGTATGGATTCATTTATTTGTAAAGCTAATTCGCGGGTTGGCAATATAATCAGCCCGCCTCCCGTTGTCTTCAAAATCCGCTGAATTAAAGGAATACCGAAAGCCAGGGTTTTACCGGTACCGGTTTGGGCTATGCCGATAATATCCTTGCCTTCAACAGCCGCAGGAATTGCTTTATGTTGTATTGAAGTCGGGGTTATAAATCCTAATCTCGAAAGCGCATCAAGAATACTCGGAGCTATTCCAAGGCCGCTGAAAGTCATTTCCACCTTATTTAATATAGGCTTGTCTGTTTGTTTCTGCATCATAAAAAAATATGGCCAACTCTTATTTTAAAGGCCATATTTACTGTACATTAAAATAATGAAAATGTCAAACAAACTCTACTTTTCCAGATCTAGAATATCATCGATCCTAATCTGCCTCACAAATTCCGGCACATGGCTTACCAAGATCATTACTCCTTCGTATTTATCCAACGCTTCAGCAATTATTGGCAAATGCCGGAAATTAATGTGATTTGTCGGCTCATCTAAAATTAACAAACCCGGCTGCTGTAAAACAAGCCGAGCAAAAGCCACCAACCCCTTTTGCCCTTCTGACAAACTGCCGATTTTTGATTTTATTAATTCGCTGTTAATCAGAAAACCAGCGGCCACTGACCGCAAGTTATGTTCAATTTTATATTTCATAACGGACGCCAACGATTCGTAAACCGTATCTTCAAAATTAAGGGTAGAAAAATCCTGACGATAATAACCGATTAAAATACCCGGCGCGATCTCGACTCCTTTGGCCATGCCCTGCGCCAGCGATTCTAAAAAAGTGCTCTTGCCAATGCCGTTTGGCCCGGTTAATAATAAATGCTGGTTTTTTCTAAGAGAAAGATTGGCCTGGCGCGCCATCGGCTTATGATTTTTAAAAGTCGTGTACGCGGAAATTTTAATAATTTCACCGGTCAGATCCGACTGAGACGGAATAACAAACGGCCGAATAGTTTTATCTTCCCGGCGCACCTCAATTTTTTCTTCTTCCAATTCATCGGCTTTATCCCTCATCCGCTTGGCTAACAGTCTCATTCGGCCTCCTTTATTGGCAAAAAAATTAGCCTTGTCTTTCTTTTCCTGAATTTCTTTGGCTAATTGCGCGTTTTTCATATTTTCTTTTTCAATCCGGACCGCGATCTGGTTCACCACGTCAAAATAATCGCCAACATATTGCTCAATTTTATGGGTAAAAATATCCAAATATAAGACTCCTTCGGTAAAAGAATTCAAAAAATCAGCGTCATGTGAAATAACGATACAGGTTTTTTTATAATCAATTAAAAATTGCGTTAAATGTAAAATTCCTTCTTTATCCAAATTATTAGTCGGCTCATCCAATAAAAGTAAATCTGGATCCTGGATAAGAGCCGAGGCTAAGAGAAGCCGGGCCTGCTGGCCGCCAGAAAAAGCTTTAACTGTTTTATCATGGGGCGCGTGAAGATTTACCACTTTTAATATTTCATCAATCCGCAAATCAAGATCATATTTTTTGCTATCAAAACATTTAGCAAAAAATTCCCGTACTGTTAACTGCGTCTGGTTCCGGGGAATAACTTGTCGCGCCGTGGCCACTACCAATTTTTGCCCCACATTAATCTGTCCTGAATCCGGCTTCAGCTCACCAGTGATAAGACTAAAAATTGTGCTTTTACCTGAGCCGTTCTGGCCCATTAACGTAATCTTTGCTCCACGTCGCACTGGAAAATTAGCCTCATCTAAAATGGGCTTATGATAGCCGTGCGCAAACGATACCTTATCAAATCTAATTAACGCTTCATTTTTAGACATAAAATATAAAAAAAATAAACAAAACTACCCGTTAAATTTTAAATTTTTTTCCGTTATCCTTAAGCCATTTTCGCCGAATTTTATAATCAGGCAAAACTGTTGCTACTTTATTCCAAAATCTTGCCGAATGGTTTCTCTCAACCGTATGTGCCAACTCGTGCACCACTACATAATCAATCACGCTAGGCGGCGCCATAATCAGCTTCCAAGTAAAATTAAGCGACCCCATCGCGCCGCACGAACCCCATCGGCTTTCAGCGCTTGTGATTAAAATTGATTTAAATTTCCAGCCAGTAATCCGACTGAATAAAACAGTTCTTTCGGTAATTTTTTCCCGCGCTTTTTGCTTATACCACCCAATCATTCTTGCCCGCGCTTTGTTTAAATATTTTTCCGGAAAATATAAATAATCCGCCAATCTAATATTTTTGATGGGCTCAATTTTTAATCTATAAATTTGGCCCAGATAAAAAAACTCTTCGCCGCCTATAAATTTTTTAGCTTCAACTGGCGCTCCGTTTTTCAATATTTGCTTTCTTTTTTTATCTATCCATAATCTTTTCCTAAAAACCAAATCTTCAATATATTCTAAAGTTGCCCTTATCGGCGCGCGTATAATAAGCGTCGCGTCTGGAGCAATGACCAACGCAATGCTTTTTCTTTTGGAGCGGACTATTTTGTCTATTTTAATTTTGTTTTGCAAAATCATTTGGCGGAATAAATTATTTAACCGGCCGGCGCGCCGAAATTAAAAACACCCCGCTCGCCTCGTCTCCGACGAATCGAAGAAGGCAAAATGCAGGGCGTTTTTTAATTTGATGTTTAGGCGCGCGCCACATTAACGGCACTCGGGCCTTTTTCACCTTCAACAACTTCAAAAGTAACGGCATCGCCGACTTTTAATTCGTCAAAAGTCACATCTTTCAGCTCTTTGGAATGAAAAAAAAGATCCTTGGCCTCGCCTTCGCGAGAAATAAATCCGAATCCTCTTTCCGTGAGCGTTTTGATAACTCCATTCATATTTTTATTTTTTGATTACTTAGAAACTCGACTAGGTCTCTTTGTTTAACTTTTTGATTATATAGAACTTTCCGCCTTTTGTCAAAGAATATACAAAAAACCTCATCACCTGCGACTTAGCTCCACTTTCTTTTCAGTTGTTTTATCTTTTAATATCTCAACCGTTATATTTGACGGCGGCATATAGCCATCCGGAAAAGCATTCAAATTCCAGAAAATATCATAAGCGCCGACAGGAACTTTTTCAAATAAAGCGCTGCCCTGGCTGTCGGTCTTGATCGCACTCATCGGGCCAACCGGACCATCTGGCCCAATTTTCCCCAAATCAACCTCAACACCGGCTATGGGCTGGTTATTTTCAAAAACAATAACTTTCAAAACGCCAAAGTCTTTCGCTCCGGGATTCAGCTGTTCAGGCGCGACAGGCCCGCCGCCGCCTTGAAAACCGCGGATAAACGGATAACCAAAATATATTAAAGCTATAAGCGCCAAAGCCGCGCCAAAGCCAAAAATAAATTTTTTCATAAATATGACCGATTATTTATTTTAACGCCTTTATTGTTGCTTCGTCTCCGATACCCAAACCAATTTTTTCAGCAATTCCGCCGTTTACTTCTAAAACATACTTGGCATTTTTACCTGGATCTGCAGGAAGACAGGGCAATTCTTTTTCACATGGCTGAAAATCTCTTTTGATAAAAACAATCTCTTTATTTTTATCAATCCAAATTATGTCCAAAGGAATCGGGGTATCTCTCATCCAAAAAGAATAATTCCCTTCTTTTTCAAACATAAATAACATGCCCTTATTTAATTCTAGGCTCTCCCTGAACATCAAGCCGCGGCTTCTTTCTTCGGCGGTTTTGGCAAGCTCAACATAAAAGCAACCCTTTTTAAAACAAACTTGGCTTGAACCTCCCCAATAATAATTAAAGATAATTATTGATGTTATGAGTAAAGATAAAATTAAGAAAATAATCAATAAAAACTCCTTTTTCATGATCAATCAAAGCCACAATTTATAATAATAACTCGTCTTACTCAACTGAAACCGCTGTCCCATAACAAAAGACTTCGGTGACGCCGCCCATAATTTCATTGGCGTCATAACGAACGCCGATAATGGCATTTGCGCCCATTTCTTCCGCGTGTTTAATCATCAGTTCATATGATTCCTGGCGCGTTCTCTCGCACAATTCAGTAAAAAGAGTGATATTCCCCCCGACCAGCGTATGCAAAGCGCCGCCAATCGTGCCAAAAATTGATCTGGATCGAACTGTGATCCCCCGAACTAAACCAAAATTTTTAATTATTTTTTTGTTCGGCAACTCAAACGCGGTTGTAATGTTATTTTTTTCCATATTTTTTGATTATGTTTTAATTATTAATCTGATGATAAAGACAAACTAATCTTATAACCATCCCAAATGAATTACAAGGTCGCGAAAAATATTATTCATATTTTGTTAACTGCTTTTTCGCTTTCTTAACGAACTTGCCGAATTGACGATCTTTTTCCCTTTTTTCCAATTTAGTCATTTCATCATATTCGGCTTCCTTTTTCAGATTAATGAAATTCGAATACTTTTTCTTATCCAGCCTGCCTTCGGCCAGCGCCGCCAGCACTGCGCAACCGGGTTCATGGGTATGTGTGCAATCAACAAATTTACATTTTGGGGCCAAGGTGGTTATTTCATCAAATAATTTATCAATGCCCGCGCCCGAATCAGCCATCCCCACCTGCTTCATGCCGGGATTATCAATCACAATTCCCCCATCGTCCAAAAAATAGGTTTCCCTGCTCGTTGTCACGTGCCGACCCCGATCGGCCCAGACGCTTATTTTTTCAGTTCTGATAAGATTTTTTCCAAGTAATTTATTAATCAAAGAAGATTTTCCCACGCCGGAAGAACCCAAAAAACAATATGTCTTTCCTTTTTCTATATATGCTTTCAACTTATCTAACCCCTCGCTGCTCACTGTGCTGGTGAAAATAAAATCAATATCATTAAACCTGTTTTTTATCTCGCTTAATTTTAAATCCAGGTCTTCTTTCGAAATTAAATCTATTTTATTTAAAATAATCGCTGGCTTAACGCCGCCGGCAACCGCGATGGCAGAATATCTCTCAAAGCGATTCAGATTATAATCCCTATCCACCGATTCAACCACAAACGCCACATCAATATTTGTCGCAATAATTTGCGTTTCATTCTTGCCGCCACGTTTTCTTTTTATACATGTCTTCCTGGGCAACACCCCTCGGATTACAGCCTGGCCTTCATTAAGCTCCCTCATCGCCACCCAATCGCCCACAGCAGGATAATCCTCTCGCGATGAAGCGTCAAACATCTGCTTGCCGGTTATTCTGGCTAGATATTCACCGTTCAAACTCCTGACTTTATATGCCCCGCGATGTTCAACCGTAACCCGACCAACCGAAAAATCACCCAGCACCAATTTTTGGCGGCCAGATTCAAAAAAATTATCATAACCCAACTCCTCAAGCTTTATTTTATCAGCTGATTCGTTCATATTTTTATCTTACCAAGGCACTCGCATAAGGGTCAAAATCGAAATTGACGGTACTTCGCATCCTTTTTAATGAGTATCAAAATCATTGTATTTTTCCGTACCTAGCTCACAAGATGCATAAACTTCCAACATATGTTGCATTATGGGATCCATGACACTAATAACCCTGTAGCCCATATTTCTTACCCTCTCTTTTGCTTTTGCAAATTCCTGTCTGAATTTGAGAGTGTTTTCTAATTGAACGCGCGTCAAACCGTATTCATTAATATATTTTTCTTTAGCTAGATTAAAAGCAAACGGCGCACTATTGTGTTTTGAACCCCTAGAGCCATGCTGCTTTAACCTACTTAAAAAATTTCTCGTTCTACCAACATAAATGGGCTTGTTATTTTCATAAAGAACATAAATACCACCGGCATTCGGTAATTTTTTAAAGTCGCCCCAAGCGGTTAATGGATACCTCTTTAGTTTGTCCATTAATAATGGCATTTGTTCAACAAAATTATAAAATTTTTTATTCATATATTAAACGGAAGAGTTATCGAGTACCATTTTTTCTACTCCCCAATGCATTTTTATATTTTGCCAATTCACTATTATTTAATTCCTTAATCATAAAATCAAATAATTTCTCAACGTAAGACTCTATTCCCGAGATTATTTCTTCTGGCTGAGGAGAATCCACACCTATATCTTCGACTATTCGCAAGGCTTCTTTTAACATATCATCTGGTACTCGAATAATATTATTAAACAGTCTTTGAATATAACTTCTATTAATCGCACTTCTTCCGCCATCACTTCTGCTAATAATCTTTATCCCTCTTTTTTCTAGCTTGGCTTTAAAGTTTTCAATATTTCGATCATCGAAAACATCGTAGTCCCATTTATAAGACGAAAGCGTAAAATCATCCAAAACTACACCGTAATTCATGCCTTGCTGATAGCTCCTATCTAGGTGCACGATAAATTCATTTCGATAAAATCTTAAAACAGAGTATAACCATTTTATTTGTGGAAGAAACTGTTGTTTGAATTTTTTTGCTAGCACAGATAAGTTAGGGTGACCGACTAATCCGTAATAAAGTCTGCCAATCTTTTCATACATATCTTTTTGGGAGCTTACAGATCTGTCAGAAAAAAACATTTTTAATAACAGCAAACTTCTATTAATAAGTATGGTGCCAAATACAAATAATGACTGGGCATCAATTTTTATCGCCTTATTATTATTGTCTTCGTAGGGATGTGCAGGATACGATTGTTTTTTTGGTCCTAAAAAATGCAAAAAACTATCGTCCTTCGATATATAGGATAATATTTTTCTGTCTCGCCTAAAACGATTTGCGATATATCCAAATAATTGAATATCGGAAAAAACCATTGACATAATTTTATTCAAATTATTATTGGGATATTTTATATTTCTTAATTCAGTTTCTATCCTTTTAAAGTGCCTCTCTAATTCGTATCTTTTTTGATTAATTTTTTTATGAATTTTTTGTCTTTTTTTTACCTTGAGATACCAAAAAAAGCTTGCAAAAGCTTTATAATAATAAAACTTCACCCTCCTTTTAATGGCGCTACATCTATCATTAAAATCCATAGATATATACAAAAAATAGATAGACCATATTCATAAAAACAGTGCAATTTAAATTGCACTGTTTTTATGATTTTTTAAATTTACCTACTAACAATTTATAATATTTTTTAATTACACCCTCCTTAATCACGGGCTGATGCCATCCCGATGAATAAGCCCATTTTGGATCATATTTCCCCGTTTCTACTATTTCTCTAAATTTAAGCGGATATTCTGTTCTGACTTTCATTCCGCCGTCCCAGTCCTTAGTTTGCTCATAGAATACCGACAGCAAAACTTGTTTTTGTTGTAATTTTCTTAGTTTTCTTGTTTCCCAAGAATACCAAAGTATGGCCAAAAAAGTTATGAATAAAATCCAATCGGATAGATTCATCCGCATAATAAAATTATAAGATACTACAAAAATATTTAGCATTATTTTCCTCTTAAAAAGATACCCGTTAAGCGCAGCTTTTATCTAACGAATGGGCTCTCGGGTCATTTGAACCTACCCCCTGATGGCACGCGTTAAAAGATTAGAATGGAACACGATTGAACGGCTAATACTCCAATGGAAATATATATACCAGATGCATAATTTTACTCTTCCGACTGGCTAATAATCAAAAAATCAATCTTAATAAAATTAGAATGGCATTTCTTTTAAGCCGGTGAGATCTTCCCCTTCTGCTTCTTTTGTCCCTTCTTCTTCATCCGCTTCTTCCCCTAATTCACGCTTCACTTTTTCAAATTCATTTTCGAGCTTCTTTAGCTCTGCCCTGCTTTCTTTTATTAAAGATACACCCTCTTTGACTTTTCCAAGTCCAGCTTCGACATCAACTTCTTCTTGGGCATCAAACCAGCCTATAATTTCTCTTAATTTTTTTAACGAATCCTTTAATGAGGTTTTTGGCATATTTTTAATGTTTTAAAAATTAATTTTTATTGATTATAGATTTTATCTTCCCATCAGAAACTTGAATATCTACTGAGTCGCCAATGCTAACCTGTTTAACGCTTTTAACTATTTTCCCGCCAGATGAAACAATGCTATAGCCAAGCTTAAGTTGCCTTAGCGGGTCCAAAATCATAAGTCGTTTTTCGGCATCGTCTAAAAAATTAATTTTATATCCAAGGCTCTCTTTAAAATTATCAAGGAGTGAGACAAGCGAATCATTAAGGTTTTTTGCCGTGTTTTTAATAATAAAATTCAGATTTCTCAATATTGACGGAAACGAATCACTCAAAACCTTTCTAGCGTCCTTAATAATCAAATTAAAATTTCTAAAAATGGCATAAGAACAATGGTCTACAGCTTTTGCTATATCTTTAATAATAAAATCTATCCTATTCAAATTCTCTCTAAGTTTATACCTAATAGCCGTAAATTCCTGTAAAATTTTACTAAAATATTTTTTCAGCCCGCCAGCCATTTCTTCCAACAAATATATTTTGTCTTTCAGCTCTCCTTCATATTTGTGCATGATGTCTTTTTCCAAAACTACTAATTCTCTAATTGCCTCCTCCCATGTCCTGTTTAAAAAATTAGCCACCGCCGTTGGCGTAGAAACCGTTAAATCAGCAGCCAAGGAAGCAAGAGGCGCGTCCTTGTCGTGCCCTATTCCGCAAATAACCGGTACGGGGCATTCCGCTATTTTTCTCACTAATGTTTCATTGTTGAATGCCTGCAGGCTTTCAAGGCTGCCTCCTCCTCTTATTATGACAAGAACGTCTATATCTTCGTCACTAAAATAATCAATCGCCGCTATTAAATCGGGTACTGCGGCCTGGCCCTCAACCCTGGAATCCATGAATTTAGTCTGGTAGCCAAATTTTTCAAGATTATTCAAAAAATCATGAATGACGGCACCTGTCTCTGATGTAATCAAGCCAATTTTTTGCGAAAACTCAGGGATGACCCTTTTACGCTCTTTTGCAAATAGACCTTCTTTTTCTAATTTCTTTTTTAACTGTTCGTAAGCCTTTTTTAGGGCTCCCTCGCCGACAAGCTCTATAGCAGAAACTTGCATTGATAGCTGCCCAGATGGCTTATATACCGAGGGAAAGCCGCCAACTATAATCTCCACCCCATCTTCCAACTTTATATCATATAACCGATAATTTCTATCCCACATAAAACAACTCAATGTGCCTCCGTCTTCTTTGTCTTTTAATTTAAAGAATAGATACCCCCCTCTAATATCCAAGCCACTAACCTCTCCTTGAACACGCGCCTGAAGCGCATTTAGGTTTCTATTAATTAAACCAAGGAAATGACTAACAGTACATAATTTTATGCCGTTATTATTCTCTGCAATGACTCCTGTCGCAGAATTGCCGTTCACCAAAGCCAAAATATCAGCACCATATTTCTCAAACTTTCTCTCCTTAATACCTTTTATTGTTAACATTTCATCTTTTGTTTTTGGCTTCATCGTAACGATTGCCTCTAGTGCTTTATTTGGGAAAACTCGAAAAAGCGTCACTCCATCTTTTTGCGCAGTATCTACTCTCCACTTTTTTAATTTTTCTAATAAATCAAAATCCATATTTTATTTTAAGATTTTACCAAATAATCCTTTAAAACCATCGTCGCCCTACAATCGTCTTCGTTATATTCAAAAAGTCTTTGCATTATTTTCTCATCGCCTGTTTCTAGGTATTTGTTAAACCACTCAATCGACAGAGCGCCAGAAGGTGTTTCATCTCGCCACTTAAATCCTAAATAGGTCGCAATGTCTTTTATAGAATAACTAGGCAATGGCCAGTCGGTATGCTTTTTCACTATATCAGTATATAAATCAACTACGTATGTGCTGACAAAAAATTCACTGACTTCTTTTTCGGTGATAATATCCGGATATTGTTTCTGTAGTTTTTTATAAGTCGTCTTCTCATAGTGAGAATAGTAATAAACTGCGAAATTATCCTTCGGTAATTTGTTTATATATTCCCAAAATCCCTGCCAAGCCTTTTTCTCCGCTTCTTGGCTATTTTCTCGAGCAGTAAATTCAATGTATCTTTCCCCTTTTGGCGATCTCTCATAGACACCATGCAGATAAATAAACTCTTGAGTTGGATCACCCTCAATATCAAAAAATAACTCAAAATCCACTTCTGGCAGATTTAGTTTTTCATAAATAACCGGCTTATTATTTTTTAAAACAATCGCCCGCCGTTTTATCTTTGACAACGTATTCTCAGCCATGCCTTTCAGAAAGGTATTATCTTTCTTTCTTTTCTCCAGTATTTTCTCTATGTCTATCTCTTCTAGGTCCTCGATTTTGTAAATTAATAAATCTTCATTGATTTTATCTCTCTTGGAACTGCCAATATCGAATAGACCAGATAAGTCGTTGCTTTCTTTGACCCACTTTTTGCAACTGTGATACCAGGAGCATAGCTTACATTTGCCAGAATAGGCTGGCTTGTTCTGGGCTTCGTTCTTTAAAAGTAGCTGCACATTGTTTTTGATTTGCTCATAGACTTGCCAAATAGTTTGCTTGCTTCTTACCCCAAGTAGCTTATCCATGTTGTATTCTACTTCGTTCCCATGCAGATCAATTACTATCCCCTTGTTTTTATGCTCAAAGCCTAATTGCTCAAGAAGATCAACATAAAGCCCCAATTGAACGGCATAATGCTTTTTAGGTTTACCTTCTTCGCCAGTTTCGTCATCACCACCCTCAAGACCCATGCCAGATTTAATTTCGATTGGAATGTAAGTACCATCGGATTGGAGTCTAATTAGATCCGGAATGCCCAACAGTTCTCCATGCCGCAAAACCCCTTGGTAGATCAAAGGAGTTTTAGCTTTCATGGCCGAGATTGTCGCCTCAAACCTTTCGTTCAGATTACCTTTTCTCAAATCCAAAAACTTACCGATTTTCTTAATAATTTTATCTTCATGATAAATGCCTTTGTCCCATAAGAGTTGAACGAAAGAATTTATCTCTTTTATCTTCTCATCTTTTGGACCCCAAGCATCCCGCCAAACTCGATGCGGACATTGGGTATAATCGTATAGCTTTGAAGCGGTTATATACATATTCAAATAAACCTAATATCTAAGATGATATCTTCCATCTCCCTTATAGCTGGGAGCCTCGATAAGTCTGGACTGAGCTGTAGTATGCAAAGATTTATCAGCACTAAAATGATCTGCAAGCTCTACGCCTTGGATTCTATCTATCCTAAAGGTACGTATATCTTGAGCAAAATGACAGTAAGCGACAACATACGTTTTATTAAGAGAATATGGGTCAATTGTCCTCCACGAACCCTTATAGCGTATCCTAACCGACCTGCTACTATTTAATGCTTCCTTCAAAACAACATTATAATCTGCCTTCTTAATCGTAATTTCTTTTCTTGTTTCGGCCGCAACCTCAAATCTTTCACGAGCCGTTTTATATGTTGCACGCTGCTCCTCATTAAATTTATGCTTTATACTTTCTAGATATTCAGTCTTTTCCTTTGCCCTGCTCGTTCCAGTAGCATATCTTTCCGGATATTCTAAAAAACTAGATAGTTTATTTACGTCACTTCTGGACAGTTCGTTTTCAAGTCCTTCTCGCCGGCCATAGATCGTCGATACATATTCACGCGCAGATAAGGTCCTTTTACACTTTAAGCAAAATCTGCCTAAACCAGTTATGAGAGAATCATCTTTAAAACTTGAGATGGGTTTTATTTCTCCGCATTGGGGACAAACCTTTACCACGCCAGCACGCAAATCATGAATCGTATGATGAATATTGTTTATTATTTCATCATTATAAATTTTTTTTTTACTATTTCTTGGATTCTAGAATCTAATGTAGCGACTGGATTTTCTCCTAAATTAAATCTATTTATCCTAATAAATTTATATCCATAGCCCTCAAGGACATGCTGACGATAGACATCTTCTGATGAGTAATATTCCTGATAATTAAATTCATTTACTATTTCCATCGAGTCACCGAAATGCTCTAGAAAACCATCATATTCAATAATAATTTTGTGCTGAGTTCCATCATTATCGTTATAGACCAAAAGAAAATCCACCCTATAATTCGGGTGATTATAAGTTTTATCAAGCTGTTTTAGATATTTACCTAATTCAAATTGAGGAATTATTTCCGCAGCGTCCTTATTTTCGTTCCAAAATTTTGTCTGATAAAACCAATCTAAAACAAGTGGCTCCATTTGAGACTTTTTATCAACAGAGCTACTATCCAATTCTTTTTGAGCCTCTAATAAAGTATTCGAGTAATGATTCAAAAATTCCTTTACGGTTCCCATGTATTGATCAATCGGCTTGCTCAAAACGAAATGGATGCACTCCCTTGCCCGGCTCAAACCGACATTAAGTCGTTGCGCCTTTATTTTCCCCTCGTCGTCATCCGGATCAATATTTTTTAGATCACTAATAAAAACGTAATTTAATTTGTCATCGGCTTCAGTTGCAACCATTGAATAAAAAATAATATCCATCTCTTCTCCTTGACAAGTATCAAAAGTCATTATCTTAAGCTTCAACGAGTCAAAAAAGTAATCCGCTTCCGGCAAATCGCTAATTTTCTTGTACAACAAACTTTGTTGATTTGTATGCGGAGTAATGATGCCAACGGAACACTTCTTGCACTGATCTTTAAGCACCCTTAATTCAGAGATAATAAAATCAACTTCGGGCGCATTAGTATTCTTTATAGGCTCTTCTAGAGCGTCATGCTTAACCTGGGTAAATTTTATAACGGAGCTAACTGGGATACCTCGAACCTTCATGACCTGAAGACTCCCCTTATAGAAAAATTTATTCGAATAAGAAATAAGTTCTCTGTATCCACGAAAATGTTTTACCAAACGCGTTTGATAATTATTTATAAAACCTAAGAAATCAAGAATTGAAACCTTAATGTTAAACTTCTCCAAACGAACTACCTTGTCAGTTTCCGTAGAGATATTTTTTAAAAAAACCTCTTTCAAATTAGCTAAATGCTGTTTATTTATGTCTCCTCTGGCTAACGCAGATTTGACATTGCTGAACTGAAGATTATCTCCAAGCACCACCACTTTTTTTGCCCTCAAAAGAGCCGGAAAAGCTTGAGCGATGCTTACCTGAGAGGCTTCGTCAATTATAACTAAATCAAAAATCTCCGGCTCTAATGGGATATATTCCGCATAATCACGAATACCAGCCAAGATACAAGGAAAGGCATTTTTTAATTTTGAAAATTGTTCTTTTGGTAACTTCTTTTTATCCTTAATCACCCTTCTAAGAGATTTAGCATCGGCTTTATAGTTGCTGGTAAAATTTACAAATCGCTCGTCCATCAAATACGTCATCTGCATAGTTACGACACTTTCAATCTGCTTGGCCCTGTCGCCATAGCTCAAATTCTTGATACCAGCAAAAGTATTTATTAATTTCTGATTCAGATCTACATAATGAAGCAACTTCTCAAATTCTAGATCTGATATTTCGGTCAACTTATTTTCGTACAGAGAGCTGAATGACCGATTATTAATACCAGCTATGGCAAAACTCCCCTTGTGGCCCTCTGACGACTCTTTCAGATAATCCACATCTTCATTAATTTCTATAATCGTATCGATATATTCCTTACATGACTTAATTTCGCAAACAAGCTCTTTAGCATTCTCTTCGCTGAGCAACAACTCAAGATTCTTAGTTTTTTTCCAATCGATATTTAAATCTATTAATTCTTTTTCAACCTTCATTACATCAAAAAGCTCTTTATACAATGAATCAATTTCATGAACGATTGCAACATTGTTTAAATCTTGAAGCATTAAGAGATTTAACGAAGAACCATTCAGCCCTTTAACGATTGCTTCTGCTCTGACCACCCCCTCAAGCGATTCCTCCAGGCGCTGTAATTTTTCATCCGAAAAATATAAATTTTCATTCTTTAAAATTGATGTAACGAGATGTAAATAGTCTATATAATGGTCAGGCTGTTTTATCTCGATTCGCAACTCAAAAATATATTTATAAACGGCAAGAATCGCCTCTAGTTCTTTTAGACTTTTATGAGGATTGCCAAACTTTGATAAGGGAAACTTTTTTCGGAAATCTTGATTTAATAACTCCACCTCCTTGCTTCTCCCCAAAAAGCCGAATAAACCATTTTTTAGCTGCTTGGCCGAAGTAATATAATTTTCCAAGCAAAGAATATCATCATCACGCGATTGGTCAAAATTATCAAGAAACACCAGCGCGTCTTTCGCAAAATGCCTCACCTTTTCGATAACCCCCCTCAGAGATAAAACGTGCTGTGCCGCCTCCCGTACTATTGATAAAGCATCGAACTGATTCTTCCTGATACCGATTAGGTCTATATAATCCTTATTCTTACTAAGAATGTCTACGGCTTCAGCGACATCCGCTAAACAATCAAGCAAACTTTTAATATCTGGGCCACTCTTCTGAATCAAAACCTCATAATCGTTTAAAAAACCATTTTCTAAAACTTGGGGATTTTCAACAACAAGTCGATCCATATCTTCGAGGACGGATATCATCGTCTCGAGATTTATTGAATTGGTTTCACTTAACTCTTTTTTGAAATCAAAATTAAATTTAATACCTCTATTCGTCTTTGTTCTTTCCTTTAATCTCAAAAGAATATCTCTAATTTTTTTTATTTCTTCTACAAAATCAGGATTTTTTATCGCCTCATCGACGTCTATACAAAAACCTTGTGTATCAAAATGTTTTTTTAAAGAGACTAATTCGTTTATATCGAAAATAGATATTCTTTTATAAAGGTCTATCTGATTATCTATCCCGTTTCTTAGTGCCTTGATCGTAGCGTCAATTTGATCGCTAAGATTAGGGTATTTACTCCTCACAACCTTAAACTGCTCTGCTATTCCGTCAATAGAATCTTGAGTCAAAAGCTGACTGAAATTATTACCGGTCTTGCCCAACCTCAAAAGAGGGTTTTGAAATTTTTCATCAACCCTTACCTTATTTAGAGCATTCACAATATTTTTTTCGACAACATCGAGGGCCTCCTTTTTATCTGAAAGGACCAAAACAGATTTGTCCTTAAGAATCGTATCAAAAACAATAGCTGTTATGGTATGACTTTTACCGGTTCCCGGAGGCCCCTCAACCAAAACATACTTACAATTATTATTGTTTATGGCGGATAAAATTCTTTGCTGTTCACCATTTAAAGGAATCGGGCTTTTATAAACAAGCCTCTCACTCACGTCCTTTCTGTCCCATTCATCAGAAATGGCACCGTCGACAGAAATTGGATTCTTATGAATAAAATCATCAATCAGCACCTTAAACCCGTTCATCAACGCGCTATCTTCTGGCGCATTAAGAATATCCTCATAATCGTTAAGAAGAGCTTCGTCTGATTTATCAAAAAGAGCGATGTATATGCTTGTGCTTAAAGAGACATATGGGTTTTTACTTATTTGCACAAAAGGCTTAGAAATCTGAATCTTCTCCTCAAGGCCAAAAAAATTAGTGATTTCCGTCAAAGTTTCCTGTAAAAATAGACCGAGATCTTTTTCGTGATCGGCTAGATAAATTATTCTGTCTGATATTGTTTGAAGAGCACCTTTCTTATTACGTTCGAGGTTATATTCTTGAACAATATACGCAAGCGCCTTTTTATTTATATATATTTGCGAATCAAATGAGATTAAAAATGTATCGCTCTTCCTTTCAATTGAAAACGGTATATAAAAAATTGGGTATCTATTTTTTTGATAGCTTATATCACAAAAATAAAAATAAAAATCTTGCTTGTCGCCTATTTTAAAATTTTGATACAACTCATGCAGATCATTAAATAAATCCGATACTTTAAACATATCAAAAAACTTAGTCAAGCTGAGTCGGATATCTTCTATGCCAAGACTATCTTTGAGTATTCTTTTCGCGTTAACCTTTTCGCCGCTTAAAATACCTTTTAATATCTCAGCTGTCACATCTTCAATCTTTTTAACAAGAATGTCAGATGACTCTTCTTCTATCTGGAATATAGCATTCTCATCGGCGAGCTTATTACTTTCTAAAGATTTCTCAATGCTCTTTACAAAATCCGATACAATGCGTTTTTTAAAAATTGCGTTCGCTTCAGTTGTCGCCGAATTTAATGCCTGTAGATAGTCGTCTTTGTGTCTTATCGCTGATTGCCTAATACTCTCATTAAGTTCATTAATAATATTTTTGATATCCGCATCTGATAATTTGTCCACTTGTTTTTTTATAAGATCGAGTAAAGATTTAGGTATGTCAGCCTTATAGACCCCCTTTTGGACAACACTTAAGATATCGCCGTCAAAACAGTTATTGACAAGTTGATTTGCTACTTTATAAAAGCTTGGGTATTTAGTTAGGTTGAAACCGGTGAGCAATCCTTTTTCGTTATGGAGCTTAATGCTCCTACGCGGCAACTTTCTCTTATGAAAATCCGTTTCCAAAAATTCCATAAAATAACTACCTACTTCTTTTATGAAGCAAGACATAGAACCTAAGCTTTTTATTTCAGGGTTCTTTTTATCTGTCATTAATATTATCTAGAGAATACTGGTTTTAGGCCTATTTTTGCGTAATATTCTTAGCCACCAAAAACCAGCTGAGTCTTTTTAGCCCTATATTTATATTCTAAACCATTTTTAATGTTTTAGGCACACACATATTGCACTCTCTGCTAATCTAGGGACATATTACCTTAATCTCTTGACAATTTAGAGCCGAATACGGACTACTTGCCAGAACTATCCAAAAAATAAAGCGTTTTCCTGAATTTGGCCCGGTTAGATTAACTACGACAAACTTTTCGTAAAAATCCGAAAAATGCCTATTTATAGCCATTTTTTAGCACCTGCGTAGACCTTAGCGTGGGTTCGTGCGGTACCTACTCTATGCAGACGCAGAAAGTACCCATACACGGAGATGTTATCCTATGGCACCTCCTCTCTTGAAACCAGCCCCCACTAACCCTAATTTGGGCTTTTTAATTTCCATTGTATTTGCATTGTATTTTATTGAATCCTGCCCTTAATATAACCCCGAATGCCTTTCATCGTCAAATTTAGAGAGGTCTATACTCCATCCCCGGCCCAAAGGGCAAGGATCCTTAGAAGATTCTCATATTAGCCGTAGATCAAAACGCCCGCCCACAGGCAGTGACAGGCCTCCGGACACGAGTATCCGCAAAAACCCTGCCCTAGTTAAAAACGAAGCTAACGCCAGAACGCCTTGCTTTTTGATATGCACCCTAGATATGAGATTGCCGCTAAAATATGTGGTTGCCATTTATTGGACAAAAATTGGCCATATAAAGCGTTCCTGTCACCTTTGAACCCCACCCAAACGCCGCCGAGCGGACGATAACCACTCTGTAGGATACCTTAATTTTGGGCCCCAAATTTTAAGAACAACCCCCCAACCGCCAAAATTACTAAGACCTCTTTTCTTTTTTTAACCTCTCTTTTAGGGGTTTTTTAATACCGGTTTTTATGAATTTAATAATTTTTAAGCAAAAGAAAGGAGGTGATTTACATGGTCAATCTTTCAGAACCAGAAGACGAAAACGAAAAATTTGTCCGTCTGATGGAAGAAGTCATCGAAGAAGACGACGAAGATGGCGAAGTCGAACCATCCGACCGCCAATGGTTTCGCGCGTACGAAATCGCTTGCCAGCGGCTTATACGCAATAGAATCAATAATTCGTAAATTAAAATCATGAACACAAATTTCCCAAAAATTCAGATTAATTTTTCATCTAGAGAAGCCGGCAGCCAGATTTTAGAAACCACTTTTTTAGGGAACATCAGAGGCGATGACCTTTCAGAATGTATGGCGCTTTATGAAGCCCTTAAAGAACGGTTGAATTGCGGAAGCGAGAGAAAAGAAAACAAGGCCGATAAAGTTGTTCTGGAATTTTTAAACAAGAATCAAAAGACGTGTCCGGAGTGCGGAGGCAATATGATCCTTCGTACGAGTAAAAATGGCAAGCATCCCGGCTCTAGATTTTTTGGATGTTCCCGCTATCCGATATGCGGTGCGACTTTACCCGCATAACAACATTAAAAGCCGACCCATTATCCGGGCCGGCTTTTTTTATGCCAAGATTAAATTTTTTATTTACAAAGGAATGGCAGGGCACAAATAATGCTAGAAGTCAAAGACGCCGCTTTTTTAAAAATGCTGTCGATTGCCATTCCTATTTTTGAAAAAAATCCAGTTGGTGCCGTTTGTTTATCATGATTTCCGGCAGTCGCTGCTGCTACTTCTCTTTCGATTGTCAACACCGGATCGGTTGAAGACGCCGATAAATTATTCTCGCTATTTTTATCATCTTCTGCTTTAGTCGACGCAGGTACTGATTGCTTTTGAAGTATTTTCGAATCGGGGGTCGGCACAAATCCCGACGTTGACGACGGGTTAGCGTTTAAAATAGGCACGCATTTACTGCCATCCCAGCTATAACCGCTTATACAGACGCACTTGTTTAAGCCGTTTATAATGCCGTCCGATTTGAGAAAATTTCCATACGATAGCCGACATTGTTCATCATTAGAAATACACGAGTTATTATATTTAACATAACCGGCCTGGCACTGTAACTCTAAACATTGAGTTTTACTGCTATTCCACACATACCCGTTCATACACACACATTGATTAACCCCATTCAATATACCGTTTGATTTAGAAAAATTTCCATAATTTAATTGGCAATGCTGGTCAACAGTAATGCAGGAGTTGTTATTTTTTACATAGCCAGCCTGACATTGAAATTCTTGCGCTTGTTTCTTAGCATTTTTAAATTCCAAACAATTACGCGTCTCAGCCAAACAATATACTGCATTGCTGGGATTAGCAGTTTCATATGTACAGGCATACCAACACGAATAAAAATTACTTATTCCATATTTATTCTTTAATTCATCTTTTTGTTCTTCAATCGGATCTTTATACTCCTCAAAATAATAGGGATTATTTTTTGTTCCGGGAGGATTCGGGTCATAAATAGATGCCAAAACAAAAAAAGGAAATACAGAAATAGCAAGCGCCATAATTTTTATTGCACGCCTTAATGCACTTTGTGATGTTTTCATTTTTTTTTGTAGATATTTTAGCAGTTATTCGACCTTTTTAATTTAAAACACAAACTTCCGCCTCGCCCCCTATTTTGTCTCTTAACCAATCCCTAGCGCTGTTGAGATCGCCAATTTCATCAACCAGGCCGGCGGCTTTGGCGTCCAGCCCGAGCATAGTTGAACCGTCGGCCAACTTTTCAACGGCTTCAATGGGCAACTTCCTATTTTTTGCCACATACTCAATAAACATCCGGTGCACTTTTTTTACGTCTCTCATTAAAAGCTCTTTTTCGTCGACGCTTAATGGTTTGTCTGGATCACCGGTATTCTTGAACTCGCCAGCCGATATCTGCTGATAAATTACGCCTTCATTTTCATTCTTTTTCGAATAATCTAAATATGACCCGGTAACGCCTATACTTCCAACATCAGAAAATTTACTGGCATAAATTTGATCGGCACCAGTCGCTATCAAATACCCGGCCGATGCTCCCGTTTCCCTAATTACCGCCACTATTGGTTTTGATGATTTTTTCAACGCAATCATAATTTCTTCGGCGGCCAACGAACTTCCCCCGGGGGAATCTACTTCCACAATTATCCCCTTTATCTGGTTATCTTTTTCTATTTTTTCAAGATATCCGACTACTTCTTCCGAGGAAACCACATCGGTTTCCTCAAGTGACTGTTCTGGCAAGATAATTACTACTTTATAACCTACAATCCTGCCAAAAATCTTAACTAAAGCTACGTTACCCCCTAACAGACAATCATTCTCATCCGAAGACAATCGACGTATAATTTCGTTTTTGATTATTATCCATGACGCCGCAAGAATTACAACAATCCCTATTCCAATTAAAATTTTCTTAATTTGTTTTTTCATTTGTTTATTTATTGTTACGGAAGGCACAGGCGTAATTTGGCGAAATCATCATTATTATCAATTTCACCAACCTCATTCATTCCATCTATTAATTCCTTCATTTCTTTTGAAGAATCTCTAATAATAGACATCATGCCAAAAATCGTAGAGTATTTCCGTGTTTTCAGAATCAGATTATTAATTTTTACCATATAAATTAAAAAAAACATAAAAGCATTCTTTTTATTCAACAGTGGCAAAAGTTTCTTAAACATAAACAAATATGCATAAATCTGCATATAGTTTCCTACAGAAATAGGTATATGATACATAACTACCGGGCCTAATTTAATTTCATATTTAATGCAGCTATATGAATCTATATTATCTATATTGTCTTTGCTCTCTATATCATCGAAATAATCGAATATTTTGCTTAAGTATGGTTTTTTTGACCCATTATTATCTGTATCTTTTAGAAATCCAATAATATTGAAATCTTGATTAGAAATATTATTTTCAATGAAATCCATATTCTCTCTGAAAATAGACAAAATTTCTCTGATTATATACAGAAAATCTGCGGTTGCCTGTTCATCCTGTCCTCTTATCGGATTTTTCAAGCAATTAAGACATCTTAAGTACCCTTGTACGAGCAATGGTATAATTTCCCATTCGCAATTGATATCATTTTCTTCAATAAAATAATTTGACTTATTAAAAAATATTTTGATATATGGTTCCTGCATAAAATTTTATTTGTAATTGGAGAAAACACAAAACCCGCCGCCAAGCCAGGGATCTCTCCTCCATATCCCTTTCGAGATATGACTGCATACACAGAAGCCTGAACGACGGGTTCAGTATGTGTATGCAGTTTCTTTGGCCATGCCCGGGTTACCCAGGGTTTAGGCCATTTAGGTTTTCAATTTTATTCTCTACCTTTCTGCTTTTGGCGTCAAGGACGAGGTTTATGTTGAAAAACCGCCGAATGATATGCTAAGGTTAATGTACTATGGCAGGCTTTAAAGATAGCTACAAAATTTTGATTAGAGCGATAAAGGTGCGTGCAGAAACGGCCGGATGGCCCGAAGAAATTAAAATTGCCCAAAAGACACTGCTCGACGACTGCCGAGTAACGGTTGACGAATTGAGGGAATTAATCAACACAGCAGAAAGACAAAAATTTTTTAGGAAGGAGAAAATTTGTTACAGATCACCCCACACAACACCAAACCGCAATCTTGACAGCGATTTTAGGGACAGACCTTCACGAACACACACGGTTCCTTGGTATAAAATTACCCCAGATAAAACCAATCTAAAAAAACTAGGAGAACCGACCATCCCGATAAAAATAATCAGACTAGAAAAATCCGATTGTTGTCTAATCATAAATAACGATAAAATTGTGTCGTTTAAATCAAGAAGGGGCGAAGAAGAGGAAAAGACTAAAATGTTTAAAATTTTATCGTTTTTATGGAACGAGCGCAAAGAAATAAAAAATGGGGAAATGGTTAAGGAAGGCGATCTTTTCAGAGCGGACGACCTAAAAAGAAATAGTGGGTGCGATTCGGTGGACGCTGTTTTAAAACAGATATCGAGACTAAACGCCAAGTTCGTGCAGGAGGGCTTGGATATAAAAATAGAATCGTATAATAATAAATTTCAGCTTGTTATCAAAATAAAATGAAAGAGCCGGACACTTTTTTGACCATTCTCGGACATACCCATTAGTTTTTTATTGCTTAAATACAGCAAAAAATGTCCGCCACGGACAAACCCGCGCAATCGCAAAACGACCAAATTTAAAAAAGATGTTATACCTAAGCCGATGCAACAAAGCGTCGGCTTTATTGTTTTAAATGGTCGATATTAAATAGCGCAATTCATCTAAAAAACATGCCCATCTACGATATACAATCAATCATCGCCTGGGTCAACAAAAAGGACAACATCGTTCTTTGCCCGGATTGTTTCGACTTTGATGACAATAGTTTTTCACCACTCCTGGATTATCGCGATGACGAGGTAATAAAATGCGATCGATGTGATGAATTTATAAGGTGGTAATTTAAAGTGACCTTGTCGGCGCAGCCGCCAGTTGAAATGATATCTGCGCCGACATAAAACCGAGTAAAATCTTATGAATGAGAATGAAAATGTACCAAACCTTAAAAAATGCCCCAGATTTGATAGCTGTAATTGCAGTTTATGTCCGCTCGACCATTTTCTCTCCGAAAGACATGGCCCGGTATCAAAGTGCAAATATATGAAAGAAGCAAAACAGTATAAGATCGCAGACAGGGAATTTATCGGAGGAGGCAAGGTTATGCCAGACAGTTTATTAAATTTTACACCACAGAGCAATTTAAAATGGCTTAATGAATCATCAAAGAAGCGATGGCAGGAGCTTCATAACAAATAATCAGTATGGTCAGCATAGAAAGAACCAAAAAACTCCTAAATAATCCCAAACTGACAGATGCGGAGGTTGAAAAGATCCGCGACATTTTTCATGCCCTATCCGAGATCATTTTTGAACGATGGATAATTGAAAAAAATAAAAAAATTGAAAGTTCTGATCTGAATCTTAAAAAATAAGAAGCAGATCAGGATTTTTAATCCTTGTCGCAGAGGGGTGCATCGGTAGCGCTGGTTAAGACGACATAAAACAAAACTTAGCAAAGATTACCGGCAACCGACCGACGGCGACCGATGGTTATGACAGAGGGCGCGCCCTGCTTTGTCTGGTGGCTCAATCTACTGTCAAAGATGATTGGCTAAAGTCAACCAGAATAAACAGGGCTGCTACCCACGCAAGCTTCTAGCTTGGGGGTTATAACCTGAGGGAGCCAGAGGGAGGGAAGGGATTCGCATTTAGGGAGGGGGTGTACATTATGTCAACAAATTTACAACAAAAAAGAAAAACAAAACATGTTCGCATCAAAGACAGCTTCCATAAGGAGCTGAAGATTAAGGCGGCGACTACAGGCGTCACAATTTCACGTCTACTAGATTCAATAATTGAAGTTTTTTTAGATAAAGAATTGGCAAAAAAATAAAATAAGGAATAAAATATAAGCGTCATTTTAAATTAAAATTTATGACAAAAAAAGCCATCGCGCTTTGCCGCGTCAGCACAGTGAAACAAGCCCAAGAGGGCGAGAGTTTTGAAGACCAAGAAAAAATCTGTAACAATATCGCTCGCTCGCACGATGCCGAGATTTTAAGATTCTGGCGAGAAGCATTCTCCGGACGCAAAGAAAAACGTCCGGTCATTGACGAGATTATCGACTATATAAAAAAAAGTAGCATTAAAATTGATCATTTAATAATACGCGGCATTGACAGACTGACGAGAAACGGAGTTATCGGTTATGAAACAATCAAAGCCGAACTTAGCAAATACGGCGTGGAAATAATCGACAGCGCCGGCATTATTCAGCCGTCAAAAAATACTTTGGAACATTTGGGCTTCGAATATGCCTGGAGCAAATATTATCCCAGCGGTATTGCCGAAATGGTAATGGCCGATAATAGTAAGGCGGAAGTCAGAAATATTTTAACCCGCACCATTGGCCAGCAAATCAGGTTAACGCAAGACGGTTACCATATCGGGCTTTCGCACGACGGCTTCATAAACAAAAGAGTGAAAGCCGATGATGGAAAAAAGAAAACAATCCAAATACCGGACCCAGTAAGATCCCCTTATCTTATCGAGATGTTTAATTTGCGCGCCTCTGGTCAGTTTTCAGATGAAGAAATCGTCAAAAAAATAAACGCCATGGGCTTCAAAACACGGATCAGGGACAGATGGAATAAAAATCACGACAAGATTATTGGAAAGATTGGCGGAGCTTCTCTGACAATAAAACAACTGCAGACACTGATAAAAAAACCGATATACTGCGGAATAAAAATACACAAGTGGACAAAATATCGGCCCATAAAGGCGCAATTTGATGGATTGGTCAGTATTGAGCTGTTTAACAGGGCTAATAGGGGCAAAATTTACGTTAAGGAGCTTTTTGGCGGCCAATACGAGGTTTCGCATAACCATTATCCAGAGAGAACGACACAGAAAAGATTGAAAAACAATCCCCTTTTCCCGTTCAAATTTATTTTATGTCCTAAATGCAAAAAGCCGTTTTTGGGCAGTTCGCCAAGTGGAAAATCCAAAAAAGGGTTCCCGACTTATCATTGCGCGCGGAAACATGAATACATCGGGTTTTCCAAAAAATTATTTGAAGAAACAATAAAAAATTATATCTCCCGGCTAAAATTTAAAACTGTCCTCCTGGATCAGCTGGAAGATGCCTTTATAAATACCTACCGAAAAAAACAAAAAGAATTGATGGTCTTTTCGTCTAGGATCAGCAAAAATATCTCCGAACTAAAAAGCGAGCAGGCAATGCTCGTTGAAACGCTCATCAGCACAAAAAGCGAGGTGGCGAAAAGAGAGATAGAGAAAAAAATAGATGAGTTGGAAAATCAAATCTTAAACGCGCAGACAAAAAGAAACGAAACCGAGGTCACGGAACGAGATATTAAAGAGTTTATCAGCTTTGG
>Ga0209211_10002578_pt1 | contig 30988 bp, 31 predicted proteins | sample RifGroA2_FD_183992 | JGI IMG/M metagenome (GOLD analysis project Ga0209211, IMG submission 183992) | Groundwater microbial communities from Rifle, Colorado, USA - Groundwater A2 (SPAdes) (version 2) | ecosystem: Environmental > Aquatic > Deep subsurface > Groundwater | place: Rifle, Colorado...
AAAAGCGACGACCAGGCGCGATTACGATCATTGAACGGATTAAACAGATGATAATCGGCAGCGAAGCGCCAGTGATTGAGAAGATCATAATTGAGGCCAAAGACCGCGATGACATTGCGAGTGATGGTCGTTCCCGAAGGCATGGGAAACGAGTCCGTTTGATTTCCATTCTGCAACGTCTGGGTTCCACCTTGGGACGAGATTGTTGTCATCGACATGCCCACCCCGGTTTTCACACCTAAGGCCTTGGGTGCGCCAAGATCGAAGCGACCTTGAACGCCAGTATTGGCAAACCAGGAGAAGCGCGTGATGTTGGGGTCCCGCCCCTTCCCGGGGATAGTCGAACCCGCTTCTATGAAGGGAAAGACCCAAGGGGCGTTGAAGTGGATACCTCCCAAGAGAGTCAGCTCCGGGTCAAAACTGTTTTTTGAGCCCTGTCGGTCGACCTGGAGAGTATTGATAAAATCTGTTTTGCCGCCAGCACCCAATGACCAAGACTGCAACGTCAAGAGAGAAGGGGGGCTTGCGGGGGTCTCAACTGCTTGCGCAGGACACAACACGACTTGGGTAAAGGCGAGAAAAAAGATCAACAAACATTGAATGTGCATAAGTGAGAATTGTTGCATAAATCAAGTGGAGCTTGCACCTATTTTCTATAATAATAGAGCTGCTTTTCATTAAAAAAGGATGATGTATGTTTGAAAATTACCAGGCACCAAAAGAACTTATTCCCTCTGACCCACGATTCGGTTGTGGTCCAAGTCTCATACCTGTGGAGTACCTCCAGAAGCTAGCGGCGACAGGCGTGCATCTGATGGGCACCAGCCATCGTAAATCGCCAATTAAAAATCTCGTGAAAGATGTTCAGGAAGGATTGAAAACATATTTTGAGGTTCCTAAAGATTACACCGTTGTGGTGGGAAATGGCGGTGCCACTTTGCTGTTCGATATGATCGGTCTGGGCGTGGTTGAAAAGAGTTCACTGCATTTCACCTGCGGTGAGTTTTCAGAAAAATGGTATAAAGCGCACAAACTTATTCCTTGGATCAAAGCGACCCAAAATTGTGTTCTTCCCGGAGAAGGTGTCAACCCTCAGATGGCCGAAGGGCACGACATGATCTGTGGAACTCTCAATGAGACATCGACCGGTGTCATGATCAGTAAACTTCCATCCGTGACTGGCGATACCCTGCTGGCGATCGATGCCACCTCAGGTGCGGGGCAAGTTCCCTGTGACCTGAGCAAGGTGGACTTGTTCTTTTTCTCACCCCAAAAAGTTTTTGCCAGTGAGGGCGGATTGTTTATTGCGATCATGTCACCGAAGGCACGCGCTCGGGCGCTCAAGATTGCCGAAGATAAGGGCCGTTACGTTCCTGATATTATGAATTGGGCCCAGGCCATCGATAACTCCGATAAAAACCAAACCTACAATACTCCCGCCATCGCCACCATGTTTTTCTTGCGCGAGCAGGTGGTGCACATGAACAAACTCGGGCGAAAGGCGGTGGAAGCGGATGGCAATAAAAAGGCCGAGCTCATTTATAAATGGGCCGAGAGTCGTCCCTATCTCAGCCCTTATGTGAAAGAGCCCCAATACCGATCCAACGTTGTCGCGACCATTGATGTGGACGACAAAGTGGATACCATGGCCCTTATTGCCCTCTGGGAAAAACAAAAAATCGTGTACGGGATTGATGCTTATCGAAAACTCGGGCGCAATCAGTTTAGGATCAGTATGTTCCATAATATCCGTTTCGAGGATTTGGAGCGATTGACCAAGCTGATCGATCACGCCATCAAAACGGTGCTTTAATTTCTACCCAGCACTTTGATGTCATCATCGTAGGGGCCGGAATCGCCGGCCCCGTGCTCGGTCATCTGCTTTTACAGCAGGGTAAGAAAGTTCTGCTCATTGAACAGTATCCGGAGCTGCGTACCAGAGTATGCGGGGAATACTTATGTCCTATGGGGGTGGCCCTCTTGGATGAAATCGGCCTCTTACAAAAAATGACCCATGCTTATCTCCCCATAGTAGGCATGAACATTATCAATGCCTACGGGACAAAACTTTCAACCACTTTTCCCCATGAAGAAGGCCGCCCGACGTACGGTCTGGCCTTGCAGCGACGTTTTTTCGAGGCGGAAATTCGCCACATCTTTTTAGAGAGTGGAGGAGAGCTGCTTCTCGGTGAGCGAGTTTCCGATTTGGAGCAGGAGGGAAAGCTATGGCGCGTGAAAACGGTCAAAGAAAAAACCTTCAGCACCTCGCTCTTGGTGGGGGCCGATGGGCGAAAATCTTTCGTGGCAAAAAAGGTCACGGAGGAACGACCTGTTTTTGACAAGCGCTTGGCCATTCATGCTGAGGTCGAGACCCGTGCGGACAACGAGCGGCGCGGGGAGATGCATCTCTTTTCTGACGGTGCCTATATTGGTTTAGATCCCATTGAGACGCGACTTATGAATGTCACTCTGGTGTGCTATCCGAAAGACCTTGAAAGCAAGGCAGGAGGAAATCCAGGGCATCTTTTGAAATATTATATCGATCAATCGGCCCACCTCCGAGAGAGATTTCAGGGAGTGGACGGTTCGCTTAAAACGCATACGGTTTGGCAATTGGCCCATCGAGTGGCCAATATCGCGGGAGATAACTGGGCCTTGGTGGGAGATGCCGCCGGTTTTTTTGATCCGCTCACGGGCGAAGGTATCTATCTGGCCCTCTGGTCCTGCGTGACTCTGGCCCGATCGCTGGCGCAGAGTCAATCTCCGACGGAAGGATTGGCCCGGTATGCCCATGAAAAAGAACATTTTTCCAAGCAAAAGGTTTTTCTTAATCGCCTCTTTCAAGTCTTGATAAAACATCCCAAGGCCACACGCCTTATGGCAAAATTCCTGGGGGGGAAGGCAAGACGGGGAGATATTTTTGTTGGTATCATTGGAAATATTTATTCGCCTGCTCAAGGAATAAAAAAACTTTTACTAGAAAGGAGTCCGCTATGAAATTTTCCATGGCCCTCATGCTCGTGCTTTTATCTTTCTCGCTCTCAATTATGGCCAGGGAGATTACGATCTCCTCAGGCAACTATAAGGAGGCCATGGGCAACACAAATTTTATCAAGTTCGATATGGAATCCACAAAGTTCGGATTTGTAACAACCGGCTTCACCGGAGTGGCCAGGCAGTTCCGCGTTTCTTTTGAGGAGCAAAATAATATCTTATCTAAGATTCTCGTGGTGGTGCCGGTAAAAGAAATGGATACTGATTCCAATGCACGCAATGAAAAAATGTGGGAAACCAGCTTGGGGATGTCCCAACATCCTGAGCTGAAGGTTGATTTGCCGGGACCGGTGCCACTGCAAGAGGGAGTGAGTGAGGTCGAAGGGCATATCCAAATTCGTGGATTATTTTATCCCATCAAGGTAAAGCTAGAATTGAAAAAGCGTGAGGGGGGCATGACGGTAACAGGAACTTCAGACCTCACGATCAGTGGTACTAAAATACCTGACCCATCTATTATCATTGCGAAAGTGCGGGATCGAATTGATCTGTCTTTTCGTTTAGATCTTTAAGACGACATTTTGGGCCAGCGGCATTCGTCGGAAGTATGATAGGCCGCCAAAGTTGTCGTTGGATTCGTAAATTATTCAGGAATTTTCGACCTTTATGATTTAGTTGGCACGCCACGGTCTGCATAAGAGGAGGGGAGACCTCTTCCCAATCATTTGAAAAAGGAATGTCAGCGTTTTTTATCCTGCGGAATCTTAAGCCAAGGATTTATCAGACTTCATTGCTACCATTGTAACAGCGAAAGGCTGGTAGCTTTTTCGTGTAAGGGGCGAACGCTTTGCCCGCGTTGCGGCGGCCGGCGCATGTCCGACACCGCCGCCCATCTCGTTGACCATATTTTTAAAGAGGTTCCGGTCAGACAGTGGGTACTCTCGTTTCCCTTCCGCCTGCGCTACCTAATGGCCTACGACCCTAATATTCAGTCGCGAGTTTTAGAGATTACCGTCCGAAGTATCAGCAGTTTCTACAAGCAGAAGGCCAAGCGTCTTGGAATTGCCTCGGCTGAAACTGGCGCTGTCACGGTTATTCAGCGCTTCGGGGGATCAGTGAATCTGAACCCGCATTTCCACATGCTCTTTACAGACGGAGTGATGAAGCTGGGGGAGTTCGCCACCATGCAAGTTAGCGATGAGGATGTTCACTTCGTCTGTCAGCGTTTAAAAACCCGCATCATCCGTGCCCTTCAAAAAAGAGGCCTGTGGGATAAAGACGATGAAAATTTTGAGCTAGCTCAGGACAAACTCGCCCTTAATCAGATGATGGGCGGAAGCCTGCAAAACCGCCTGGCCTTTGGCGAGAAAAAAGGCCAAAAACCTGCGCAGGTGGGGAAAGTTATCGAGCGCCCCTGGGCCCTGCCAAGCGGCCCGCGCATGAGCTATCAAGATGGCTTTAGTCTTCATGCCAACGTTAAAATCGGGCGAAAAAATCGTGAAGGCCTTGAGCGCCTGGCCCGCTATGTTGCCAGGCCCGCCTACGCCAAGGATCGGGTCGAGAGAGGGAAGGAAGGCCAGATTCTCTGGCGCTTGAAAAAACAATGGTCCGATGGCACCACCCATTTAAGGTTTAGCGAAGAAGAATTTTTAGAACGCCTGATCTCACTTATTCCACCGCCGAGAATTAATCTGATCCGTTATCATGGCGTTTTCTCGCCGCGCCACCGTGAGCGCCATTTATCTATCCCCCAAAAAAAATTAAAACGCCCTACACTTCGAGATACGGAACGCCTCGAATATCGCACACCCTGGGCGGTGCTTTTGAAGCGTGTTTTTAAAAGCGAAGTTCTGCAATGTGAAAAATGCAAAAACAAGTACGAATACGTCTGCGAGATCACCAATCCTTACATCATTAAAAAAATGCTCACTCATCTCGGCTTCACCATCGAATCCGTGACCCCTTCTCCACCGAGGGCACCTCCATGTTCAATTTATGCAACATCAGGGCACGAGCATGATCAAAGAGTTTCCGATGATTTTTTCTAAATTAAGCGCGTCAGCAGGGGAGAGTTACGTTCAAAATGGCAAAAAAACGGCACCTAATCCGTGAAATCTTAAGTGAGTTTGGTTTTTCCACATAAAATCCCGCAAAATTTAGCTGCGCTAGTCTTCGACCAAAGTTTGAATATATTCTAGCACGCATCTCCGTTATAATGGCATTCTTAGCTTATCCCACATCTTTTAAAAAAATAACTTCAAAAACGCGCTGTATTTCTATTGTCGCATGGAATGTTGCCGTCGCATGAATAATTTTTGCTTTTTTTTTGAACTTTGAATTTTTTAAGCAATTTATTTCGGGAGAACACGCTTGGCGGTATTTGATTTGCGCTTAGAACTTTTCTTGTAAATAGATTTTGCGAAAGTAAAACCTTCAACCTGATTGACGAATTGAAACCACCCTCGCCATAGCACGATCCAGCCAGGGTTTTCATAAGACCCCAAAAAACCACCTTGTCTGGCAATATAATCCATCACAACTTCTATTTTTAATTTCTTTTCAGGTGTCTCCAGTTTTTCAACCAAAAAGTCCATTTCATCCTGACTCATCATTTCTTTCGCCAGGCAATTTCCATTAACTTTACTTAAATCTCTCAACGCCAAAATCCTCCAGGCAATAATGAAAATCATGCCAATGGCAGGTTTTAAATGCTCCAAGTTGGTAAACTGTCTTTCCTCAAGACTGACGCCTGTCTTGGCCGATTTGTTAAGCTCTTCAATTTTCCAACGGCACTTATAATACTCAACAGCTTTTTCAGATTCGAGGACATCATTAATATTTAATGTCGTGAATATTTGCCAAGTTAATCTCTCTTTCTCATTTTTTCGATCAATCTCTTTTACAAAAACCATACTGAGTTTCATCGGTTCGAAACGTTGATAGTCCGGAGATTTTTTTCCAACACGAAGTCTTGGCGGATGCACAACATAATTTCCAAGAATAGACCTTTGAACTTTAAATGCCTTCGCTTTGCCATTTTCATACACATTTATTTCATACGGTTTGCCATGGAGAATTTCATCTTGTTCAAGTTCAGAAAAATAAACGGGATGATGAGTATCTTTCTCCTCCAACTTTCTTTTATAGCTCGATCTGATAATAAAATTTATCTTCAGGTGTGAAAGAGAATTAAATATATGGTACGCATCTGCCTCCCGATCTGCGATAAAAATCAACCTTGCTCGCAGTTTTTCAAAAGATTCTTTGAAATGGTCATTGATTCTTTTCAAAGTCGCTCTGGTAACCAGTTCCCAAATATCGCATTCTTCTTCCATCGTAATATTGGTATCGTGGACATTCTCGCCGATAATTCTAAAGTCGGTAATGCCTAAGATTTCATGTGATTTTCCGTCAACCGCTATCATGTAATGGATTCTTAAATTGTTATGCTCTGAAACCCCCTTGCTTTTTAGGCCTTCCATCATTTTCTTTTTGGGTGGCGACATAAAAACGGAATCAGTAATTAATAGAATTGGCCCGGTACTGGCCAGGCATCTCTCAATGGTATTTAAATAGTGCGTTTCCATAATTTTCTGCAAAGTCACTTTGTCATTCTGAAAAAAACGATACAGCGCTTTCAGCTCATATCTATTGCCTTTTGCCGCATTTGGAAAGCTGAGTTTGGGCGATTCGTTGATGATCTGACCAACCTTAATGGCCCTTTCATTCAGCCGTCTGTCACCCAGGTTCAGACCACTAAATTCTTGGCCAATAAAATTTTTTCCACTAATCGAAAAAAGCATTCCAGAAATCTTAAGGATTTTTCAGGAAAGGCCTAAGGCCATTGCGTTAATGATTTTTAAAAAGATGTGGGATAAGCTAAGATGGCATTTATAGGGGATAAAATGTGCGCTCAATCCGTCCTTACCTTACCTTTCACCGGGCCTCCGAAAGAAGGAGTAGATGCGTTGATCCTTGAGGTCCTTTCCCTTGTAAGGTGAATTGTACAACTATACTTCAAGAAAAGACTTGTTTCTCGGTCGAGACATTGCTTATAATCAGGATATGACATCCCGATTATCATCTTACAAAAGAATTCTATCTCTCGATTTTCAAGAAGCAAGGGCGGCCCTACTGCTAGGGCCAAGAAAGGTTGGCAAAACAACTTTTCTTCATCAAAAGTACCCGAGAGCAACCTATATTGATCTGCTGCAAACGGATATTCGTGCCGAGTTTCAGATTCATTCTTCAAAACTTCGAGAGATCGTGTTGGAGTTTCCAAAAAAACTCTATGTCATTGATGAAATCCAAAAGGTGCCAGCACTTCTTGACGAAATCCATTGGTGCCTCGAAAACACCACCTCACAGTTCATTCTCTGCGGTTCTTCCGCAAGGAAATTAAAGCGTGGGGCAAGTAATCTGCTTGGCGGCAGAGCTTTTAAGTATGAATTGTACCCACTCACTTCTAGAGAGATACCCCACTTTGACTTAATGATGGCAATCAATAAGGGGCTTATTCCTCAGCACTATCAAGCGAAAAATGTGCAGAAGTTTTTAAAAGCTTATATTGAACAGTATCTACAAGAAGAAATTGTGGAAGAATCTCAAATTAGAAAACTTGCCTCCTTTCATCGTTTTCTGGAAGTCTCTGCCCTTATGAATGGTGAACTTCTTAATTATGCCAATGTCGGCGCGGATTGCGGCGTATCTGGAAAAACAGTGAGGGAGTATTATCAAATTCTAGAAGAAACTCTTCTTGGTTTTACCCTTTGGCCGTGGCGTAAAGTAAAAACAAGGAAATTAATCGAAACGGCTAAGTTTTATCTTTTTGATCTTGGCGTAATCCGATATTTAAAAGGCCTTGATGCAATTTCCTTACGAACACCGGAATTTGGAAATAGTTTTGAGACTTTCCTCATCAATGAAGTGAGGGCATATCTTTCATATCAACAATCATCCAAAAAACTTTCATATTGGAAGACGACCTCTGGTCTGGAAGTTGATCTTGTTGTTGGCCAAATGGATGTTGCGCTTGAATTTAAATCGACAGATAAAGTGCACAATGAACACTTTGGTGGTCTCAAAGCGATCATTGAAGAGCATCACCCAAAGCATGCAATCCTTGTGTGCATGGATAAAAATTCGCGAAAATTGGAGAACGGTATTCGCATCCTCTATTTTGAACAATTTCTCAGTGAACTTTGGGCCGGCGAGATCATCCATGAAGGGTAAAGGAAGGAAGACATAGGTCTGATCTCGACGAGTTTAAAAATATGCTGATGCAAATTCTTTTTGTTACTCTGCTCTTGTTCAGCTTTGCCTGTACTAAAACGAAAAAAATTTCCAATGATGAAACTTATTACTATGTTTTTGCTGTTGATGTTTTGAAGTCCGGCAATATGCAAGGCAAACAGCTGCGTGTTGCGCTCGTGAGACCTGACCCCAGTTATCGAGGTGTCTACTTACCCAACCTAATCCCTATCGGAAACACCAACTATTAGTTCCGGCGGACAAAACAAGGGTGAAGAAGTAGATTTTGTTTGGAATTCTCCTCCCAAAGGGCTTATGAAATTTTTGCGATTTAGTTATTTTCAAAATAATTGACCGTTTGGCCTTTCAAGAAATTGTTAATTTCTGATTTTAAATAACGATAATTTTTGCCAATTTTACGCGCCGGTAATTTTCCTTCGTTCACAAGCTTGAGAAGGGTTTTGCGCGAAATCCGCAAATAACTCTCGACTTCGCTGGTTGTCATGACTTCTATGCGCTCGGGTTGTCTTGTTTCCATTAAAGTTCCTTAAGTATGCTTAAGTTCTCTCTCATTCTCTCAAAATAACATTTGGCCGTCACCAATAAAAAGAGCGGTCTGTAATAAATATTTATCTCCAGGATAGGCATCATATACTCCTAAGTACTCTCTTCTATGGGTAAAGTACACTGATGTCAAAAATTAGATAGGCCACAGATCAAATTGCGATTGACGTCGCACATGCAAAAACATACTTTTTTGGAGTACAAATTAATTAACTAAATTACGCATAGCGTTTAGCCATTCAAAGGAGAAGACAATGGGTGAAGCACTAGGAATGATTGAAACAAAGGGTTTTGTGGCAATGGTAGAGGCCTCTGACGCCATGGTTAAGGCGGCAAAAGTTGAGCTAATCGGCCATGAGAAGATCGGTGGCGGTTACGTCACAACGATCGTCCGCGGAGATGTGGCCGCTGTGAAGGCCGCGACCGAAGCAGGGGTTCGCGCCGCTCAAAAGGTGGGTGAATTGGTATCCGTCCACATCATTCCAAGACCCCATGAAAACGTCGATATGGCACTCCCACTAGGCCGTCAGAACAAAAAGACCAAGTAGGCCGATAATTTAAGGCCCTGTTTTTTTTGGCCGGGGGGAAACCATGCAAATAGGCAAAGTGGTGGGCACGGTCGTGGCCACCAATAAAGATGAAAAGTTACAGGGACTCAAGCTCCAGATCGTCGAGTACGTCAATACTCAAGGCGTGCCCACAGGTGGATTGGTGATTGCAGCCGATTCCGTGGGGGCGGGTGTTGGGGAAATTGTGCTCGTGGCCTCGGGCAGTTCGGCCCGACAAACCAAGATCACAGAGGGAAAACCAGTCGATGCGGTGATCATGGCCATCGTCGACGTCCTAGAGACGGGCGGCGAGGAACGTTACGTAAAAACCTGATCTCAGTTGAGTCGGGTGAGCGAGGAGGAATCCCATGCGGATAACGGAAACTCAAATTGATTCGATCGTTGATCGTCTCGTGAATCAGCTTGGAAAGGGCGAGGGGCAAGCGCCCACGGTAGCACCAATGCAGTCCTCGGGTAAAGTTCCCCTGCCGCCCATGAGCGGGGTTCTGGGAATTTTTCCCGATATTGATTCAGCCGTGGCGGCGGCCGAGAAGGCCTTTCTTGAATTTCAAACCGTGACTCTTGAGAAAAGAAAAAAAATTATCAGCGCGATCCGAAAAATCCTGCGCGAGAATATCGAGCAGCTAGCGCGAATGGGACGCGATGAGACCGGACTGGGGCGATACGAGGACAAAATTGTTAAAAACCGTTTGGTCATTGATAAAACCCCGGGCGTGGAGGACATTGTCACGCGCGCCTACCAGGGCGATGATGGTCTGACCACGGAAGAGTTTTCGCCCTTTGGAGTAATCGGCTCGATCACTCCCTGTACCAATCCCTCGGAAACAATTATCTGCAATGGCATTGGCATGATTGCCGGCGGTAACACGGTGGCCTTCAATCCCCATCCCACGGCGAAAAGAGTTTCCGCGCTTACCATTAACTTAATGAATAAGGCCGTACTCTCTGAAGGTGGGCCGGCCAATCTCTTTACCACGGTTTCCAATCCCACCATTGAATCCGCCCAGCAGCTTATGACCCATAAGCGAGTCCGGCTCCTGGTTGTAACAGGTGGCCCGGCGGTCGTTAAGGCGGCCATGGCCTCAGGCAAAAGAGTGGTGGCGGCAGGGCCGGGAAACCCTCCCGTGGTGGTGGATGAGACCGCCGATATTGATCGCGCCGCTCAACATATTGTGAGCTCCGCTTCCACCGACAACAACATTATCTGCGTGGTGGAAAAAGAAATTATCGTGGTGGATTCGGTCGCCGATCAATTGAAAAAATGTATGATCAAATATGGTGCTGTGGAGCTGGGTGCCCATCAGGCCCGCCGCCTGCAGCAGGTGATTTTGGATAGCGAGGGCCACACCGTAAAAGAATTTGTGGGGCAAGATGTTCAAGTCATCCTGCGTGCCATTGGACTCGAGGTTGATCCATCAAAGCGCATGGCCTTTACTGAAACCAGTGCCGATCATCCCTTCGCGACCACGGAGCTCCTCATGCCGGTGCTGCCTTTTATTCGCGTGCGCAATATTGATCAGGCCATCGAGACCGCCTATACCCTTGAGAGGCGCTGTTTTCATACCGCCGTTATCCACTCAAAAAATATTGAGAATATGCACAAGATGGCCAAGAAAATGAACACCTCCATTTTTGTGAAAAATGGGCCGGCCTTGGCCGGTTTAGGTTTAGGTGGTGAAGGTCCGACCTCCTTCACTATTGCCTCACCCACGGGTGAGGGTTTGACGGGACCGCGCTCTTTTTGTCGGATTCGAAGATGCGTGCTCAAAGGATATTTTGGGACAATATAGTTTATGCATTATACGCGAGATGAAATTATTAATGCCGTGAGAGCGGCCGGCATCGTTGGTGCGGGCGGGGCGGGATTTCCCACCTACGTCAAGCTTCAACCTCCCAAAGGCACAGCGGTCGAGACTGTGATTGCCAATGGAAGTGAGTGCGAGCCACTCCTGCACACCGATAAAACTTTGATGCGCACCAAGGCCAGTTTGGTGGTGGATGGCGTGCGTTTGAGCATGAAAGCGGTGGGTGCGCGAGAAGGAGTTATTGGCATCAAGGGACACTACGAAGATGTCGTGAAGGCCGTGACTCAGGCCCTGCCGAAGGATGGAACCATCCGCGTTCATCAGCTCGAGAACTACTATCCCGCCGGTGACGAATTCCTGCTCGTTTACGATATAAAAAAACGCATTATTCCCGAAGGCGGCCTGCCACTTCACGTCGGTGTGGTGGTCAACAATGTCGTGACGCTTGCCCAGATGGCCGAGGCCATGAATGGCAAGGCAGTGACAGAAAGAATTTTAACCGTGACGGGAGCCGTTGAGGTGCCGGTGGTTGTCAGCGCACCTATAGGGACCTCTTACCGCGACCTCATCGCCGCGGCCTGTGGGGTGGTCTGTGATCATCCTGTGGTGCTCGATGGCGGACCCATGATGGGCCAGATTGTCTCTGACCTCGATCTGGGAATAAGTAAAACCACCAGCGGAATTGTGGTCTTACCCACAGGGCATTTCGTGGTTGATATGAAGCAAATCACCGTGCCCCAGATGGTGAAAAAATCCAAGGCCGCCTGCTGCCAATGTTTTCGCTGTAGCGATCTGTGTCCCCGCAATTTGCTCGGGCACGAGATCTATCCCCATAAGACCATGCGAACGATCGATTATAATCATGCTGATCCCGCCAAGCACATCACCTCGGCCTTCCTATGCAGCCAGTGTGGCGTGTGTGAGCTGGCGGCCTGTGATGTGATGAAACTTTCGCCGCGAAAAATATATGGCGCCTATCGAAAGGAGCTGGTGGCGAGAGGTGTAAAGAATCCCCATCACGAGCAACCTAAAGAGGTTCGCTCCAATTATGAGTATTCAAAGTTGGCCCTTCCAACCTTGATCAAGAAAATTCATCTCGTCGAATATGCCGAGCGTGCCGTTGTGAATAAAGGAAAAGTTGAAAGCAGTCGAGTTCGAATAGCCCTCAATCGACATCTCGGAGTGCCGGCCAATCCCACCGTGACTCTTGGACAGCAAGTGCTTATGGGGGATGTGATCGGGGCGACTCCCGAGGAAAAGATGGGATCGATCTATCACGCTTCGATTGCGGGCAAGGTCACAGACCTGAGTCATAACGTCGTCGAAATTACCAGAGTAGGATGAGCTGATGTTTTTGGAACCTGCCATTGCCATGATTGAACTCAAATCCATCGCCAAGGGAATTTTGGCCACCGATGCGCTGGTTAAGAAAGCGCCGGTTCGCATTTTAGAAACCCACCCCATCTGTCCCGGAAAATACATGATCCTCTTTGCCGGCGAGGTGGGAGATGTGGAGGAAGCCTTAAAGGCCGGCGTGGCCGCAGGGGGAGATGGAATCATTAACGATTTATTTCTACCCTATGTTCATCGCGATATCATTCCCGCCATCACCGGCACTCAGGAGGTCAAAGAATTTGGCGCCATCGGAGTGATCGAAACTTTTTCCATCGTCTCAACCGTGATGGCCGCCGATATCGCCGCCAAAATGGCCCCTGTCCGATTAACCGAGATTCGTCTGGCCCAAGGTCTCGGAGGCAAGGGCTACTTCATTATGACCGGTGAGCTTTTTGATGTGGAGGCGGCCCTGGAGGCCGCGCGCAATCATGCCGCCAAAGAGGGGATGCTGGCCGCCTGTGAAATTATTCAGTCGCCCCATCCCGATCTCATTAGCAAGGGGATTTACTGGTGAAACGCCATTTTTCGCAGAAAAATAATGCAAAAGACGCAGGCAAAATGGCTGCGTTCCCTGTCGTTCTACCTTTTGCCAGGAGGCAAAAATGAAACTAGCGAGAGTGACAGGAACCGTCGTCTGTTCGATTAAAGATCCCTCACTGCGAGGGATGAAGTTGCTGGTCATACAGCCCCTGACGGATGAGATGCAGCTCGACGGCGACCCGCTGGTTGCGGTGGATACCGCTAAGGCCGGCCCCGGTGATTTGGTGTGGTGGATTTTGTCCCGTGAGGCCTGCCTCGCCATGCCCGATCCCTTTTCACCGATTGATGCCGCCATTACCGGAATCGTCGACGCGGTGACGGTGGAAGACCCGGGGATTAAAAATAAAGACGAAATATTTTGCAAAGGATAAGTGAGTGATCTTAGCAAGAGTGAAAGGAAATGTAGTCGCAACCGAAAAACATCCCTGCTATATCGGGCACCGGGTGTTGGTGGTGCAGCCGATTGACGGCAAGGGGAAGGACAAAGGCAAGAGCTTCCTCTCGTGCGACACTGTGCAGGCCGGCCCGGGGGATGTGGTGCTGGTTCAGCAGGAAGGAAATACCGCCCGCCAATTATTGGGAAAAATGAGTGATCCGTTTCACTCGGTAATCGTAGGCATTGTTGATGAGGTGTTATATGGCACGACCAGAAAACCAGATTGATAATTTGGATGAAGTGATCGAGAAGATCACCAGCAAGGTAGTGGAGAGATTATCCCAGATGGGACTCGGGCACGCGGCTTCCCAGGTGCGCCAGGTGATCCATGAATCCGCCTGTACCCAGGACCCCGAAGTTTGCTCGGGCTGTGGCAAATGTCCCACCCATAAAAAAGAAGCCACCGATAATATCATTCATTTTGGCGCCAGCCGCATCAGCACCTCGCCTGGTTTTGCCGGCCAGGTGGATACCAAATTGGCCGGGATGATTGATCACACGATTCTCAAGGCCGATGCCACCCGCGATGAGCTAAGCAAGGTTTGCAAAGAGGCCAGAGATTACAACTTTGCCACCGTCTGTGTGAACGCCGTCAACATTCCCTTTGTGGCCAGGCTACTCCAGGGCTCCAATGTCAAACCCATTGCGGTGGTGGGATTTCCCTTGGGCGCGGAAACCTCCGAGGCCAAGGCCTTTGAGGCCAAAGAGGCCGTCAGGAATGGTGCCCGAGAAATTGATATGGTGATCAACGCCGGCGCTCTCAAATCAAAAGACTACGCCACTGTTTTTCAGGACATCAAAGCGGTGGTCGAGGCCTCCAAACCTTATCCCGTCAAAGTGATCTTGGAGACTGGAGGACTTGAGCACGATGAGAAGGTCATCGGCTGTGCCCTCTCTAAAACCGCCGGAGCGGCCTTCGTGAAAACCTCCACCGGATTTGGAAAAGGCGGGGCCATGGTGGAAGATATTGCGCTCATGCGCAGAATTGTGGGGGATGATATGCAGGTCAAGGCCTCCGGTGGCGTGCGCACCAAGGAAGACGCCGAGGCCATGGTGAAGGCCGGAGCCAACAGGATCGGGGCCTCTGCCAGCGTGGCGATTGTGACAGGTAAAAAAGCAAAAGTAGGAAATTACTAATAGGAGATATTATGGGCCAGGGATTTGAATTACGAACACTGACTTTTATTGATAGCTACCAACCTCAGTTGGCGCAGTTTATTGCCAAGGACAACCGGGTCTACGATCCAGCGGAATATGATTCTGCTTTGTTTATCGAAATTGCCCCGGCCATGGAAATTCACCATATGATCGATCTCGCCTTAAAGTCCACCAAGGTGCGCCTTGGTAGCGTGGTCACCGAGAGGCAGTTCGGCCTTTTGGAAGTTCATGGCCCGGATCAAGGAGAGGTGAGGGAAGCCGGCAAGGCCATTTTGCGCGAGGCCGGGTTAAATGAGAATGACCGCTCCGAAGTGAGCATTCTCACCAACAAAATTATCCGCGGAGTAGAGCAGGACCATGCCATTTTCTTTACCGGAACTTCCCGGGGCAATATGGTGCAGGCGGGAGAGTCGGTTTTTATTCTGGAGGCGACACCTGCCGCTTATCTTTCGATTGCCTGCAACGAGGCCCTCAAGGCGGCCGAGATAAAACTCATCAATATTCAACCTTACGGCGCATCCGGACGTTTGATCATGAGCGGGAAAGAATCTGAGATCGACTCCGCTGCGGAGGCCGCGGTTCGGATCTTGGAACAGTTAAATGAAATGAAAAAGAAACGTAGTGGCGCACAACTGAATTAGGCGAGGTTTTCTTGGGAAACCGACAGCAATACCTCATTTCTGAGCTAGTCAAAGTTTGCCAGAAACTCGATCAAAAGGGATTTGTGGCCAATCACGACGGCAATGTGTCCGTGCGCTTTGAAAATTCTTTTCTGGCGACACCCACGGCTGAGAGTAAGGCGCAGATCAATGCGGACATGATTATTACGCTTGATCATGCGGGCAAAAAAATTGCCGGAATAGGCAAGCCGTTTTCGGAAATCTCACTGCATCTGATGGCCTATAAAATTCGCCCCGATGCTAAAGCCGTGGTCCATGCCCATCCGCCTTATAGCACCGCCCGAGGTTTGGTAGGTTCGCCCGTCCTACCTCAGCTACCGGAGGCGATTATTTCTATTGGAGATATCATCCCGGTTGCGCCGTTTTCACTGCCGGGAACCCCTGAGAGTGAGCAGGTCGTCGCCGATGCCCTGCAGGTCAGTGACGTGATTATGATTGCGGGCAATGGCGTTCTCGCGGTGGGTGATGACCTCGAGCAGGCCTGGCTTAGAATCGAACTCCTGGAACATCTTTGTAAAATTGAAAGCTATGCCAAGGCCATGGGTGAGATTAAGGCCATCTCCTCTTTTGATCGCCAGAAATTACTGGAAAAAAGAACCGCCTTAGGTTTAGGCCCCCAGGCCCGTTTGAAGCCGGTGGCCCCAAGCCCAACTCCAAGCCCAAGCATGAATCTTTCCGACAATGACAACCTTCATAAATTAATTGCACAAGAAATTAGAAAAATTTTGGTAGGAGAATCGCCATGAAAAGAACTCCGATGATCGCAGGTAACTGGAAGATGAATCTGACTATCGCAGCGGGAGTCGAGCTGGTCAAGACCATCCATTATACCCATCGTCATCCAGGAGAAGTTGATGTGGTGGTGGCCCCGCCCTTTACCGCCCTTCGCGCCATCGCGGATACCTTGAATGATTCCTATATCAGTGTGGCCGCGCAGAACATCCACTGGGAGACCTCGGGCGCTTTTACCGGAGAGATTTCCGCCGTGTTCGCCAAAGATGCCGGTGCGGAGTATGTCATCATCGGCCACTCCGAGCGTCGGCAATATTTTGGTGAGACCAACGAGACTGTGAATAAAAAAGTCAAGGCCGCCTTTCTCCATGGCCTCACCCCGATCGTTTGCGTGGGGGAAACCGATGCCGAACGTGAGGCCGGTCGCGTCCATGAGGTGATTAATACTCAAGTGGAACAGGGCCTGGCCGGTTTGACTAAGGGCCAATTTGAAAACCTGATCGTTGCCTATGAGCCGGTTTGGGCGATTGGTACCGGCAAAACCGCCACGGGTCAGCAGGCGGAAGAGGTCCATGCTTCCATTCGGGAGCTGCTGGTCAAACTCACCGGCCAGGAGGCAGCCGAAAAAATTCGTATTTTGTACGGCGGAAGTGTGGGGGCCAAAAATGCCAAGGAACTCCTGAGCTTCCCTAATATTGATGGTGCCCTGGTGGGAGGGGCCTCTCTTAAACCCCAAGATTTTGTGGAAATCATTAAGAGCGCCGGCGCACTGTAAAAGAAATGGTCAAAAAAAACCGTAAAATTGTCGAAACTTTAGTCATTCTCAAGACTTAAAGACATTTTTTCTCCCTACATTCCCCCGTTCAAAACTGTCAGAATGAAACAGGGGAAGTATTCAGCGTAGGGGGTATTTTTGTGAGAAGTTTGAAGTTCATCGTCTGTCTCGCCATCACCTGCTCAGCTCAAGCTTTTGCTCTTTCTCCCTGCTCTCAGGAGAAGATGAATGAAATTTTGGCCGAGGCCGACGGGCAACATGCGGAAGTCAAAGTTGACTGCCATGTAAGCTTGGAAAATAAAAATACCGTCATCAGCAAGAAGATCATTATTCAAGGGGCGAGGGCCTCCGGCGTGATTTTTAATTGTAATGGTGGAAGGATTAATCCGACCCAAACGAAAGGCATCAAATATTCTTTGACCGTGCGATCGACCCAGGATTCAAACAATGACTGGTCGAGGCCCGCTGATGTCATTATCAAAAATTGTACCATCGAAGGATCGGTAAGAATTTATGGAATGGCCAAGAATGGAGAAGGCGACGAGCTACGCCTTTCTTCCTATGAGGCCGGCCATACCGCCCGTGCCCAGCGAAATGCGCCAAAAAATATCACCCTTGATAATGTGGTCATTATCGGAAGAGGGACCATCCCACTGTACCTTTCACCGGGTGTGACCAATTCTACCTTGATCAATTCTGAGATTAAAGGCCAAGGGAGCTCCGTTGCCGTTTATCTTGACGCCGAATCTGGTCACAATACGTTGAAAGATAACTACATCCATCTCGACACTGAAAAAAGAGAGCAGGTTGCGCTGGATGGATCGGCCTATAATAAGATCGTGGGAAATCGCTTTGCCGGCCTGAATAACGGCGGCATCTATCTCTATCGCAATTGCGGCGAAGGTGGGACCGTCCGCCATCAGGCCCCCCAGCATAATCAGATGATCAATAATGTTTTCTATTATAACAAGTACGACGGGGGAAATCCCGCCATCTGGCTTGGATCCAGAAATGGTTTTTGGCGCAAGGTTGGGGCCTTCTTTCATCTCACCTATTGCCATGACGATGACGGTTATGATTTTGGGAGTAGCAAAAGCAACCGCGATTACGCCCGCTACAATGTGGTGGCGCAAAATCAAATTTACAAGCTAAGTCCGTCCAAGATGATTGTGAATGATGATGAGTCGAACTTCATTACTGCAAACCAAACGGTCGCCACTGAGATTGAACGTTTCTCGGGCTGCGCCTTAGCCTTGGACGGGAAAAATATTTTTGTGACCCACAATGATTATATTGCCGCCCGCATCTCGGAATATTACGGTCTGACCTACTCATGCCACGACGGTATCTTCAAAACCACCTCCGACCTCGCCATTGAGAAGGTGCCCTTCACCTGTGCCCGCTCCAGCAGCAACTCGGGATGTAGTAAGGCCGTGATCTGTCCTGACAGGAAAAAAATTGTCGGTATGAAAGGTGTTTGTAACTTGGAATTGTCCACATTGGCGGCCACTGAGCTGCAAACGACCTCCCTGGATATGCTCCGAGTGGCCAGACCTTCGGATCGGGTTTCTGAGGGGCGCTGTCAGCTTGGCGGAGTCAGCCTTTCTCAAGGTCAACGTTGGCTGGATATCTCGCTGAGTGCCACCAAAACTATTGAGGTCGGTTGCAAAGAGCATGATAACAATGGCGGGGACTGTATCATTCAAGGCGAAGTTCTCTGCCTATAGGCCTTCACCCACACAGCGTAACTTCGACGAGTGCCAAAGCCCGGTTCCCCCGGCAGGGGCCCCGACTCCTAAAAATGCCAGGAAAACAACGGTGACCGGGCGAATGGTTATCGCCACGCCGGATAAAAGATTGGGGACAAGCATACCGGTCATAATTCCCCCGGCAATCGCCAGGGACATGAGGGTCACTCCGCCGGTCAGCAAGGCCACTCTTTTGAAGCGACAGGCCTGAGCCTTCTTGCCTTCACCCGTGGTCTCAAGATAATCAGCGAAGGAAGGAAATTGCAGGATTTTTTCCCGGATCGACCCTTTGAAATTTTCCTGATATTCCGCGCCGGCGAAATAGGCATAACTGCTTCTCGTATCGCCGCTGGTTTCGATCAGAGTTTCAGGCACATTGTATTTCAGGCCCAATTTGTTTCGTAAGCGAAAGCTCTGGTACTCGACCTCAAGCTCCCCAATTTTTAACTTGCGCAAGTTTTTCGAAACCGCCTTGCTTTGTTTGCTTAAATCTTTTTCAACATGCTTCCAAAAGCGCTCTGAAGTGGCGGCAAAGGCACTACTGAGCAGACTGGAAATAAGGAGGGTAACGATGATTTTATACATGGGCCGTTCTTATATAAATGTGAGGTCGTCTGGCAAGATGAGTGAAAAAATTTTGCACTGGCTTGTCGCTTCGTTTTTAAGGTGCTATCTGGCTGTAAGTCCTTAAATTATGGATACCATCATGAAAAAATTGATTGGCCGAGTTCTTATCGTTGGCATTCTAACCCTGACCCTCATGGGGCAAAGTCTTGCGGACTGTCGCCCAAGCTATGAAGCTGAGATGAAAACCAAGATCGAGAAGTTGCAAAAGGCCAAAAAGATCGGACGAATTATTACCGGAAGCGCCGTTGGTGGGATGGGGGTTTTCTGGGGATTCATGGGAGTCATGCTGGTCGGCCCATGGGGCGTTTTGATCGGGGCGCAGTTTGCCTTGCTTGGGTCGGTGGTGGGAGTTCCCTTTTATGTCAGCAATAAAATTCGAAAGGCCCGACTGAACAAACTGGGGGAAGCTCTTTTTCTCATCAATCAAAGTTACGGCGAAATCACCAGCAACGAAAAATTGCCCATGGAGAAATTGCTCGAGCAACTTCGGCCAAAGCATCCAGAGTTGACCTTGACCGTGCTGAAAGAAAAAGTTCGTGCCTTAAATGAGAGCGACATCTTTTGCAAAGACGGACTGGCCACGCCCCGAAAAATTTCAAGGTTCGTGGAGAATTCTCTAGGCCAGCTTTAAGCTTTGTGGGCCTGTGGCGCCCGTCTCCGAGTCGTGAATCTGAATACAGGTGGAAATATCTGAAGATGTTGAGGTACTCCCCACACTGCCGAGGTATTCGCAGGTTCTAAAATTGGCACTTTTGCTCTCATAGTCGACCAGCCATTGCTTAAAAAACTGCGCTTCCTCATTCTCATAGGGATAGCGCATCTTCGGCCTTTTGTGGCCGCAGCGCCAGGGCTTGGGTGTCAGGCGGGCGCGAAAACACTGTTGCACGCGACAGATTTTGGCGTACATGGGATCAACTCCCAGCTCTTTCATAAGGCCTTGGGTTTCTTTGGCATCGGGAACAAAAAAAGAGCTGGTGATTAAAAGGCGAATCCCCGCTTTGGTGCGATAAATTCTGGCGCCGAAGCTGGGATTTTTTTGACAATAGCTTTCGAGGTACATGAAGATTTTTTGCTCCTGCTTGGAGCCATTTTGGAGCGGTGTTTTGGTCCGCTCTGCTCGCTTGGCCCGGGCCTTTTGGGCATCATCCATCAGGAGAGTTTTTAAAAAATGGATGAGACGGGTAAGCGCGGCGGTTCCAGAAAAGTGGTGTGCCAAATCCACATCGACGAACATAATTTTATCGGTGTTTAAGACTTTTGAACCATAGCCGTTGCGGGTGATCACGAGTCGGGAGTTCTGCAGGGTGTACTCTTTTAAAATTTCTTCCCGGATTGGCTGGGCCAGAGAGTAGTCAGCAAACACCTCTCTTGAGAGATGGCCAACCCCTTTACTTAATATTTGGACTGCCTTGGTTGCCAGGGTTTCCGCGCTCGCGCGGGCCTGTTCCAAGGAATCGTCGGAGTGCCCGTATTTCAAAAGCTCAAAGGTTCGTCCATCGGAAAACTGACCTTGGCGTCTGATTTTTATCCAAAAACGTGGGATTTTCATAGATACTCCGTTGGGTGGACGATAGAATATGTCATGGACAAGAGCATGCCGATTCAGTCGGCCTTTTTTCAAACAGAACTTATTTTTCATCGTTTCAATGGAAAAGTCGAGCCTCGCGATGGGTTTTATAAAATTCACACGCCCAATCTGCCTTCATATTACTGGGGCAATCTTTTATATTTTTTGGCGCCCCCAAAAAGTGGTGACGGGGAAAGATGGGTGCAGCTCTTCAAACAGGAGTTCGCCGAACATCCCGGCGTGCAGCATATGACCTTGGCCTGGGACGGCCCTTGTGATGGGCAGTTGAATGAGGAAGAGCGGACGGAATTTACTAAGTTTATTCAGCAGGGATTTGAAGCTGATGAATGTTTAACGCTGGCCTTGGATCTCGAGCAGGCGGTGGCCTGGGGTCGTCCTCGGAATCCCAGGATCACAACCGCCGAGTTTCGTCCCTTGCGATCGAGCGAATGGGATCAGGCGGTGAAGCTGGCGTTGAGCATTTGGCCCAAGCGGGTGGGCCATCCTTGCTCTGATAAGTTTGTCCTGGGGAAGATGAGAAATTATCAATCCATGTTGGAGGCCAATCTCGGTTGGTGGATGGGAGCGTTTATCGAAGGCCAATTGGTAGGGGGCCTGGGCCTCTTTTTTTCTTCAGAAGTAGGACGTTTCCAAATGGTCCAGATGGATGAGAAGTTTCGCAATCAGGGATTGACCACCGCCCTTCTGATCGAAACCATCGAGCGGGTTCAGCAGGAAAAGCGAACAAAAAAATTGGTGATTGTGGCGGAGCCCGATTCAATTCCCGCCAAAATTTACCAGAATGTCGGCTTCAAATTTGTGGAAAAAAATTTGGGGATTTGTCGGGCGCCGGGGGCAAGCTGATGGATTTTTAGCAAAAAGTGGGCACGTACCTTCCCATACTGTAGTGTCTAATAACATTCCTCAATATACTTTTTCTCTGATTCACTCCAGTATCGTGTCACGCCATGTCCGTCACGTTCTTCACAGGGTTTGTCTGCTCCGCTCCCGCTTCCGGTCCCTATTCTTGTGCCTTTAGCTGCATACATATTTGGTGGTTCTGCTGGTGCTAGTTCGGCCGGCTTTATACCAAGGGCCTTGAGCCAGTTGAAGTCATATTTTCCGCAAAATTCGTTGGCTGGATTAGTTACCGCCCCGCCTATGCCATTCAATTTTGGATCAAACAAGATGTGCTCTGCGCCTTCACGGCCATATTGGAAATAAATAATAAATAATTCTCTGCTTCTATCCGAGAGTGTTAGCTTCCCTTGAATTTGTGTCGGCATTTTTTTCCCGTCATCTGGACGAACAAGCTCGCAAACAAACTTATCATCGCAGCCGATGATATCAAGACCATTGTTCGCTATGAGATAACAGTTTGAAAATTGAAAGACCTTAATGTCAGCGTTCGGACTGGATGGTTTATTACCTTCACTATCCGACTTCGTATAACAAAATTGATCACAGTCATCTGTAGAGCACTTACTATTGTTGCGCGAAAATACGATGTGGCCACCGCTTACGAACTTGTTTTGCCATTTAGCAGGAGGCAGGAAAAACTTCTGTTGCATAAGTGTTGCTCCCTCAGGATTATTTACGCGAATTGGAGTCAACTTGAATTGTTCATATTTCGCACTTTTAATATCTTCGATATGGATGGCAACCGTTTTGGCTTTGAGTTTAAATTGTGGGTCAAATGAATATTCACCTGCGTAACGACATGAGGCTTTTTCAATATCAATCGCGAAATTACTTGTTCCATGGAGCACATCACAAAATCCAAAGAGGTGTGCCTTTTTTTGTGTGCAAAAACACGGTTCACTGTCTTCATCTTTTGATTCGCCTCTGAATACTATTTTAGGGCGGATAACTTTTCGAAAGGTCAGAGGCACAATTTCCCCACTTTCGCTAAACGCATATACTTTTTCTTTATAGTTTTCACATGGGAATCTTAAGATATGTCCAAAATCAAGAAGCACTTTGTTTTTTGTTACATTTCTTATTGCCCAGTAATCAATTTCAAGTCGGCCAGAATCCGAGATCTTTCTACATTCAATTTTTGATGCCGGATCATCCGATTGGGAAGTCGAAGAAGTAGGAGGTATCGGCTGTGCCGTTTCGGCCTGGGAAGAGTTTCCCCAAAAAGCTAGGGTCAGACATAGGACTAGAATTTTTAATTTCATAACTTCGTTACACTCCAATATTTAGCAATAATACCATTCCCATTGGAATCGGAACAGGTTTTGTTGACAACCTGAAGCCTGGCTTGGCGAAGGGTAACGATATTTAGATGTTAGAATTTTTTTTAAAAAGTAAGAATTATTTTTGTTCAACCCCCTCACTTGAGGGCGGCATTCATAAAAAATAATCTGATGTAATACGCAATTAAACGCGTCCGTTTGAGTTTTAAGCGTGGGCAAAAAACTTGGAGCGGGTGAACGATTAAAATATTTTTCCAAGTGGTTTACCTCTCAAATCCGCAAGGGAAATTTCATGAAAAAAACTGTGATATATAGAAATACAAAACAGGAGGCTGTATGAATTTAAAAAATCTTAAGAATGAAGTTCTGGTGCAAAATACCAAAAATCTGATTAAGGAAGAGAATCGAATTCTGGCTAAGGTTTTGGCACATTTTCAGGAGATCGAGGCCCGCAAGCTCTATCTGGAGCTAGGGTATGGAAGCCTCTTTTTGTTTGCGGTCAAAGAACTCGGATACAAAGAGGCCTCGGCCCAGCGTCGGATTGAGGCCATGCGCTTTCTCAAGAAAACCCCCGAGGCGCGGCCCATGGTGGAAAAAGGCGATCTCAATTTGAGTAACCTCTCGCTGCTTGAGCGAGTATCACGGGAGGCCCAGGCGACCCACGCCCAAAGTGTGGCCGCGCTTAATCTGATTCAGGAAGAACCAACTTCCGCTGCGGAGTCAGAAGCCAAGTTGCGCGGATATTTTAAATTGGAAAATAAAAAACGGGTTGTGAGGATTGAGATGGACGAAGAAACGTACCAGCTTTGGTTAACGACCAAGGCCAAGCTCGGCGAAGCTAAAGACGCTGTCGCCCTTAAAAAATTATGTCAGTCTCAAGTTGAAAAACCTCAGAAAAAAGTCAGGCAAGCGCCTACCGCTCGGACTGCGGGTGTCGTTCTGAGACGGGAACTCTTAAAACAGGCCGGGCATCAGTGCCAGTATGTCGGCCCGATCAATGGGCGGCGTTGTGAGAACAGGCACTTTCTTCAGGCTGACCATAAAGTGCCCTACTGCCTTGGGGGAAAAACGGTGCAGGACAACATGCGTATTTTGTGTCAGCAGCACAATGTTTTTGCTTACAAAAAGGGACCTGGCACCGGCTGAGCAACAATTATTTGTCAGCTAATTTACCCTTGTATGTTTTTTTCCCCCCAGATATCATAATTCGCTTGCTTTTTATCCTACTGTAGCTTGGAGAAAGACATGATTCGATATGTCTCTACAACGAGTTTTCTTGTCCTGATATTCTATTCCGTCTTGGCCTCTCAGGCCTGGGCGGCCTTCGATGGGAAGAAATTATTTACCGATAATTGTGCCGATTGTCATACCATCGGCGGTGGTGCGACGGTCGGGCCTGATTTGCACGATCTGCTCAAACGCCGCAATCAAGACTGGGCCATCCATTATATCGAAGAACCTGATGAATTGAGGGAGCGCAAAGATCCGATCGCGCTGGAATTAAAAAAGCAATTTGGCGATTCTGAGATGCCAAATGTTGGACTCAATCATGAGGAAGTGGAGGCCGTTGTCGCTTACCTTGCAAAGGCCAGTGAAGGTGCCGCTCCCGAGGTGCAGGCTCCGGTCGAAGTCAAGGGTGATATCGCTCGCGGCCGTGATCTCTTTATCGGGAGCACCCGCTTTGCAGGTGGCGGCCCGGCATGTTTCGCCTGTCACGCGATCGCAGATCGCAGCAATCCTCTTGGGGGAAATTATGCTCTCGATCTCACCCCGACTGCCAAGCGCCTAGGTCCGGCGGCCCTGCTGAAGGCCATGCAAGAGATACCTTTTCCCACCATGAAGCCCATCTATCGCGATCACGCTCTGACCGATCAGGAGCAAAATGATCTTGCCGCCTATTTGCTGAAAATTTCCACCACCCCTGATGACGGCGTCGATTCGTCAGGCAATAGCTTTGTGCTCACGAGTGTGGGTATTTTCCTGGCAGTCATGATCTTATTCAATTTTATCTGGGCCGGGCGTCTTCGCGGAGTTCGCAAGCCGATGGTTAAGAAAGGAGTCATGTAATGGGCTGGATTAAAGATTTCTTCACCCCGGAAAAACGTCAATGGGAAGAGTTTTATCGCAACCGTTGGCAGCACGATAGAGTTGTTCGCAGTACCCATGGTGTCAACTGCACCGGCGGTTGCTCCTGGGCGATCTACGTGAAAAATGGCCTGGTCACCTGGGAGATGCAGCAGAAAGATTATCCCGCCCTGGATAAAGAGCTGCCACCCTACGAGCCGAGAGGATGCCAGCGTGGAATTTCCTTTTCCTGGTATCTCTACAGCTCGCTGCGGGTAAAATATCCTTACGTTCGCGGCGCTTTGCTCGATCTGTGGCGAGCGGCCAAGAGCGAGCACGGTGATTCGCTCAGCGCCTGGAGCAGTATCATGAACGATCCGGCCAAACGTCGAAGTTTCCAAGAGGCTCGAGGCAAAGGTGGCCTTCGTCGCGCCAGCTGGAACGAGGCGCTGGAAATTACCGCCGCCTCCACCGTGCATACCATTCAAAAATATGGACCTGATCGGATTATCGGTTTTTCACCGATTCCTGCCATGTCGATGTTGAGCTATGCCGCCGGTGCCAGATTTTTGCAGTTAATCGGCGGCGTCAGCATGAGCTTTTATGACTGGTACTGTGACTTACCGCCCGCCTCTCCCGAGGTCTGGGGCGAGCAAACGGACGTGGCCGAAAGTGCCGACTGGTACAACAGTAAATACATTGCCATCGTGGGATCAAATGTCAGCATGACTCGAACTCCAGATGCCCATTTTTTAAACGAAGTGCGTTTTAATGGTGCCAAGGTGGTGGTCTTTTCTCCCGATTTCAGCCAGGTTTCGAAGCTGGCGGATTGGTGGATTCCCGCCCATGCCGGTCAGGACGGCGCTTTCTGGATGGCGGTCAATCACGTCATCCTGACCGAGTACTATTTCAACAAGCAGACCGCATATTTTACCGACTACATGAAAAAATATTCTGATGCACCCTTCATGGTGAAATTAGAAGAGCACGATGGCGAGCTGGTGCCGGCAAAATTTCTGCGGGCCGCCGAGCTGCCCGAGTTCAAGGGAGTAGAAAACGACGAATGGAAGCTGCTGGTGGTGGATGAGAAAACCCATAAGCTCAGGATGCCCGTTGGTACGCTTGGATTTCGCTGGCAAAAAGAAAAAGGCAAGTGGAACCTGGAGCAAAAAGATGCCGACGGTGCGGCCTTTGATCCTGCCCTCACGTTGCTCGGAACTCCCGACACTTCTGTCGCCTGGGTTTCCATTGCCGATCACTCCACCGGGAAGGCCCTGAAGCGGCCGGTGCCTGTGAGATTTCTTGAGATCAATGGAAAAAAAGTTGCCTGCACCACCGCCTTTGATTTGATGATGGCCCAGTTTGGCGTTGCTCGTCCCATGACGGGCGTAAGCGCTGTGAGTAACTATGAGGATGAAAACGCACCCTATACCCCGGCGTGGCAGGAAAAGTATACGGGCGTTGATGGTAAAGCGGTGATCCAGTTTGCCCGTGAGTGGGCCAGCACGGCGGAAAGTACCCAAGGCCGCTGTTCCATCATTATCGGTGCTGGGGCCAATCACTGGTATCACAATAATTTGCTCTACCGTTCCGCCATCACCACCCTCATTATCACCGGCTGCGTGGGTAAAAATGGTGGTGGGCTCAATCACTACGTGGGGCAGGAAAAGCTCGCGCCGCAAGCTCCCTGGGCAAGCTTGGCCTTCGCTCTTGACTGGGCCAAACCAGCGCGCCTTCAGAATACGCCGTCCTTTCATTACGTTCATTCGGATCAGTGGCGTTATGAAGACAACTTTCTGGAATCCATGCCCAAGGCCAGCAAGAGTAAGGCCTATTCCTACGCTCACACCATGGATGCCCAAGTTCAGGCGGTCAGAAACGGCTCGCTACCTTTCTTTCCGCAGTTTAATGACAGCTCCATCAAAATTGTGGAAGACGCCACCAAGGCCGGGGCGAAATCCGAGCAGGAGATTATTTCCGGCGTGGTCAAACGCCTTAAAGAGAAGTCGCTGCGTTTTGCGGTGGAGGACCCGGATGCGGAAGCCAACTGGCCTCGCCTATGGTTTATCTGGCGCGGAAATGCTCTGATGTCGAGTGCCAAAGGGCATGAGTATTTTCTCAAGCACTATCTTGGCACTCATAACAATACGATTGGCAAGGAAACGGCGAAGGGAATCCCGAAAGAAGTGGTCTGGCATGAGAAAGCACCCGAAGGGAAAATTGATCTCGTGGTTGATTTGAATTTCCGCATGGACACCTCGGCGCTCTATTCCGATATCATCCTGCCCGCCGCCACCTGGTACGAGAAAGATGATCTCAATACCACTGATATGCATTCCTACATTCACCCGCTGTCGGCCGCGGTCCCGCCGTGCTGGGAATCAAAAAGCGACTGGGATATTTTTAAGGCCATTGCCAAGAGAGTGGAGGAGCTGGCCCAGAGTCATCTGCCGCGCGAGGTGCAGGATCTTGTCGCAACACCACTTCAGCATGATACTCCGGCCGAAATGGCCCAGGCCGAAACGAAAAGCTGGTACCACGGTGAGTGCGAGGCGATTCCCGGGAAGACCATGCCAGGGTTCAAAATCGTCACGCGGGATTATCACAATATCCACAAACGCTTTATCTCCTTTGGCCCGGTGGCCCGCAAAGATGGGATGGGGGCGCATGGGCTCAACTGGGCGATCGATGACATTTATGACGACATGTTAAAAACTCATCCGACTTCAGAGTGGGGTGGGAATAAGTATCCATCCATTGAGCACGCCGTTGATGGCGCCAATCTCATCCTTAATATGGCGCCTGAAACGAACGGTGAAGTTTGCTTCCGCGCCTTTGAGGCGGAGGAGCACAAGACGGGAGTTTCGCTGACTGATCTGTGTGACCAGAGAGGAGCGCGACTGACCTTTGATGATCTCAAAAGCCAGCCCCGCCGCTTACTCAACAGTCCGCTTTGGACCGGGCTTGTGACCAAGGGAAGGGCCTACTCGGCCTACTGTCTCAATGTGGAAAGAAATGTCCCATGGCGAACCTTAAGTGGTCGGCAGTCACTCTATCTCGATCATCCTGGCTACCTCGCCTTCGGTGAGCAGCTTCCCACCTACAAACCTCGACCGACCCAAAGTGAGGTCGCCGATCTGGTGCAGACGACTGAGACGGGAGAAAGTCTGGTTTTGAACTATCTCACTCCCCACGGAAAATGGCATATCCATTCGACTTACTCTGACAACCACCGCATGTTGACGTTATCGCGGGGAGGAAGTCCCATTTGGATCAACGACCAGGACGCGCTGGCCATTAACCTGATCGACAATGACTGGGTTGAGGCACATAACGATCATGGAGTGGTTGTTGCTCGCGCGGTGGTCAGCGCCAGAATTCCCCGCGGCATTTGTATGCTCTATCATGCCACCGAGCGGACCATCGGCGTGCCTAAGTCTCCACTCAGGGACAATCGCCGTGCCGGCGGACACAATAGTTTGAACCGCGTTCGCTTAAAGCCCCTGCTGATGGTGGGCGGTTATGCCCAGTTTACCTATTCGTTCAATTATTGGGGACCCACCGGGGTCAATCGCGATACCTATATTCGGATTCGCAAGTTAAAAGGGGAACCCCAATGGTGAGGAGAGAAAAAATGATTAAGGTACGTGCCCAAATATCCTCGGTGTTCCATCTCGATAAATGCATTGGATGTCACACCTGTTCGATTTCCTGTAAAAATATCTGGAGTGATCGACCGGGTGCCGAGTATATGTGGTGGAACAATGTGGAAACCAAGCCAGGGACCGGTTATCCGACGAAATGGGAAGACCAGGACAAATACAAAGGCGGCTGGAAGGTGAACGACGCCGGCAAGCTCGTCCTGCGGGCGACCGGTAAAGCGCGCGCCTTCACAAATATCTTCCATCAGCCGGCCATGCCCAGCATGGATGATTACTACGAACCCTTCACCTTCAAGTATGAAGATCTTTTCAATGCTCCCGCCGGCAAAGATCAGCCCACCGCCCGGCCGGTGTCGATGGTGACAGGAAAAACCATGGATATCGAGGCCGGACCGAACTGGGATGATGATCTCAGCGGTTCTCCCATTTATGCCTCCAATGATCCGAACCTCGAGGCGCTTTCTGAGAGTGAGCGCCAGGCCATCTTTGAGATTGAGCGGATGGTGTTTTTCTACGTTCCGAGGATTTGTAACCATTGCATGAATCCCGCCTGTGTCGCCGCCTGTCCGTCGGGCGCTCTCCATAAGCGCGGCGAGGATGGCATTGTGCTTGTGAATCAGGAGACCTGTCGCGGTTGGCGTCACTGTGTGCCGGCCTGTCCCTATAAGAAAACCTATTACAACTGGAAGTCGGGCAAATCGGAGAAATGCCTCTTGTGTTTTCCCCGCCTGGAAACCGGGCAGGCCCCGGCCTGCTTCCACTCTTGCGTTGGAAGAATTCGCTATATCGGCGTGCTCCTCTATGACGCCACCAAAATTGAAGAGATGGCACGAGTGCCTGAGCAAGAGCTGGTTGAAAAGCAGCGTGAGATGATTTTGAATCCCTTTGACCCCAAAGTGATCGAGGCCGCCAAGGAGAGTGGCATTTCTGAGGCCCTTCTCGAATCGGCCCAGCGGTCGCCCATCTATAAATTTGTAAAGGAGTGGCAGATTGCGCTTCCCCTGCATCCCGAGTTTCGCACGCTCCCGATGTTGTTTTATGTTCCGCCTCTTTTGCCTGTCATCGGGAAAGTGGAAAACGGAAATTATCAGCCGAACAGAACGACCGAGATGTTTGGCTCCTTGAAAGACGCCCGCGTACCGATCAGCTACCTGGCCAAACTTTTTGCCGCCGGAAATACCAAGCTGGTGGAGGCGAGCTTGCGCCGGCTCATGGCCGTGCGTTTAATGCGCCGACAGAAGACTGTTGGCGATTCTGCTGACACAAAAATCAGCGAGATCCTTAAAGAGGCCCAACTTACTCATGAGCAGGCCGAGGCCCTCTATAAGCTCTCGACCGTGGCCAGCTTCGATGAACGCTTTGTCATCCCTCCTTCCCATCGGGAGCAGGCGGTTGAGATGTTGGAGGAACCTGAGCTGGTTAAACGCGAGACCGGGTTTGGCCTTCGCCAACCTCCTCGGAGGGGGCCATGAGAAGTGCTCTCGAACATTTTTCAGAGCTGCTTGAGTATCCCCATGGGGGAGCGGGACAGGTCAGGGCCACGGCCGAAAAATTACTGCGCGAGCTGGAACCGGTCGGACTTCCCGCTGTGGGAGTGCGGGCGTTCCTCGATCGAATTGCCGGGCTTTCGACTGAGATGTTAGAAGAACTCTACTCCACAACTTTCGAGCTAAATCCCTCCGTTCACCTCTATGCCGGGCTTATTCTTTTAGGCGAGAGCTACAAACGAGGGGCCCTCTTAGTCGAGCTGAAAGAAAAATTAACCGAGAACGATGTTCAGATAGGCACTGAGCTTCCGGATTTTATTCCCTTTCTGCTGCGTTTACTCGGGCGTCTGGAGAAAAGGCCGGAGGATGCCAGCGAGTTGCAAAGTTATTGCCTGCTCCCAGCGCTGCAAAAAATCGCTCAGGGCCTTTCCAATCCTGAGAATCCTTATTCTCCCTTGTTAATCGCCACCAGAGATTTTCTGGTGCCTACGGAGACACATGTATGACAATTCTACGATGGGCCTATGAAATTTTTCCCTATCTTGCTGTCTTTGCCTGCCTGGGAATTTCAGTTTTGCGCTACAGTCGTTGGGGCCTTTCGGTTTCAAGTCTTTCGAGCCAATTCTTGGAGGGCCAGCAACTGTTCTGGGGATCAGTGCCCTGGCATTATGGGATTGGGTTGGTCTTGCTCGGGCATCTTTTTGTCTTTGCCTGGCCTGGCAGTATTTCTTTAC
>Ga0209211_10002579_pt1 | contig 30981 bp, 29 predicted proteins | sample RifGroA2_FD_183992 | JGI IMG/M metagenome (GOLD analysis project Ga0209211, IMG submission 183992) | Groundwater microbial communities from Rifle, Colorado, USA - Groundwater A2 (SPAdes) (version 2) | ecosystem: Environmental > Aquatic > Deep subsurface > Groundwater | place: Rifle, Colorado...
GGCGAGCTGCGCGCGGTGCGCGGCACGCTGGCCATGTGCGCCGCCATCCGCCATGAAGCCGGGCCGCATCACCAGGCCGCGCGCGCCTTCGTCCTGCCACTGGAAAGCGCGCCGGAAGCGGCGCTGATCGACGGCATGAGCATCCTGCCGGCGAAGAACCTGCTGCAAGTCTGCGCCCATCTCGCCGGCCGCGAAATACTCGTCGCATTCGCCGTGCCGCCAGCGCCGACTCTTGCGCACTATCCCGATCTGGCCGAAGTCAAAGGCCAGGCGCAAGCCAAGCGCGCACTTGAAGTGGCGGCGGCGGGCGGCCACAGCCTGCTGATGAGCGGACCGCCGGGCGCCGGCAAGTCGATGCTGGCGCAGCGTCTGCCGGGCCTGTTGCCGCCGATGACGGCGAGCGAGGCACTGGAGTCGGCCGCCGTGCATTCGCTGGCCGGCAGTTTCAAGCTGGCACAGTGGAACCAGCGCCCGTTTCGGTCGCCGCACCACTCCGCGTCCAGCGCCGCGCTGGTCGGCGGCGGCGGTACGCCGCGTCCCGGCGAAATATCGCTGGCGCATAACGGCACGCTGTTCCTCGACGAGCTGCCCGAGTTCCAGCGCGGCGTATTGGAAGCCCTGCGCGAACCGCTGGAAAGCGGAACCATCAACATCGCCCGCGCCGCGCGCCGCGCCGAGTTTCCGGCGCGCTTCCAACTGGTGGCAGCGATGAATCCCTGCCCCTGCGGCTGGCAGGGCCACCCGGCCGGCAAGTGCCGCTGTACGCCGGACCAGGTGGCGCGCTATCGCGGCAAGCTGTCCGGGCCGCTGCTCGATCGCATCGACTTGATGTTCGATGTGCCAGCGGTGGCCGAAGCCGACCTCTCCGCGCGCGGCGACGGCGAATCCTCGGCGACGGTGCGTGATCGCGTGACCACCGCGCGCGCCGTGCAGATCGAACGCCAGGGCAAACCCAATGCGCAGCTCACGCCCGACGAGGTCGACCGCCACGCACTCCCCGACGCCGCCGGCGCGCAACTGCTGAAGCAGGCCATGGCGCGCCTCGCGCTCACGGCGCGGGCTTATCATCGCATCCTCAAGGTGGCCCGCAGCATCGCCGACCTGGCCGGCATGCAACAGATCAACGCGGCCCATGTCGCCGAAGCCATCCACTACCGGCGCGGGCTTGCCGATTGAACATGAAGATCACAGGCATTTACCACGGAGGGCACGGAGGGCACGGAGGGCGCGGAGAGAGACAAGAGCTTTCTTGTCGATTTTCTCCGTGTTCTCTGTGCTCTCCGTGGTGATCATTCCGGTTTTGCCTTGCCCCGCACAGGAGCAGTCCAATGAACTACCGCATCATCCCCGTCACTCCCTTTGAACAGAACTGCACCCTGCTCTGGTGCACCGAAACCATGAAGGGCGCGCTGGTCGATCCCGGCGGCGATCTGGAGATTCTGCTGGCCGCCGCCGCCGAGCTGGGCGTCACCATCGAGAAGATTCTGCTGACCCACGGCCACATCGATCATGCCGGCGGCGCCGGCGAACTGGCGACGCGCCTCTCCGTGCCGATCGAGGGTCCGCAGCGCGAAGACAAATTCTGGATCGAACAGTTGGCGGCGCAAAGCCGGGCCTTCGGCTTCCCGCCGGCGCAAGCCTTCACGCCCGACCGCTGGCTCGAAGACGGCGACACGGTCAGCGTCGGCAACGAAACTTTGCAGGTGCTGCATACGCCGGGCCACACGCCGGGGCATGTGGTGTTCTTCCACGCCCCGTCGAAACTCGCCATCACCGGCGACGTACTGTTCGCCGGCAGCATCGGTCGCACCGATTTCCCGCGCGGCGATTATCAGGCGCTGATCGATTCGATTCACCGCAAGCTGTGGCCGCTGGGCGACGACGTTCAATTCATATCGGGCCATGGCCCGATGTCCACTGTCGGCAGGGAACGCCGCAGCAATCCCTTTGTCGGAGAAGGAGCCTGACCATGCCCCACGCCTTCAAATTCTTCCGCGCCGGCGGCTTCGACCAGGTACGCATCGATGCTGGCGCAGCAACTCGACGGCGTGCCGACCCCCGGTAATTGGACCTGATAATTGACCTTGTTCCCTGGCGATGAAGGAGCTATGATTCTTTTGTGAGCTTCGGCTTGAAGGTATTTCATGGCATCCATTTCATCCCTATCCGGCGCACAGTCGGCCGCCCAGTCCGGTCTGGCGCAGCTCAGGCTACAGCAGGCCAAAAGGGATGCCGAGCAGGCCGAGCAGGTCGCCCGCGCGCTGCAAGCGCAGGCTCAGAGTGCGCAGTTGAAGGCCAGCGAGGCTGAAGAGAATGCGCGCGCCATCACCACGCAAGCCGACGTAGCCGAAAACAGCGCCGGACAGGCGCGGCAGGGCTTGGCTCTGGTCAAGACCGCCGGTCAGATGCGAAGCCAACTGGCGAGTGTGGTTACCCAGGTCGTGGAGAAGCAGGAAAGTGCAGCACCGCCCGCCCCGGTCCAGACACCGGCTGCACCGGTGACCAATGTGCAGGGGCAAGTCACCGGCACCGTGATCAACACCACCGCATAAGGCTATTGCCAGGGCAATCGCCGAAGAACTTCAACAGGAGACCGTCATGCCCATCAACGCCGTGAGTTCGTCTACCAACGCAGCAACCAAAGCGGTGCAACAGCCCAAGCCGCAGCAGGCCGAGGCGCGGAAGCCCGAGGCTTCCAAGTCCTCCGACGAAGCGGTCAAGGCCCGTCAGGCGGCGCAACAGCAACAGGCGCAAAAGTCCGAGCAGGCAAAGCCGGTCGTCAATGCCGAAGGGCAAAAGACGGGGCAGGTTATCAGCGTCACCGCCTGAAAGTGGGGACGGCTATACGGAAAGGGGCGGGAGCCGGTCGGTTCATCGCGGCATACATTGCGGCTTTGTCGCTTTTCGCGTTTGCCAATTGCCAGGCAGAGGAAGCCAACAAGCAAAGCGCTGCCTCCAGACTGTCGTCGAAAGCGCGGGACCACGCCCAGCGCCAGGGCCAGGAAGGACCGCCCAGCGTCGCCGCCGCCGCGACGACCGGCGCCGCCGGACAGGCGGAGGGCGACAAGATGCCGGTGGTAGACAGTCAGGTGGTTGACAAGGCCGCCAGGGATACCGGCGACAACTGGAAGAAGATGGACAAGATACTCGACCGCTTCTGACGCCGCCCGGCGTCAGGTCTTGGCGCGGGTCGGCGTTGCGCCGGTATGCATCCGGATCTGCCCGACGAAGGCCATGGCGGCGAGCGTGGCGGCGATGGCCAGATAGCCGACCCTGCCGTAGCCGACGATATGCCCCGAGGCGTCGGCGGCAATCATCGCTCCCCCGATGTAGGACGCGCCGCCGGCAGCCAGTTGCTGCACGGCGCCGATCATCGACATGAAAGTTCCGCGCAGGCGGGGTTGCACCGCCGAAGTGACGATGGCCATCGCCGGCACCATTCTTCCCGGCACGAAAATGAAAAACACGGTCGAGCAGACGATCACCAGCCACAGCGGCACCGGCATCAGATGCGTCTGCACCAGCAGCGGCGCCATCGAGCACAGCGCCATCAGGCGGTAAACCCGGATCTTGCCGTGGGCATCGGCCAGGCGACCGACCAGGCGCGAGGTGAAAAAGGTGGCGCAGCCGCCGAACAGATAGATCAGCGGAATGTCTTCCTGGCGGATGCCGACGTTCGCCGTGACGTAGATGGTGATGTAGGGAATCACGGTGAAGCCGGAGACCATGATGAGCGCCATGAACGCCAGCGCCCGCAAATGGTTGGCGTCGCGCAGCACGGCCCCCATCGCCGCCAGCGGATGCGCGCGCTCGGTTTCGGAGACGACCGCCGTCGGCAGATGTCCGCGCAGCGCCGGCAGCCTCTTCCAGCCGAGCAGCAACAGGGCGCAGGACAGCGCGGCGATGAAAATGAACGGAAAGCGCCAGCCGAAATGATTGGCGAGATAGAGGGACAGCGGCACCCCCGCCACGGTCGACAGGGAAAATGCCGACATGATGGTGCCGCTGGCGCGGCCTCGGCGCTCGAAGGGAATCAGGTCGCCGACCATGGTCTGCACCATCGAACCGAGCACGCCGCCGAACGCCCCCGCCGTGCCGCGCGCCAGCAGCAGGGTGCCGTAGCCGGGCGCCAGGCCGCAGGCCAGCGTCGCCACCGCGAACAGGGCGAACATGGTCAGCAGCATCCGCTTGCGCTCGAAGCGGTCGACGAACACCGCCGCCAGTACCCCCGTGAAGGCGGCGGAGAAGGTGTAGGCGGAGACCAGCAGGCCGAATTCGTGGGTGCCGACGCCGAGTTCGCGCATCAGGACCGGGCCCAGCGGCATCATGATCATGAAGTCGAGAATGTGGGCGAACTGGATGCCGGCCAGCGTTATCAGCAGCACGCGTTCGCGGGCGGGGTCGAGGGCTTGCGGGATTGGAGCTTGGGGCATGAAGAGGAAGGACGAGAGGAAAGTCGGCGCTGGCGATGCGGCGATCGGGGATCGGGGATCGGCGGGATGTTCTGCTCCGATCCGCGAACCGTCAATTTGCCAATGCGATGAAAACCGCCGGATGAGGGCAGAATAGCAGCTTTGAATTATCGGGGAGTCCGTCATGTCCGTTCGCCTGCTCGCCTTTTGCGGCAGCGCCCGCAGGGAATCCTTCAGTCGCCGCCTGCTCGCCGTCGCCGTCGCCTCGGCCCGCGCGGCGGGCGCCGAGGTAACCGAACTGGACCTGCGTTCCGACCTGCTGCCGATGTATGACGGCGACCTTGAGGCGACGCAAGGCCTGCCGGCGGCGGCGCTGGAGTTGAAGGCGCAGTTCGCCGCTCACGACGGCTTCCTGATCGCTTCGCCCGAGTACAACGGCTTCTTTCCGCCGCTGTTGAAGAACACCATCGACTGGGTTTCGCGCCCGGCGCCCAAGGTGCCGAATGCGCCGGACCCCTACGCCGGCAAGGCGGCTGGCCTCGTCGCCGCTTCGCCCGGCGCCTTGGGCGGCATCCGCTGCCTGCCGCACCTGCGTCTGCTGCTGACCAATCTTGGCGTCACCGTGTCGCCCGCGCAACTGGCGCTCGGCCAAGCCGACCGGGCCTTTGCCGCCGATGGCAGTCTGGCCGATGCCGGCATGCAAAAAATGCTCGGCAAGGTCGTCGCCAATCTGATCCGGCTGGCGGCGGCCATCAAGACCTGACGCCGACCAACACACGATATGTCCGGAATTCACCGCATCATTCTCAATCGCCTGCTCGCCGCCTGGGTGATCGTCTCGCTCGCGACAGGCGCCATCATGTTTTATCTGGGCATCGAAAAAATCGACGACCAGCTTGTCGAGCTGGCAACGCGGGAGTCGGGCAAGTTCTCGACTGCAAGCCTTCCCCTGCTCAACCATCCCGAAAAGGACCGCAGCACCCTGAGCGCCCTGGCCGCCGGATTCGTGCGCCAGCATTTCATCGTCGTCGAACTTTACGACAAGGACAGGCGCAAGGTGGCGGAAGCCATCAATCCGCTTCACGCCAGCATCGAGGACGATCTGAAGCGCCGCGCCCACGGTTTTCCCGCCGACAACGAACGGCATTACGAGAAATACCTGATCGGCGGCCAGCCGGTCTTGCAGGTTGTCCTGCCGCTGAAGGACATCCAGGGCGGCATCGCCGGCTACTTTGAAGGCGTTTTCCTGATCGATCCGGAAACCGTCGCCAGGCTCCGCCACGAAATGGTCGTCACGCTGATGGTCGCGCTGTTCGCGGTAACGCTGACCACCGTCTGCCTGTATCCGGTGATTCTCTCCTTGAACCGGGATGTGATCCGCTACTCGCACGATCTGCTCAGGGGCAATATCGAACTGATGGAAGTGCTCGGCTCGGCCATCGCCAAGCGCGATTCGGACACCAACATCCACAACTACCGGGTATCGATCTACGCCGTCAAGCTGGCGGAGGTCGTGGCTCTCAAGCGCAGCGAGATTCGCGACCTGATCGCCGGCGCCTTCCTCCACGACGTGGGCAAGATCGGCATCAGCGACAGCATTCTGCTCAAGCCCGACCGTCTCGATGAGCAGGAATTCGAGATCATGAAAACCCATGTCACGCTGGGCGTCGATATCCTGAAAAAATCCGACTGGCTGCAAAAAGCGCGCGATGTGGTCGAGTTCCACCACGAGAAATTCGACGGCAAGGGATACCGCCAAGGGCTTGCCGGCAAGGCCATTCCGAACACGGCGCGCATCTTCGCCGTCGTCGACGTGTTCGATGCGCTGACCTCGAAGCGACCGTACAAGGAGGCGTTCCCCTTCGCCGAGGCCATGGCCATTCTGCGCCGCGATGCCGGCAGCCACTTCGATCCGCAACTGGTGGATGCCTTTGCCCGAATCGCCGAGCCGCTCTATCTGGAGATCAGCGGCGCCCCAGATGCCGAGGTGGAAGAAAAACTCCAGGACATGATCACCCGGTATCTGTTGCCGGCCTGAAGCGACCGACCGCCAAGGTCGATGGTTCTCAGGCGGCTTCCAGCTTGGCCACCGACAGGGCCAGCCATTTCATGCCGGGAGCGCCGAAATTGACCTGCACGCGGGCATCCGTGCCGCTGCCTTCGGCATTGACGATGACGCCGAGGCCGAACTTGGCGTGCATGACGTTCTGGCCGATGCGGAAACCGCTGCCGCCGCGCGATGACTCGCCGCGACGGGGAACGCCGTTGAAAGAAGTCGGCGCTGACGCGACGGCGAAACCGCCCTTGCCGGCGCGCGGCGTCAGCCACTTCACCAGTTCCCCGGGCACCTCGTCGACAAAACGCGAAGGCAGATTGTAGCGCGTCTGGCCGTGCAGCATGCGGGTTTGCGCGAAACTCAGGTAGAGCCGCTGGCGGGCGCGGGTGACGGCCACATACATCAGGCGCCGCTCTTCTTCGAGGCCCGACTTGCCGTCCCGCGTTTCAGACAGCGAGTTCTCGTGCGGAAACAAGCCATCCTCCAGACCGCTGACGAAGACCACGTTGAACTCCAGGCCCTTGGCCGAATGCACCGTCATCAATTGCAGCGCATCGTCGCCTTCGCCGGCTTGATGCTCGCCGGCTTCGAGCGAAGCGTGGGCCAGAAACGATGACAGATCGTTGCCGAATTCGCCGGTGATTTCGCCATCCTGATTCGGCTCGCCTTCCTCGGCGACAAAACTCGCGGCGGCATTGATCAGTTCGTCGAGGTTGGCCAGCCGCTCCTGGCCTTCCTTCTCGTTCTGGTAATGGCTGCGCAGGCCGGACAGATCGACGACGTGATCGACCAGTTCCGGCAAGGGCAGGTGCGCGGCTTCGCGCAGCTTGACGATGAGCGCGGCAAACCCGGCCAGCTTGACGCCGCCGGCGCCACTGAGCCGCGGAATCGCCGCGTGCAGGCTGCTGTTGGCCGCCTTCGCCGCGTCCTGCAAGTTTTCCAGGCTGCGTGCGCCGATGCCGCGCGCAGGGAAATTCACCACGCGGGCAAAGGCGGTGTCGTCCTCCGTGTTGGCGATCAGGCGCAGGTAGGCCAGCGCATGCTTGATCTCGACGCGCTCGAAAAAGCGCAGGCCGCCATACACGCGGTAGGGCAGGCCGGCGTTGAACAGCGCATGTTCCAGCGCCCGCGACTGCGCGTTGCTGCGATACAGCAGGGCGATCTCGGCGCGCGCATGGCCTTCGCGCGACAGGGCCTTGACCTCCTCGACGATCCAGCGCGCCTCGTCGCCGTCGGAATAGGATTCGTAGATGCGGATCGGCTCGCCGCTGCCGGCCTCGGTCCACAGGTTCTTGCCGAGCCGCGAGGGATTGTTCTTGATGATGGCATTGGCGGCGTCGAGGATGTTGCCGTGCGAACGATAGTTCTGTTCGAGGCGGATCAGGTTTTCGACCTTGAACTCGCGCTCGAAGTCGCTCATGTTGCCGACATCGGCGCCGCGAAAGGCGTAGATCGACTGGTCGTCGTCACCGACGCAGAAGAGTTTGGCGCCACCGCCGGCGAGCAGCTTCAACCAGCGGTATTGCAGCTTATTCGTGTCTTGAAACTCGTCCACCAACACATGGCGGAAACGCTCCTGATAATGCCGGCGCAATGGCTCGTTGCGCTCCAGCAACTCGTAGGAGCGCAGCAGCAGTTCGGCGAAATCCACCACGCCTTCGCGCTGGCATTGGGCCTCATAGGCGGCGTAGAGTCCGGCGCGCTTGCGCGCCCATTCGTCATAGGCTTCGACCGCAGCCGCGCGCAAGCCTTGCTCCTTCTGCGCGTTGATGAAGTGGCACAGCTCACGCGGCGGGAATTTTTCGTCGTCGACATTCAGCGATTTCAGCAGGCGCTTGACGCACGCCTGCTGATCGGCCGAGTCGAGAATCTGGAACAGTTGCGGCAGGCCGGCATCGCGATGGTGGGCGCGCAACAGGCGGTTGCACAGGCCGTGGAAGGTGCCGATCCACATGCCCTTGACATTGATCGGCAGCATGCCGGCCAGCCGCGTCTGCATTTCCTTCGCCGCCTTGTTGGTGAAGGTCACGGCAAGGACGCCGGGCGGCGAGACCTGGCCGGTGGAAATCAGCCAGGCGATGCGCGTCGTCAGCACGCGGGTCTTGCCCGAGCCGGCGCCAGCGAGGATCAGCGCATGCGTCGGCGGCAGCGTGACCGCCGCCAGTTGCGGCGCGTTGAGAGAGTCGAGCAGGGCAGTCATGGGCAGGTTCCCGGGCCCGGCTCCGGGTGGTTTCGATGCACCGGCTCTTTAGCGCACGACGCCCGGCTTGAGACCGGTGGCGGCTTTCAGGCGAGCCGCCGCGACCCCTGCCTCGTCAGCGCTGGAAAAACCGCCGAGCAGCAACTCATAATTCCATCCTTCGGCCTCTGTCGCATTCGGACGGATGCGCGCGGCAAAGCCGGCTTCGCGTATCTGGTCATAGAGTTCCAGCGCGGCTTCTTCGCTGGCCGCCGTCGCCGCCAGCACCTGCCACTTGCCCTTGGCGCGCGACGCGCCATCGCCCGCGAGAATTTCGGTTTGTCGCGCCAGCGTCCTGAAAACTGGTGGTTCCAGCACCTTGACCTTGGCGGCACGCCCGCGCGGCGCATCGTAATAGGTCATTGGCTGCGCCATTTCGGTGGTCTGGCCGGCGCGGGTGATTTCGATGCGGCCTTCGAGCAATGCCACCATATCGCCTTCGTCACCCGTCGAACCCCACAGGTCGGTGCCGCGAATGCCGATGGTGGCGGTGCCGACACGGAGCGTGACATCGCGCGGCGACGCTTTCTTCAGCTTGCCGGTGGTAAAGCGAAAGGCGCCCGCCAAAACATCCAGCGCGCCACGGAAGGATCGCGCCGGTTGCAGGCTGCGCGTGTGAAAGGTGAAGCGCGTCGCTTCGCCCAGCTTGACCCGGCTGCCCTCGGCCAGCACCACGTAGGCGCGCGCGCCCGGACCGGTGCGCAGCACGTCGCCGCTGTTCAATTCCATGCCGGCGGCCAATGGCTTCGTCATGCCGTCGCGCTCGCGCCAGGCGGGTGATTGCACGGCCTCCACGGTCGCCGCTGCCGCCGCCAACGCAGGCGCCGAAGGCAGCATGGCAAGGCAGGCAAGCACGATGAAGAACCGGTTCAGGGACCGCATGCGAATCCTTTCTATCAGAGGGGGCAGGTATAATTCCCGCCTTTGTCAGTACTCGAAACACACGCCCCGGCCATGCAGGAAAAATATCTTCCGACCAAAATCGAACAGGCCGCGCAGGCCCACTGGAACGCCACGCAGACCTTCCGCGCCGTGGAAGACGCCGGTTCGGCAAACTCGCGACCGAAATACTACTGCCTGTCGATGTTCCCCTACCCGTCGGGCAAGCTGCACATGGGGCATGTGCGCAACTATACCATCGGCGATGTGCTGGCCCGCAGCCACCGCATGAAGGGCTACAACGTGTTGCAGCCCATGGGTTGGGACGCCTTCGGCCTGCCCGCCGAGAACGCCGCGATGCAGAACCGGGTGCCGCCGGCGCAGTGGACCTGGGACAACATCGCCTACATGAAAAAGCAGCTCCAGTCGCTGGGTTTTGGCCTCGACTGGGAGCGCGAACTGGCGACCTGCGCGCCCGAGTATTACAAATGGAACCAGTGGCTGTTCCTGCGCATGCTTGAGAAAGGCATCGCCTACAAGAAGACCCAGGTGGTGAACTGGGATCCGGTCGACCAAACCGTGCTCGCCAACGAACAGGTGATAGAGGGCCGCGGCTGGCGCACCGGCGCGCTGATCGAAAAGCGCGAGATTCCCGGCTACTACCTGGCCATCACCCACTATGCCGACGAACTGCTCTCGGCGCTGGATACCCTGCCGGGCTGGCCGGAGCGTGTCAGGACCATGCAGGCCAACTGGATCGGCAAGAGCACCGGCGTGCGCTTTGCCTTCCCATACGAGCTCCCCGCCGCAGGCGGCACAAAGCTTCCCTCCCCTTCAAGGGGAGGGACTGAGAGAGGGGATGGGGAGCGAGATGGGACTGAGGGAAGGGATGGTGTGTCGACGGCGAACAGCCAAGACCCATCCCCATCCCTAGCCCTTCCCCTTGAAGGGGAAGGGAACATTCAGAGTGCCTCCGGCACTGAAAAGGGATTGCTCTGGGTGTTCACCACCCGCGCCGACACCATCATGGGCGTCACCTTCTGCGCCGTCGCCGCCGAACATCCGCTGGCGACGCATGCGGCGAAGATCAATCCAAAGCTCGCCGCCTTCATCGACGAATGCAAGCATGGCTCGGTGATGGAAGCCGACATGGCGACCATGGAAAAGAAGGGCATGCCGACCGGGATTTTCGTCGAGCATCCGATCTCGGGCGACAAGGTCGAAGTCTGGGTCGGCAACTACGTGCTGATGAGCTACGGCGAGGGCGCGGTGATGGCCGTGCCGGCCCATGACGAACGCGATTTCGAGTTCGCGAAGAAATACGGACTGGCGATCAAGCAGGTGATCGCCGTCGCCGGCGAGACCTTTTCGCTCGATGGCTGGCAGGAATGGTACGCCGACAAGCAGCGCGGTCGCTGCGTCAACTCCGGCAAGTACGACGGCCTCGATTACGCTTCGGCGACCGCCGCCATCGCTGCCGACCTCAACGCCAAGGACCTCGGCGACACCCAAGTGCAATACCGCCTGCGCGACTGGGGCGTGTCGCGCCAGCGCTACTGGGGCTGCCCGATTCCGCTGATCCATTGTGAAAGTTGCGGCACCGTGCCGGTGCCCGACGACCAGTTGCCGGTGAAACTGCCCGAAGACTGCGTGCCCGACGGTTCCGGCAATCCGCTGGCGAAGCGCGCCGATTTCGTCAACTGCGTCTGCCCGCAATGCGGCAAGCCGGCCAAGCGCGAAACCGACACCATGGACACCTTCGTCGATTCGTCCTGGTACTACGCCCGCTACGGCGTCGAAGCCGCCACGCGACAAAACAACGATGCGATGGTCGACGCCGGCACGCAATACTGGATGCCGGTGGACCAGTACATCGGCGGCATCGAGCACGCCATCCTGCACCTGCTCTACTCGCGCTTCTGGACCAAGGTGATGCGCGACTTGGGCCTCGTCCAATACGACGAGCCTTTCGCCAACCTGCTGACGCAGGGCATGGTGCTCAACCACATTTTCTCGCGCCGCACCGACAAGGGCGGCATCGAGTATTTCGCGCCCGAAGAGGTCGATTTGATCCGCAACGAGGCTGGCCATGTCACGGGCGCGACGCTCAAGGCCGACGGCAGCGCCATCGATTACGGCGGCATCGGCACCATGTCGAAATCGAAGCGCAACGGCGTCGATCCGCAGGCGCTGATCGAGACGTATGGCGCGGACACCGCGCGCTTCTTCATGATGTTTGCCGCGCCGCCGGAGCAGACCCTGGAATGGTCGGACTCCGGCGTCGAGGGCGCCTATCGCTTCCTGAAGCGTGTCTGGAGTTTTGGCCATCTGCTGAAGACACAGAATATTGCCGGCGAAGCCGGGGCGTTGCGCCGCGAGATTCACCTGCTGCTCAAGCAGGCCAATTACGACCTCGGCAAGCTCCAGTTCAACACCGTCGCCTCGGCAACGATGAAAATGCTCAATGCGCTGGAAAAGGCGCCGACCGACCCGCATGCCCGCGAGGGTTTCTCCATTCTCCTGCGCACCCTTTCGCCGATTGCGCCGCATATCGCGCACGTGCTTTGGATCGAACTGGGCTATGGCGCCGACATCCTCGCCGCCCCCTGGCCCGAGCCGCTCGAAGCAGCGCTGGTGCAGGATGAGCAGGAACTGGTGTTGCAGGTCAATGGCAAGCATCGCGGCAACATCCGCGTGAAAGTCGGCGCTGACGGGTCTGCCAACCGCGCGGCGATTGAAGCCGTGGCGCTGGCCTCGGAAGCCGCGCAGAAATTCATGGAAGGCAAGGCGGCGAAGAAAGTCATCGTCGTTCCCGGTCGTCTGGTCAATATCGTAGTCTGAGGAGTCCTTCATGCGCGCCGCCAAACTATCCGTCATCCTGCTGCTGGTCGGCCTGCTCACCGCCTGCGGCTTCAAGTTGCGCGGCAGCGCCGAGCTGCCCGGCTACAAATTGCCGTTTGCCACCATCGCCCTTTCGCTGGCGCCGACTTCGGAGTTTTATGCCCAGCTCAAGCGCAACATCGAGGCCTCGTCGCCGGGAACGCGGGTGGTCAGCGACACCAAGGAAGCGGAAGCCATCCTCACGGTGCTCGGCGACACCAGCGCGAAGAACATCCTTTCGCTCAACGCCGCCGGTCGCGCGCGCGAATACCAACTGGTGCGCACCTTCACCTTCAAGGTGCATGCCAACATTGCGGCGGCCACGCCGGCGGCCCGGGTCAAATACACCGATGCGCCGCCCGCCGCCGCGCCGACCGAGTACATCGCACCGAGCACCATCACGCTGCGTCGCGACATCACCTTCAGCGACGATCTGGTGCTGTCCAAGGAATCCGAAGAAACGCTGCTCCAGCGCGACATGCAGAACGACCTGGTGCAGCAATTGATGCGGCGGCTGGCGGCGGCGAAACTGAAGCCGGTGAAAGCCGACGAGTAGCCGCCGTGCAACTGCGGCCCGAGCAACTTCCGGCGCATCTCGATAAGCCACTGGCACCGCTGTATCTGCTGCATGGCGACGAACCGCTGCTGGTGATCGAGGCCGGCGACGCGATTCGCGCCGCCGCCCGCAAGCAGGGCTTCGAGGAGCGCGAAGTCATCGTCGCCGGCACCGGTTTCAAATGGGACGAGCTGTTCATGGCGACCGGCAACATGTCGCTGTTCGGCGGCTCCAAGCTGGTCGATCTGCGCATCCCCTCCGGCAAGCCGGGACGCGAAGGCAGCGAGGCGCTGCAACGCTACATCTCCACGCTCGGCCCCGGCATCGTCACCCTGATCACCCTGCCCGAACTCGACTGGCAGGCGAAGAAGGCGGCCTGGGTCACCGCCCTGTCGAACGCCGGGATTGCCATCGAATGCAACGCGCCGCCACCGGCGCGCCTGCCGCAATGGATCGCCGAGCGCATGGCGCGCCAGCAGCAGTCCGCGCCGCGCGAGGCGCTGGCCTTCATCGCCGCCCATGTCGAAGGCAACCTGCTGGCGGCGCACCAGGAAATCCAGAAGCTCGGCCTGCTCTATCCGCCGGGCGAAGTGTCGCTGGCGCAGATCGAAGCCGCCGTGATGAACGTCGCCCGCTACGACGTGTCGGATCTGCGCAACGCGGTCAAGACGCGCGATACGGTGCGCGCCGCGCGCACGCTGGAAGGGCTCAAGGGCGAGGAAGCCGCGCCGCCGCTGGTATTGTGGGCGCTGGCCACCGAAGCGCGCAGCGCCGCTGCACGCCCAGCGCTCTTGCACGCGGCGAAGATAGACCGCATCATCAAGGGTCTGGCGCGCGGCGACATCTGGGACGAGTTTCTGCAACTGGCGTTGCGATTGACGAGAGCGAAAGGCAATTAACCACGGCGACACGGCGACACGGCGAAAAAGCGCGAGAAGCAAAAGCATTGCCTTGCTTTTCGCCGTGTCGCCGTGTCGCCGTGTCGCCGTGGTGAACGCTTTTTCGGTTTAAGGTTCTAAGGATTTCCATGAACATCAAAGACTACATGCAGCAAGTCGGTCGCGCCGCCCGCGAGGCTTCGCGGGCCACGGCGCGGGCCTCGACGGCGGCCAAGAATGCGGCGCTGCTGGCGATGGCGCAGGCCATTCGCGCGAGTCGCGCCGAACTGCTCGCCGCGAATGCCGCCGATGTCGCCGAGGCCCGCGCCGCCGGCCTCGACGCGGCGATGATCGACCGCCTGACGCTGACCGAAAAGGGCGTCGAAGCCATGGCGCTGGGGCTGGAACAGGTGGCGACGCTGGCCGACCCGGTCGGCGAAATCAGCGACATGAAGCGCCGCCCTTCCGGCATTCAGGTCGGCAAGATGCGCGTGCCGCTGGGCGTGGTCGGCATCATCTACGAAGCGCGGCCCAACGTCACCGCCGACGCCGCCGCGCTATGCCTGAAGTCGGGCAATGCGGCGATCCTGCGCGGCGGCAAGGAAGCCCTGCGCGCCAACCAGGCCATCGCCGCCTGCGTCCGCGCCGGACTCAAGGCCGCCGGCCTGCCGGAGACGGCGGTGCAGGTGATCGAAACCGCCGACCGCGAGGCGGTCGGTTATCTGGTCGCCATGCCCGAGTATGTCGATGTAATCGTGCCGCGCGGTGGCAAGGGGCTGATCGAGCGCATCTCGAAAGAGGCGAAGGTGCCGGTCATCAAGCATCTCGACGGCAATTGCCATGTCTATGTCGATGACGCCGCCGATGCCGCCAAGGCGCTGAAGATTCTCGAAAACGCCAAGACCCAGCGCCTGGGCACCTGCAACACCGCCGAATCCCTGCTCATCGCGCGCTCAATCGCCGTGTCGCTGGCGCCGACTCTTTGCGCCATGCTGATCGCCAAAGGCGTGGAGATTCGCGGCTGCGCGGAAACGCAAAAGCTGGTGCCGCAAGCCAAGGCGGCGACGGAAGAAGACTGGTACGCGGAATATCTGGCGGCGATCATTTCGGTCAAGATCGTCGCCGACGTCGGCGAGGCGATAGAGCACATCAACAAGTATTCGTCGGCGCACACCGACGCCATCGTCACCGAGAATTACACCAATGCCATGCGCTTCCTGCGCGAGGTGGATTCGTCCTCGGTAATGGTCAACGCCTCGACCCGCTTCGCCGACGGCTTCGAGTACGGCCTCGGCGCCGAGATCGGCATTTCCACCGACAAGTTCCACGCCCGCGGCCCGGTGGGCCTCGAAGGCCTCACCTCACAGAAGTGGATCGTGCTGGGCGACGGAGAAGTTCGCCAGTAGGCGAATCGGGCGAAGTGCGCGGCTGACGGACGGCGCGAGCCGCGGGCGTGGTGAGTCAGGACTCCAGCACCCGCAACTCGGCGTTGGTATAGCGCAAGCGGCTGGCGAGGACGCTGGCGATGCCTTCCATCAGCCGCAGACCGAGCTTCTTGTGCTCTTCGGCGAACTTGTCGAAGGCGCACCGCGACAGCACGTAGAGTTCGGTGTCGACAAACGCCAGCGCGTTGGCCGAGCGCACCTCGCCGTCGAGAAAGGCCATTTCGCCGAAAAACGCGCCGCGGCCGAAGGTGCCGAGGTGGTGCAACTGGCGGTCGGACAGCGGCAGCATGATGCGCACCGCGCCGCGCCGGATCAGGAACAGTTCATCGCCCGTGTCGCCGCGCGAGAAAATGGTCTCGCCCTTCGCCACGCTGCGTTTTTCCATGCATTGTTCCAGCGCCGCCAGCGTCTGCTCCTTGCGTCCGGCGAAGAGCTCGACCTCGTGCAGTTCCAGCGCGGCCTCTTCGTCACGCAAACATACCGCCTCGTGAATGATGCGATCCTCGACCCACTCCAGCGCATCATCCAGGTCGGAGAACACGCGCACCGGACTGTCCTGGCGAATCAGGCCGACCTGGTCGAAATACTGCTTCATGTCGCGCCCCGACGGCAGGGTCGAGGGTATGGCGCTGAAGATCAGGAAGCCATGACGCTCGGCCATCATGTCCTTGACCTGTTCCAGCAGGTGCGCCGCCGTGACATCCACGGTCTGGATGCGGCGCATGTCGAGTATCAGGAAATCGCGGGTCTTGAGTTCCGGCTCCATGCTCAGGTAAAGCTGATCGGCGGTGCCGAAGAACAGGCTGCCCTGCAACTCGATGATCGCCGCGCGATCACCGTGGGACATGAGAATTTCCATTTCCTCGTGGGTGCGGATGCGCTTGGAAAAGGTCTCGTTGCCGAGCAGCTTGCGGCGCACGATGGCGCCGCCGATCTGCTCGCGGATGAACAGCACCACGGCCAGCACGATGCCGACGCCGGATGCCGCGATCAGGCTCACTGTCAGCGCGGTGCCGATCACCGCGACGATCACCGCGAAGTCGAGCATGGTCGAGCGCGATTTCAGGTAGTTGAAGCTGTTGCGGTCGATCATGCGCACGCCGATCACGATCAGGATGCCGGCGAGGCCCGCCACCGGCACCCAGGAGATGAAGTTCGCCAGCAACAGGAAGGCCAGCAGCGACAGCACGCCCTCGACCAGGCCGGAGAAGCGACTGCTGGCGCCGCCGGAAATATTCACCAGCGTCGCGCCCATGGTGCCGGCGCCCGGAATGCCGCCGATGGCGCCCGAGGCCAGGTTGCCCAGGCCCTGGCCGATCAGCTCGCGATTCGAATCGTGGCGAGAACGGGTCAGCGCATCGAGCACCACGCAGGTTTTCAGCGTGTCGATCGACAGCAGCACGGCGAGAGTCAGCGCCGGTATCGCCAGCATTTTCAACTGCGGCAGGCTGACATCGGCAATCGATGTCCAGCGCCCGACCAGGCCGGCGAAGAAGCTGCCGCCGCCGCCGCTGTCGAGCGCGCCGACCACCAGCGCGTTGCCGCTCAGGCTGAACAGGACCGGATCGAACAGGGCCAGGCCGAAGTAGGCGGCGACGCCCGCCACCAGTCCGACAATGGCTCCCGGCACGGCCTTGATCAGGCGCGGCGCGCCGAGCATGAAGCCAATCGTCACCACGCCGACGATAATGCCCTGCCAACGCCAGTGTTCGATAGCGCCGAGCGCCGCCCAGAAGTGCACATCCTTGGGCGTGCCGAGCAGCTTCGGCACCTGGCTGCCGATGATGATCAGGCCGACGCCGGAGAGGTAGCCGCTGACCACCGTGTAGGGCATGTACTTGATCAGGCGGCCCAGGCGCAGGACGCCGAACAGCACCTGCATCAAGCCGGCGAGCAAACCGAGCAGCGTCAGCAACAGCAACGTGGTGTCGACCGGCGTGCCGCTACGCACCGCCTCGATGGCGAAGGCGGAAGCCACCGCCGCCGCCGGCGCGCAGGGCGCCGAAATAAGCCGGCTGGTGCCGCCGAACGTCGACGCCACGATGCCGATGGCCGTGGCGCCGAGAATTCCGGCCAGCGCTCCGAGCGCGACATGGGCGCCGCCGAGCACCGAGTAGATGGTGACACCGAAGGCGATCGCCGAGGGCAGCGCCACCAGCATGGCGGCAAAGCCACCCCAGAAGTCGCCGGCCAGATTTTCCGGTTTTGGCAGTTTCATGCGCTTCTCCTCGGAAGACGGCGTGACGCCGAGATTCTGTCATAAAGCGCGATTCCGTGTCGGTTCTTCGCGCACCGTCGCGGCGTTGAGAAAAAGACCGGCGTTGTGCTGTCGCGGCGTTGTGCTTGCGGATCATCCGCCGGGGATCGACAATAAGGCCGTGATCGAACCGGAAGCAACCACCATGAAGCTCTACGCCGCCGTCCTGTCAGCGCCGTCCCACAGGGATACCGTCCCCGGCGCGGGCGTCGGGGACATAACTTTCGCCATCGGCGTCCGCTGCGACGATGACGAGATCACCGCCATCGAATATCTGGAACCGCAGAAGGAGATCGCGCCGAAGACCCTGCTGGCCAAGGAAACCGTGCGTCAGTTGCGCGCCTGGCTGAAGGATCCGCGCTTTGTTTTCGGCCTGCCGCTGGCGCCCGCCGGCACGCCTTTCCAGCGCCGGGTGTGGGACGAGATCGCGGCGATTCCGGCGGGCCGGACGAAGAGCTACGGCGAGGTCGCCGCCGCCGTTCACAGCGGCCCGCGCGCGGTGGGCAACGCCTGCGGCGCCAATCCCTATCCCATCGTCGTGCCTTGCCACCGCGTCGTCGCGGCGAATCAGGGACTCGGCGGTTTTGCCCGGCAGCGCGGCGGCTTTCTGCTCGACATCAAGAAGTGGTTGCTACAGCATGAACGCGGCTGACGCCGCCCTCATCGACGAATTCATCGACGCCCTGTGGCTCGCCGACGGGCTCGCGAAGAACACGCTGGCGAGTTACCGCAGCGATCTGGCATTGTTCTCGCATTGGCTGGAGCCGCGCCGCCAGGCGATAGTCGGCGCTGACGAGACGGCGATCAACGCCTATCTCGCCCATCTCAACGCGCGTCCCGGCGGCATCAAGTCGACCAGCCAGCGGCGGCTGATGGCCAGTCTGCGACGCTGCTACCACTGGCTGCTGGATCAGGGCCGCTTGCAAATCGATCCGCTGCTCAACATCGACAAGCCCGGTGCGATCCAGCGCTTTCCCAAGACCCTGTCGGAAAAGCAGGTGGAAGACCTGCTCGGCGCGCCGGACGTGAACACCCCGCTCGGCCTGCGCGACCGCGCCATGTTCGAGCTGCTCTATGCCACCGGCCTGCGCGTGTCGGAGCTGGTCGGCGTGCGGCTGTTCGAGGTGAGCCTCAACGATAACGTGGTGCGGGTGATGGGCAAGGGCGCGAAGGAAAGGCTGGTGCCGCTGGGACAGATCGCCGCCGAATGGCTGCAACGCTACCTCGCCGACGCGCGCGGCGAGCTGCTCAAGCTGCGGGTATCGGACGCGGTCTTCGTCACCACGCGCAGCGGCGCCATGACGCGGCAGATGTTCTGGACGCTGGTCAGGAAATACGCCGTGCGGGTCGGCATCGCCAGGGAACGCATTTCGCCGCACGTGCTGCGCCACGCCTTCGCCACGCATCTGCTGAATCACGGCGCCGATCTGCGCGTGGTGCAGTTGCTGCTCGGCCACGCCGATATCTCGACGACGCAGGTGTATACCCATGTCGCCCGCGAGCGGCTGAAGCAGTTGCATCACCAGCATCACCCGCGCGGCTGACCGCCTGCCGCGCCACGGCGGCAGGGGTAGAATCGAACGCATGAGACAAGATGCCAACTCGGCCCCGGAAACCCCGGCGACCCGCTTCCTGCACAAGCATGGCGTCGCCCATTCCAACCATCTCTACGCCTACGAAGAGCATGGCGGCACCAAGGTGTCGGCGCGCGAGCTCAACGTCGCCGAGCATGCGGTGGTCAAGACGCTGGTGATGGAAGACGAAAACGCCAAGCCGCTGATCGTGCTGATGCACGGCGACCGCAAGGTATCCACCAAGGAACTGGCGCGCCAGATCGGAGTGAAGAAGATCAGCCCCTGCAAGCCCGAAGATGCGTTGCGCCACACCGGCTACCTGGTCGGCGGCTGTTCGCCGTTCGGCACCAAAAAGCCGCTGCCGGTGCATCTGGAAAAGAGCATCCTCGACCTGCCGCTGGTCTACATCAACGGCGGCCGCCGCGGCTACCTGGTCGGCGTCCATCCGCACGACATCCTGCGCCTGATGCAACCGAGGATCGTCGAGTGCGGCTTGGCTGATTAGGCTTGCTTCACCCGGCTGCGCTCGATCTGCACGCCGACCCGGCGCACGCCTTTCATGATGCCCATCTTGGCGATGCTGATCTTGACCCAGGGCGCGCCGAATTCGTCCAGCAGCAGCCCGATGACATATTCGCCGAGCGTCTCCAGCAGGTTGAAGTGGCGCGTCGCCAGCTCGGCGCGGATGCGCTCGATGACCGCGTCGTAACGGATGGTCTTGTCGATGTCGTCGTCCTGCGCCGCCTCGTCCGGCACGCCAAAGGTCAGGCTGATCTCCAGCGTCTGCGGCGCGGCCTTCTCCCGCTCGAAAATGCCGACATGCGCGTCGACCCGCATGTCGTCGATGAAAATGAAGTCCATCACGCCTCCGGTTTAGAATTCGGGACATTCTAGTCACTGGCAACTCAGGTCGTTACATTTCGTGAGCAAAGTTCAACAGCTTTCACCACGGGGGACACGGGGTAATGCAACGTCTTGGTTTTCTCCGTGCCCCCCGTGTCCCCCGTGGTAAATGTTTTTCCGGCTTGTCCGGCTTAGGGAATCCGCAATGAACCTGCTTGTTTCCGCCGTCTTTGGTTATCTGCTCGGCTCCGTGCCGTTCGCCGTGGTCGTCTCGCGCGCCTTTCGCCTAGCCGATCCGCGCAGTTTCGGCTCGGGCAATCCCGGCGCCACCAATGTGCTGCGCACCGGCAACAAGCTGGCGGCCTTGCTGACCTTGCTCGGCGATGCCGCCAAGGGCTGGCTCGCCATGTTCGTCGCGGCGAAAGTCGGCGCTGACGGCACGGCGATTGCGGTGTCCGGGCTGGCGGCCTTCCTCGGCCACGTGTTTCCCTTCACGCTCGGCTTCAAGGGCGGCAAGGGCGTGGCGACCGCGCTGGGCGTGCTGCTGGGGTTCTCCGGCATATTGGCGGGCTTCGCGGCAGGCGTCTGGCTGGCGGTGGCCGCCATCACGCGCTATTCCTCGCTGGCGGCGCTGGTCGCGGCGGCGGCGGCGCCCGTCCTGAGCTGGTGGCTGCTCGGAAAAGTCGAAATCACCGTCCCCGTGGCGATCATGTGCGCGGTGCTGATCTACCGTCACAAGAGCAACATCCGCAAGCTGCTGGCCGGCAGCGAAGGCCGCATCGGCGGTCGAAAATAGCCTCATATAATCGCGCTTTGCAGCACGGCGCGAGAACTCGATTAAGGAAACGCTCTCATGGAAGATCTGGACTTTTCAGGCACAGCCGCCGAACCGGCCAAGAAACCAGCGACCGACACCCGCCCAAAAAGCGAGCCGGTTTCGCTCTACGAACCGGCGCTGGCGCTTAAATTCTTCCGCGTCGCCGGAACGCTGGAACAGTTTCCGGCCGGCAAGCAGATTTTTGTCGAGGAAGAGAAACCCGGGGGATTCTTCTCCAAGGGCGCCAGCATTTATCTGCTGCTCGACGGCGAAGTGGCGCTGACGCTGAAGGGCAAACCGCTCGAACTGGTCCTGCCCGGCGAGATATTCGGCGAAATGGCGACCATCGCCGACATTCCGCGCAGCGCGACGGCCACCGTGCGCAAGAACTGCAAGGTGCTGGCCCTCGATGAAAAGAAGTTCCTCCAGTCGATGCAGCAAATGCCCGACTTCGCGCTGATGCTGATGAGCGTCATGGCGCAACGCCTGCGGCGCAGCCTGGCCAAACTGGCCGCAGCAAAGAAGACATCGGTCGAGGCGCTGACGCACAAAAATACGCTGGACAAGAAAATGCTCGCCGACTTGCAGCGCGAACTGGGCGACCCGCTGCCGGCCACGGCCGCAGCGGGCGCCACGGTGGTCACCCAGGGCGCGGTGGGCGCCTGCATGTTCGTCGCGACCGAAGGCCGCATCGCCATATCGGTCGATGGCCTGGTCGTCGAACACGTGGAGCCGGGCGGGGTTTTCGGCGAAATGGCCTTGATCGATCGCTCCGGTCGTTCCGCCACGGCTACTGCGGAAATGGACAGCGCCTGGCTGCTGATCGCCCGCAACGACTTTCTGGCGATGGTCAAGTCGAAGCCGGCGCTGGGCATCGCGCTGCTGCGTTCGACCAGCGCGCGCGTCCAGCACATCGACAAGCTGCTGCGCGACGGCGCTCCTTGAGCGCGAGGCTTTCTTTCAGTTAAGGCGATCCAGCGGCCAGCGCGGTCGCACCGCGAACGCGCCCCCGGTCGGCTTCGGCACATCGCCCTGCAACAGGCGCTGGCTGCCTGCGAAGGCAATCATCGCGCCATTGTCGGTGCATAGCTCCAGCGCCGGATAGAACACCCGGCCACCGATCTTCGCCATGGCCTCGTCCAGCCGCTCGCGCAAGCGCCGGTTGGCGCCGACGCCGCCGGCCACCACCAGCGATGAAAGTCGGTGCTGGCGACACGCCGCCACCGCCTTCGCCGCCAGCACTTCGGTCACCGCTTCCTGGAATTCGGCGGCGAGGTCGGCGCGGTCGGCGTCGGTCAGTTCCCTGGCGCGGGCCGCCGTCAGCACCGCCGTCTTCAAGCCGGAAAAGCTGAACGACAAATCGCCGCTGTGGAGCATCGGCCGCGGCAGCTTATAGCGGCCTGTTTTTACGTTGATGGCGCCGCTTTCCGCCAGCTTCGCCAGCGCCGGCCCGCCGGGGTAGCCCAGCCCGAGCAGCTTGGCCGTCTTGTCGAAAGCCTCGCCCGCCGCGTCGTCGAGCGATTCGCCGAGCAACTGGTAGTCGCCGACCCGCGTCACGCGCATCAACTGCGTATGCCCGCCGGATACCAGCAGGGCGATGAAGGGAAAGGCCGGCGCCTCGTCCGCCAGCAGCGGCGACAGCAGATGGCCTTCGAGGTGATGCACCGGCAATGCGGGAATGCCCAGCGCCATGGCCAGCGCCTCGGCGAAACTGGCGCCGACCAGCAAGGCTCCCGCCAGCCCCGGCCCCGCCGTGTAGGCAATGGCGTCGATGTCGCGCCGCGTGCAGGCCGCCTCGGCCAGCACGCGCTCCAAGAGCGGAATCAGGCGGCGGATGTGGTCGCGCGACGCCAGTTCCGGCACCACGCCGCCGTATGCCTCGTGCATCGCCACCTGGGTATGCACCGCGTGCCCGAGCAGGCCGCGTTCCGTGTCATAGAGCGCGACGCCGGTTTCGTCGCAGGAGGATTCAATGCCGAGAACTTTCATGGCGGCATTCTACCGGCGGGCCATCGTCGCCACGCGATGCTCTTTTCGGCGGCGCCATGTCAGGTTGCCGCCGCAAGCTCTGCCCGTGCCGACGCGATCACCCGGATTGCAGAACGCATTAGGAGCAGCACAAGACAGGACGCCACCGCAATGTCCGGCCAACCGCTGCCCATGAGCCAGACTGCACCGGCTGCGACGAAGACGGACAGATTTGACGCGATGTCGTTGCGCGAACACTCCCACACCGAACTCATATTCACGTCCTCATGCCGATGGCGCCACAGGAGAAAAAGGCAAATGGAATTCGCAGCCAGGCCGAGAAGGCTGAAGGCGCCCATTACCTCGAAAATGGGAATGGATGGCGCGAGCAGCCGCGACACAATCTGAACGGCCACGGCGCAAGCCGCAAGAAAAATTAGCCCGCCCTTGAACAAAGCCACCCTGGCCTTGGCAGCGTTGCCCCTGGAAACCGCATAAATGCTGAGGCCATAGGTCAATGCGTCGCCGAGATTGTCGAGGCTGTCGGACAGCAAGGCGGAAGACTTTGCATAAAGGGCGGCAACAACAATGACGAAGAACATCACCGCGTTGATGATGAGAACGACCTGGAGGGTTCCGCGCTGCCTTTCGCGCAACGCATCCAGGGAACAACCGCTATCGCAACAACCGCTCATGGCATGGTCCTCAGCCGGAAAAACGCCATTGTGACAAGAAACCGGGCTAACGAGTCACGAGACAGTCCGGCATCGCGACCGACCTGTGACATACCCTTGGCGCAAGCAATATCGCCAAGCGCTTCGGCAAGGCAAAGGCCGGCCCGATTCAATAGTCGGCGCCGGCGGCACGGCGAGCGACGCGGTTCGATGAATTGAATTCCTACCGTGGCGCAAGGCTGGGTAGTCCCAAGGTGGTGAAGAAGCGCAATGGTAGCGCGGATGTTCGCCTGCACTGTCGGCGCGCAACGCCGGCATCCACAAGCCGGCTACGCCGTATACCCTGCTTGCGCCAGAGGCGGGCGGTCACTACAATGTGTATTGTTGAGTTTAAGGATACACACGTGCGAACCAATATCGTGATTGACGACAAGCTGATGAAAGACACGCTGCGGGCGACCGGGCTCAAGACCAAGCGCGAGGCGGTGGAACTGGGGCTGCGCACTTTGCTGCGCTTGCGCCAGCAGGAAGAGATTCGGCGCTTTCGCGGCAAGCTTGACTGGCAGGGCGACCTGGATACGATGAGGGTGGACCATTGATCCTGGTCGATTCCAGTGTGTGGATCGACTACTTCCGCAGCGTGCCGACGCCCCAGTCCGACATGCTGGACGCCATGCTGGGCAGCGAACCTCTGGCAATCGGCGACCTCATGCTGACCGAAGTACTTCAGGGGTTTGGCAGCGACCGCGATTTCAACCAGGCCAGGAAGCTGCTCATATCACTGATGGTGATCGACATCGGCGGCAAGGACATCGCCATTCAGGCCGCGCGGAATTTTCGCGCATTGCGGGCGCTGGGCGTTACGGTACGCAAGACCATCGATACGCTGATTGCCACCCGCTGCATGGTGAGCGGCTTCCCGCTGCTATACAGCGACAGGGATTTCGACCCGTTCGTCCAGCACCTTGGTCTGCGCCCGGCGCTTGCCGGGTCTGAGGCCGCCGCAACCCGACCCGTGAAGACATGATGCCGCCCTGGCTCGCCGCGCTGTTCACCCGACGCATGCTGATCTGCGTGTTCACCGGGTTTTCGTCCGGTCTGCCGCTGTATTTGCTGCTCAACCTGGTGCCGGCCTGGCTGCGCTCGGAAGGCGTCGACCTGAAGACCATCGGCCTGTTTGCGCTTATCCAGTTTCCCTACACCTGGAAGTTTCTCTGGTCGCCGCTGCTCGACCGCTACGCGCCGCCGCTCGGTCGCCGTCGCGGCTGGATGCTGATTACGCAGATCGGCCTGCTGGCGGCGATTGCTTCGCTCGGCCTGTTTGCGCCGGGCAGCGAGATCGTGCCGATACTCTGGTTGGCCGCCACGGTGGCGCTGCTCTCGGCGACGCAGGACATCGCACTCGATGCTTACCGGCGCGAGATTCTTTCCGAGGCGGAACTGGGCCTGGGTAATTCGGTGCATGTCAATGCTTACCGCATCGCCGGGCTGGTGCCGGGTTCGCTGTCCCTGATCCTGGCCGACCGCCTGCCCTGGAGCGAGGTCTTCGTCATCACGGCGCTGTTCATGCTGCCGGGCATGGCGCTGGCCTTGCGGGTGCGCGAGCCGGTGGTGGCCGGCGGCGCGCCGAAGACGCTGCGGCAGGCGGTGGTCGAGCCCTTCCACGAGTTCATCAACCGCGCCGGCTTGCGCGAGGCGCTGCTGATCCTCGGCTTCATCTTCCTTTACAAGCTGGGCGACTCGATGTGCACCGCGCTGGCGACGCCCTTCTATCTGGACATGGGTTTTGCCAAGTCGCAGATCGGTCTGGTGGCGAAGAACGCCGGGCTGTGGCCAGCGGTCATCGGCGGCCTGATCGGCGGCCTGTGGATGGTCAAGCTCGGCATCAATCGCGCCCTGTGGCTGTTCGGCGTGGTGCAACTGGTGTCGATCTTCGGCTTTGCCTGGCTGGCCTGGCTCGGTCCGCGCGTCGAGGTCGGCGCGGCGGAACTGGCGCAACTGGCGCTGGTGATCGGCTTCGAGGCGCTGGGGGTGGGGCTGGGCACGGCGGCCTTCGTCGCCTTCATCGCCCGCGCCACCCATCCGCTGTACACAGCGACTCAACTGGCCCTATTCACCAGTTTGGCGGCCGTGCCGCGCACTTTCCTCAATGCCACCACCGGCTTCCTCATCGAACAGATGGGCTGGTTCAGCTTCTTCCTGCTCTGCGCGCTGCTCGCGGTGCCAGGCATGGCGCTGCTTTTCAGGGTGGCGCCGTGGACCGCCAAACCACCGGCATAAATTCCGCCACTGTCGCAAGGGGTATTCCTGATGCCATGGACGCGGCGTGGCGCGCCGTGGCGTCAATCCAACACGCTCTTGCAATTACCAACTGCGTTCAACTTTTCGGCGCCAGCGACGTTATATCCTCTGAAGCGCACGGTTCCACAACAGGGGTCCGAAATGTTAATGGTGATGGAAATGAACACAGGCAGATTCGTCGAGGATGAATTCGGCGCGTTCGAGGATGAAGTTCTCGGCGCCGAGTGGACGCCCGCGAGCCCGGAGCTTCAGCTCGGCTTGCAGGAAGTCCGGCATCGCGTGGTGGCATCGCATGATGTCGACGCCGATGCGTTCCTTTCCGCGATGTACCGCAACCAACAGTGAACGCCGGCACGACTGGCTGACGCTTGTTGCAACCGTCGTGCGCTTCGATTTTCCGAGGCGCGCGGGGGTTTTCCATTAGTTCCATTTCCACGCCCTCTGCCGCACCGGCGCCGAAAATAGCCGGCGGGACGTCGGCGCTCCCGGATTATTCGCCCGCCGCTTTTGGCGTCTTGCAGTTGCTGAAGGCTGTCGCGCCATCGCTCAGCTTCGCTTCGTTGCCGGTAATCTCCAGCACCGCGATGCCGTTGCTGTAACGCTGCCCGGCGTCCGCGCCGAGCTTGTTGAGCCGCACTTCCCGCTCCGGCAGGATCAGCCAGACGGCAGCGCCGCCGTCCAGTGCGCGGACGTAAAAACGCTTGCCGGCGGCGCACTGGTATTCGGTCGCATTGGCCGGCGTGCGTGATCGCTCCGGCGTTACGTCGTCGCCGCCAAAAGGCAGATACTTCTTGACGTTCATGTCGCCGCAGCCGGCCAGCAGCGAAATGCTGGCGAGGCCCGCCGCCATCGCGCCCATCGATATTCGTTTCATGTAGTTCTCCGTTCAGTGGTTTGGCGTTTTATCACAAGGCATGCGTTCGATCACCGCGGACGAAGCCAAGCAGCGGCTCCGGCACGCCGCGTCCCAGCGCGATCACCTTGAACAGTTCGCCCATTTCGTTGGGCGAGATAAGTACATTCACCGCGCCGCGCTGGCGCAGTTCGGCGGCAGTTATGTCCCCGGCGGCGCCGGGGACGGTATCCCTTTCGGACGCCGTCCCGCCGGCGCCGACTCTTGTTCCCTCCAGCAATTCGCCGATGCCGCAGTTCATCAGAAAGCCGGCCTGGCTGGTGTAGCCGAGCACTTCCAGCCCGGCGTCGAAGCCGGCTTCGGCCACCGCCGTGAAGTCGACGTGCGAGGTGATGTCGGACAGGCCGGGCAGCCACAAGGGATCGTCATGCAGCCGGTGCCGATAGTGGCAGCGCAGCGTGCCGCCGTCGCGTTGCGGGTGGTACAGATCGTGGCGCGGCAGGCCGTAGTCGATCAGCAGCAGCGCGCCCGTTTCCAGACGCCGCGCCAGCTCGGACACCCAGGCGCGGGCGGCGAGGTTGATCTCGCCGCGATACGGCGCCACCACCGGCAGCGCCGCCGCTACCACCATTGCCGCGTCCAGCAGCGCGCCGGTCGCCGGTCGTTCGGCCATCGCCAAGCGGCCATCGGCCAGGGCAACGCCGCATTCCAGCACATCGGGCAGCGGCGCCTCGTCGTGGCCGTCGTCCCAGCGCAGGATATGGGTCGGCATCGCGTCGAGCACTTCGTTGGCCAGCAGGCAGCCGGAAAAACGCTCCGGCAATTGGTCCAGCCAGTCGACGCGACCGGCGAGTTGCGGCGCACGTTCGGCCAGCGTCGCCTGCTGCCGCGCGCGCAATTCGCCGGAAAGTTCGAGGATGCGGTAACGCTCCGGCGCGCAGCCCAGTGCGTCCAGCGCCAGCAGCAAATCGACCGCCAGCCGCCCGCTGCCGGCGCCGGCTTCGATGATTTCGGGGCTGGAGGCGGCGAGGATTTGCGCCACCTGCCGCGCCAGCGTCCGCCCGAACAGCGGCGTCAATTCCGGCGCGGTGAGAAAATCGCCGCCCGTGCGATGGCCGCCGAACTTGTGTGCGCCGCCCGAGTAATAGCCCAGGCCCGGCGCGTAGAGCGCCAGCTCCATGTAGCGGGCGAAGGAGATCCAGCCGCCGCTCGCGGAAATTTCCGCCGCGATGAGGCGCGTCAGCGCCTCACTGGCGGCGCGCGCAGCGGCGGAAGGTTCGGGCAGATCGACCTGCATCAGGCCGTCGCGAAGTTCATGGCGCCACCTTCGATCGCAGCCAGGATAGCTTCCCCCAGGGCCAAAGAAACTCCTCCCCTGGGGAGGCCGACCAAAGAAACTCCTCCCCCTTCAAGGGCCGGCCAACGAAACTCCTCCCCCTTCAAGGGGGAGGCTGGGAGGGGGATGGGTTTAGCCGAAGCGCCGCTCCCTGAACCCCATCCCCTCCCCGACCCTCCCCTTGAAGGGGAGGGAGAAATGACGAAGCCATCCGCCCATCCAATCGCAAACGTCGCACGCGACCTTCCCCTTGAAGGGAGAAAGGAGATGACGAAATCATTCACGCGGCAGTGGCAATTGTTACAGAGCAGTTTCACAGCAACCCGCCGCTATTCTCGCCGCGCTCGTACACGATGTGAGCGCGACCGACCAGCAGCGTGTCGAGCGCGCCGATCTGCGTCACGTCCTTGTTGGCATAGGGCAGCTTGTGCAGGATATAGCGCAGGGCATTGAGCCGCGCGCGCTTCTTGCAGTCGGACTTGATGACCGTCCATGGCGCGTCCGCCGTGTCGGTGTGGAAGAACATCGACTCCTTGGCCTTGGTGTAGGCGTCCCATTTGTTGAGCGAGGCCAGGTCGATCGGCGACAGTTTCCATTGCTTGAGCGGATGCGTTTCGCGTTCCTTGAAGCGGCGGCGCTGTTCGGGGCGCGACACCGAGAACCAGAACTTGATCAGATGCACGCCGCTACGCACCAGCGTGCGCTCGAACTCCGGCGTCTGCCGCATGAATTCTTCATACTCGGTGTCGCTGCAAAAGCTCATCACGCGCTCGACGCCGGCGCGGTTGTACCAGGAGCGGTCGAACAGGGCGATCTCGCCGGCGGTCGGCAGATGCTGCACATAGCGCTGGAAGTACCACTGGCCGCGTTCGGTTTCCGACGGCTTTTCCAGCGCCACGACATGCGCGCCGCGCGGATTCAGGTGTTCCATGAAGCGCTTGATGGTGCCGCCCTTGCCTGCCGCGTCGCGGCCCTCGAACAGGATCACCACCTTCTGCCCGGATTCCTTGACCCAGGCTTGCAGCTTGAGCAGCTCGACTTGCAGGTGATATTTCTGCTTCTCGTAGTTCTTGCGCGTCATCAGGTGGCGGTAGGGGTAGCCACCCTCGCGCCAGTCCGCCGCCAGTTCCTCGTCCGGATGCTCGCTGGCGGCAATTTCGCGCTCCAGCAGCGCCAGCTTCAGCGCCTCGACATCGTCGGGCGAGGCGCCTTCGACCACCGCCCTGAGCGCCCGCGCCAGTTTGGCGCCCTCGCCGGGTTTGGCATGGGCGACGATGTCGCGCACCGCCTCGACTTTCGAGTCGCGGGCGGCATCCGAGCGGTCCTTGACCACAAACGTCGATATGCCCTTTGCCGTGCGCGACGGCGCGATATCGCCGGATGCGGACCGCCGTTGCGACCGCGCCGGCGCGGCGGCAGTCCTGACGGCTGCCTTTGGCGGAGTTTTGCGCGTTGCCGTACCTGGCTTGCTCCGGGATTTCACTGCCACTTTGTTCTCCTGACCGGGAAAATACGTCACGAATGGCTCGACTTTACCGTGAAACGCCGAATAACTTCGTGAAACGCCTCATCATCGCGGGTGGCGCCGAGCGCCATGCGCGCTACTATAGATATGCCGGATTGCGAAGATCATCGCCCTCGGACAATGGCTGAATCCTCCGCCATTCGCGGCGCGCCAAGTGACATCAAACGCGATTTCCTATTTAATGCCGGTAAACACCGAGTAAGGAGGCCTCCAATGTTTCGACTTTCCGACATCAAGATATGGATACGACTGACGTCGTCAATCTGGGTGGTGCTTGTCGCCGCCTGGGTCAGCATGATTTTCTGGGAAAGTCGCGCCAACTGGCATGCCGCCGTCGATCAGGCCGAGGATTTCTCGCTGAGCATGCATGACTCAACAATGGCCGGCCTGACCGCGCTGATGATCGTCGATACGATGGAAAAAAAGCACGTGCTGCTCGACCAGATCAAACAGCTCAAGGTGATCCGCGAGTTGCGCGTGGTGCCCAACGATCTCGCTTTCGTCGGCGCCGAAAGCGCGAAGATGGCCGGCAAGCCGCGCAACGACCCGAAGCCCACCGAGCTGGAAACGCAGGTATTGAAAAGCGAAAAGGATCTGGTCGAAGTTCGCCAGGATGCGGACGGCCCCTACCTGCTGGCCATTCGACCGATGAAGAACTTCAAGTCCTACCTCGGCAAGAACTGTCTCGAATGCCACGATGCGCCCGAAAACGCCACCATCGGCGTCGTCAGCATGAAGATTTCGCTGACCAAGATCGACCATGCCGTGTCGAGCCAGCGCCTCCAGTCCTTGGCGCTCGCGCTGGCCGCCAGTCTGCTGCTGCTGGCCTTCATCTGGTATTTCATCCGTGGCGCGGTGACCGAACCAATCGAACGGATGGTGAGCGGTCTGCGCTCCATCGTGTCCGGCGAGGGCGACCTGACGCAACGCCTCGAAGTGCGCGGCAACGACGAGATCGGCGTGGCTGCGGCGGTATTCAACGAGATGATGGTCAAGTTCTCCGCGCTGGTGCGGCAAGTGAGCGGTTCGGCGGTCCACGTTTCCTCCGCCGCGCGCCAGTTGGTATCGAGTGCGGACAACGTCGCGAGTTCGTCGCGCAACCAGAACGACACCGCAACTTCGGCCGCCAGCGCGGTCGAGCAAATGACGGCGAGTATCGCCTCGGTGGCCCAGAGCGCCGAGGAAGTGCGCGAGCGTTCGCACGAGAGCCTGCGCCGGTCCGAGGAAGGCAATGCCAGCCTGGCGCGCCTCAGCGAAGGCGTCGGCATGGTCGAATCGACGGTGCGTGGCATCGCCGATTCGGTCGGCGAGTTCGTTTCGAGTACCGAGGCCATCACCCACATCACCCGTCAGGTGAAGGAAATCGCCGATCAGACCAACCTGCTGGCGCTGAATGCCGCCATCGAGGCGGCGCGCGCCGGCGAACAGGGGCGCGGTTTTGCCGTGGTCGCCGACGAGGTGCGCAAGCTGGCGGAAAGATCGGCCTCG
>Ga0209211_10002580_pt1 | contig 30976 bp, 31 predicted proteins | sample RifGroA2_FD_183992 | JGI IMG/M metagenome (GOLD analysis project Ga0209211, IMG submission 183992) | Groundwater microbial communities from Rifle, Colorado, USA - Groundwater A2 (SPAdes) (version 2) | ecosystem: Environmental > Aquatic > Deep subsurface > Groundwater | place: Rifle, Colorado...
GGGAGCAGATATTACGCTTTCAGGAAGTACATTGCAAAAAAGCGCGAGTTTTTCTTTGCGCTTATTATCTAGCGCAATATCGCTACGCGCAATAATAAAATCTGGTTGAATCCCAGCACTATTGAGAGCGCGTACTGCATGCTGTGTAGGCTTTGTTTTCATCTCCCCTACCTTTGACGGAGTAGGCAAATAACTCACAATGGCGAAAAGTACATCATCTGGGTTTTTGATTTTAAGCATTCGAGCCGTTTCGAGAAAAAGAATGTTCTCGTACTCGCCTACAGTACCTCCGACCTCAATAACGACAATCTCGGCGTTTGCCTTGTCTACAGCATTGTTTATGCGATCTATTACCTCGTACGGAATGTGTGGTACCACCTGTACACACTTACCCTTGTATGAGAGTGCCCGCTCTTTTTCAATGACCGAGAGGTACACTCGCCCAGTCGTCATGTAATTATCACGCGAGAGAGAAGTATCAAGAAAGCGCTCATAATTGCCCATGTCCTGATCCGTCTCGTCGCCGTCTTTGAGCACAAACACTTCGCCGTGCTCAGTCGGGTTCATCGTACCAGCGTCCACGTTCACATATGGGTCAATCTTCATTGCCGTTACCCTATACCCATGAGACTGCAATATCTTGCCAATAGAGGAAGTTGTTATCCCTTTGCCGACTCCAGAAATCACGCCACCTACCACAAAAATATACTTGCGTGTTTTCTTTTTCATAAGTGAACGTTATTTTGATGTTAAATATTTTCGAACCGCGAGATAGCTGGAAACTGCGCCAAGCGCTATCCCAGAAAGAATTATAATAACGAATATTTGCACGAAGTTTGCAACAAAATAGTGCAGCAGGTCGACACCACCATAAAATACCTGTGTCGTATTTTTGAGCCAGTAAGTGACAGGATAAAATAAAATGAGTGTCAAAAATGCAGCAACGAGTCCATACAAGATTCCCTCAACAACAAACGGTCCGCGCACGTATTCATTACTACCACCCACAAGGCGCATCACCCCTATTTCATCACGAGCAATAAAGATAGCAAGGCGAATAGTGTTAAATGTAATTAGTATAGAAATACCAATCATCATAGCCGTGATAATGCCGCCAAGCTTTTTCACCCCGATAATAATTTTTGAAAGACGGTCAATAGCTACTTTGTTGTCATTGTAGTTTACTTTGCTTACTATCGAAAGCGTACTCCCTGCTGAAAGCTCGGATTTATTTGAAAGAAAATTTGAAATACCTTCATATTGCGATGGCTCCTTTGCCTTTATCGTAAGTGTTGCTGGCAATGGATTGTCTCCTATTTCATCAAGTGCCTGGATGATGCGATGGTCGTTTTCGTGACGAATTCGAAAATTCTCTAGAGCTTGCTCTCGTGAAATATATGAAACTGATTTAACCTCTGGAAGAATTTCAATTTTTTCCTTTAGACTCAAAATTGCGGGTTCTGTGGCTTTTTCGTCCACATAAATATTAATATCGATCTTGTCCTGAAGATCTTTGAGTGCGGTACCGAGGAATGCCGTGATTAAAAGCGTAGAAGCAATCATAAAAAGCGCGACTATCATTACAAATACAGCAGAAAGCGAGACACTGCCGTTTCTCCAAAAACTTATGAATCCTGCTTTTATAATTCGTTTGATAGTTGTCCAAAACATAATGTTATACATATTGTATCACGTGTCACACTAATTCCTAAAGTGCATATTTGCCAGTCGAATCGTCACGAATGATTCTACCGTGGTCCATTGTAATAACGCGTTTCCCAAGAGCCTCTACTACGCCCTTATTGTGAGTCGTTAAGATAACCGTTGTCCCCATATCATTAATTTTCTTTAAAATTTGTACGATTTCGTAAGTGTTGATTGGATCAAGGTTCCCTGTTGGTTCATCGGCAATAATCAAGTCTGGCTGATTCACAATAGCGCGCGCAATAGCGACACGTTGCAACTCGCCTCCAGAAAGCTGTCGAGGAAAGTTCCACATTTTTTTTGTGAGATCAACAAGTTCTAGTACATGAGGGACATCTGATGCAATTTCCTCGTCTGCTTTACCTGCGACCTCCATTGCAAATGCCACGTTTTCATACGCGGTCTTGTTGGGAAGGAGGCGAAAATCTTGGAAAATAACACCTATACGACGACGAAGCTCTGGCATATCTTTTGCCTTAATTTTTTTAATATTAACAGAGTCGAAGGACACACTTCCAGTCGTTGGATTGTCTTCGCCCAAAAGTAGCTTCACGAGAGTCGTCTTGCCGGCACCTGAATGCCCAACAATTGAAACAAACTCTCCTTGTTTTATTGAAAGTGTTACACCATTTAGCGCTACAGTGCCATCTTGGTAGGATTTTGAAACATTGTCGAAGTAAATCATCGGTTAAGTATATTATAAATCACGTTCTGCTTCAATGAATTGCATTATCTCGCCATCTTCTAACACTGCGTCAACGTTTGATGTCTCTACATTAGTACGATGATCCTTCACCATCTTGTACGGGTGAAGTACATATGAGCGAATTTGATTCCCCCATTCTATTTCTGTAGTCTTACTGATATACATGCCACTCTCAGTTGCCTTTCTTTCATCGTCCTGTTTTTTAAAGAGTTTTCCTTTTAGTATCTGAATTGCCTTTTCACGATTTTGCTCCTGAGAGCGCTCGGTTTCGACATGCACGGCTATTCCTGTGGGAACGTGTACCACACGCACTGCAGTCTCGCGCTTGTTTACATTTTGCCCACCAGGACCAGACGAACGACTAAACTCAATCTTTATATCATCAGCAGGAATAACCATCTCATCACTTCCGCTATCCCTGAAATCTGGAATAACTTCAACCATTGAAAACGATGTATGCCGAAGCTTCTTTGCGTTGAATGGCGAAATACGAACAAGACGGTGGACACCTGATTCATTTTTTAGCATTCCGTATGCATTTTTCCCATGGATTTCGAGTGTGATATTGCGATATCCACCATGGTCGTTCTTATTTTCGTGAAGAAGCTTTGCTTCAAAATTTTGCTTTTCAAAAAACTTCAAGTACATACGAAGGAGCATTCCAGAAAAATCTTCCGAGTCATCCCCGCCTGCGCCGGAGAAAATAGTCATTACTGCATTACCGCGATCATATTTGCCGACACCGGCAATTTTTTCTTTAAGCTCTGCAATTTCCTTTATAACAGCCTGTGCCTTAGTCTTGTCCGTCCAAAAATCAACATCGGACATACTAGCCTCGAGATCATTTATTTTTGCACGCATTTCTTCTTTTGTTAAAATCATTAAGCTGAGTATATCATTCTGCAATACTGTTGACAAACAGTATTATTATTGCTATAATTAAAAAAGTTAAGAATTAGAATTAGTTACTTTTAAGTCAGCAATATTTGATTAATGTTTTTTAAAATGAATGTGGAGGTTTATTTTGAACCATAAAAACCAAGGAATCAATCAAAACGATGGTGTAGCGTTAGGAATTGTGTTGAGTGTACAAACAGGAAAAATCATTCTTGTTAAAAACATTCAGCATAAGGATCCGAAATGGAGGATTCCTGGGGGGACTATAAAAACCGAAAATAACGAACTGCCGATGAATGCATTCGTGCGCGAAGTTGGCGAGGAAACTGGCATACAGCTTGATCAAAATTCTGTGGTCTTCTTAATGAGGATATTATCGAGAAACAAAAACCCCCACTACTATCATGTTTTTGGAGGGTTTGTAGACGACTTTTCGAATTTGAATACTGGACCAACCAAAGAGGAGGACAGTGATGCTGTTTTAATTGCGCATGAATTCACAATAGATGAAGTAACACCGAAGATAATGCTTCACCCTCATTTCATAATGTTGAGAGAGGGACTAAAAAAAATTCATTCATTGTGATCAAAACAAGAACGAGGCAAACTTTGCCTCGTTCTTTTTCTTTGAGCCAACCCCGGGAATTGAACCCGGAACCTACGGTTTACGATACCGTTGCTCTACCAATTGAGCTAGGTCGGCTTACACCTTCTTTTTTACTAACAAACGAGCTTCCTGCGATCTTCGGCTCTGCACGCGATTAATCCGTCCATTACCTTTATTTAATGCGGCATACGTTGGGGAAATTGCATCACAATTTGGACATATTAGACGCAGGTTACTTTCAGTATTATTGCGCCATTTCCCATCAATATGATCTGCAACAAGAGGAACCTGACCTGTCTTAACATTAACCTGCGCCCAACTACAAATGACACATCTATTCCCATACTTTTCTCGCAAGTAGCGTTTGATATGAGTGGACACTGTCCCAAGACTAGATAACCCGCTAACCGTTCCAGCCTTCCAGTCTATAATATACGATTTATGCTGGTACGCAAGCTGACAAACATTACTACAATATTTATACCCTGCACGTGCGGGCTCCCCACCACAATTCTGGCACTCACCCCTTGGCATTTTTAGATTAGACATACGCTAAATTATACACAGCACGCAGACCAATAGCAAATCTAGAATGTGGTCGTTAATTAAACTAAATCTTATTTGGAGCCGATGTCCGGGATTGAACCGGAGACCTCGTCCTTACCAAGGACGCACTCTACCAACTGAGCTACATCGGCTTATTTTTATTCGCACATCACAGACAGTTATTGTCTTCTTGCAGACCTACCAAAACACCTACATCGGCTCACTGACACTTCGACACGATACACTATTTAGCCTCTTTTTTCAATTATTAATAAATATAAAAAGAGACTGAATTTTTTCAGCCTCTTGTGTTTAATTTATATCACTTATAGTGAACGAATGAGATAGGCAAATTGGCACCAATATTTTGTGCAGGATTGCATATTCTAATGCCGTCTTTACTGTATCTTCTTTTTTGAACAAGAGCGACATCATCGCTAGTTATACTTACAGAGGACGCACCTGAGCCCTTACAACAAGGGCATGATACTTTTTTTATCGCTCCACTTGAACTAGCCTCGCCGGAACCACAACATAACCAACAAATCATATTACCCTCCAATGTACTAATTTAACAAGACAATACAAACACCAAAACACCCCATATAAAAAAGAAAAAATCACACAAAAAAGCATTCGTGTGTGTATTTTCTCTTTTTTGCGCGGTCGATGGGACTTGAACCCACGACCTCCCGCGTGACAGGCGGGCGCTCTAACCAGCTGAGCTACGACCGCAAATTTTATTTCTTCTTGCAACACAAACTCGTCACATCAAATACCGCTTCCGCCAGGCGTACGCTCGCTATCCTTAATCTGAGCTGATCTACGACCGCAAATTTTTGCTCCTTGCGCATTCTAACAGGAAACTGTCCGCAAAACAAACCTGCGGGTGTCGACGGCGATTCAGCTGAATCGTGTCTTGGACACAGGGATTTATCCCACCAGAACAAATCAAGTATTTGATTTGAATTTCGACACCAGAAAAACTCATCAATGAGTTTTTCTGGTGTCGACGGGTGGGATCGAACCACCGACCTTGGCTTTATGAGTGCCATGCTCTAACCAACTGAGCTACGCCGACATATTTTATTTTTACCTCCTCAGAAAACAATACTACCCAATTTTAGCCCTTTTTGCAAAAATGCCGACATTTGCCGGCATTTTTGTAATTTTCATGTTGCGGGGGCCCGAATCGAACGGGCGTCTTCAGGTTATGAGCCTGATGAGATACCGCTTCTCTACCCCGCTATTTCTCTACAATTTAACAAATCTTAACCCATCTGGTCACAAAGCGCTGAGATAACGCTTCCCAATCACCAGATTGGCCCCGGGTCATACCCGCTATGTGAAGTTCCACTATACCATTCATGCAAAATTATGCAAGTTGAATTCTCTATTTGCTATCTACTTTAAGGACTTTTTGACTTTTTACTTTATAGACTTACAAATACCCCAACTCCTTAAAAGCATTTCCAAACTGCGACACAGCATTTCGCGCCATTTTTTGAGTAAGCTCCATATCAATAGCGCCACCGTGTGCGATCTGATTGCGAAGTCTGTGCGCATCCCACACCTCATTATATGACGATATCCTGGTAGAGCTCATTGTTTTCAATTTGTCGGCAACTGTCGTTCCAAGATATCCTTGATCATCAAGAACCTCATTAAGAATGTTATCTGCCTCTAGAATTGCCAGCTTCCATTCGGCAGGGTTTTCTGAGTTTACGTGGTCCAATATCACCTGCCACTGGGCGATTGCCTGTTTTTCGACAGTCTTTTCGTGATGAACAGGTTCGTATTTTTCATGCTCTGCATGGTGGACTTCACGAATTTTTAATGTCGCCCAAAAAGCACCCGCTAGAAATACTATACCGAGCACTGCAAATGTATTTTGCAAAGAAAGCACGATATTTTGAGCAGTAGTTAACCTAGCATCAATACCAAAAAATGAAAGCACGTTGGACATCATTTCCCCTGAAACTACAGTCTCGAGACTGACTGGTGTAATGTTGGTACTCACATACATCAAAACAAGCGCTGTGACAACAATCGCTGCATCGCGAAACATTGTATCCTTTGGAGCTGGTGCGTGTTCTGCCATACGTTAAATATTATTATCTCCAAGCATTTTTTCAAAGTCCTTCCCTGTTGCAAAAAGTGCATCCTCGCCAAAATGTGGCGCAATGAATTGAATCCCTAGCGGGAGTAGAGCATCCCCTTCTTCAACAAAACCAGACGGTATTGAAATAGCTGGGACTCCAGCAATATTCACTGGTACAGTAAAAATATCTGCAAGGTACATCTGTAATGGGTCACTCGACTTTTCACCGATTCTGAATGCTGGTGTGGGGGTGGTAGGTGTTGCAATAATATCAACATCTCGAAATGCCACTTCCAGTGTTTTCTTGATGACCTCTCGAGCAGCAACAGCTTTGCTGTAATACGCGTCGTAGTAGCCAGAAGAAAGCACGTAGGTGCCGAGGAGAATGCGACGGCGTACTTCGCCACCAAACCCCTCGCCACGAGAGCGCATATAATCATCAAGTAAGTTTGCGCCGTTTGCATGGTATCCATAACGCACACCATCAAAGCGCGCGAGATTTGAAGAAACTTCAGCAGGCATCAAAATATAGTAAATAGACAGACCTTGCTTGAGGGAAGCTAGGTTAATTTCCTTTACTTCATACCCTAACTTTTTCATCTTCTCGATTGACTCCTCAAAATTTTTCAAAACACGCGGATCAACTCCTTTTGCATTCACAAACTCTGTTGGTACACCAATTACCTTCGGTTTCTTAGGTTCTTTTTTAGCAAGATTGTCAGGGTTGCGTCCAAGACGTTCGTCCGACGACACGAAATCTGGTGATTCGCCTGCTGGTTCAGATGTGCTATCCATTGGATCATACCCTTTTATGCAATCAAAAATAATTTCTGCATCTTCGACTGTTTTCGCAAATGGGCCGGCTTGGTCCAGCGAGCTCGCCATTGCAATAATTCCAGAGCGTGACACACTGCCGTATGTTGGCTTGAGTCCAACCACTCCACAAAAAGCTGCTGGTTGGCGAATAGAACCTCCAGTGTCTGTACCAAGCGCCCCAAGCGCAGAACCAGAAGCCAGCGCTGCTGCAGAACCGCCTGATGAGCCACCTGGCACACGTGTTTTGTCATGTGGGTTTTTTGTTACACCAAAAGCAGAATTCTCTGTCGAGCCCCCCATTGCAAACTCGTCCATGTTTGTACGGCCAATGAATACAGCTCCAGCATCACGAAGTTTTTTTGTCACGAACGCATCATATGTTGCTGTGTAATTCTCAAGCATTTTTGAAGACGCACTCGCTATTTTGCCCTTGATCAAAATATTATCCTTCATGGCGATAGGAATGCCTGTCATCATTGTTGAGCGTCCATCATCTATCATTTTCTGTGCAACTTCAACCTGCTCTCGCACATCATCAAAAATTTCAAGATACGCATTAAGGTCGCGCGCTCCATCTGCTACTTTGAGTACTGCTTCCACAAGTTCAAGCACGCTCATTTTTTTACTAATGAGTAGCTCGTGTGCTTGCTTGATAGTAAGATTTTTAGCATCCATAACTTACAATATTTTCTTTACGAATACTCGATTACCATCTCGAACAGGTGCTTGCGCAAGAATGTCCTCAGTAAACATTCCTGACTCATGTGGTTCATCATCTGCGCGCATTACATTGCGAGGTTCTCCAACTTCTGGCATGCCAATATCGTACCCTTCGTTTGATATTTGCGACACATAGGCCAAAATATCCTCCAAATCATGCTGAAGTGTTTTTTTCTCATTATCTGAAACTGCGATTCGAGCGAGCCCAGCAAGGTGCTCAATATCCTTTAGTTCAATAGCCATGCCTGATATTCTAACACGAGAACGCCTCTCGTGCGAGAGGCGTTCTCGTGTTATGTCACTTTCGTCCCCACCCCTAGAACTGCTGATACCTCCCCTTGCAATCTGCTGGACAAGTAAGGATAGTTTCTGAGCCGTTGCAGGTATTGTCTCCACAGGAGGTGGCAGGAGTACATGTGATGGTTGCTGTGGAGCAGGCGCGGTAGGCAGTGCCGGTGTATTCTGGCGTTGGACAGAGGCCAATTTGAATACCGGGCTGGTTTGTGAGTTGTGATGGGTCAGGTGGAGTGAGGCATGTTGCAGAGGTTGCGCATGTTGGAGCCCATGAACCAGAAGAGTCTACTACTCCTGCTGTACATGGTTGAGGGTCTGACACAGTGATAGTGTATGTTGTCCATGCTGAGTTGTTACCCCAAGTGTCTTGAGCTAGGACTCTGACTGTGTAGGTACCGGGTGTTGCCCAAGACTTAGATGCTGATTGTGATACTCCGGAGTTTACATATGTCATACTCCCAGGTGGTGGGACTGAACCGTATGGCATCCACAGATCTGTTCCGTCTGAATTCCAGTCTACCGCATAGCTGATTTGCTCCACTTGTGGGTCTGTTGATACGAAAGAGTATGTTCCGCTCTGTCCTGTGACTAAAGTGGAGGGTCCAGAGATTGTGGGAGAGGTTGGGGTGGATGATGTAATAGTAATAACACGTGACGGACAATTTGTTGACCAGGTGCCTTGAGAATCTTTTACACGAAGATATATAGTACGAGTGCCTTGTGTTGGAGTTGAGAGATTAAAGCTTGACGCAGATGATAGAAGGGTTCCTGTAGTACAGTTACCTTCACGCCATTCGTAGCTTATTATCAGTGGTTGAAAAATACAATTTGTTCCAGATAGCGTGTAATCGGCTGGGCAGGAGTATGTATCATTCGTGCATTGATAAGTAAAGTGGAAAAGTGAATCTATTTGACCTGGAGTATATTGAATTGCTACTAAATACCCACTTGAATATCCCCCAGATTGACAGAGAGACGGGATCACAGATGGTCCAGCCATGTTGGCATAATTTTGTACTGACCCAACATTTACAGATGTTAGCGTTGCTGGTATTGAAGTAGAAGGAATTGGTGTTCCACTACCAGAAAAAGCAACTGCTGTATTTTGAGAAACAGAGGTGTCTGTTGATGGTGCAGAAATATATGCTGTTGGCGTAGCTATAGATGCCGTGTAAGTAGCGCTAACCGTACATGCTCCAGTGATGGCTCCAGTGGTGTAGGTGGTGCCGGAGAGTGAACCACCGCAACCTGAAGCTGAGGCTGTATAGCCAGCGTTTGGAGTTACGGTGAAGGTGGTGGTGTTGCCGTATGTGACCACACGTGATGCTGGGGAGATGGTACCTCCTGCTCCTGCTGTGGCGGAGACGGTGTAGGAATTTAACGAGTACGTACCACTAAAACTTATCGTACCGCCGGAGGTAAGGGTGAACGACTGAGATGCTGGCGTTGTGTACCCAGCTATCGCGCCCCAGGTAATAGTATACGTCCCAGTCGGCTGTGAAACTGATGTTTGAGAGGTGCCAGAGCCAGTTATTGCTGCTGGGCCAGTGATACTCCAGGAGGATGAGATGTTTGAGTAGACAGAGACAGTGCCAGTTGGTAATACTGCGACAACCTTCGTAACGGTGTTATCGCTCGGATTAGCGGTCCACATGTTTGTTCCATCAAAGGCAATATTACATGGATTAGCACCAGTTCCTGTATATGTTGTCATGGCACCTGTGGGAGAAATTTTTGTGACACTATTATTGCTATAATTCCCTGTCCACATATTTGTTCCGTCGAAAGCAATACCGCAAGGGCCAGCACCTGTTCCTGTATATGTTGTCATGGCACCTGTGGGAGAAATTTTTGTGACACTATTATTGCCATAATTTGCCGTCCACATATTTGTTCCATCGAAGGCAAGTTGGTATGGATTAGCACCAGTTCCTGTATATGTTGTCATGGCACCTGTGGGAGAAATTTTTGTGACACTATTATTGCTAAAGTTTGCTACCCACATGTTTGTACCATCAAATGCAATCCCTTCCGCTAAAGAGCCTGTGCCATAATATGTTGTCATTGCGCCTGATGGAGAAACTTTTGTGACACTCGTTGGACCATACGTATCTGGATAAACTTCACCTGTATAAGGATCGTAGCCACCTGCAGTATATCCATCGTTTACTGTCCACATATTTACACCATCAAACGCAATATCCCATGGACCAGCTCCTGTACCAAAATAATCGGTCATAACTCCTGACGGAGAAACCTTTGTAACAGTATCACCAACGTAACCTACTACCCACATATTGGTCCCATCAAAAGCAATGCCAACAGGAAGCCCGCCATTTGACATTGATAGATATGATGTTGCAACACCTGATGGTGAGATTTTTGCAGCCCTAAACCCATTAACATTTGATGACACCCACATATTGGTTCCATCAAAGACAATGTCGGACGGATAGACAACGCTTGTTACATTATATGTAACCATATCTCCTACTGCTGCCAATACTATGGAAGGTAATGCCGCAAATGCAAATATCGTGGTGAGAATTATTTTCTTAATCATTTCTTTAATACACTAATACTCACCTGCGACTTCACAGAAACCCCATCGGAGTCGTGGCTAATAGTCACATTAATATCATTGCTTTCTTTTGTGCCATAGATAGAGGAAAGTTTTTCGCTCTCGTATTTGTTGGAAACGATCCAATTTTGTTTTTCAAGAAAATCAGCATAGAGAGTGTAGTTTTCTTTGACTGTTTTTGTGGAAGGAAAAACGATAGTAAGCTGTTTTTGTCCTTCATAATTTAAGCTGTAACTCTGCTCTACTTCTACACCTTCTTCAGTGGGGATGTCGGTTGGGAAATCGCTTGGTAGTTCTGAACCAAAATCTGTCTTTTGTACTTCTTCTTGTGCTATTGGTGTCTGTTCTGCTATAGGTTGTTCTACATCTTTCACACTTTGTTTATACATAACAAAAGTGATTGCGATCAGAAAGATGACACTAAAGATTACTAGTACAATATTTCTTTTGTTCATATTTTGAATTATATCATATTTATAAATTCCTTTTCATCAAGAATTGGGACACCGAGCAATTTAGCTTTATCAAGTTTGGACCCTGGATTTTCGCCAGCAACAACATAGCTTGTTTTTAATGAAACACTTTCAACGATCTCACCACCAAGTGCGCGAATTTTTGCTTTTGCGTCGTCGCGGTGCATTGTAGAAAGTGTGCCTGTGAGCACAAAAGTTTTCCCAGAGAAAATTCCTTTCTCCGCCTTGCGTTCTGGATTTACTATTTTTGTTTCTGAAAGCAAGCGGTCTAAGAGTGCGCAATGATGCGTATCTGCAAACCAACCAGCAAGCGACTGCGCCACCACTTCTCCTACGCCGTAAACCGCATTAAAGTCTTCAAGTGAAGCTTTACGGATCTTTTCTAGCGATCCAAAGTGCTCTGAAATATCATGTGCGGTCTCCTCCCCTACGTGCTCGATCGATAGTGCAGTTAAAAACTTTCCGAGTGTTATCGTGCGAGCATTATCGATTGCTTCAATTAAATTTTTTGCAGAAAGCTCTGCGAAGCGTGGAAGTGCCAGCACATCACCAACAGTCAGGGTAAATAAATCATCAAAGTTGCTGATAAGCTCGGCATCGAGAAGCGCGTCGATAACCTTTGGTCCGCATCCGTCAATATCAAAACCTTTCTTTGATACAAAGTAATAAAACTTGCGACGCTTCTGGGAGAACATGTTTTTGTTTGTGCATCTGTGTGCAGCTTGACCAGGAATACGCTCAATTGGACTCGTTGTGCCGTCTGTATCCTCGATGTATTTTGGAAATATAAACTTTTTTTCTTTGCCTGTGCGCATTTCTTTTACTACTTGCACTATGTCAGGAATCACATCTCCTGCCTTTTGCAAAATGACCGTATCGCCAATCCTCACATCAAGGCGAACTATCTCATCTTCATTATGAAGTGTAGCGCGCGATACTACAGAACCTGCAACCGACACAGGTCGCAAATGCGCGACTGGTGTCACCACGCCTGTACGCCCGACTTGGAGCACGATATCCTCTAGCACGGTTGTAACCTGCTCCGCTGGAAACTTGAACGCAATACCAAAACGTGGAGCCTTGCCAGTGTAACCAAGAGCGTCCTGGTATTTTTTCTCATTTACTTTTACCACAATGCCATCAACCCAGTAATCTTCTTTTGGCGCCTTCTTTTGCCACTTCTCCCAAAATGAAATCACTTCTTCTATTGTCTTGCATTCAGTAAAATGCTTGTTTACCTTGAACCCTAGTTTCTGCAAAAGCGATAGTTCTAGGGTTTGTTTGTTTGGGATTTCTATGTCTAGTACACCTATGTCATATATAAAAACATCGAGGGTGCGCGATTTTACAATACTAGAATCCAACTGTCGCATTGTGCCAGCAGCTAGGTTTCTGGGATTTGCAAATGGTGTGTGCCCAGCTTTTATTTCTTCTTTGTTTAAACGTTCAAGGGTAGACTTTGCCATCCATACTTCCCCTTCAAACACACCTGAAACCTTTTTATTAAGCGATAAAGGTATTGATTCTATCATCTTTGCATTTGCCGTTACATCCTCACCAAAAGTTCCGTCACCACGTGTGGCGGCAGTTACAAGCATGCCTTCTTCGTATGTAAGCACGACTTTAAGCCCATCAATTTTTAGTTCACACACGTACGATGGCGTGACCGTGTGACCGAATGAATCCTTAAGAAACCTTTTTACACGTGTATCAAAGTCCAGCATTTCATCTGGTGAAAAGGCGTCATTGAATGACCATTGTGGAACAGTATGCTTAACTTTTTTGAAACCTTTGAGCGGGGTACCTGCCACGCGCTGGGACGGCGAATCATTGGTAATAAGATCTGGGTATGCAGACTCGATAAGTACCAGCTCGTGCTTGAGCGCATCGAGCGCCTCTGGCGAGATTTCGGACTTATTGAGCACGTGATACAGATATCGATGATGTTCGATTGTTTTACGCAATTTTCCCAACCGAGCGATCGCATCGGATTTCGTTTTTGGAACCTGATTATTCATACTCTAGTAGTCGATACGAAGTCCTCTTTCAACACGGCGCGGGTCGGTAGTAGAGCAAGTGTTGTACCCGCGTGAACGAATTGTTGTAAATGGATATGCTACATTTTTTGTAATTTCAACAGTAACACAAACAGGTGTGCTCATTGAAAATGTCGTCGTTATATTCAATGATGGATTCCATCCAGAAACAGTATATCCAAAACACGGAGCAGACGTAACCGCAGCCTGATGTGTATCCCAATATATAGCGCACTCTAACCCAGAATCCGCGGCAGAAAACGCTGTTTGAGCGTGCTTCCAAAATGACGCAAAAACAAGCTCCTTGTATGTGCGATTGTATACACCGAGACCAACAGCAAGGACTACACTTGAAACGAGGATTGCGATTAGAAGCACTGCTCCTTTTTGTTTTTCTATTTTTATCATGGTCTTAATTTAAAAATATACTCAGTCACAGTGATCGACCTCGTATCCCCACCGGTTTTCCATGTGACCGTTGATACGATTCTCTTTTCACGTCCGGGAGCAATGTCAGCAATTGCTACTGTACGACTAGTAAATTGCGTTTCAACACTTCCTACACCCTGTGTTCCTTGACTATAAAAACCATTAGAATTTTTGTAGACCTTTGTATCACATAATGCGCACGCAATCATTGAAAATGATGGCGCGTCTACCACATAGGTTCCTGCTGTAATCCCGCTATCCCACGCAGTTACAGTAGCGGGAACCTCGTTTGCGAGCATATTCGAATCTCTCTTTTGGCGTACCATTTCAATCCCCTCCTGAGCTAGGTTTATTGCAAGCATTTCATCTTTTGCATAATAAATCTGATGCAGTGAATTCCCGATTATCGATATTGGACCAACAACCGCGATTAACAAAATCGCAATTGCAACAAGTGCCTCAACAAGAGAGAAGCCACTACGGGTAGAATGTAGAATGTCGAATGTCGAATGTCGAAAAAACTGAACGATATATTTTAGATTCAATATTCTATTCTTTAAATATTCCATATTCAATCTCTTATATTCTGTTGGTTTACATATCATATGGGCGTTGTGTTACTACTGTTTGAATACTAAAAGCTGACTTACCAGCTGTATTTGGCAGATCAGCACCAATAGACCCATCTATCGTAACCACAACGACCGGTTGTGACCTATCTGGAAAAACAGCACTTCCAGATACTGCAAATTTCAAACTTTTTATATCAATCTCTGGGCTCGTCGCTATCATTGGGACCGTAGTACCGCCCTCTTCACGAAGAAGGCAACCCTGTGTGGATGTGTAAAAAGTACTCCCGCATCCGCTAGATGCAGTCCCGCTCACTATCGCCCCCGACCCTACACCTCTTTTGTATATGAAGTTTACGCCATTTTGACTGGTAAATGAAAAAGCTGTTCCCGATGCGCAATCGCCTGCACCAACACAACCATACGCGTATCCAGTTTTTATTTTTCTCATCATATCCTCGAGAGCAAGGTTTAGATTATCTGTAGCAATGCGAGTAGCGCGGGATTTTCTGTCGGCATTTATTACAGAAAGAAATGCGCTCGTTGCTATAAAAAGTACGATAGTAAAAAGACCAAGCGACACGATCATTTCTACGAGAGTGAATCCTTTTGAATTTTTTGATAATAATAATTTCATTTTACCTGAGAGATATTTGCCCAGCCTTGCTTATTACAATATTTGCCGTTCTGCCAGAGATTGCATGCGTGAGTGTAACGCTCGCAGAATCATAAGAGTTTGCAGGATTTACAACTTCTGCAATAAAGGCAAGAGGGTCAGGTCGTCTAAAGGTGACAGTCACAGCGCTACCACACGTTCCTACTGGCCCTGGGCACGAGAGCGCGCTTACTGATATTTCGCTATTCCACGCGATACGCTCGATAACACTATCAGTCCCTTGCGTAAACATTCGGTCGTTATTTGTATCAACAAAAAGTGTGATGCCGTTTTTTAGAGTCCCAGAGGTTGAAAAATATACACCATAGGTGCACTCAAACGCAGTCCCCCCAGTACACACTGCTGGGTTGCCTTTCCCCCCCGCTCCATACACCTGCGCTTGTCGGAGAGCCAGGACTACATCCTCTGAGGCATTTGCAAATGGCGCGCTCGTATTGTATGTATTGTATTTTGCTAGGACAACGCCGGTTAAAACAGTAAAAATAGATATTGAAACAAGTAGCTCGATAATGGTGAAACCTCGCCCAGAAGCATGAGTCGAGGATTTAATGACTAATGTTGAAAGTGACAGCTTCATAGGAAATTGAGGAACATAAATGACCCGTCAAAAAAGTTCACTCCAGTAAAGTATACTATAAAAACAGCAAGTATAAGGAACGGACCGAACGGGATTTCGCTTTGCATGGACAGTTGAGTGTTTGATAAGAACGCTGGCGCTACCTTTTTTAACTTTTGACTAGCTCTTTGCAGCCCCATTATTGCGAGCGCATACACGGCACCTACCCAAAATGCGAGCATTACAGCAGACCCACCAAGTGTCGCCCCGAGAAACCATCCTATACCGAGCGCGAGCTTGCCATCACCGAGACCGATCCAACGCCCTCTCGACACAAACCATAATGCCCAAAATGGAAAGAATAACATTGGCCCGGCTATGAGTGTCCAATAGTATGGGAAATGAAATGCGCGCGAAATATCGACAGCAAGGAAAAACTTTACAAGCCCAAGAACTGCAAAAAGCACAGCCAAGCCGTCTGGTATAATTTGATGACGCAGGTCATACACCGCTATCGCGAGCAATGTTGAAAAGATGGCAAGTAAAATAACTGTTTCAGAGATTGGTTTACCAAGTAAAAAGACAGCGACAAATATAGCGCCGGAAATGGCCTCGACTATTGGATACTGCCACGATAACCTCACGCCACACTTTGCGCACCTGCCTCGCGAAACCAAAAAACTAAAAATCGGAACGAGTTGACGCCACGACAAAGTTTTCCCGCATGATAAGCATTGTGAACGGCCTGTAAGTGGTGATGTGCCACTGTTATAACGATAGATCACAACATTCAGAAAACTTCCAATAATAGTGCCCAAAATAAAAACCATAGCGATGTTTAAAAAATCCATGTGACTATTTTAACATAAAAATAAACAAACACCCGCGTATAGATATATACGCGGGTGTTTGTTTATGCATATTTTGAATATATGAATTATGGGCAAACTGTAATGGCCCCGACTGGTTTTGTAACCTGCTTAGACGCTCCTGCATTATCTACACACCAGGCGTCTGTTAGAGTACCCTTCAACCCAGCCCATGCTGTCCAGGTGTCTGATGCTTCACTACACTCGCCACCATTGCCACCAGTAGATGTTGCTGTAGCTAAGGCTGAGGCAATTTTAGTATCCGTACATACGCCAACATAAGTACTACCTGTATCGTAAACAAGTTCAGCTTGCGCGCGTATGTTTACCAAGTTTGATTTGATAGCCGCATCTGCGCCTTTCGTACGCGCTGTGTTGAGCGATGCCAAAACAACAGATGCGAGGATACCAATAATCGCGATAACGACCAAGAGTTCGATAAGTGTAAACCCACCAGAATTTTTCTTCAAAAAACTCATGAGGATAAGATCTTTTGATTTCATATAATGTTGCTCCACTGTATTTATTAATAAGTAATGCGTATTTATTGTACTATATGCGATATTTATATGCAAAACAAAACCCCGCATAAATGCGGGGTTTTGTTGAAAACTTTTTTCTACAAGAAAACTTAAACTAATTACGCTCCACAATCACCGTCTGCAGTACCTGAGTCTGTACCTGAAACTGAAGCACCGGAGCTGTCTACACACCAGTTGCCTGAAGTCTTTAGGGCTGATGACATTGACCATTTATCAGCTTTTTGCGTGCTTGTTCCACCAACAACACAAACTGGTGCTGAACCTGCTGCAGAAGTTAGAGCAGCGATTGTGTTTACAAAAACAGGGTCTAGGAATACTGAGGTTGCAGTAGTACAACCAGTAGCTGGTAGCGTTGCGATAGCTGCTGAGCTATAACCACTATTTGTATCATAGTAAAGCTCTGCTTGTGCGCGAAGGTTTGCCAAGTTTGCCTTGATAGCAGCGTCTGCGCCTTTTGAGCGTGCTGTGTTGAGCGATGCCAAAACAACAGATGCTAGAATACCGATGATCGCGATAACGACCAAGAGTTCGATAAGTGTAAAACCTTTTGATTTCATATTTTTATTAAACAATAAATAAACTAATAATTTTTTTGTGATGGAGACAGAGAGTGGCATGGCCATATCGCCACCCTCTCCCATTCCACACTCTTTCATTATACTACTAATGCTATTTTTAGTGCAAGAGGAGTTTTGGATGATAACACAAATGGAATATCGAATGTAGAACGTAATACCGGGTGAGTTGCCTTCGGCAACTCACCCGGTATTTATTCAATATTCCGAAACTAATATTCTATATTCTACTCTTAAGCATTCCCAGCAATTTGATATATAGGGATAAGAACAGACGCAAGCACTCCTCCAACACCAAGCCCGAGCGCAACTATCATAACTGGCTCGATCATCGAGATCACTGTGTTAATAGCGTTCAATACCTCACGCTGATAAAATACCGAGAGCTTTTGAAGAATGGTCCCAAGCTCTCCTGTTTCCTCACCCACCTTTACCATCTGTATCATTACATTTGGTATCTCAGGATAACCAACAAGAGTCGCAGAAAATGGCGCTCCGCCTTTTACTGATACAACTGATTTTGAAAGAATATTTTTGTAAATTTCATTGTCTACAACCTTTTCAGTGATCTCTATAGAGCGCACCATAGAGATGCCATTTGCAAGCATTATATGCATATTGTCTGTAATGCGCGACAAGTAAAGCATACGATATAAATCACCTATTACCGGGATCCAAAGTTTTGTATGTGCTAGAAAAGTCGTGCCACGTGTATACCACCACCCAAGGAACGCTACAGCAACAAGAAGCATGGCCACAAATATGCCGTAATTGACGAGGAGGTAACTAGTTTCAATGACTACTTTTGTATAAATCGGCACATCTTGTCCACTTTGCGTGATAATATCGGAGAGCTTTGGAATAACCAGGGTGAGCATCAGCACCATAACGACTATAAATGTAAAAATAACGAAGGCAGGATAGATGAGCGCGCCACGAGCTTTTGATATTAACTCTGTCGAACGCTCTAGGTAGTCAGCAAGCGCATTGAATGTCTCTGCAAGCTTGCCAGACTCTTCACCGCCGATGACCATGTTTACATAGAAATCTGAAAAAAGACTTGGGTGCTTGAAAAGAGCGCCAGAAATAGGCACACCGTTTTGAATATCATCCGATATCTCGGTAAACTTTTTTGTAAGTGAGGGATTATCAGACTCGGCAGCGAGCATGCGAAAAGTTTTCAGAGCTGGCACATGCGCATCGAGCATTGTAGCGATCTGACGGGAAATATTTGCGACTTCTTTTTGTGAGACACGATTGAAAATATCTAAATCGAGCTCAAAAATATTTTTATCATCATCGCTGCGCACAGAAACCACAACAAGCCCGCTCCTCTGCAGTGCGTTTATTGCTGAATCCCTGTTTTGCGCGTCAATATTTCCTGAGGTCTCTCTTCCTTCCTTTGTGACTGCTTTGTATAGAAATATCATTATGTTTAAGAAATTTACGACTGAAGCATTCGCTCGAGACCTCGTGGGTTGAATGAATATATAAGCGCATTTTCCTGAGTAACTTCGCCGCTGCGTACCAGCTCTGCCAAGCTTCTGTTCATATCTATCATTCCATCCTTCATTCCTGTTTCAATGACAATATCAACCTCGTGTGTTCGACCCTCGCGGATAAGACTGGATACCGCTGTGTTGTTTATTAAAAGCTCGTACGCTGGGATAAGCCCGCCAGAAATGCGCGGGACAAGGCGCTGAGAAAAGATACCTACCAAACTCCCCGCAAGCTGTACGCGGATCTGCGACTGCTGTTCTCCAGGGAATGAATCTATGATGCGATCGATCGTTTGTGAGGCATTGTTTGTGTGCAGTGTCGAAAACACAAGGTGCCCTGTTTCTGCTGCCGTTACTGCTGTTGATATCGTTTCTGGGTCTCGCATTTCACCAATCATAATCACGTCTACGTCCTGCCTAAATACAGCCTGGAGCCCAGACTTGAAATCTCTTGTATCAAGACCGACCTCTCGTTGGTCAATAATCGCTTTTTGTGAATTGAACAAATACTCTATCGGGTCCTCAATGGTTACAATATGCTCTGCGCGCTCGCGGTTGATGAGCTCTATCATCGATGCAAGTGTTGTGGACTTGCCTTGCCCTACTGGCCCCACAACAAGAAAAAACCCTTGCTTTTTTCTTGTAAAAAGCTCGAGGATAGGAGGAAGGTTGAGCTCCTCAATAGTCTTGACATGCGCTGGTATTGCGCGAAGCGCTATGCCGACCGCCCCTTTTTGATAAAAAGCGCTTCCACGGAAACGACCTCTCTCACGATACTCATATGAGAAGTCAATCTCTTTGTTTTGTAAAAATCTTTCTTTGAATTCTGGTGTGACAATCTCTGTCAACATTCCCATAGTATCCTCCGGAGTAAGTACAGCTAAATTCATCAACGGCACTAGGTTTCCAGAAATACGAAATATTGGGTAGTGCCCCGCAGACAAATGTATATCCGACGCGCCGTCTGATATAGCGCGTGTTATTAGGACATCGATCTCTACTTTATAATTTCGATCTATCATAATATTTAGTCTACCTTGGCAAACGATTCCTCCCCGCCCAAAACTATCAAAACTTTTTCTACGACTTCGGAAGGCGTTGCTGATGCCTTTACCACATATCCCTTTGCGCCGAGAGAGCGCCCTTTTTCAACATCGGACGGCTGTCCCAAATTTGAAAGCATGACAACTTTTGCATTTGGCGCAAGCTTTTCAGATTTTATCTTAGCAAGGAGCTCGAATCCATCCATTGCTGGCATCACAACATCAAGAAGCATAACATCTGGGGTGATTCCTTCTTTCAATTTGTCATATGCTTCAAGACTTCCAAATGCCTGCGTCACATCAAACCCCTTTTCCTTGAACTTGTATGTGTACATATCGAGGAGAAACTTATCATCATCAACAATCAATATCTTTTTTGGTATTTCGTATGACTCCATAGTATGACCATTATACCACCGCCAAGTCTTTGAAGTCAAAGACTTGGCGGTAGTTAGAATTTTCTCTTATAATTACAACGTATTAATCTCTCTAAACGGCACAATTCCATCGATGCTCTTTAGGAGAGCGTCTTCCTTCATGGTAATCATTCCTTTTTTGCGCGCTGCTTCATAAAGTCGAACATCTGTAGGGTCTGTCAAAATTATCTTTTCAATATCCTTGTCAACAGAAAATACCTCAAACACAGCAATTCGACCTCGAGTACCAGAAGAACATTCAGATGTTGGCTCTGCTTCGTGCAGAGGACTCTTTAGGTCAAGCTTTCCTTTAAACTCCTGAGGGAGGTCCTGGAATTGCTTCTCAACCATTATACTAATCGCTCCTTCGTTTGGAACCTCTTTCTCTGCGCCAGGGCAAACCTTTTTTACTAGGCGTTGCGCTACAGAAAGCACAAGTGTAGGCGCAATAAGATAAGGGTCTATCCCCATATCCACAAGACGCGGGATGGCGCCGATTGCTGTGTTGGTATGGAGAGTAGAAAGCACAAGATGCCCGGTAAGCGCAGCCTGGATAGCGAGCTGCGCAGTCTCGGCATCTCGAATTTCACCAACCATTATAATATCTGGATCCTGACGAAGTGTGGTACGGAGCCCCGTTGCAAACGTGTAGCCGATTTCTGGGCGCATTTGCGATTGACTGATTCCGCCGATATTATACTCAACTGGATCTTCAAGAGAAACAATATTTTTTGTCTCCTTATCAAGCTCGTTTAGCATCGAGTATAGCGTCGTAGACTTTCCAGAACCTGTTGGACCAGTAATGAGAATGATCCCGTACGGACGAGCGAGAGCGCTCCTAACCAAGGCAAGGTGTTCAGGACGAAGACCCATGTCATCGAGCTTTTGTACGCCCTTTTGTGTATCCAAAATACGCATTACAACTTTTTCACCATAGTACGCAGGAAATGTTGAAACACGAAAATCTATTTTGCGACCATCAATACGCGCAGAAAAGCGACCGTCCTGTGGTTTTCTTTTTTCATCAAGTTTCAAAGAAGCAAGGATTTTTATACGCGCGACGACTGAGCTGTGCACGTTTGCAGGCAGTATTAAGCTTGTAAAAAGTTCGCCATCCACGCGAAAGCGCACGCGAATATTTTCGCCAGTGTGTTCAATATGTACATCTGACGCATTTCCTTCTGTAGCATGTCTCAATATCACAGCTGTGATCTTTGCTACTGGGGCATCCTCCGCAACATGCGCTTCTTTTTTTTCTCCCTTAGTTTCTTTCTCCTCTGGTTTTTTAATTAACGCTTCTTTGTCAACGTCGCTAATATCCACCTCAAGCTCAGACAGCGCCTTTGTAACCTCCCCGGTAAGTCCGCGGTAGGTATCGATGATAGCCTTTAGGTCATCTGTTGATATCAAAAAAATTTTGAACGGCATCCCTAGCTTTGTTGCGATAAACTGCAAAGCATCACGCGCCTCAATGTTTTCTGGATCTGTAATACCAATTTCTAGAACTCCATTTGCATCACCAAGTGGAGCAAAACGATAAAATGATGCAGAGTCCTCCGGAATGTATTTTAAAATTTCAAAAGGGACACTTTTGCCTTTCAGGTCGCGTGTTGGGAGATTGTAATAGAGCCCACGACCCCTTAGTATATCTTCTTTTGTTACTCCAGCGCTTGCAAGAGCTTCCTCAACAGGAACGCCCTCATTTATACGCTTTGAAAGTTCTGGGATTAGCTCGTTTTTTATAAGGCCTTGCAGAGCGAATGTATCGAGAATTGCCATAGTTTTAAATACCAGGGTTAATATCTGGAAGCGTGCCTAATGATGACTGAGGCCCTGGAGTCGAAGCTGGCGTAGATTGTACTACTTGTGTCGATGAAATAATGCCAGAAGAAGCACTGCTTTTTTGTTCTACTCCTTCAATTACCTTCATTTGTGCTTTCCATAATGTGGGAATAAATGGGTTATCTCTGCCTACAGGCTCTTCAAATATAGATACTGAAAAATCTTTAAGATTCATAAATGCCGGTAGATCAAAAATGGCTACTGAGCTATCTAGTGCGCTATCAAGCCCACGAAGCTCACTAACAGTTCTATCGATTTCAGCACCGATAAGTCTTGTTTCCTCTGCAACCTGGCCAACAATAGATACGTCGTATGTTGCAGTATCTTCTGTGCTACCACCTGTAAATGACAGGTACCCAGTAACAACAACTCCGGCAATAACGAGTACAGCTAGTCCGTTTATGATTATTTTTTTTATTTGTTCTTGTTGCATATAATTATTTAAGAGAATATGTTTCAACTGTCATCAAGAATTGGTAATTAGGAGATGATTGTGTTGCCATTTTTGTCTCTTCAGCTTCTGAAGATACAACGAAGGATAGCCCTGTTACATCCATTAAACCTAAACTCCTTTCGAGATCACTTAAAAATAACTTGAATTTCTCAAAACTGGTTTCAAACGTGATAGTCGCTTTTGTGGTGGCATATTTTTTTTCTTTTTCAGTTGCGATACCGTAAACCTGTACGTTTATTCCATCTGCCTGGTTTAACTTTGCCTCTAACGAAAGCTGGTTTGCAACACTCTGTGCTACACCACCAGTCTGCGATGTGCCATCTTGTTGAGCATCCCGCCCTGGGGTGTCTATTTTTATACTAATCATGCTAACCATGTTATCTGTTCCAATATTTTGTATGTTGTTTGCGAAACGTATTGGGTCAACCTCCTCAGGTAGGAACACCTCGAAGCGAGCCAATTTAATGGATTCAATGCTGTTCAGGTTATTTTTTGTATCAGCAATCAATTGTATAATCTCGTCAGAAGTGCTTAGGTTTTTTGAAAGCGTTTCAATATCTGCGCGACGCTCTTTTGAAACATTGTATGCTGGTAAAACATACAGGAACGCAAAAGCCGCAGAGAGGACTAAAACAACGAATGAGATGATGAGTTTTGTCATAATAATGTACTACCAAAATTTAAACCTTCCCCAGAGGGTATTTAGGAAGGACTGCTTTTTTGCGACCTCAGGTGCCCCTTTTTGCGTACCTTCGGAAAGCATCGTAGGCGTGCCAGTAGCGGGTACGCTATTGAGAATAGCCTCTGAATCTTCTGTAGCATTTGGCGGTTGAATCCCCGTTGGGATATCGGTTGGCACTGGTATAATTGCAGTGTCAACAATTGTTGTAGGCACAGCTGGTGCAGGTATGTTATTTATCAAGATTGGAGATATATCTGCTGTAGACGGAGTAGAAATAGGTACCTCTACTTTTGAAACAACGCCATAATCTATGCTTACAGAATTTTTTAGATATGACAAGAAGTCTGGATTAAAAATCATTGTAAATGAAAAGTTTACTGTCCCAAACTCAGTGAGAGTGACTTCGTTGACTGTAAAACTAGAAAGAGCTTTTGTTTGATTCCTAAAAACATCTGCCTGATACGCAAGGGATGCGTAATTGGGCGCTTCGCCAGACAGATCTACGACAGCGCCTTTTTCACCGTTCTCAAACGAAAACTTGTCGTACAGGATTGTTCCGACTGTATTTTTTGACAGAAAGTCAAACATAGGAGAGGTAACTACGTGTGAGTTCAGTAGCTCTCGCGCAAGATTTGCGCGCGCGCTAAAAACCTTTGCCTCTCTAACCTCTGGTGCATTAGTAAACTCCCTCTGCAAATTTTCTATCTCAGTAATTCTCTCTGCAATAGTTTGGTTTAGTGAATTGTTGTAATAAAGGAGTCCGGCATATGCAACCACACTTGAGATAAAGATCAATGACGCGATAAAGATCATAGCACTACGTGGACGACGTCTCTCCAAAAAAGATTCCTCGCGTACAAGTGATTCTTTTGGGATAAACGAGATTTTTGAATTGCTGCTGTCCATAATGTTATTATCTATATCATACTACAATATGTATCTATTCTTCTAGCCCTTTCAGCGCAACTCCGATAGCCACCGCAAAATTTGGACCAACTTCTTTTAGTGTTGCATTGAGAAACGCTGGTGTCTCAACTCTCTCAAACGGTTCACCAACTGAAACAGCGCATGTTGGGAATTTTTTGGATATAATTTTTTCTATCCCCTTCAATCGTGCACCCCCACCAACCAAAATAATTTTCGTGATCCTTGTGTCATACTTCCGCTCATAATTTTCTACAAAACGAGCGGTTTCATTCATTATGTTTGACAAAACAAGATCTGCCGCCATAAAAACATCTCTACCTTCCTCATCGCCAATCGTACCGACACGACACTTTGTCTCCTCTGCTATATCAAAAGGAATTTCCTTAGAACGAGAAAGGGTAAGTGTGATATCCTGCCCTCCAGTGGATATTACGTGCGACCCGCGCACGACCCCAGCATCTACAAGAGCGAGCTTTGTACTTCCAGCTCCTATGTCGAGTACTAGTATAGACGCCTGATCACGACCAACAACTGCTCTAAGGGTACTAAATATCTCAATTTCAAAGTGAGACGATTCCCCTGGAATCTGAGCGTTTCGCTTTATCGTTTCGTACTTTTTTACAACCTCATTATGTATTGCGGCTATAATAACTTCTATCTTTCCGACCTGCTTTGATGTGTCAGCAGGGTCCTTTGGTGGAGGAGCTTGCTCAGACTTCCGCTTTGGCAACACCCACCAATCAAGTGAAACCTCTGACATTGGCACTGGAATATATCTACGTGCTTCTATTGGGACCATTGAGTTGAGCTCCTTTTTCCCAACATCTGGAAGCTCTACAACAGAAAGAAGACTGGCGCTAAAAGGAATAGCGATGAGTGTGTGATTCGCGATAATCCCCGTTTCCTTCAATATGTCGCTGAGCGCCTCGACAATCTTTTCGGTTGATAGGTTTGTCGCTTGCCCAACTGACACCGCGGCGCGAGGCCCGAGGGCGACCTCCCCATAGTTTCGCAATACCACTCTTTCTTCTACTTTTTCGATGAGAACAACCTTGATTGACGATGATCCAATATCAATACCGAGGATTGGACCTTTGTGTCCTGACCTAAAAACTTTTTTTATTGATTCTAGAGGTGAAGGCATATTACTATATACTGTATATTGTAACATGTACTCCGTTATTGTCTAAGCATAAAAGAGCAGAAGTTATCCACATGCACATACTACTATCAATATTCAATCGTATTACTGATATAATTTTTCCACGAACATGTGGTGGTTGTGGCAAAGGTGGCACTTTTTTGTGCGAGGAATGCGTGTCTGCACTCTCTTGCGCGCAATGTCACAAATACTCATTTATCACTGCGATTTTTGATTACCAAAATCCAGTAATGCGAAAAGTGATTTGGCGGTTTAAATATAGAAACGCGCGTGATATTGCAATGTCTTTTGGTGAACGACTTTACGAAGAGATTCTAAATGAGCTAGGCGATGAGCTGGGCGCTTCGATAAGGACAACGGATGCTGATTCATTTTTTCTTGTACCTATCCCTCTGCATAAGAAACGTTTTCGTGAGCGAGGATACAATCAAAGTGAACTGCTCGCTCGCGAAATTATAAAGTGTGACAATAATAAAATACTACAACTTGAAACGAGCGCTCTAAAACGCACACAAAATACTAAACCTCAAGCAAAAGCTGAGAAACGCGCATCGCGATTTAAAAATCTCTGCGGCGCATTTACAGCAGAATCAACAATTGTGCGCGGAAAACATATCATACTTATTGACGATGTTACAACAACTGGCGCAACATTTTCTGAAGCGCGTAGAACTCTTTTGCAGGCAGGCGCACGTACAGTGAGAGCATACGCAGTGGCACACTAGAGAATTAAAAACGGCAAGGGCTCAACGCGAAAGCGTTGAGCCCTTTGTTTTGCGGAGACGGCGAGATTCGAACTCGCGAGAGTATTGCTACCCTGCCTCGTTAGCAGTGAGGTGCCTTCGACCAGCTCAGCCACGTCTCCAGATTTTATTATTTGCGGTATTTATCGTCTTACGCATGGACTATATTAGAGGCACTGAGGTGTCTATTTATTTTGGACCTGCTCAGCCACGTCTCCAAAAAATTTCAAATTTATATATCTGAAACAAAATCACCTTATCATAATTCCCTATATTTTGCTACAATTATGTTCATGCACCACAGACTAACAATAGTAGACAAAATACTAGCAAGAACGCTTCTTCTCCTCATTCCACACTGGATGACACCAAATATTGTTTCATGGCTTCGCTTTGCAAGCGTACCATTCATTGGATATTTTTTGTGGATTGGAAGCTATTCTGTTGCGCTCCCTCTCTTTTTTATATCAGCATTTTCTGACGCTGTAGACGGGTCGCTTGCGCGCACTCGAAACCTTGTTTCAACTTTTGGGAAAATGTTTGACCCACTCGCAGACAAGCTCCTTATAGCAACATCTGCAATAGTCCTTATTCCTCGCTATTTGGATTGGGGTATCATGCTTGCGATTGTTTCCATTGAGCTCGTTCTGCTTGGCAGCGCGTATGTTCAAAAACGATACTACGGTAAAACCATTCAAGCAGAAAATACAGGTAAACTCAAAATGATTCTGCAATCACTCGGTATTGGCTCATTGCTTGTCTACTCTATTTGGAACTTTCTACTCTTCCTGATACTCGCGCAATACTTCTTTTATGCAGCAATCTTCTTTGCTCTCATCTCTCTAGTAGTATACAGAGCTGTGTAGCGTTTAATGAACATGGAAAATAAAAAGAGTGCAAACACAATTCTACCATCGACAACCCTTTCAGACATATTTCGCCTTACACCCATACAAAAAAAAGGATTAACAAAACTCGGCATCACAACTGTTAACGATCTACTTCATTACTTCCCTGCCAAATACACGAGTATTGCGGAAATAAAGCACATTGCCAACCTAATAAAAGGTGAGGACGCAACAATCTATGGGCGTGTGGTTTCGGCAAAGACGGCGAAGGGTTTTAAGTCAAAAATTCCAATGACTGAAGCGGTTATTGAGGACGCGACAGGGCATATAAAATGTGTGTGGTTTCACCAGGCATACATTGCAAAGATGCTCACGTCAGACGCGATGGTAAAGCTTTCGGGGCATGTTGAGGAACGCGCTGGGATACTCTACATTGCAAACCCGGAGCTTGAGCAGACAAAAGAACTTCCCCTTAATGCGAGCGATTCACTTTTTCAGACTGAACACGAGAATATTTTTTATCCAGTCTATTCAGAAACAAAAGGCATTACTTCACGTTTCTTGTATCATCACATTCAAAAATTATTTAGCAAAGGCGTGCTAGACAATATCATTGACGCAATCCCGGAAGACATACTTGAGCGTTACCACCTCCCTACTCTACGCACAGCACTCGTATGGATTCACGCGCCACAAAAAGAAAAAGATGCAAAAGCAGCGCGTAAGCGTTTTGCATTTGAGGAAGTTTTTTTAATACAGCTCGCGCACCAACATGAACGTGCACTCACAAAGGAGCGTAGTGGATTTATTATTGAACCTGAGCCAGAAGCTTTGAAAAGATTTATTTCGCGGTTCACATTCAAGCCAACTGCCTCGCAGGAACATGCGCTCCAGAATATTTTTTCTGATTTTAAAAAAGGTAGGCCAATGGCGAGACTGCTTGAGGGAGATGTTGGTTCTGGAAAAACATTTGTAGCGGCAACGGCTGCATACGCTGTAGCAACTAGCGCCCCAAAAGATAATAAATTTGGCTACCTACAGGTTGCCTACATGTCCCCCACCGAGATTCTTGCGGAACAACATTTCAAGAGTTTTATTGAGTACTTTCGCGGTCTGCCTATTGAAATTGGTCTACTTACAGGAAGTAGCGCAAAAAAATTTCCTTCCAAACTTGACCCAGGCGGGGCAACAAAAATTTCACGCACGCAACTATTGAAGTGGGTCGAGGAAGGCAAACTTCCTATTTTAATTGGTACGCATTCGCTCATTCAAAAAAGTGTTAAATTTAAAAATCTTGGTCTCGCTATTGTAGATGAGCAACATCGTTTCGGCACACTCCAAAGAAGCAAGCTCGCTAAAAAGGATGCCATCATTCCTCATTTCTTATCAATGACAGCCACCCCAATTCCACGCACGCTTGCGCTCACGATCTATGGCAACCTCGATCTAACACTCCTAGATGAAATGCCTATCGGGCGGTTACCGATTAAAACCGAACTTGTAACTAAAAGTAACCGTAAAAAAATGGAGGAGCATATTCGCACGGAAATCAACAATGGGCGCCAAGCATACATCATTTGTCCACGTATTAATGAGCCTGATCCCGAAAAAGAACTTGCGCTTATTGCAAAATCAGTAACAGCTGAAGCCAAGAGAATCGCAGAGGATGTTTTTCCTGAATTCGAGATTGGGGTTTTGCACGGGAAAATGAAGCCTACTGAAAAAGAGTGGGTAATGGATGAATTTAAAAAAGGAACTATACACATCCTTGTTGCGACTTCAGTCGTCGAAGTCGGTGTAAATGTGCCAAACGCAACAATTATTGTTATTGAGGGGGCTGAGCGATTTGGACTTGCACAACTTCATCAACTTCGCGGGCGTGTTATTCGTAGTAACCATCAAGCATATTGCTATATTCTCACTGACAGCACTAGCGAGGTATCTCAAAAACGTCTAAAGGCCCTCGCGACTGCAAAAAATGGTTTTGATCTCGCCGAACTCGATCTCACTCTGCGTGGCTCCGGAGAACTCTCTGGTGGAAAACAGTGGGGCATCTCCGACCTCGGCATGGAAGCAATCAAAAATATAAAAATGGTTGAAGCAGCCCGCACCGAAGCAACTAGTATAGCTGCTGAAGACCCTAGCCTTACCAACTATCCACTTCTATGCACTGCTATTAATGCAAAACATACGGATGCGCACTGGGAGTAAAATTATTGAATCTTCAATAAACACGCCCTAGATGTTCCACACCCTCCCATCGCAGAACCGCAACACCCCATAAAACCCCCCATCTTTTTACAATCAGTATCAAGAGGAACCACGGTATTATCAGGGACCCAAATCAAAAATGGTCCTGTAGGGTACACCGTATTGTTACAAAGCTGTGATACATTTGTGCTTGCATCGCTATATAGATATGCGTCTCCTTTTGTACGGCTTCCATTCAAGGGGTCTGTAGGTATTGATTTCAAAAATTCCTCAATCGAGGTATTAAGAACTGCACTCCCCGAAACAAGCCCATTCCAACAGGTCCCAGTAAGACCAAGGCATTTTGGACCGCCACCAGATAACGGGAATTGACCATTATTCTTATCGGCGACTAGCAATAAGGCATTAGTAAGTTGCTTTAAATTACTCAGCCTAGTAGCATCCCTCGCCTTCGCCCGTGCACTATTTAAACTCGCCAACACAACAGAAGAAAGCAGGCTGATGATTGAGATAACCACCAAGAGTTCTATAAGTGTAAAACCTTTTGATTTTCTAAAAATACTCATAATGCGGGTGGTATTTGCGCTGGTAATATTTCTGTGCTACTAGGAAATAAGATGAACGATAGTGTAAATGCCACAATAGCGATACCGATCAGAACATAATTTGCCCGGGCTTCGTCAATTCGTCCGCCAGACAATTTGACAACTACTTTTACGAGTTTCGAACCTGAACGGTTGTATTCTGGACGCTGTTCTTCATCAAAATCAAATTTTACTTCGCTGGACATGATATAAGTATATATATATATATACTTATCAAGTCAATGTCTAGTTCTAAATAGAAATAAGAAATGCCAGTAGCTTCGGAAGAATAAGCTAGTTTTATGCGACCATTCCTAAAAACCTGTAGCTACTTGCCCAAAAGCACACAGTTTGCTATACTATAAAAGTCTTCCGCCAATAGCCGAATCAGTAAATTCGTGTCTCGGACATAGTGTTGGTGGTCAGCCCGTAGGCGAATTAGCAAATTCGTGTCCTGGACACTGCCTCTGCTGAGTCAAGCACGGAGCTTATAATGACAAGTGAGGAGCGTGTGAAAGAGTAATCTCTTGCACGACGTCCGAATGCTGTCATAATATGGTTAATTTAAATTTTTTGTCCGTCCATAGCTCAGTTGGTTAGAGCACAGAGCTTATATCTCTGCGGTCCCAGGTTCGAGTCCTGGTGGACGGACAAAGAATTTAAATACCATATATCTCCGCGGTCCCAGGTTCGAGTCCTGGTGGGCGGACAGTAAACATCAAATCCGAGTGAATGCCGAAATTATATCGCCAAGTGAGGAGCGCGACAAACACATGGAGTGTTTATCGCGTCAGAACGCCGGCGATATATAGTAATCTATATATGTACTCATATATCTCCGCGGTCCCGGTTCCGAATCAGCAGATTC